>Ga0209777_10001402_pt1 | contig 34977 bp, 15 predicted proteins | sample FrelakmetHBP12HB_FD_187147 | JGI IMG/M metagenome (GOLD analysis project Ga0209777, IMG submission 187147) | Freshwater lake sediment microbial communities from the University of Notre Dame, USA, for methane emissions studies -HBP12 HB (SPAdes)... | ecosystem: Environmental > Aquatic >...
CAGGCACGCCGGTGATGGCCGCGGCGACGTCGTTGCAGAGCCTGGGCTGGGTGTATGGCTCGATCCAGGCGACGGAGCCGGTTTTGGCGAGTTCGGCAAGCTGGGATGCGTCGGCGATTACCCGGCCTTCGCGGGCGGAGTCGCCGAGGCTCTTGACTCGCCTGGCTTTGACCTTTCGTATGACGCGGTCGAGGGAGTCGCCGTCAAAGACCTGGACTATGAACTGGCCTGAGCCGGGTTTGGCCGTCGGATCGGACTTGTATTCGGCCTTGAATGGACCGACCCATTCCACGCAGTCGAGCTTGCGCAGGGCGGGGACGGTCCAACGCGCGGTTTTGATTAGGAACGCGAAGTCCGGGATGTATTCGAGGATTTGGGCGCCGGCGGCCGTGAGGGCGAGCTTGTCGGCGTCGGTTATGGGCCCTTTGAGGGCAACGAGATAGTAACCCGATCCGATGGATTGGGGTTCGATGGCTGCCGGGGCAATTGCGTGAGCGCCGGTGTCGATGTCCCCGGCCCGGAGGTGAATAGTGCCCGCCCACGCGGCTGTGAACGAGAGTAGAGAGATGATGCCGACCAGAAATGTTTGTCGCTTCAAGTATGCCGACCCCCTGTTTTGGATTAGACTCAGCTATTGGGGCCGGGGGTCTCGCTCGCCCGCCCGGTGCTGCCGGGCCGGCGTCTGGCGCAAGCACAACGGCATTTACCCAGAATCAAGCAGGGCAAAACGCGGGGGGCTGGGAGGAGGATTACAGCCTTTGTTTCGGGATTTGGAGTTCCGTTGCACTCCACTCAAATCCCGAAACACCTGAATTTGGCGCCTCGTCTCTTCGGAACCGCACGCTTCGTGCTTCGACGCAGCTCAGCATGGCTCAGCATGCTCACATTGTACTCACCAAGACTGATCTCTTGCGCGGGCACGGATAGTACACACATGTGGCAAAAATGGTGGTATACTGCATGTAAGTAAGCGGGCAGCCCGACGCCGACTGCACGGATGTGCTTATGATCCGACAGGATCACCCACGCAACAGATGGTTGGGTGACCACGGCGGCGCGGAGCTTCGTCCCGACAGGGGAGGAATGGGAAATGAAAGCAGCGCTTTTGGTCGCCTGGGCCTTGGTCCTGGTCTGCGCCGCGGGCACGGTCGGCCACGCCGAAATCATCGCATTCTATACGGATGCCACCAACGAGTATCAGGGGATCAGCGGATCGCAAGCAGTGGCCCAGGAGTTCGATGTCCTAGGCACGGCAATAGCCACCGAAATCGATCTTCCGCTCTACAGGTCCAGCGCATCCGAGACGGGGTCGGTCATCGTTGAACTGCGCAGGGCTAACCCAGACGATTACGGCAATCCGTCACCTACTGTCACCGCGTCAGTCAGCGTGCCGGTAACCAAACTGAATATCGGCCCTGACGCGGCACACTGGGTTTCGTTCGCATTCAGCCCCGGTGTGTCTCTCGACGCGCCACCCACAGGCGCCAACAAATGGTGGATCGTGCTGAAACAGAGCGGCTACCCCGGTCAGATAGGTTGGGAAACCGGGTCACCGTCGTATGGCCCGATGGGCGACTGCATAGCCGCTGCTGACGGCGGTTTCTGGAACCAGGCCCTGCTGGCCGACTTCAACTTTTCAGTGTATGGAACCAGAACGTCGCTTAGCACACAGATGTTCGTGACGGCTGCCGCGGACCGGGTCGCGCCGGGTCGCGCCGTGAACATTGGGGTAGAGGTCGACGACTGTTGGGGAAATCCGGTGGCAGGCAAGCCGAGTGTCCACTATGACGCTCCGGATGGCGGAACATTGCGCGCCACCGATCCTCTGCTGACCGACGGGAAGGTGGCCGTTTCCTGGACTGCCCCGAACGACCAGACGGGGGTTTTCACCATCAATGTCTCCCTCGATGCTTACAGCTTCGACGATAACGACTACGATGCTTCGAGCGGCAGCACGACAGTCCATGTGCAGGATCCCGATATAGCCACCGACGGAGCCCTGACGCTGACGAGTTCGACCATCAGCACCCGCCACTGTACCTATGTCACACTCGGCCCGATTCAATACTGGGACGTGGTGCAAGGCAAGTACTTAAACGTCCCAGTAGGCGGCACGGTATCGTTTGAGTGCAGTGTGGACGGGGCGGGAACGTTCTCCAGTCCATCCGTGACCGTGGGAACAGACGGCAAGGCAACCACACTGTGGACGGCCAGTAATAAGGTCGGCGGCTGCGAGATTACCGCCACATACAGCGGTGTGACTGTGGGCGACTGGTTCTATGGAAGCTGCAGCAAGGCCGCGAATGTGAACGTCGTTTACACTGATGTGCCGACAAACGCGCCGACCGTCAGAGTCTCCCCAGACTACCCGTATATCGGCAAGGACGCGTGGGTAGCCGTGGAGGTCCGAGAGATGAGCGGGGTGCTGGTTCCTTGCGGAACCGTGAGGCTGACCGCATCGCGAGGCTCGTTTGAAGGCTCGGGTTCCACAGCCGACATCGACATCTCGGGCGGGACCGCGGTGAAAAAGTGGACCGCGCCTCCCATCACCGGTGACGTCACCTTCACCGCGGTTTACCAGGGCGCAACCGCCTCCGGGGACTGCTACCTAGCGGGGCCTGTATCGAGCCCGGCCACCGCGCACGTTACCAAGGACCCTGATACGAGCGGTGACAGCAACAAGATGACCTGGTGCACGGAATACACAAGCCACTATTCTTGGTATTTGTGGGGCACCACGCCGGACTTGCCCCAGGCAAAGACCGACAGCCAGGCCTTCGGCGCCGCAATGACGGCGATGGGCTGGGCGGCCAACGGCCAGGGATCAAAGGAAAATGGGAACGATAAGTCCTGGCAGAAAGACTTCATGGGGGACAGCGATGTCGACATGCACGATTTCACCTATTACTCCGGCCATGGAACAAACGGGGACTCCATCACATTCGACAACTTGAACGACCATGACTATCTCGCCCCAGGCGACGCTTATGACTCTTGGGGTGACGAAGATGCTGAATGGATCGCGTTATTCGCCTGCAGGCCTTTGGCCAACCCGGACTGGGCGAAGTGTATGCGAGGACTCCACCTGCTCTGCGGGTTCACCAGCGATACCTGGTCAAACGGCGAATTCGGGCAGAGGTTCGCCGACCTCATGTTCAAGCACGGCCCACAGGACGAACCGCACACCATCGTGCAGTCCTGGTTCCTGACCTGCGACGAGATACTGAAGGACGACAGCGTCAAACCGACCGTCATGCAGCCGGCCGACGACGCACACGACTGCAGCGGCGACTATATATGGGGACAGGGTTTCGTTCAGCACGACCCGGACCACGTGGAGGGTCTTTGCTACGACATTCTCGTTGATTCGCATGTCCACAACGCCCCGGTCGTTGTCCCGGGAGGAGACGAAAAGAACTGGTACTACGGTGTGGCCGGCGAACCCGTCCAATTCGACGGTTCCGGGTCATACGTTCCTGATGACCCCAGCGACCGCTTGACTTACATCTGGGACTTCGACACAGACACCGATACCGATTCCGGCGACTACGACAACAATGACAAGACGACCACGGATGACGACTGCGACGCGATCGGCCCACGTCCCCGCTACGTTTTCCCGAAGGAAGGTTACTATCAGTACCGACTGATAGTCAGGTGCGACCACTGGCTCGTCAGCGACCGTCTTTTGGGGAGCGGTACCGTGCAGATTGACAAGGCCCCCGCAAGCCCGGCCAAGCAGACGGCTCCATCCTCTTCCGGATCACCCGGCGGGCTGGAGATCGTGGACCGCTTCGAGACAGCGAATCTGCCAACGGTTACGCAGCTTCCGGTCTTCCAAACCGGCGGTGCCACTATCGGCTACAACGAGTTGGCCTCGATTGCCGGGACTTACAACATGAGCGGCGCGGTGGGACTGATCGACACCGGCAACTGGAGCATCGTGAAGGGGGACGGTGAGCTGACCGTGAACCGTGACACCGGCGCCGTGTCCTACATCGACACGAGTCGGGCCTACACATACACCCATGTTCCCTCCTTTCTGCCGGACGGGGCGGGATGCCAGATGCTGGCCAATAGATGGCTGAATGCCAGCGGCATCTCGCATGACGGTTCCACCCTGGGCAGCTTCACGGACGTTTGCAGAGACAAGCGGCAAGCGGACACCCGCCAACCGTTGTCCTCCGTCCCGTTCCAGAGGAGACTGAGCTATCGCCGCACGTTCGATGTGGACGGGGTTCAATACCCGGCCGTCGGACCCGGCGGGAAGATCGTAATGCTTTTCGACGACAACGAATACGATCCGGGCATGTTCATTAAGATCTGGAGGTCGGCTCAACCCGGCCCAGTGATGCCCGTCCGACTCGCGACAGACGTCGTCGCGGACTTCCACAGGCTCGGTCCCGCAGCCTGCTACGGAAGCTCGGTGCCGGTGTGCAACCGCATATTGATAGACAACGTGTCCCTTGGCTACTATGAAGAAGGATTCACGACCAAGCAGAACGCCATTTATCCTGTCTACGTCCTCGACCTGACGTGCCAGGATGCAGAGGGATCGGAACAGACGAGGGTATACCTGCCGGCCCTGTGGCCGCCTCTGGAGGTACACATCACCGCGCCTACGGATGGAGCATCCGTTGCCTATGGCCAGGATGTGAGCTTTTCCGGGACCGTGAGCGGCGGCACGGGGCCGTATACTTACGAGTGGTCGTCGGATGTTGACGGCTTCCTGGGCGCGGGACCCGGGTTTAGCAGGATGCTGAGCGGCAGCTACAGAGATGGGGAGGTCACAAGCCACACAATCTCACTTCGAGTAACCGATAGCAACGGGTTGTCCGCCGAACGCTGTGTAGGCGTCAAAGTCCAGCCCAGCACGATGTCGGATATTCGGAATCTCCTTTCGGGCGCGCAGGTCTGGCTGTTCGACCCCGTTGTCACGGCGACTTTCACGGACCCGTTGACGGGGAAGTTCTTCTACGTTGAGCCCGACGACAGGTCCGGCGGCATTCGCGTCCGGCGAACCGACAACACACTGACCGCCGGCAGCAGAGCCAACGTGATGGGAGTCTTGGCAAGGAACGCGGACAAGGAGCGCTATATCGAGGCGGCGTCGGTCTCGGCGAATGGCAGCGGCAGCATCCGCCCGTTGGCTATGACCAACAAGTCGGTCGGTGGGGGGCCGGACGGGCTCCAGGAGGGCATTGCCGGCGCCAGTGGGCTGAACAACATCGGAGCGCTGGTACGGACGTGGGGACGGGTCGTCGAAGTCGAACCCGCGGTTCCTCCCGAACTTCCCACCTGGTTCGAGATCGATGACGGCAGCGGCGTCAACGTCAAGTGCGTGGTTCCCCCCGGCGTCGTTATCAATCCGGCCTGGACATACGTGAGTGTGACCGGAGTATCGTCGTGCGAGAGTATCGTTGGCGGATTGGGGCGTCTGCTGCGCGTGAGGGTGCAGAGTGACATAACGCCGTATTGATCGGAGTCGGGCGTGGCGAGGAAGTCGCCTAGTTCCAGTCCTGCGGACGCGGATGGAAAATCTCGAAGAAGCAGCTCCCGTAGACCATACTGCCTTTCTTCATCAGCCGGTAGTCCAGCCGATCACGCTCGTGGCCGTCCGACACGCGGTAATGCATCCATCCGATCCTGACGTCATCGAAATCGGCCTCGGCGCACGACGGGTTGAGCATCAGCATTTTGGTGAGATACTCTCTGGACCGCGGGCTCAGTTCATTGATGGAGATTCCCTTGCCGCCTGCGTACGGGTCGTAGCCGGGCTCAGGGCTGTCTGCGATCTTCATTCGCTGCTGCTGGTCGGGCGTGAACGCCCGCCAGATGTCGAGGGCGTGCTCGTGGTCTCCGGTGAGCAAGCTCATGTATCCCCTGAATGGGAGTGTTTCCATATTATTGCGCCACCAGTGCTTTTGTTTCGGACTGAGCTTGGCGGCCGCTTGCGAAAGATCGTCCAGCGAGAGCATCTTCTCCGGGGAGAGCTTAGCGGCCAGTTCGGAAAAGAACGATGGCGGGATGACAAGCTCGCGCTTGAGCGGCCAATACTTCTCTCTGAATAGCACGACCCCTCGCGCCCGTTCCCAGGTCGCGCCATGCGTGTATGCCGTGCAGTCGATCATTTGCCCTCGAGAAATCGGGGCCTGGCTGGCGGACGAATTTTGAGGACCGAAGTAGCGCGTGGAGAGGTAGTCAACAGGAGCCTTATCATAGAGTTGATCCAATATCTCGTCCGCGGTTGGCGCCGTGCGACCGGCGGGACCGAGCGGCCACGCGGTGACGCCCGAGTCGGCCAGCATCCACGGATCCGATCCCACTTCGACATCGGTGTCAGATTCGGGAAGCGTCTTCTGATATGACCGGCGCCATTCAGCGCCGGGCTTCGCCGGGCCCATCACGTTCATGATCATGTGCTCTTCGGGAAAGTCGCGGCCGAACGGCAGTCGACAGTCGATCTGTCCGCCACTCGAACGTATGGAGCAATGGGCCGACGCCCATCTTCCCAGTTGGTCCGGCTGAAGCTGCAGGAATAGCTTTCCCCGCCCGGTTTTCAAAGCCTCGGCGGCGCGTTGCCTGGCCTTCGCGCCGGGCCATGTCTCCCACATGGCTGGTTCGACCTTGCTGGTAAGAACGCCAGCGAGGGTATCCCGCTGGGACTTGGGCAAGCCGGCCAGTGGGAGTTCCACCCCGGCGGGATGCGTGGCTTCGTTCCATGATGATACGGGCAGTGTGGACAACAGGCTGAGGACGGCTCGCGAGTAAGGATAAGCGAGGCGCTCGGCGAGGAATGCATCGTCCGGCATGCTCAAGCCATGGATTTGTTCGTTCTTTCCGAAATAAGAAAAGCTGTTTTTGCCCTTCATGGCGGCTTTCCATTCGGCGGCCGGTGTCGAAAGCCCGGCCTTGATATGCTCCAAGCGCTCGGCGATTGTCCAGTCTCGAGTCCGACGGATTTCCGATTCCATGTCCAGGCAGGTCTTCGTGCGGACCAGCTTATAACCATCACCGTCGGTGATCCACTCAGCGAGCAGCAAGTCGGCGACAGACCGCAGGGCCTGACTCGCGCCGCGTTTCGACAATCGCCCGGACATTGGTGTAGTGGCAAGGACCGGTTCCGCGCTCAGGTTCACGCCAAGCTGTTTCGACAGTCCGGCCAACAGTTGGCTGAGTTCCGTGCTGTGAGCCTTGAACTCGATCTCGGGGGCCAGGCGCTTGTCCTGGGAGATGCCCCCGGCCACGCAGAAAACGGCCGGGACAAGAATGCAGACTGATGCTATGCAAAGCCTTAGAAGAATGTAGGCGAGCCGCGTGTTCGGACGTGTCATTACGAATCCTCCATATACCTATGTCAGACTTCAGCGCAGCCGCGCAAGTTCCCTTCGCGTCGCGCTTGGCGGCCTCTTTTCCTTTACCATTAGACTGTCCGACCGGTGAGCTGTTACTAGTCCGAAATCGCCAACTGTGGTAGAATCAATGACATAGACTCACACACGCACGGAGGATGGATCGGTCATGAGATTTCCAAGAGCAGTCGCGTATTTCACTGTGGTACTGATCGCCGCGTTTGCGGTTTGCGCCGGTTTGTGCGCTCCCGACTCCGCCCCCAAGCCCTACTCGGTCGTGTATAAGTTCCCGCCGATAACACCCGAAATACAGGCGAAGATCGACAAGGCGGCCAACCCGATATTCAGTGACATCACTTACGGCCTGGGAGGCAAAGCCCTCGTGCTGCCGAACGTGGATGGGGGCGTGGTGATCGTCGAGGACGGCAAGGGCCGCGAGATAGCTCCCCCCCAGAATGCCGAACAGGTGGGCCGCATGGGGACGCTCTCGGCTGACGGGCGGAGCCTGTATTACTTCAAACCCAAGTCCGCCAATGCCCCGGTGAACGGCGGCACGATATTTACCCTCGATCTTGTGACCGGCGCCGGCAAGACGATTTCGGCCATAGACTGGGAGCCGAGATCGGCCATGCTTTCCCCCGACGGCGCTCGACTGGCAGATGACAGGCTGGTCAGCAGGCCATTCAACCTGAGCCTGCTGGACCTGACGACCGGCAAGCGGATAGCATCCGAACTGGCGGCTCAATCGGACGCGCAGGCGCTGGCGTTCAGAAGCTACTTCGAGCGGGCGAATATGTGGGCTCTGGGGTGGGACAAGAGTTCCAGCGCGCTTTACGTGCTGCGAAACGAGGACGGGGCGGTGGTGAACTCGACGGGCAGCATGGATGCTACTCTGGTGACCAAGACTGTCGGCCCGCCCAGCGAGTTCGGCACGTGGAGCGTCGGCAAGCCTGGCTTTTCGCACATTATGTCATTTAACGGGCACTCCGGCCCGAACACCACGGCCATCTCGCCGACCGGCGAGATTGTGTATATGAACGGCAAAGCTGAAGTCTACGTGGCTTCGGGGGATAAGTCGCGGAAGGTCGGCAAGCTGACTTCGGTGGTTATTCGCATGCTGGTTTCCCCGAGCGGGAAGTACCTGCTGGTCACGTGCACCAGCTCCAAAGGCGAAACTGGGTTCACGGTCCTCGACCTCACGTGCGGCAAGTCTTACTCCGAACTCAAGGCCCCTGCTTCACCCGACGATCCTGCTTCGATGAACATCCAGCCCGGCACGTGGCGCCCGACCCAAGACAAGTTCCTTGTGGGCTACTCGGATGCGAAGGGCAACGTGGAGATACGGGAGTTTGGGGCGGCGGAGTTGGTGAAGTAGCCTGGTCCCGAGGGTTCGGCGGCCGGGAGTAGCATTGCCGGCTGATGCTTCGGGACGGAAAGCGTGTCCCGAAGCATATCAATGCAGCATATCAAGGTCCGGATGCTGAATCAAGTTCAGCATGACGCTTATCCCCAATCCCCAATCCAAAATCAAAAATCAAAAATCAAAAATCCCCTACGGCCTGATCACGCCATTAGGAGTAAATCCTTTGGGGCTGAGGACGATGGCGTCGATGGCGAAGTAGTATCGGTTGTCGGGTTGGCGCGGGCCCTCGATCTTGATCTTCAGATTGTGCCTGCCCGCGAAGGCGTTGTATGTGGTCAGCTTGTACCAGGCCAGACCGGGCGCGTAAGGCTGGGTTTTGCCGTCGGCCGGGGCCAGGGAGGCCCACGCGGCATCATCGATGCTGTATGTGGCTGGAGATCCCTCGCCGGGAGGCGTCCCCGCGATCCAAATCTCATAGCTGGTGTTGTCTTTGGATTCGAACGAATAGGCCGCGATATAGGGCGCGAGGGGCGGCTTCTCATCGGTGTCCAGCACCATTGCCACGCCCCTGCTTGCGCCCGGAGCCGCAGTCGGGCCGTCCCAGTTGTGCGCGGCGGCCTGCTCGCCCTCTATCCATGTGTCGGTCCCCATGGTCTTGAGGAGGTCGTCGATCTCGGTCTGAGCCATGCTGTTCGCGATCGCCGGCTGGCCGTCACCGATTACCTGCTTGGCGTGATCGAGGCCCGCCTTGGCCCCGGCCACATCCGTGCCCGCTTTCGTGGCCTGCGCCACCAAGTCATCGAGCCTCTTGATGGCCTTCTGGGCGGTTTCGATCGGGCAGAACGTCGTGAGGTCGCTGACCCGCGCGACAATGGGTGAATCAGTGAGATTGAGCGCATACATGCCCCTCTTCTTGTCGACCAGGGCGCCCTTGGACGGGAAGTCCACAGTGGGCACGCCGCTAGGACCCGTCCTGAACGTGACGGTCGTCGGGCCGCTGTTGGACCAGATATACGCCCTGCCCTCTCCGCTGATGGTGTAAACACACAGACCGTCGCCGATGTCATTGGTCTTGCCGGTGCGCAGGGTGGGCAGCCACCACGTATCGGGAGCGAGGCGCTTGACGTAAGCGCCGGTGATGGGGCTTACGGGGTAGTTGATGACAGTGGGCTGATAACTCGCCAGGGCCGACGGTTTGATCCTGTCCTTGAACGCCTTGAGCCAGTCTATCTCGCCGGGGCCGATGCCGTCCACGTAGAACCCCTTGCAGCCGACCTCTCGCAGGCTGTCCAGCGAGCCGACCAGGGAGTTCTCCTCCGGATATGCCGCGTTCGCCGCGCCCGGAGCAGCGGCCCGCGTGCCGGAGACGATCAGCCAGGTACACTTGTTGGACTCTTCGGCCAGCGAGTATGCTCCACCGCCGACCCGCACCGCCGGGCCTTCGCCCGTGCCGTAAGCCTCGACCCCCAGGCCGTCATAGCCGCCCATCCCGAACGGGTTGGCGTAGACACGATGGTATTTGGGGCATTTGAATATGACCGGCACGTCCGCTACGTTCTTTCGCAGGGTGTCCGCGATGGTGTTCATATACTCCTGAATGGACATATCCCGATAGTCGACGATATCTCGCCAGTAAGAGGAGTTGGAGTAGTCCAGGGCATAGATCTTGGCGCCGGCGCTGTCGTAAAGATATGAAATGCCTCTGCCCGAACCCCACAGGGGCATCATCCTCGCGGCCTGCTCGGCGCTCGTGAACTGCTCGGTCATACCCCAGGCGGCGTTGATGGCGCCTTCGTGCGTGTATTTGCGCAGCAGGTAGCCTTCGAAGCCGAGCCGGAAGCCGGAGGAGTCCGGGACCAGGTTGGCAAGTTCGCCGGTGAAGTCCATCTTGCTGGTGAACGGCTCCAGGAAAAAACGCAGGCCCGGGCCGAATTTGACGCTCTTGAAGAACCCCAGCACCCTGTCGCGATACTCGCCGAAACCGGTCCACATGTCGCCCAGCGCGTCCTGACCGGAGTTGGCGCGTTTGCACGGGTAGATGATGAGAACGCTGTTGGTTGACAGCCGGTCCTTGAGCTTGATCGTCACCTTGCCGTTGCTCACGGACGCCCCGCCGTATTCGTCGATGGCGCTGTCGTATTTACCGACGACAAGGAACATCGCCGAGTCCACATTCGGCCAGTCGAAGGTGATTGTGGAGTCGTTACTGGGGCCCTCCATGCGGTAGCGGTTGGGAGAGACGACATAGCCGGTCAAGGGCAGCTTGGGGCCGTCGGCAAACTCCAGGCCGTAGGCGAAACCGCCACTGTCGAGATAGTCGATAATCTTCTGGAGCGCTGCCGGATCGCAGGATGTGACCGGCTTGCCGAGCTTCAGGACAATGTCCGTGATGCCTTTGGTCTTAAACGCATCGAGAGCGGCGGTATCCGAGCGGAAATTGGCGTCGGTAGCTTCCTGGCCGGCGTATTTCGACACGAACACCGCACCCACCGGGATATATGGGTCGCCGCCCCAACTGAGCGTATGGGCTTCGTTGACCTTCCAGGCGTGCTGTCCGCCCGCGCGGTCGACGAACGTGCCGGCTGTGCGGTAACGGACGTTGACCGCCAAAACAGATGACGCGCAAACTACCAGCGTCAGAGTGGTTGCGGCAGCCGCCGCGAGGTTGGGTATTCGGTTTAGCTTCATAGTCACCTAGAGAAGGGAGAATTATGAGTTTTGAATTATGAATTGTGAATGGGGGAAGGAGTTGCTGGTTACGCGTTACGAGTTCAAGGGTTGTTTCAAGAGTTGTTTCGGGAAACCCTTTTCCCGAAACAAAGGCCGTAATCCCAATCCCGGCCCCTCCCTTCATTCATAATTCATAATTCATAATTCAGAATTGGCGCCTCACTATAACTACTGAGCAAGAGCCGAAAATGTTCCACTAGCCCGGCATTAGTCGTGTCGGGCGCAGCAGGCGCGCAATTCGGCGATGAGGCTTTCCAGATCGACGTCGTGCATGATCGCGCCCTCTTCGAGCGTATCCGTGGAGACGCCCATGCAGGTAAGGCAGGGCATTTTGTGCCTGTCGAAAACATCGATGCATTCGGGGTATTCCCGCAGAACGTCGGCAATCACACTGCGCGGGGTTATCTCACAATCAAGAGCCATAATTCCACTCTCCAATATCAGAAAATGAGCCAGAGTATGTGATAACGTTCGGCCAGGAATGAGATTATCCAGGCCACGAGCACAAGGCCCGCGGCGTTCTGCAGCAGACCCATTCTCCATATCCTCGCGAATCCGTACTCCTGGTAGTTGGGACGCTCGTGGAACCGATCTACGAGCTGGTTCCCGGCGGCAATCCCACTTGCGAGTTGGCTCGCCGATGGCGGCCTGGTGGTCACATACTGCTGCATCCAACCTCCGATGCTCCTCCAGAACAGCACCGCGACCAGCGCGGCCAGCATCAGAGATCCCTGGTCTCTCACGTAGCTGGTGGCCAGCAAGAAAAGAACGATGCCGGTCAGAATGTTTGTCCCGCAGCGCGGGTGGACGCGCGGCATTTTGCCGACCACGCCGGGCGTCAGCGCCTCCCCGGCCTCCATGGCGTGTACGGTCATGTGCTCGGCCGCGTGATAACCCGCAAGTGGAGACAGCCGCAGCAGCGTGCGGAACGCCAATAGGTGCAGGATCATAATCGCCAGGTCTTTGGCCTCGAACCAGTCCACCGTCGGCAGCAACTTGTAGACAATGCTCACGTTAATCGGAACATAGCCCAGCAGGCACACGATGCCCACGGCTATCGCCCGCCCCAGCACCGCGAGCACGCCCAGTGAAACCCCCGTCAGAAACAGGCCAAAACTGCCCGCCCCTCCACTGACCGACCCGGTTGTAAGATAGACCCCCAGCGGCGTGGCCATGCCCGCCACGCTCGGCATCTTCATGGTGCGTGTCATGTATCCGACCAGATCCGCCCGATACAGCACGCCCATATAAGCGCCATAGTTGTTGATCACCGGCAGCGCGTCGAGATCGCACGCCGCGAACACTCCGGCGGCTTCGCGGGGGGTGGCTCCGGCGTTGACATACAGAATGCCCGGGTCCATAAGGCCGCGCACGGGGGTATCCAGCGCGGATTCCACGTTGGGGGCCTGGGCAAGCGCGGCTGTGATGGCTTTCTCGGTGATGATCCCCACGATTTGCGACCGGTCTATGACGACGGTGCTGGAACCGTCCGACACCCGGATCAGGCTCGCGGCTCGTCGCAGGGTGTCATCGGGCGCCATGACAGGCGCCCCCTTGATTAGTTCGGCTATGTTAAGGTCCATCAAGCTCGCTTTCAGCATGCGCTATTGCATTACCTGGCTGACTGTGATATTATGTAATCCGTGTTTTTCGCGGATAGTGACTCAGGAGGTTCCTTTAGATATGAACACATGCGCTGTTTGCGGCAAGGGCCCGCAATTCGGTCAGAATATCAGACACGTCCACTCCGGTTCGTGGGCTCTGCGCGCGCCTAGAACCAAGCGCAGATGGCTGCCTAACCTGCAGACCGTCCATACCAAGGTCGGCGGCACGCCCAAAACGCTGCGCGTGTGCGCAAAGTGCCTCAAGGCCGGCAAGGTCGTCCGCGCCATCTGAGCGCGCCGGCACAACTATTTTACCAGATAAGACAGCAAAAGGGGAGAACAATCCCGATTCGGGCGTTCTCCCCTTTGTGCGTCTCGCGTTACGCAACAGGCAATCTCACGGACTCGGGCTCGCGGGCAATGCAACAATAATATCATCCGCATAGCGCGGACAGACGGCCTTCGTAAGAGGCAGCGGCAGCCTCGGAGAATCCGGGTAGGTCTGCGTGGTCACTATGCCGGTCACACGAACGTAATCGCCCACCTTGGGTGCAAGCGACGGATCGACGATCACATCCGGCGGGAGTACGACCTTGACACCACTGACGGGGTCGCCGTTATCATCGAACTGTCCGTCACGGATGTCGCTGCCGTCACACAGCCAAAATGCGTCCGGGGCGGCATACTTCACCTTGCCGACGACCACCGCGAGCATCCCCACGTTGTTCAGGCCCCTGGACGGCTTCTCGTCCGTCGTGTCGGAGGCAACCTTTTCCAGCGTCCCGCGCTGGACTCCTAGCGCCTGCCCGCCCAGGTTCCGGCAGCTCATCAGCAGCGGTTCGGGTATAACAAACCCGGCCGATGGAACGATCATGGGGTCTTTGACGATCGCCAGGCCGTCCTCGTCCTGAACCCCAATCCTGCCGACGAGGGTCACGAAGCTCTCCCCCGGCGCCCAGAGATGCTTCCAGGCAGCCGTCGATTGCGCTAGAGCGATGCCCGAAGTGCAGTCCGGCTCCTCGATGAATATGTTGCCGACCACCTCGCCGATCACGGGTTCGTCCTTGAGCATGAATAGGCTGCCCAAGGGCAGCTTCTTCGCCTGGCCGATGGTAAGCGTCCTTGGCGCGGCGATCACATCCAAAACAGTCGATGTGACCGGCAGGCCGAAGGTGGCGACCGGAATAGACGTGCCGGTCTGGACCGCGTTCACCGCGATCAGGTCGAACTTGCAGGTCTTTTCCGGCGCGATCCCGCTGCGCAGGGCATATCCGACAACGAAGTAAATCCCCCACGGTGACGGGGATGGGACCGGGTAAGGTTTTGTGAATGCGATCGTGCACGTGTCGTCATCGGCGTTGTATGTCCCCGTGCCGCAGAGGGGTTCGCCCGCGTCTATCTTGCCGCTTTCATCCTCGTCCAGGTACACGCTGACCTGGTTGATATCGGTCCTGTCATTGCCGGTACCGGAAGCCTTGAGCGTGACGCCCAGGACGTCGACTTTGCCCGCGTCCCCGGCAAACGTCCTGAACTGCATCATCTCGATGGGGCCTCTGGGCATCCCTCCCCACCAGTAGCGCCCGAACGCGGTGTTGTCTCCCGCCTTCATGGTCAGCGATGGTCTCTCGTCGTAGAACACCGAGACGTTGCACGAGTACGAGCCCGCGAAGTCCGGCCACGCGCTGCCGTCGTCATACACCGGCCCGGCGGGGAACATGGGGATTTTGACGGTTCGTGTGCGGCAGGCGAACACATCGGTGGAGTTGTCGTATGACCACACGACCCACTCATACACCGGGTCGTCGGAACCCACGGGAGTCTTGAGTTTGAACGTCATCGACTTCGACACGGACCCATCCGGGGCGATGTCGCCGAGTGTCCAGGTCGGAACCGAGAAGCTGCCTTTCGCGCCCGCGACAGGCGGCTCGGCGGTCGATGTGCCGTAGAACGCCAGTTCGTCGTAACCAACCGCATAGATATTGCCGCTTGCCGAGGTGTCTTTGCCGGCAAAGTTGGCGCAGAGATGGACACCAAACATCGGCTCAGCGGGCTGACTCGAAATGTCGGGCGCGGCGAACGGCCCGTAGGTAGCCGCCGTGCCCGTCAGGGGTCCGGAATACTCATAAGTGTCGTCGGTGACCGTGGCGTTTATGGTGAACTGGGTGAGCTTGCCGCTGACGACCAGATACTCGGTCACATAGCCGCTTATGGCCGCGCTGCCGGCCCAACCGCCAAACCCCGGCCCGTCGGCATCGGGCCAGGTGGGATTATCATAGAACTGGTGATTGGTCGAATGCGGCGTCGACTGGAGGCTGCTCGCCGGCACAAACCACTGCCCGCGCGGCAAAGTAGTACCCCCAATATCGGAAAGGCGTCTGGTCGGCCCAGCCAGCACGGCCCCGGCCACGACAAGCTGCAAACATACAAGCAGAATCCTCATCGCCATTGCGCTCCTTTGCCTCAAAACTTGGTGTCTGTTTACCCAGAATCGAGGAAAAGAAGCGCATACCGGCAGTCTGTCAAGGGTGAATTTGGGAGAATGTGGAAGTCAGGCCGCTATCGAGGAAATGGGCAAAGCAGACGAGAGGGACGAGTGAGCTGCGCTGGCGGAAAGCGGAAGGCAGAAGGCGGAGGGCAAAGACCCACGCTTTGTCATTCCCGCGAAAGCGGGAACCCACCTTCGCACCCGTCATTCCAAGCGCCCATCTACTGTCATTCCGAGCGCCTATCTACTGTCATTCCGAGCGCCTATCTACTGTCATTCCGAGCGCAGTCGAGGAATCTGCTTTTCGTAATAGCAGGCAGAAAGCATAAGTACCACCAAAGCCCCCGGCGGAGTGAAACCGCCGGGGGCTTCATTCGTAATCCACGGTAGGCCCCGGCATCGGCATGCCGAAGCAACTAACCCATCTTCGCCCAACGCCTGCCTAGTCAGGCGCCGCCACCAATGTGCGAATATCATCTTGATCCCTGGGCAACAGCTTCCGCACCGGCGAAATGACAGAGGCCTCGGACTTACAAGAGCTTATGCCTGTCACGGACACATAAGCGCCTTGTTTCGGCGGTACTATGCCACCCGGGTGTCCGCTGAGATCCACCAGCATGCCCACATGCTCGGAACCGTCACGGAGTCCGGAACCGTCATCGATGTAGAAGTAGGTGTTGTCATCGGCGACATAGGTCACGCGGCCCCAGATCTTCACGAGCAGACCCATGTTATTCACCCCACGGCCATTGGGGTAAACTCCCAAGGTGAACTTGCCGATCGGTCCGCCGCCCAGCGCCTTGTTGTTCATGCCAAGCGGAGGAATCTCGATCGGCGCCTGCGGCGGACTCGTTGGCGTGATCGTCGCGTCAATGAGCACTCGTTCTCCATCGATGGTGGAGAGGACGCCGGTGACATCCACAACGCTGTCCCTCGGAACTGTGCTCATCAGGGCCATGGCAGGCCAGAGCTCAATTCCCGCGAGCCTGTCGGGTTCCTCCACGTATAGCTTGCGGGCCAAGTCACCGGTACCCGCGGTAACGATCTTGCCACTGAGGGTGACCCAAGCGCCGTCGTCGTAGAACTTTACCGTGCTGATGCGGTCCATGGGCACGGGCCAGCCGGTAGTGTCCGGGCCGTAGTGCCCGGTGCGGCGGTAGTCGTGCATGAATGTCGGCCACGGCGGGGCAGCCGTAATGCCGACCGGCGTGATGAGCGACCACAAGTATACTTGGCGATCAAAAGCGCCGGCCACGATATCGCTGAAACCGTTGCTCAGTACATCATCCACAGTGGCAGCCGCCGTTATTCCGCCTCCTGTTATATATGGTGATCCGGGCTGCGCGCTGCCGTCCGACCTAAACGCGTGCAGGAAACCGTTGAACGCATTGCACGAAGCTATGATCTCATTGCTGTGATCGCCGTCGATATCGGCCACGACGGCGCTGCCCATCCCGTTCGGGGCAATCGCCGGCCAGCCGGGAAGAGGCGTACCGTCCGACCGAAGTACGAGCACGCTGCCATTATCACAGGGAGCGACAATCTCAAGATTGCCATCGCCGTCAATGTCGGCGATCGCGAGCCCGTTGGGCACTCCACCGGGCGCCGGATAGGGCCAGTTCCCCTGCTGCACGGACCCGTCACCGTGCCAGCAGTAGATCTTGGCCCCCGAGCCGCCATTCAGGTTGGCCACGACGATCTCCTGTCTGCCGTCATTGTCGATGTCCGCGACCACGGGCGCGGCCCAGGCAACGAAGTCTATGGGCTGCGGCCAACCCGGCAGCAGCGTGCCATTGCCCTTCCAGACATACACCTCGCTTTGGACGTATGCCGTGTCCAGCGTCAGGGCTATGACCTCGGGCCAGCCGTCGGCGTTCACGTCGGCCAGGGCGGCGGTAGTACGGACCCAGTCGTTCGGATCGGAGACTATTACGGGCCAGCCTGTTACCGGCGTGCCGTCCACGTGCCATGCGTATACCCTGGCGGCGCCGCTCGTAGCCACTATCTCCAACCCGCCATCACCGTCGATGTCGCCTATCGACGCGGAGCCCATCGTGGGCCCCGCCATTGTCTGTGGCCAACCCGGCAGCAGCGTGCCATTGCCCTTCCAGGCGTAGACATTGTCGCCTGCCGCCACGACTATCTCCGGCCTGCCATCCTCATCGAGATCGGCAAGCGCGGGAGATGCCTGCACATCCGCCGGCGTGCCTGAACTGGGCATCACCACCTGCACGGGCCATCCGGAAGCAAGCGAGCCGTCGGTTTTCCACACATAGATCTTCCTATCGGTCGAGCATATCACGACCTCCTTTTGGCCGTCGCCATCGATGTCCCCGACCGCGGGGGAGGATCCCTCGATCCCGTTTGAACCGACTTCCCTCGGCCAATTGGGCGCCATCGGCGGATTCGACTTGTTGGAGCCTACCAGTCCCAACACGCTCTCGTTGCGGGTGTTGTTGACCGCCGTTACCCGGTACTCGCACAACGTGTCCGCGGGAACATCCGGGTCGTGGAAAAGAGATCCCGTGGTCAGCAGGTCGTCGTTTATCCGCGTATAGTCCAATTCCATCGGCAGTTTGCGGTAGACGTGATAGCCAAGGACATCGGATACAGGGGTCCACTTGAGGTCCATGCACTTCTGTCCCGGTATCACTTGCAAACCGGTGGGGTCCTGTTCGGCAATGAAGTCGAACAGACCACTCACGGCATGGCCTCGGTCGTCCTGGATTGTCAGCGTCACGGCATCGCCAGGCACGTAATCCGAAGTCGTATGCACGATGAACGTGGAGGCTGCCGCATTGACGGCCTCGGAACGGGGACCAATGGTCCCGAAGCTCTCGCTCCCACTAACAATAACAATGTTGGGGCTGCTCTGCGTCAGAGTGGCGGTCACCGAATCCGCCTGCCCGGAGCCGTCATTTCTGATCCTCATCGGCACGAGCGCGGTCTCGTTGGGTTCCAGCACTCCGTTGCCGTTGCCCGAGCCGCCGTGTGCGGCATCGTCCCAAACGTAGTGCAGCGCGTGCGAAAGCGTCGGGGCGTGAACCGTCAGGTTGAAACTATCCGTCCAGTGCTGGATCGGCCCGCCCAAAGCATCGATGTCAAGCTGGAACGTCACGACAGTACCATCGGGCGTATTCGAGGCGGCGGAGAAAACGTAGCTGCCGTTCGACCACTCCATGCCGCCGGCTGCTATGTTCGGGTAGTTCTGCTGCGCATTGGTCACCGTGATCCAGGACGACGTCGTCGAAAGTCTAGCCACAACTCCAAGGGCGCTCTGCGATCCCGTGTTTCGGATTCGTAGAGGCATGTTGATAGTCTCGCCTGCGTCCACCACTCCGTTCCCATTGCCGTCGTTTATTGTATGGTCCCAGTGGGAGAGCACGGGCTTGTCCACCTGCAACACGGGGACGCCTCCGGTCACCGGCAGGTAATTGTGCTTCCAGACAGTAATGTCAATACTCCCGGTCGTCTTCGGCACAACGTGCAGGGTAACCTGTCCCTGTGCATTGGTCAGCCCGCGCGCATAGATCTCGTTTGCCTTCTGCAGGCAGACAGTCGCGTTCGGTACCGGCGGAAACGGCGGCATCATCCCGGTGGTATCCTGGACGGTGATCGTCAGGTCTGTCGGCTCGAGGTATGTGGTATCCACGTGATCGGCCGCGAGCGTTCCCGGCCTGTCCGTCCAAACCGGAAGGCTCGGGTCGCCGAGCAAGTTCATGTTCCGGCAGTAGTAAGAATACCCATATTGCACCGACGCGAACGCCATGCCCAGGTCGAACATCTGGTTCGGGAACAGGGACTCAAAGAACTTGAAATCCTGGTAATCCTGATTCGACCAGCCGGTCCGGCTGTTGCCGATGTAGGCCACGCACCCACCGCCCGGGTTATTGATGAAGTGCTCGGAAATCGAGTCCACATCGAAGGCATTCGGACTGCATCCGAGCGTGAACAGGATCGACTGAGCCGTGCCGTTATTCAGCGGGTCCACATCCCGTCTGGTGATCACCCTTTGCCACCAGTCGTTATAGAGGCATCCGGTGCCCATCGCGTATGGGTTGCAGTGGTCCGCATGGTTTACCAGGTGGTAGCCCATCGACAGGTTAGCCACGGCGCTGTTCCGGTTCAGAAGTTCGTCCCCGGAGTCCAACGGGTTATACAGCTTATGGCGGTTCCAGCCGTCGGGCAGGTACGCCGCTGATATGTAGTTCTTGATGTCCTGTCCCCAGGTGTCCCAACCGCTGCAGATGCCCGCGCCCATCAGCAGAGCGCTCGTCGGGTAGGGCCATGTCGTTCCGGTCGGGGGGATTTTCTCGTAGGTCAGTACCTTGTCCACGAAGGTCTTGGCCTGCGAGTAGCTTCGCACCGGCGCCCGGCCCACAAAAACATCCGGCGTGTCATCGATGCTGTCGTCTCCCTCTCCGAACTGGGCGTTGTGGTTGCCGTTCCAATCACCGTCGAGGTCGGAGTAGTAAAGGTCCGTGGGACCCCAGGTCCCGCCGCAAAAGTCCCAGTTGGCTTTCCGGTCGGGGATGACGTCGGTATCGCCGCCGAGCAGGAAGAATATCGTCCCCCAATTCGTATAGGCATAATTGATGAACTTTCGGATTCTTTCGGCGAGGTCGACGCCGCTGAAGTTCGCGGCAATCCAGTCGGTGTCGACAACCTTGGTCACCAGGCCCCGGCTCGTTTTCCAGTCGGCAAGACGCTGCCACTCGGGCACGACATCAAGCGGGGACGGCGGGATGATGATGGCGAAGTCAACGGTCGGCGCGCTGTCCGTCGGGTCGATGTATGCCGAAAGCAGCTCCGGATTCTGCACGAGTCCCGCGATGTAAGACTTCATCTCCGCGCTCGCCGTCGCGCTGCGGCGTATGGGCTGCAGGGGATTCGTGCCTGTCAAATGGTAGTTTAAGGTGACTTCGATATCCGTGTAGAGCGTCAGCTCCTGCGAAGCGCCGACATAGTCTACAGGGTACACCTTAATTATGCTGCAGATGTAGTTGCCGATGTGGTCTGCTTCCCGGCGGTTGAGGATGCGGACTCCGGGATATGGCGAAGTGCTTGAATAGGTCCCCGGGTCCGGTGGCACCCACCCGACGACCGGGGTGCTCAGGTCGGTCGGAATCGGTTTTTGCTTCGGCAAAACCGTGTGCTCCATATGCATCTCCTCAGGCACTGGTGCCGCTTCAACCGAATCGAGGTTGGCGCCCGGTGGAAGGAGTATCCTCAGGGTCTTCGCGGGAAGACCAGGCTTGCCTTCGTCCTCCGTGGACTCGTTGCAACCGGCAAGCGACACTGTGGTGTAGGTGGCGTCATCGCCACCGGTCGTGGAGCCGAGGGTCAGGCTCGTACCACTGAACCTGACATGCACTGTCACGGACTGGGACGCCGCCGCTCCACTCAGGCCGGCGACGATCACCAGGACAAGCAGCAAGATTACTACTGCTCTCAACATAATTCCACCTCCTCGATTTCCCTCTCAACAAAACACGAAAACCGACCCTCCGCTGCGCGAGGTGGTCGGTTCACCGTTAGCTTCCTGCCACAAAGGCGACCATCTGGGTGGTCTGCCCTCCCGGCCCGATCAGACGGCAGCTCAAAGCTACCACAATTGGAGTTTCATATCAGACTTCGCGGAACATATTCTCGCCCAACGCCCAAACTCCCTAGTTCCGTAATTCACCATTTCACTTCCAATTTCCTCCCTGACATACAAATAATTAAGGCGTCCGGCGCAAACCCGATAGCAAGCATTCCCAATAAGTGTCCATCCCGTGCCGCCGCCCGGTATTTGGCTGTGCGCAGCTGGTGTTGAAGGGGCATGGGGATGACCCCTGACGGCCGTATGTTGCGCGAAAGGGATTTCCGAAGGAACCAAGCTCTTGACAGGCGGACGTGGAGTGGTAGAATACAGGAGAGCCCCAGCAGTACACAGGGACTGCCGCGGGCTGTTCTCGTTTTGGGCAACAGTGTTTGGTGGTGCCGTGAAGGCATTCTTTCGCAACAACGAGGTTCAACCTGTATGGCAACCATTCAGCAACTACTTGCTGCAGCTAGACAGAACCTTCTGGATTTGAGCAATCGTAATCGGTTGCTTAACTGCCGGCTCGATAGTGAGCGCGTGGTTCGTGTTGTTGACGAGCTTCCCGACCAGGTGTACGGAATGCTGGTGACAGACAAGAAGTCCATGAAATTCCGGCCGGTGCCCGAGTCGGAGCAGGATGGCTTGCCGCTGGACATGGATGAGTCCGATGCCGAACTGGAGCAGCCCGAAGACGACGTAGACGGCAATGGTCCGGCCAAACGCCATACCGATTCCCTACTGCAGACCAAGTTTACCAGCGCGAGGCTCCAAACCAGGCTCCTGAGGATGTATAGTGAAGCCCAGACCGCCATCGAAGAGCAGGGCATTAACATCCTTTATCTAGCTGTGGGATTCCTGGAGTGGTATGAATCAGGCAGCTCTGACACACCCAGATATGCGCCGCTTATCCTTGTGCCGGCGAAGCTTGAGCGGCGCTCTGCCGCTAGCAAGTTCCAGTTGAGCTGGTCGGAGGAAGACATCGAAGCCAATGAGTCGCTTGTGGTGAAGCTACAGAAGGAATTTGGCATCGAGCTGCCTCGATTGCCGGAGGACACAGAGTCTCTGACGCCGTCAGATTACTTCCCCCAAGTGCGGAAGGCTATCGGCAAATCCAGGTGGGAAATCGTAGATGACATAGCACTTGGGTTCTTCGCGTTTGGCAAACTGCGTCTGTGGAAAGACCTCGACCCGGAGGTGTGGGCCAAAGGCACAGGTCCAGAAAAGAGCGACATAGTCAGGGCGATTCTCCTTGCGCAGCAAATACAGGAGCCTTCTCCGTATTCCGATGAGGAATTCGTGGATCACCTCGCAGGTGTCGGCAACATTCTTCTGGTCAAGGATGCAGACAGCTCCCAGATCCTATCGATACTTGACGTGCTGAATGACCGAAGTGTCATCGTTCAGGGCCCACCCGGCACCGGCAAGTCGCAGACTATTACCAACGTCATAGCGAATACCCTGGCGAAAGGTAAGACAGTGCTGTTCGTTGCGGAGAAGGAGGCCGCCCTTAAAGTGGTAAAGCGCTGGCTGGATCAGGTCGGACTTGGCGACGCGTGTCTGGAACTGCACAGCTTCAACTCCAGAAAAACGCGGGTCATAGACTCGATCCGCCGGACAATCGAGTCCGGGCGTCCAGTGACCCCGGATCGTGAATCTGAATCTAGCAGGCTCGGTGATCTGCGGAAAAGCCTAAACGCCTTTGCGTTTGCCATGAACACGCCTGTCGCGGAGGGCGGCATCTCTCCACACCAGGCAATCGGTATTGTAGAACGTTACTGCCAGGTGGTCCCGCCCTTGGAACATGTTCCCCTTCCTGCTGCGGCAACATGGACCAATAGCCAACTCAAACAAAACCGCGACAACATAGAATTGGCTGCCAAGCATCTAGGTTCAGTTGGTAACCCCCGGCAGCACCCGTGGCGCGGTGTAATGGCTCCTGCTATGCTGCCTTCTGATCGTCAGAAGCTCACCAAGCTGGCGGAACGCCTGCTTTCGAATTTCAAGCTGCTCTTGGATACTCTGGGATCGGTCGGAGAGCCCCTGGGTCTCAAAGTCCATTACACGCTCGCACACTGCGCGCCCATGGTTACTCTGTGCAATCTTCTTCTGGAGCGTCCCGACAGCGACCTAAGTGGAATTGCCAGCCCTGTTTGGCTGACAAACAAGGCTGATATTGCGGCTCTTCTATCCAGCGGATGCCGCTACGCCGCCTTGCATTCTACACTCTTGGAGCAGGTAACCGCGGAAGCTTTAGGCCAGGATTACGTGCAGACCGGGCAGTTCATCAGGCAGATGGGACGATCCGCGACCAGGTTCCTGTCCGGCGATTACTGGAGAGCGAGAAAGCGAGTCATCCAGACATGTATGAGAGGCAGACAGCCCAGGAACTACAAGGAAGCTCTTTCCCTGCTCGAAGATCTGTGCGAATACCGGGAACTGCAGACCTACATAACCACCGGGAGCACAGTGGGAGCAACGGCGTTCGGGAAGCAATGGGATGGCCTGCGCTCCGATTGGGCCGTGCTCCAGAGGGTTGCCGGATGGGTGCCCAAGGTCATCGAGCTTATCCAGACCAACTCGATCTTGGAGAAATGTGATGGGATCGGCCCCAAGGACCTGGCACAGGCAAAAGAGAATGTCGAGAACTTGCGACAAAGAATCGGCGCTGACCTGGATGAATGGACAGAGGTGCTTAGGTACGACTGTGCGGAGGCTTTCGGGGAGACTCATGATAGGGAGAGCATTCCTCTGGAGACCTGGATGGCGCGGCTGGAGACCGCGATAGCCAGGATTGAGGCGGTCTATGAATGGATCGAGTACCGTAAGAGCCGAGATATGTGCAAGGAACTGGAAATGTCCCCGCTGGTCGACTGGTTTGACAGCGGCGGTGTCGCGCCAGACCGGTTGGTTTCGCAGTATGACTACTCATCTGCCCACGAAATCCTCCGGGCAGCTTTGACGAGCCGGCCTGCATTGGGGCAGTTTAACGGGGAGACCCATGACCATATCATCGAGCAGTTCCGCGCCCTGGATAGGAAACTGATCGAGACTACCCGGCAGTACTTGGCGGCCAAACTGTGGGACGGTATGCCGCAGCCAACTGTAGGCCATTCGGATGCCAGTCCGATGAACTACCTCGTTAACACGTTGCGCAGGCAGAGGGGCATTCCGCCCGTACGTCAGCTTATGGAGCGGGCTGGCAACATCATAACACAGATCAAGCCTTGCTTCATGATGAGTCCGATGTCGATTGCGCAGTTCCTTCCACCGAACACCGTGGAGTTTGATGTCTTGGTCATAGATGAGGCCAGCCAGATGAAGCCGGAGGACGCGCTGGGTGCGCTGGCGAGGTGCAAGCAGTGTGTGATAGTTGGGGACTCGAAGCAGTTGCCGCCTTCTGCATTCTTTGACAGGTTGATGGGAAATGACGGGGCTGATGATGTGGATGACATTGGTGACGTCGAGAGCATACTGGAGGCCGCTGCCCAGCCCATCGGGGGTGTGCGCGGAGGCCGGATGCTTCGCTGGCATTACCGCAGCAGACACGAGTCTCTCATAGCATTCTCCAATAAGGAGTTCTACGAAAGCAGGCTGCACGTTTTTCCTAGCCCGGTTCACGCGTGCAGGGAATTGGGCTTGGTTGGGCATTTCATAGAAAACGGCGTGTATGCCCGTAGCGGATCCAGAAAGAACCTGGTCGAGGCGGAGGAAGTTGCCAAAGCCGCGATGAACCACGCTCGGAACTGCGGTGATCTCTCGCTGGGCGTCGTAGCCCTGAGCAAGCAGCAACAAGAGGCAATAATGGACAGGCTGGAGGAGTTGCGCCGAGGGAATCCGGAGACAGAATGGTTCTTCGATTCGGAAAGACTGGAGCCCTTCTTTGTCAAGAATCTTGAGAACGTGCAGGGCGATGAAAGGGATGTAATCTTCATCAGCATCGGTTATGGTAAGGACCCTCAAGGCTATTTCTACATGAACTTCGGCCCCATCAATCGTGAGGGTGGCTGGCGACGACTCAACGTTCTGATAACCCGCGCACGGTCACGATGTGAGGTGTTTTGCAGCATAACCCCGGACCAGATACGGGTGACCGACCTTACGGACGCTGAACAATACTCACTCCGAGGCCGGGTTGCTCTTCGGAACTACTTGGAGTATGTGCAGACTGGGCAGCTTGAGCAACCTGGCGCACCCGGAGAGGATGTTGAGTCACCTTTTGAGGAGTCGGTGTCGGAAGCACTCCGGCAACATGGTGTGGAGGTCGTTCCGCAAGTCGGTGTCGCTAAGTTTAGGATCGACCTTGGCGTGGTCGACCACCTCAGTCCAGGTAGGTACCTGCTCGGTATCGAGTGCGATGGAGCAGCCTATCACAGCGCACGTTCAGCCAGAGATCGGGATAGACTGAGACAGGAAGTATTAGAGAAGCTCGGCTGGAGGATTCACCGCATCTGGTCGCTTGATTGGCTCAAGGACAGAGACAAGGAGATGCGCCGTCTGCTGCTTGCCATTGAGGAAGCCAAATCCGAAGCAGCAAGGACCACCGTGTCGGGCAATGGACCGCCGAAACCTCAAAAGGCTACAGTCATCGAGCGTACTAACACGCAAAAAGAGGCACGGCACCCGCACGAACTGGTGTCCAAACCCTATCTTACGTATACAGGAACGAGGGTGCTATATGGTCATCCCGCCGAAGTGAGCATCAACAGACTTGCTGATCTCATTGTCGAGATAGTGAAAGTCGAATCTCCGATCCATACGGACGAGCTATGCAGACGGGTTGCCGAGGCTTTCGGCCTCCAACGCACCGGCAGCCGCATACAAGACGCAGCCCTATTGGCTGCACGGCGGGCTGAGTCGCTCGGGATGATCACGTATAAGGGCACCTTTGTTTGGGACCCCACAATGAAGCAACCTGGTGTACGTAACAGGCAGGATATGAATATGGACGTGGAGAGAGTGGCTCCTGAGGAGATACAAGCAGCCGCCGGGAAAGTCAGTGAGGTCGTCCGTGGCCTAACCAGGGATGCGCTAATTTCGGAGGTTGCCCGGAGCCTGGGATACCTGCGTGTTAGTGCGAATATCGCAGCCTATATTCGTTCGGCGTTGGACGACAAGCGCTAGCATGCAGGCAAATGGCGGCCCCGTCGCTCCGGCTCTTGAAACCCCATCCCCCTCTTCGCGTCTCTGTAACCCCCCAACCCCGCCCGCCAATCACCCTCCCGTTCACTCCTATACGACACCCCTGCCCACATCATTCCCGGCGAACCCCCCATAACCCGTCTTTCCGAGCGTGAGCAGTTGTGTCATTCCGAGCGATCCTGAGCCCCGCCGAAGGACGCGGGATCTGCTTTTTCCCCTCTTCGCGTTCTTCGTCGGCTTTCGCGCCATTCGCGATTCAACAACCCAAAGGAGGGCTTTTCCCATGTTCCTTTTCGTGTTTTCTCCCTTTCGTGCTTTCGTGATTGTATTTCCCTTCCCTGCCCTCTGCCTTCCGCAAAATGTTTAACAGACCGAACGAACTGTATTTCACGCTCCGCCCACGAGGGACTTCGTTCGTACAAAACCCTCGAATTTGCCGCAAAAAAGGGTGCAAAAACATGCGCTGCCCCAGCCCGAATAACAATGCGCCCGGCGCGAAGTGAACTTCGCGCCGGGCGCCGCGCTCGACCCCTGCTGGGTTGGGCGTTAGCTTTGGGGCTTCTTGTCCGCGTCCGCCCGCTGGCCGCCTTCGGCCGCGGGTTTGACCTCGACCTTGGGCTCGGGTTTGTCCGGTTTGTCGGGTTTTTCGGGCTTCTCGGCCTGGGACATGAGGATTTCGGCCACTTTTTTCGCCGTTTCAGCCGACACGCTGACCTCCCTGCCGGTGACCTTCCTCGCGACGTCCCCGATGAGGCTCGCGAGTTCGCCCGCGGTTTGGGCAGGTGAGCGGTCGCCGTTGCCGTTGCCGAGCACGCTCTTGCCGATGCCATCGATGAACGAACCGACCCCGAGGCCCTTGGAGAGCTTACTCATCATGTCGGCCATGGTCTCCGGCGTGCCGTAGACCGTGTAATTGCCCTGGCTGGCGAAGCTGCCGATGGCCTGGGCGAGGGCGATCTGGACCTCTTTCATGGCGTCGATTTGCAGTTTCGCGACCTCGAACTCGATGGCCGACTTCTCATACAACTGCTTGTATTCGGCTGATGCCCGGTCGACCTCCATTTGCTTGCGATTGACCTCGACCTGTTCGGCCCCGACCAAAACCGGCACGACCTGGATGGCCTTGTCGCCTTCGGCCAGCCTGGCCTTTGCCTGGGCGTCGGCCTGGGCGGTGGTCAGAGTGGCCTTGGCCCGGTTCTCGGCGGCCTTGAGTTCACCCTCGGCCTCGATTTGCTTCTGGTAGGCGATACCGTCGGCCTCGCGCTGCTTGCGGACGAGGGCCTGGGCGGCCTCGTTCTCGGCCTGGATGAGCCTCTGCCTGGCGTCTCGTTCGGCGCCCGATACGACCTCGACAGTCTTGACCTGCTGGTTTGCCTGCTCGCGCGCGGCCTCGGCTTCGAGCCTGGCGCGCTCGGCCGCGGCCCGTTCGGTTTCCTTCTGGGCGATCGCGATTTGCTGGTCGCGGGTGGCGACTTCGACCGACTTGACCCGCTCGACCTCGGTGGTCTGGATGGTCTGCTCCTTGCCGATGTCGGTCTGTTTGACGACCTGCTCGGCCTGGATTCGGGCCTGCTGGGTCTGCTGGTCCTGCTCGATGCTGTAAACGTTCGCCTCGCGCTGCTTTTCGGCCTGGACCTTGTTGACCTGCATTTGCTGTTCGGCTTCAGCGAAGGCCTGGTCCTGCTGCATGGTCAGGACGCTCTTGCGCGTGGAGACGTTCTTTTCGGTTGTCGCCTGCTCGGCGTTGCGCTCGAGTTCGTTGCGGGCGACCAGTGCGGCCGTTGTGATTTCGGTGATCTTGCGCTTGCCCTGGGCGTCGAAAACGTTGTTGTCATTGAGGTGGCTCGGGTCGGTCTGGTCGAGTCTTGAGATCGTGACCGTTTCAAGGGTCAGACCATTGGGCTCGATTTCCTTGGCGACCAGTTCCTGGACCGCGATCGCGAAGCTCTCGCGGTCGGAGTGAAGTTCGGCCAGTTCGTGCTTGGCGGCGACCGAACGCAGGGCCGAGATGAGCTTCTCACCGACCTTGCTGTCGATTGCTTCTTCGGTTCCCGATTGCTCGCCGAAGGACCTCGCGGCGTTGAGGACCTGCTCCGGGGTCGCGCCGACTCTCATGTAAAACTCAGAGTGGACGTCCGCGCGGAGGTAGTCCTTGGTGATCAGCGCGTCCGGCCCCTCGCGAACGCACATTAGTTTGATAACCTTGAGCGACACGCGTGTGAGTTTGTGGACGACGGGGATGACCAGGCAGCCGCCATCGATTATGACCTTGCTGCCGCCCATGCCCGTGCGCACGATGGCCTCCTCGGCGGACGCCTTTTGGTAGAGCTGGGTGATGAGCATGATCACGAAGCTTGTAACCAGAAGAACCACCCCGAGTGCCGTGAGCACAAGCTGGCTCGCCGTGGGCACCTGGTAGAACCAGGGCCCTACCACCATCGCGAGTCCCAATAACATCATTACAACTACCAATGCCATTTGATTCTCCTCTCAGAAGTTGCTTGCTCTTACTACAAATCGTTTGTCTTGCTCGTCGAAATCGACTGCTATTACTTCAGTGCCGGCCGGGATGGACTCGGCGCCGGGCTCGGTCTTGGCCTGGACACGGTGGACTGTGCCATACGTGTCGCTGATATTGACCGTGCCGGCGTTCTCGGACACTGTGTAGACTGCGTGCCCGATGGAGCCGATCATCTCGAAGCGGGTCACGCCGAATGTCTCGGTACCGGGCATGATCCGACCGACGACCGCGGCCGACATTCGGGTGAACAGCGAACTCACGACGAAGGTGATGCCGATCGACGGCCAGATGTAGAGCGCCGGGTAGACTAAGATCCCGCCCAACACGCGGTTGGTCACCAGCCCGAACGCGCCCCAGCACAACAGGAATATGCCGATAATCAGAGTGATAGGCACCGTTCCGAAGCCGAGGACCAATAGCAGCCGGTTGAGGAATGCGTCCTGCTGCTGGTCGTTGTGGCTTTGTGCATGGCCGTGCGCGGCATCGTGAGCCGCATGTGCTGGACCGGCGTCGTGCGCGCCCGCATGGCTCGGGTGAAGCGCGTGCGAGGCCGCGTGGCCGATGTCATGCGCCGCATGGGTGATGCCGTGGCCGATGTCATGAGACAGGCCGTGGTCGCCCGCCGTGTGAACGTGCCCGTGCGAGCCGACGCCGTGCGCCCCGCTGAGGACCGTCATGGCGATCCAGACCAGCGACACCACCAGCGGAGCCGCGTAAATAATGTTCCACCACTGCAAGATATCGTGAAAGCTCATTTGCCTGCCCTCCCTTCGGGCGGTGAATCAGGGGGGTTTTCCTCCCCGAACCCAAGCGCCGCGTTGAGTTCCGCGGCTGCGTCGGCCTGAGCCCGCGATTGCCTCGCGCTATCTTCTATTCGCTCTATGGCCGAAAAATCCTTTTGAAGCGCCGAATCGAAAACGATATTTTGGGCCTGTTTCATGAGGTCGGCGAGGCGGTTTTGGAGCTGAGCGTCCCGGACCCTGGCGTGGGCGGTCTTGATTTCCTCGTCAAATCGATTTACTTGTTCCCTCGCCTGCTCGCGGACGAATTGGGCCTGTTCGAGCCTTGTTGACAAGTCCGCGACTTTGGACCGGGCGGACTCGATTTCGAGCACGGAAACCTGCTTTTCCTCGAGCCTTGCCAGCCACTGGCGCTCGACGGCGAGGTCGTGTTCGATATTATATTCGGCAGCCGTCACCTTCGCCGCAAGCATTTTGAGTTCCTCCAGCCGGGCCTTGAGCTTGTCGAGTGAAGCCAGCGCCTCGGATGTTGGGTCCGGCTTGTCGAGAAGGCCCAGGCAGAGGAACCTGATTATTGCCAGCTTTATTTTACGAAGGATTTCGCGCAATGGACTCGATTCTCCTGTATACGCATACATGGCGGGAGCTGCGCTAATACTATATGCTTTTGGGGCGGGGAATGCAATGGGGAAGGAACCGAAGCGCGAATGACGCGAAGACAGGGAGAAAGCAGATTCCTGACTGCGCTGGGAATGACAGTGTGCGAAGGCTTTGGTTAGTTTCGGGACTGAACTCCCGAAACACCAACAGCCTGCGGACGTCGTCCGAGCCATCTTCCGGCAGGAACAGCCTGATTCCGATGCCGGCGTCGATGACGCAGCTTCAGGATCAACCGCTGCACATCCAGTCAGCGAATGTGTGAAAGAGGCTCGAAGAGACCACGCTGCCTGTTCTCAACATGACGAAACCCATCAGCAAGCTTATCGGGATTAGCCCAAATGAAAAGGCAAAGGCGCCTGGAAAGCCCATATCTGGGAGCCTGGCTGGCAGATGCATGAGCGCCATGATGACGGATGCAAGGATCCAGCCTTGGTAGCGTCCCAGCCAAGCTATTAAGCGGCTTTGGAGATACCCACGGTAGAGGATTTCCTCGCCAAAACCTACAAAGCTGAAGAAGATAAGCGAATGCACATTGTGATCATCGGTGAGCTTAAAGGCCGCACCAGGTCCGCCACGAGCGTTGAAGGTCGTTGTGGCTGCAAGGAAGAGCCCAACGACCGTTGCTTTCCACAGGTTTGCTCTGGCAAAACCAGCGCTTTGGAGTGTCTCGCCATTCAGCCTGAGCATAAGCACCATTGGTAAGAAGTACAAGAAGAGAAGAAACAGTTGATCCACCAGGTGTCGCTGGTGCCTGTGAGCCATGCCCTGTGTAGATCCGTGCTTGTGGCTAGTCAGGATTAACACCGAGAGGATGAGCATACTTGCGGAAACCGAGGCGAGTGAGCACAGGGCGCTACGCTTCGGCCTGTCAATCTTCGCATAAATGGGATTGAGCCTGAGCATGCGACATAGCCCGTAGACCAGTGCTCCCATAAATGTAAAGCTGATAAATAGCCAAAGTATCTGCATGACATTCCTCCATTGCGGCCAGGATCAAGTTAACACGTGTTAGAGCTTCGCTTGCGAAGGGTATCGCCCCGGCTTGGTGATAGACGGCTGCCACTTTCCAGTGTCGATAAGCGCGTGTGCACGGTCGGCAGCCTGGGCGCAGCGGTCGCCGGCGGCTTCATTCCCTGGGTCTGTCGTTCGACTGATTCATCTTTCGGAAGATTTCGCGCAATGGACTCGATTCTCCTGCTTATGCATGGCTGTTTCCACTGCAGAGCCAAAAACAGATTCCTCACATTCGTTCGGAATGACTATGCTTACGGCGCAAAGTTTCGGGATTTGGAGTTCCGTTGCACTCCACTCAAATTCCGAAACACCGGTATGCGCCCTCACCCCGACCCTCTCCCCCAGGAGAGGGGGTAGTTGGTGTGCCCTCCTCTTGCCCTCTGCCCCAGGAGAGGGAGTAGATTGTGCTTATTCGTATACTCTCTCGGCCCCCTCCAGGTTGGAGTATTGGACGCCGCCGAGGGAGTTGGCTCCAAGGATGATGCGGGCGGTTTTGCAGGCCATGGCGGTGGTGGCGAGGCAGTGTTCGGGGGTTTCGCCGAGGGCGATCAGGCCGTGGTTCTGGAGGAAGATTTGCCTGGGCGGGCGGCCGTGGTCGACGAGGTAGGCGGAGACCTTTTCGCGGATCGATCGGGCCAGTCCGAGGCCTGGGGCGGTAGCCGGCACGAACACGGGCTCGATGCCGCAATAAATGACCTCGTGCACGCACAACCGGCTGGTGACGATCTTTTCGGCGTTGACGCTGAACAGGATGCTATTGACCGAAGTGGGATGGGTGTGGGCCACAAAGTCGATGCCCGGCAGCGTGAGCAGATACGCGTGGAATGCGGTTTCGATGGAGGGCCGGAGGGGGCTGGACTGGTCGACCCGCGCGGCGGCGAGAGACGCCTTGACCTGGTCTTCGGCAAGCTCGGGGGCGTCGAGGAGCGCGAGGGCTCTGTCGATGCTCACCTCCACAAAGGATTCCTCGGTCGCGCGGCAAAGTTGGGTTCCGCTTGCCTTGACGTAAAACCGGCCGCCATCCAGCCTTGCCGACGTGTTGCCCTCGCCGAGGATCACGTAGTCGTTTTCCGGCCTGCCGATTTCGCGAGACATCTCGATGAGTTGTCCGAGCACGTTGTTGGTGTCCACTGTGGCATCACCTCCGTCTGTTCACGACGTTAGGATAGCATAATGGCGGAAGGCTGTGCAATTATGAATTGTGAATGCTGAATTATGAATGAAGGGAATGTTGCTGGGTTACAGCCTTTCGACCCTCACCCCAACCATCTCCCTGTCCAGGGCGAGGGCGGTAGATGGTGCAGGGTTAGGGACTTCCCTTCCCCATTCATAATCCATAACTCAACATTCATAATTCTCCCTCCATTCCCGGCCCGGATAGGAGGAACCGGCCCGCCGAGCGATAAGATGTATTTGGGTGTTTGTCGATTGCATATTCGTTCATCCACAAACGGCATAAGGAGATGCTTCATGGGAAAGGTGTTCAGTAAATTCATCGTTGGGGCAATGCTCGCGCTTATTTGCGCGGGCGCTTACGCCTCGGGAGACCCGCAAATTACCACTACTTTCGATGCTAACGCTGTGCCGCGCATCGAGGTCGGTGGAAAGCTGCTGGTCGACCTCAATACCGAGACCCTGCTGACGGTCACCAAAGACCAGAAGGCGGTCAACTGGTTCAACGCCGGTTATCTTTGGGGCGATTTCGGCGACTTCGGATTCGCCAAATACGAGTACCCGACTGTTGGGGCCGTCGATGGCGTCAGGGCCATTACTTTCAATGGAAAGAGCAAGCTGGTCGGCTCGCCTGTCGTGCCCAAGGATAAGGTCAATGACGCGACAAAGGGCAACCTGGCCACGCCGGACAACATGACCGGCACGGGCGAGTATGCCATAGAAGTCTGGGCATACAACCCGACTGTCGAGTCGAATGAGTGCATGGTGAGTTGGAGCACGGGCTATCTGGCGTGGCCCGACGCCAAATATGCTTCCGCAAAGAAGTGGCATCACATAGTGGTCGTTCACTCCGGCGGGCAGGATACGCTTTATGTCGACGGCAAGCAGCAGGCGCAGGGCAAGTTCATAAGCCCGGCGGCCGGCAAGGTCGATGCGCTCGCGCCCATCAGCCTTGGCGTCACGGCGGACGGCAAGCAGAACTTCAGCGGCTCGATAGCCGCTGTTCGCATCCACGAGAAACCCATCACGGCGGACCAGATCGCGAAGAACTTCGCCGGCGGTGTCGCCCTGGGGACGGTCTGCATTCCCAATATCGATCCGGCTGCGGCCAAAGATGACGTAACGTGGGGCCCGTGCGACCAACCCGGCATGAAGCAGTATTTCTCGAAGCATTTCAGGATGATGTGGGACCCCGCCAAGGACGTCAACAGTATCCAGACCGACGAGAAGGCCCACGAGATGCTCACCGAATACGAGGAGATTTACGACACCTATCAGGAAATGGGCATGGCCCTGCCGATCGTGTCCGCAAACAAGAAAGATCGCGGCGACGGCGTGAAGTACAAGGTCAACATCTGCATCAACTGGGATGGCGGCGCGTTTGGCGGATACAACGGCGCTCGCGGATGTGGTTACCCGATTCACGCTCCCGGCATAGCTCACGCTCATGAGTTCGGCCACGCCTGCCAAACGCAGCAGCTTGGCGGCCTGGCAGGCAACTGGTGGGAGACCCATACCCAGTGGCTGTCGAAGAGCTTCGAGAGCAAGGGCAAGTCGTTCAATTACAACAACGCGATGATCCCGAACGCCATGTTCTTTGTTTCCAACGGCCGCGACTACTATCATTGCTTCCATATCTTCTGTCAGCTCGGGCTGGAGCCTGATCTCGGGCCGCTGTTTGTTGCCAAGCTTTGGAACACGAACGGCTGGGATGCTTATCCGTTCATACGGGCGGAGGAAATCCTGCCGGACAAGATATCCGAACTCAAGGACCAGTGGGTGAAAATGGCGCGGCGCAACATCACCTGGGACTATCCCGACGCGGTCAAGAATCCCAAGGGCGTCGACTACCGCAATGCCCGCACTCTGCTGGAGCCGATTCCTTACGAGCCGGGGGTCTATCGCTGCCCCAAAGACATGGCCCCGCAGCAGTTCGGCTACGTGATCTGTCCGCTGGAGCCCAAGTCGAAATCGGTCACGGTGGACCTGGGCGGCTACATCAACCCCGATCGCGGTTCCGAGTGGCGCGCGTGCCTGGTGGCGGTCAACTCCAACCAGGAGTCCCGCTACGGCGACATCTTCGCCAAGGGCAAGAGCTCGATGACGCTCACGGCCGATGAGAACGAGCTTTACTTGGTCGTGGCGGCGACTCCGAAGACCATGTACATCGACATGGCCGGCGACAGTCCCAGGGCCGACTATCGTTGTTTGGAGCAGAGCCAGTTCCCGTTCACCGTGAAGATGACCGGCTGCGAGCCCAAGGACATCTTCATCCCCGAAAAGCCCACGGTTCCCGGCAAGGCTCATCCCAATGGCGGCGGGTTTGTGGCCGATACGGCCAAAGTGGACTCGACTGCTTACGTCGGCCCCAACGCCCAGGTGCTGGGTAATGCCCAGGTGCTGGGTGACGCGCGGATCGAGGACTATGCTGTTGTCAAGGACAACGCGGTGGTCCGCGATCATGCCGTGGTCAGCGGACATGGCTTGGTTCAAACAAATGCGCTTGTCAGAGACTACGCAAAGGTGCGTGACTTCGGCAATGTGACGTCCAGGCTGGCGAACTTCGCCAAGGTCGTCGAGCACGGCGTCAACGGCGGGAATGTCTATGA
>Ga0209777_10001403_pt1 | contig 34963 bp, 32 predicted proteins | sample FrelakmetHBP12HB_FD_187147 | JGI IMG/M metagenome (GOLD analysis project Ga0209777, IMG submission 187147) | Freshwater lake sediment microbial communities from the University of Notre Dame, USA, for methane emissions studies -HBP12 HB (SPAdes)... | ecosystem: Environmental > Aquatic >...
AACAGCTGCCAACATCGGCCGCCGAGTGAGATACGGCAACGCCCGAAGGGCTTGCCGAGGAACGAAGGCGGAACGGGATTATAAGGGCAGAGCCCTTATTTCATTCCAAGTAATGTAACAGAACCCTACGACCTTCCCCATAAAAAACTATATAAAGGTGGGAAGGTTATATCGCAACAAAAGGAATGGAAATAAGAGTTTCACCGTTTCATAAATTCGAATGCTCGAAATCTTTTTGTTTTTGTTCTTTTGTAAAAATCTAGATATAATCTAAGGAAAACGTGAAAAACATGAAAGGAAATGTAAAATGGTATAATGCAAGAAAGGGATACGGATTCATCCAGTGTGACGATGGTAAAGATGTCTTCGTTCATCGGACCGCTCTCCCAATGGAAACATCTCTTAATGAGGGAGATGTAGTGGAATTTGAAGTTGAAACATCAGATCGAGGACCACAAGCAAAAAACATAAAGAAGGCATAAGATTCTTAAAAGAAACAACCGATCAGAAAAGACTTTTTTTCAAAAAAATTTGAAATAAAGAGTAAACGATTAGTTATAAAAAGAGACTCAAAACAATAATATGATTTAGTAGAAAGGTGAAAACAATGAAATGTGAACAACTTATCATACAAACAAAACTCCTGACAAAACTGCAAGAACAAGAATTCAAAGAACTGACGCTTATTCAGGAAAAATGCATACCGGAAATCATCTTGGGAAAAGATGTCGTTGGCCAAGCAGAGACAGGTTCAGGAAAAACACTCGCGTTCTGTCTTCCTATCCTCAATAAAATTATTCCTAGACAGGGACTGCAGGCGCTTGTTCTTACTCCTACAAGAGAACTGTGTGTGCAGGTCACTGATGTCTTCAGGGATTTTGGAAAAACCCTGGGGATACGGACCACGAGCGTGTACGGTGGTGTCAACATTGGACCACAGATACACAACATTCGTACATCTGAGATCGTTATCGGAACACCCGGTAGAATGCTTGATCACCTCCGTAGGAGAACCATTGATTTAACCAATATTAAAATCCTTGTGCTGGATGAAACCGATAAAATGTTTGAGATGGGTTTTGTCGACGATGTCGAAGAAATCATTCGCGAAATCCCTCAACAACGACAATTACTGATGTTCAGCGCAACGATATCAGAGGATGTTCATCGTCTCGCGAGAAAACATCTGAAAAATCCAGTGATCATAAAGACACAGTCGTATGTTGATCACAGTAAATTGAAGCAGATCTATTATGACATTTATGAGCATAATCAAAAGTTCTCTCTTCTCGTTCATTTACTGAACAGCAATACAAATGGATTATCCATTGTATTCTGTGGGACCCGCAGAGAATCTGATGCCGTCTCAAAGAACCTTGCACGTCAAGGAATCCGCGTCTCCGCAATCCACGGGGGAATGAAACAACAAAAACGGTCGAGCTCACTAGACGCGTTGAAAACACAAAAAACCAAGGTGCTGGTAGCAACTGATGTAGCTGCGCGGGGTCTGGATATCAAAAACGTTACTCACATCTACAACTACGACGTACCGAAGACACCGACCGAATATGTTCATCGAATAGGCAGAACCGCACGTGCCGGAGCAAATGGCGAAGCAATCACCCTTCTTACCGAGCGCGACCATGACAACTTCAGGCGGGTGCAAAGCAACGATGATTTTATGATAGAACGGGCAGATATCCCTGATTTTCGAAAGGTTCCGTTTATGCGACGGTTTGAACCACGGAACCATCAACAGTTTCGAGGGCCATCTCGTCATTCGTTTGGACGATAAAACAAAAACGTTACATAAACAACGGGAGAAGTACGAGTTCAAAAAACCGATTACTCACATGCAGTATCCATGATCCTATGATATTTTGTGATCTCCGTGCTATTTCAAGGGTAACAATACCTTGAATGATCGTCCCGATAATTTAAAGAGTGGTTAGGTTTTGTGGATAGATTAATATAAAACTCGCCAGTGAGGTCACATAAGCTATTTTCATATTGGTTTTCTGCAGTAAAAAATAAAAAAAATGCCTCGGAAAAAGAACTCTTCAGTAAATGCTTCAAAAAACTAATAACGCAAGCGACCGGATTAGCACTCTAGGTTACACTATAGAAATATTGAATCAACCCTGCCACAACCAACATAATCGGTAAAATAAGAATAAACCAAAAAAAGCTTTTTTTTTAAGCCCCTGTTTTGTCACTCAATAAAACGCACCATGAAGCGGTGAAGTATCACACGTTATCACTACGAAGAAAGTACGAGGGAGAAGCACAAAGAGGAGCACTTTCACCGCCGGGATAGATGTACTTTAAAGCAAGATTGCTTATGAGTAACGGCCAATACAACACCACGATCAGCACCATAACAAGGGTGATAATTCCGATTTCAATAAGAGCCTCTCTCTTATATTTCACACAATAGCTGAGAGGGGGATAAGCATTGGCAACAGGAATAAATCAAACTCCATGATGACTCAGGCTCAATGGATTGTACCATTTTCTATTTTAATAAACTTAAGTACATGATATGATAAAAAACCTTTTAAGAACCTGCATCTTGTCGGTGTTCACAGATATGAGAATCGCTATAGTACTGAAAGACCGATGTAAATCAAAGCGATGCGCACAGGAATGTATCAAATTCTGTCCCAGAGTACGCGCTGGTGATGAAACCGTTGTTATGGGTGAGGAAGGAAAACCGGTTATCTCCGAAGAGCTTTGTGTCGGCTGTGGCATCTGTATCAATAAATGCCCATTCGAGGCAATCAAAATCATCGGATTGGCAGAAGAACTTAAAGAAGAGCTTGTACATCAATTCGGGAAAAACGGATTCCGGCTTTATCGACTTCCCATTCCAAAAAAAGGCAGCTGCGCCGGTATCCTTGGACAGAACGGGATAGGAAAAACAACAGCAATCAAAATCCTTGCTGGGCAAATCATCCCAAACCTTGGAGAATATAGAAAAAAGAAGCCGTCGTGGGATCCTGTGCTGGAATACTATGCAGGCACTGAACTTCATGAACATTTCAAAGCACTCTCAGAAAAGAACATGACCTGTGTGCTGAAGCCGCAATACGTCGATCAACTCCCAAAGATAGTCAAAGGGAAAATTAGGGACGTACTCAAGAGTGCGGATACCACAAATAGATTTGACGCTGTTATCACGAAACTTGGGATTGGCAATCTGCTGGATAAAGAGATTGAAAAAGGAACGATCTCTGGAGGAGAACTCCAACTTGTTTCGATTGCTGCTGCTCTCATAAAAGATGTCGATTTGTATTTTTTTGATGAACCAACCTCGTATCTTGATATCTACCAACGTTTAAAAGTCGCCCGTATCATCCGGGAATTATCCAATGAAAAAAAAGTCATCGTGGTTGAACATGATCTTGCGGTCTTAGATTTTCTATGTGAAAACGTCCATATCATGTACGGAACTGAAGGGGCCTATGGCGTTGTAACCTTCCCTCGTTCCGTTCGGCATTCCATTAACACCTACCTCTCCGGTTATCTCAAAGAAGAGAACATTCGCTTTGGGGAGAAAATCGAGTTTTTTGCTAATCCACCAAAGCAACAGCAAGGACTACGAATCCTTGTCTCGTATGATGATCTCACGAAAGAGTTCGAAGATTTCACACTTGAGATAGAAAGAGGTATTATCCGTGCAGGAGAAATTGTGGGAATCGTTGGTCCGAATGCGATTGGAAAAACAACATTTGTGAAGATGCTTGCTGGGGTGGTTACCCCCACAAAGGGAACAATAGAATACGATCTGAAAATCAGTTATAAACCACAGTATATTACTCCAGATTATGAAGGAACCGTGCAAGAATATTTTTATAAATACGCACCACAGCTTTTTACGTCATCGTTCTACCAAACAGAGGTACACGATGCACTTCATTTGAAGTACCTACAGGACCATACGCTGGACACGCTCTCTGGAGGGGAACTCCAACGGGTTGCGATAGCGGCCTCTATCGTTAAAGAAGCAGATATCTACCTCATCGATGAACCATCTGCGTACCTTGATAGCCAACAGCGGATGATCGTCTCACGGATGCTTCGTCGGGTTATTGAAAAATCAGGGAAATCCGCAATGGTGATCGACCATGACGTGTATTTCATCGATATGGTGAGCGATGCCTTGATAGTGTTTGATGGCATGCCAGGGAAACGTGGACGTGCACAGGGACCGTATAGTCTGCATGAAGGGATGAATCGATTTTTGAAAAACGTTGATATCACCTTCCGGCGGGATGAGGAAACCAAACGGCCCCGAGTCAATAAACCCGATTCATACATGGACCGGAAGCAAAAACAGAATGGTGAATATTACTATAAACTCTAAAAAACATAATAAATATTCGCGTGTTTTATATTTGTGATGACGGCACTCGTTACCTGGGGGACTTCTCATCTTTCTTTCGTTTCTCCCACCTCTGTTGTATACAATTTGGATTAGAAATAGGGAACGATACAATCGTGAACAATGGAAGCCAATTTTTCTGTGTTTTATCTGGGGCGCAACGATCGCGGTTGTCACATCTTTTATCTTAGAAATCATCTTTGAATTACCATTTACGTATTCATTGTCTGATGCTGAAATGACTCCGTTTCTTGCAGCGATTGTCATCGCACCGGTTATTGAAGAGTTCACCAAACCACTCGCGTTACGACTTAAGTCCGTAAGATATAATCTCGATGAAATAGAAGATGGTTTGATATACGGAGCTGTTGCAGGATTGGGTTTTTCAGCGACAGAAAATCTTCTGTATGGATATAGTTCTTTATCTGAAGGAATTGTTGCATTCTTGGTTTTAATGGCAGTACGAAGTTTTGGTGGTTGTTTGCTTCATGCCTCTGCAACCGCATTGACGGGATATGGGTATGGAAAAGCAGTAATGAGACACTCATCCTTATTTGGAGTTTTACCGTATTTTATCCTCGCGATTTTTCTTCATGGGTTCTATAATTTTCTTGTTTCGTATGAATTAGTTGGCGTGATATCAGGTCTTTTCCTTGCGTTTCTTTTTGTCATTATCGCGATCACAATAATCCGAAATAGAATTAGAACCCTCGATGAAAGAACCTGAAAAAAAGAAAATGAGGTGCTTTTTTCCCTATTAATTTGTTGGTACCTCAAAGCTCCATCGAACTGAATCGCCATTGGAGATAAGGCATTTGTCAGCCCCAACATTTGGCAGTTGATCATTCACATAGTATTGCCAGTATTTTCCATCGGTTCCGCCAGCTGTATTATTGATAGAATCGATTAACGTGGAATCAAACTGTGCGTAGTAAGTTGTTTTCAGAGAAAATCTATTTTTCACTGAGCACCGCTCCAACAAGGAAAACGCAGTGTCTTCCTTATAGGCAACAAGATTATCGCTGATGGTCCATCCATCGCCGACGATGGTGATTCGTACACTGGTTTGATCGGATTTCTCTAGCCAAATTTCACTTTTTTCAGGAATCTTCATTGCAGTCCCCGTGAATGAGAGTGCCACAAGACCAAGGACGAGAAGCACCGCGGGAACCTTATGAATCATCTTTATCTTGAAAGGTTGGATGTTTTTGTTCTTTCGTGTGACGTACACAAGAACAGGAACTGCGATGGCGACGAATGTGACCACACCAGAAATCATATGGTAGACCATGAACGGCAGTCCTGCGGTAAACACCACGACAATAGACGGTGCATCATGGGGGTACATCAGGTACCACCAACCAAGGTTTGTCCACACATCATACAGTAAGACAAATCCAACACCAAGTCCGGCAGTAAGACCAACGGTCTTAAGACGTAGCTGGCCTAGTCCACTCCAGAGTCGATCTTTGTTGAATAGAGTAATCAATGCAATAATGGCAAACCCGGAGTACGTAAATAATACGATTCTGTTCATTTGATTTCCGACAAAAATCGGGTTTCCAATAAGCAGATCACTTCCAATCATACTTACAAGGGGGACAACCAATACCAGGGGGGATCGCATTATCATTACTGCCAAAAACGTCACGACCATAATGACTTCAAAGTTAGGAAACGGCTGTAACCCCATTCCAAAAAGGACATACCGTCCGATTGTTCCAAAAAGTATAAGTCCTATCATGACTATCAATTGCTGTAGATTCGTCTGATTTTTTATGCTCATAATGATATTCTCCCTTTTTGTATGAAATACAATACTACGTATAAGATTTTTGTTTTATCACAGAACATCGCCTTTTACCGCTCGACAGATAGCGATCAACTTTTCTTTTATTTTCTCATTACATTCGACTTCCACGGTGATAACCTCGCTGTATGTGATATGAAGAACCTGGGTCTTTTCGTACAATTGAGAGATAAACCCTTGCGATTTTTCCTCAAGAGGCAGTTGAAACGTTATCTTCACCACATGGGGTAACGAATCGTAAATCGTCTGGAGCAACTCCTTGATGTGTTTGTTTTCTTTCACAGAAATATCAACAAAGACATGGTCATCAATGATACCGGTTTGATCCAGATGCTCTTGGAGCTTATCAAGGGATTCATTATCGATCAGATCAATTTTATTTAACGCAATAATGATTGGTGCACCGACACCGATATTTCGTAATTCATTCAACGAAACACGGAGTTTTTTTTCAACGACTTCCTTTGCTTCACTCCCGTCCACCACCAAGATGACGACGTCAGCAAGCTCAATTTCCTCAAGTGTTGAGTGGAATGCATCGATGATGCATGCTGGGAGGTTCTCGATAAAACCGACGGTGTCGGTGAGGAGGATTGGGATTTTTTTTTCTTTGTTTTTCGCCGTGATGCTTCGAGTTGTTGTTGACAAAGTGGAAAATAGTTGTTCTTCAACTTTCACTTTTTCTCCTGAAAGTAGGTTCATCAGGCTGCTTTTCCCTGCGTTGGTGTACCCGGCAAGAGAGACAGAGTAGAATCCGCTTTTGGATCTGGTTTGTCTCTGTAGTTCTCTGTTTTCTCTGATTTTTTGGAGGTCTTCTCCAATTTTTTTTGTTTGTCGTTTAATCATCTCATAATAGTCATCAACCTGGTATTCTCCCCCTGCCATAAGCCCAGGGTGTTCTCCTGCTTTTGTCCGGTGAATCAGTTCTCGGACATAGGGTCGTTCATATTGCAATTGCGCGAGTTTTACTTGGAGGAGCGCTTCCCGTCGTTCCGCGTGTTCTTCGAAGATAGCAAGAATAAGTCGGATGCGGTCATAGACTTTGGTCTCAAACTTTTTTTCCAGGGCGAACCATTGAGATGGTTTGAGTTCCCCATTTACGATTACAAGATCGAAAGATTCTTCTGCATCCTCAAAGTACTCTTTAATTTCGTCTACTTTTCCGCAACCAATATAAAAGTTCACATCTGGGTTTTCTCTATGTTGAATAAACTCTTTCAGGACAGCATATCCTAGAGTGTCTGCCAACTGAACAATCTCCGAAGTTGAATCGTCAAGCGATATGAGAATCGCATTCTTCTCTTTCGTGTTCATGTTTTCTGAAAAGAATAACGTTCCTTTCTACTTTAATTTTTGGCAATAAAAAATAGATATATTGGTAGAGATTGTTTTTTAGAAACAGCGATGTGAGATGCAAATAGAACTGTTAAAATGATACAAAGTTTAAATACATGCTATGCTATTACATAGCATTGATAGTACTATGGAAATTGTAGCTTGCCCACTCTGCGGTAGTAAAAATACTCATTCTTTGATTGTAGGAAATTCAGCTCTACCATATTTTGTAAGAGGATATGCTTGTAATGATTGCGTTTTCAAGGGTATCCCCCTGATATTTGCCTCAGAAAAGATATACCAAAATTTCTTGAATTTACAAAAAAATATGAAATAAGGTCTGTACACTTATTTCGTTTCAGAAAAGGAGGAAAGGCATAGTTCTTCATATGGATCCCCTTGATATTTTCCATATCCTCCCCGACTTACCAGACCCCTTATTATAATCATGAGGGGAAAAAAGAATAGTGAAAATATGTAGGCCATGCAACCTGGCATACGCAGATCTCGCTTCGTTTTTTGAATTATTGGCATGATAACTATTAAAGTACTAAAATAGGAATACACACTATTTATGTTATGTTCATGATATTACAAGCAAATATTTTCCCTGCAAAAAGTCCTATGGCTACAATTTGATCTTAGATCAGCAGCTCCTCAAATCCCATAACCTAAGTGAAGGTAGTTACTTACCATGACTTTTCCTTTTTTTGCCAACGATTAGCATAAAACCTGGGTAGTTTTGATATACTCGAAAAAAGGATAAAATGTCTTTTTATTTTTTTTTATTAAACCCGTTCCGAAACCACCTTAATGTAATATAGAAGCGTTGAATCGCGGTGATGTTTCCAACAACTGCAAAATAAATTAGAACCCATTCGATAATGGTTGTGTTCCAGGGTAATTCAAGCGAAGAGCGAAGCGCAATGTGTTGAATAATAGGGAATACGATGAGCAGTGCGAGTCGATCTGCTCGTCCTAACAATCCGGAATAATCTCGTTTATAGCCGATTGCTTGTGCTTGTGTCCCCATATAACTGGTCAGTAACATGCCGATGATTGCAAGCAATCCAATAGGAGGTCGGCACCAAGGGCTCAGTGCAAGTGCACCAACCATGAATACGTCCGCGTACCGATCAAGTGCGTGATCAAGGAAATCTCCTCGTGCTGATGCCTTTTTTGTTAATTTTGCAACCTTTCCGTCGATTGCATCAAACAGGCCGTTGAGTAAGACAAACAGGGCGGCAAAAAATAAAAAGAAGTTCTGTAGCTCATTTGATGGATTTGAGAAATAAAAAAAACCTCCCGCGATTAGAGAGAAAAGAAGTGCAAACCAGGTGAGACTATCAGGGTTAATGTGCATGAAGTGCTTCGATATCATGATCAGGAACGGATCTACTTTCTCGCGTATTCTGTCCAATACCATATCTGCTCCTATGTTGGAAAACTTTTGAGGATTTCCTCTGACCAATCAATCAGTCCTATGCTATATGTTTTTGTCGGTTGAAAGTTCTTCTTCGCAATCTTCAGGATTAATGCGGCAACCTCTTCGATGGTTTTTTTGGTTGTATCAATCTCAAAAATATTTTTCTTGAGGTGTTGTTCCACTGCTTCGCAGAGAATCACGTCTATGATTTCTGCGTCTATGTTTTCCTTTATTTTTTGATTGTTCCATTTTTTTTTCATTAGCCTTTTTTTAAGTTCTTTGGGATGGCAGCGGAGAATAATCACTTTTTCCATTGTTTTGAGAAGATGCGCAACATGTCCTTCGAAAAAAACAAGCTCGTTTGTAGTGAAGTTTTTCTTGATGTATTTATGTAACTTATCCATGTCAATGAGTTGTGAGTTTCTTTTCGTGTCAATGCCGTCAAGGCATCCGTTCTGTATAGCAAGCTCGTGTAATCGAACAATGGTATATCCTTGCTTCTTGAGTAGTGTCGCAACCGCGCTTTTTCCGGTTCCTGGGGTGCCGGTGAGTGCGACCCGCATGTTAGATCAACTTATGGTAGTCATATCCACGGAATCCTTCTTTAAAACAGTAACAAAGCTCTTGGAAGTCTTTCCGGAATTCTTTCACATCATCTTTGATCTTCTTGGGGTTTTCTTTTTTCAGAAGCGCACGTGCATAGAATGTTGCGACGTCATCCATTTCTTTTTCTTTCATCCCGATGCGGGTGAGCTCTGGTGTTCCGAGCCTGAGACCAGAGGGGTTGAGCGGGTCGGCGTCTCCAGGGATCATATTCATATTGGTGACAATACCTGCTTCCTCAAGGATTTTCGATGCTTCTTTGCCTTTTCCCGGTCCGATTTCTACCAGGACTTGATGTGATTTAGTAAATCCGAGTTTCTCCCCGAAGACTTTGAAACCTTGTTCATGGAGTGCTTGCGCGAGATGTTTCGCGTTCTTGATGGTTTGATCTGCATACACTTCCCCAAACTCAAGATGTTCTGCATAAGCAATTCCTTTTGCTGCAACATGATGCAGGTGGTAGGAGGAGGTAACACCAGGGAAAACCCCAAATCCCAGTTTTCGTAAAAAGGCTTTATCATCCTCGTTGTCTGCTTTATGATCTGAAAGAATCATCCCACCTTGGGGGCCAGGCAGGGTTTTATGGGTGCTCCCACTCATTACATCTGCTCCCTCTCTGAGTGGGTCTTGGAATTTCTTCCCAGCAATCAGACCAAGCACATGCGCTGCATCATATACAACATAAGCACCAACCTCGTGTGCTGCTTCCGCAATAGGTTCCAGCGGAGTCGGGAATAAGAAGACTGATTGCCCACACAATGCGAGTTTTGGTTTGACCTGTTTAATGAGTTTCACCGCACCATCAACATCAATGTTCATCTCTTCGTTGCTAAATGGAAACGAAACAAGGTTAATGCCTCGAACTCCTGCAGCACCATATTTACCAAAGGAGATATGAGCACCATTCGCGGTATCAAGAACAATCGCAGTCTCACCAGGTTTGATAAGTGCTTTTAACACGGCCATGTTCGCAATGGTTCCTGAGGTTGGTCGCACATCGGCGTAGTTGCAACAAAAGAGTTTTTTTGCAAGCTCCATGGTTTTTTCTTCGACAAGGTCAAAGAACTTGCATCCTTCGTAATACCGGTTTCCTGGGGTGCCTTCCGCGTAACGACCATGAAAATCAGTGATCAGCATTTCTCGACATAACGGTGAAAGGACATTTTCACTGGCGATCATCGGCAGAGAGTTGGCGAAAAACTCGTTGTTTTTCATCGCTTGTCTTCTGATGTATTCAACCTCATCATACCATTTCATAGAATTCACTAAAGCTGTATCTTTGACTTCAATAAAAAGGTAATGGAAAACGTTTTCCTAGAGAAACTAAGCGCTATTTTTTCTTTTCATCGCGCATTTTAAATAAAGACGGTAGATGGATTATATAGGTTCCATCTTTTTGGATCACAATCGGTTCTTTCTCCAGCAATCCTTTGAGGTCGATATTGTATTTCCCTGGTTGTTCCACCCCTATAGTCTCTGGTGTATCTGAGTGATCTACCTCAGCTTTTATTTTTTCAATAATCGCTTTCCGTTCATCATCACTAATTAGTTTACCAAGATTGATTTCCTCTGCTGGTTTTTCTTGTTCGATTTGGTCTTCGATCATCTTTCGTAGATCTTTTGGTTTCAGTGTAATCCACGTCTCGGTACCCTTCAGCGTACCCTTATTTTTTTCAACGGCAAGCTGCATGATTTTGGTGGTGAGATCCTGACTGATCCCCTTACTCATGATGTCTCGTTCTGTTTCATTTAATGGTTGTTTCGTGAAAAAAAACCTGTTTCCCCCGCACCCTGGGCATCCTTTCAACAACTGTGACGATCCTTCCTCGAAAACATGACCACATTTGAGACATTGATGTGGCATTAACCTGCTCCTTTCCCAGGAATAATCGTGGTCTCAATCATGTCATTATCTTTATGTACCATCTTAAGGAGATGCGCTGGTCCGATCACGGTCATTCGGGGTTTTTTTATCACGCCGAACACCCGCTGGAAGAACCCGACTTTTTCATTTTCGTATCCGCCGATCTCAATACCTATGAATGTATCATGGTTGATTTCTTTCATCGTATGTTCAATGAGTTTTGTTTGTTCTGTTGGAGTCAGACCATGTTCTAAGACAAGGATTCTCCCTTCTTTGACTTCATCTAAAATATATTTGAGTTTATCTGAGGAGGAAAGATGCTCAAGTTTCTGATGAGAGATCAGATTAAACGCGATCCCGCCGTCTTTTTTCGCCATAGTTTTTACCTCCTCTTCTTATGTCGCTTCTTCCCGAACTCTTTTATCATCATAGTATACAAATTTTCGGTATTATATCCAGTGAGTGCACTGATAGGAATAACCGGATGTTGTGGAAACGCGGATTTCAAGGTAGCCGGGCTTGCGTTCTCCGCATCGATTTTGTTTGCTGCGATGAGAACGGGGAGATTCCGTGCCTCTAGGTTTCCAATGATGGTAACATTGACCTGGGTGAACGGGTCCTGTGTTGCATCCATGACGAGTACGACACCGTCGATGTCGTCTAACCAGCGGATTGCTTCAATGACTCCCTCGGTTGCTTCTTTTGCTCGCATTCGTGAGGCATCCTTGTTCATCCCGTACATGTTCATGAATTCTTTAAAATCGATTTTTGTGGCAATCCCGGGTGTATCCACAAGATCCATCGTCAATGATGATCCACCGTTATTAATCCTGATGTTGTTTTTCCATTTCGCCCGTCGTGTCTCATGAGGAACTTCAGAAACACTTCCCATGATATCTCCTGTCCAATCCCGCAGAATTCGATTTGCTAGCGTGGTTTTTCCGACATTCGGCGGGCCATAGATTCCAATCTTAGCGTGATTCTTACCAAAAACCTTTTGAATCATCTTTGAAAATTTACTTTCTCTGAATCTCTCGAATATTCCCATCCCATTCCATCTCCAAATCCTATAGGTATTTCGTTTAAATAGTATACAAATTATAGTTTATTAGTTTAGCGGCTTATGATTGTGTCGCAGGAACCACAATAAAATAATAAACCTTAAATAGCCACAACATTATTTGCATTGCAGAGAATTAATTTCTTGGGAAGGCATGAATTATGATTGAAGAAGAAATAGATAATGTAAGCGTGAGGGGCTCAAAAAACTCGTTTATGGAACAACTACAGGAAGCATCAACTGAACTTGGTTCTATCAAAAGTTCGTTTTCTAAAGGCATGGAAGATCTTACAAAGATTCAAAGTATGCTGAGTCTCGACGGATTGAATAAAATGGATTCTATGATTCGCTCGTTTGAAAACCAGCTTTCTGAAGCTGAACGACGACGGGAAGAAGCAGTAGAGGGCGCCCGACGGTACAGTGTGGAGCTTGAAAAAGAAAAAGATAGACTAGTGAAACTCTGGGATGCTTATAAAAACCAGGAAGAATCATTATCTACACAGGAGAAACGAGTTGCAGAACTCGAAGAGAGATTACGGGATACTGAGCAGGTCCGGATGCAGTTTGAACAAGATTCAACCGCACGGATACAAACTCTGACGCAGAGGTTAGAGGAACGAGAGCAGGCTATCCAGCAATTAGATGATCTGAGAGAGCAAGTGATGAGGTTCGATACCATCAGAACCCAACTGGAAACAAATATGGACCAAATGCGCGGTGACCTTACGGTAAAAGACGACATCATCAGAACAATGGAAAAGCAAGTTGAGCAGCTGCGCGGATTTGAACAGTTCGCAGATTACAAGACGAAGTTTGAAGAGGTCTCTACGGAGTACGAGAAAGAAAAAGAACGACTCACGAAGCTCTTCCGATTGTACGAGGAGACCGAATCGGAGAACAAGATGATTAAAGAAGAACTCCAGGGATGGCAGAACTGGTTTGACTCTAATGAGGAACTCTTTACAAAATTGTTTACTTCAATAGAACACCTGAAACACCGAAACACTATGTCGCCCGCTGAAACCACGGTTGATGAGGAGGTTGAAATCCCACCGTCTCTAGAGGAGCGACAAGAACCAACTGAAAAACCAAAGCGGAAACACAGGTTCAGAAATTAAAATCATCTTTTTTTTCTTTTTATAGTTGCGATTGGAAATACTTCGTGGTCTGAAATGAAGTGAAAGACCCGCTGATTAAAAGTCGCATCTCTTTTTTTCTCCCATCAAACCATATCTCTTTTTTGTCGCGTGCGGCAGACTTTCACCTGCCCTTCAAGGACGTGACAGGAGTAAAAAATTGTATGATAGTTGTTAATGGCGGTAGCTCTAAAAAGATTGCGGGTGACACCCGCAAAATAGCTGGGTGACGATGATGTTGTTCGCTCACAATAGAAAGAATTGTTTTCGAAAACAAATCTACATTGACACCTGTATCCAAGCGTTCTATGAACTCGAACGCTTCGGATTTGAGTTCGGCGACTTCGTATTCGCCATTAACCATGTCCACTTCTTAGTCATTATCCCAAAAAGATACTCAGTAGAAACCGCTAAGATTATGCTCAAATCACATAGCGCTAAGATGATGTTTGAAACCTTTCCAAGGTTTCGAAAACGATGACCACGCGGCGGGTTCTGGATAGATACGACCATTACGAATCAACTAGGTGGAAAAATCGAGAAGAATCTGGTGTTTATTTTCGCGATCAAAGCCGTTATCACGAGATACAATCGTTTGATGCACAGTAGCAACGATTATACCAACCACGGCCGCCGAGTGAGATAGGGCAGCCCGAAGAGCCTACCGAGGAACGAAGGCGCGAAACGGGGTTATGGGGGGGGTGCAGCTCCTATTGTTATTATTCAATTTTTGTCGTACTAATACCACTTTCATCTTCTGACACCGTCATCGTATGTTCGGTGAAATGTTTAATGTCTTCGACATGGGTGATAAGGAAGATTTGTCTGAATTTTGACGAAAAACTATTCAACGCTTTAATGATGTTTTGTTTTCGTATCAGATCCTGTGAACCAAAAATTTCATCCAGGATAATGAATTGAAAGACGCTGCCTGCACGCTCGGTAATGATCTCTGAGATAGCAAGCCTTATGCAGAGGTTTACCAGGTCTTCTTCTCCACCAGAGAACCGTTCAATTGTGTATGGTAACCCACGGTCGTACACCAGGAGGTTATAGTCTTCATCCAGCTCGATTTGTGAATATTTCCCATCGGTAAGTTCATCAAAGAGTTCTGATGCATACGATGAAAGGGTTGGTCGGATCTGAGATATGAGATAGGTCCGATAGCAATCCATGACCTCGGATAGCATGCTGAGGCGATGTGCGTCGTTTCGTTCGTTTTCTAGTTTCTGAAATAGCCTTTGTTGATCTTTGATGTTTTTCTCGAATGTTTTTATCTGCTGAACGATTAGATTTTTTTTCCCTTCTTGTTCTTTCTGTTCTACTGTTATCTCTTGGTGCCTTTCTTTGATATCATCAAGTTTCGACAATACCTCTTGATAGACACTATAGGTTTCGCTGACACGAATTTGTATCAGTCTATACTGTTTTTCATCAAACTCGACAGCGCCGATTGTTTTGATTTCTTTCTTCTTGTTTTCCAGCTCTCGGTTCTCTCGTTGGATTTCTTCAGTGGTATGGCGGAGGGTAATCTTGAGTTTTTCTCGTTCAACGACTTGACTGCGAAGGTATAGGTTTTTCTTCTGCAACGCTTGTTTTTCCCGAGCGAGTCGATCATATTCTATTTCTAGTTTTTTTCCATCATCGGTCAATTTCTGTGCTTCATGATTTTTTTTCGTGAGTTCTTCTGTATAACATGTAAGAAGTTTTTTTTGCTGTTCACCTAATATGCGTTCGCAGGTCGGGCATTTCGCCTGTGGTCCCATTTTTTCGATATATTGTTTTTTGGTTGTTAATTCTTTGATATCATCTCTGAGTCGGTGCAAGAGAGTTGTGTTCTGCTCTTGTTTTTTCAACACTGTCTGGATGATGTTATTCTTGTTCTCCTGCTGTTGTTCAAGGGTTTGAAAATCCTTTTCAAGGTTTTTAAATGTAGTGAGTTTCTCTTTTTGTTTTTCAAGATGTTGTTGTCGTTCGTTTGTTGTTTTTTCCAGTGTTTTGATGTCGTTTTCTAAATGTTCTTTTTTTTCGAATCTGCTTTTTTTTCCCTCGAGTTGCTCTTTGGTTGTGCAGAGTTTTTCGTATGAAAGCTTCTTTGTTTCGCATTCTTTTTTTGTTTTAGTAAGTTCTTCTTCAATTTTTTGATGTTGTTTCTTCTGTTCTTCAATTCGCTGATTTAGTTCTTTTTGTTTTTTTTGTTGGTTTTGTATCTCTTGTTTGTATATGGTTATTTTGTCTTGGTCATGTTCATCGATAAGGTCATTTCTTAGTTTCTCAACAAGATTTTTCTTCTCTTTTGTGTCTGATCGGATCTCACTTATGATGTCGTCGACTGCGTTGATCCCTAGCATTCGGAGGATGAGTTGTCGTCGTTCACTAGGGTTCATGGATGATAAGGTGTTCAGTTCTTTCTGTTTCGCGAAAATCGATGTGTAGAAGGATTTCCAGTCCATCCCTAGTTTCTTTTGGATATACTTGCTGAGGACTTCTGCACCGTTTGCTGCTAACTTCCCGTTTACGATCGCACTCCCTGATGCTAACAGGTTTTTTCCGCTCATCTCTCGGACAACGTGATAAGTGTTCTCATCGAAGATGAACTCAAGTTCAACTCGGCAAGGGTCAGATGGTACTGCGCCTTCTCGTTTGATCTGGTCTATGGATGTCCGAGCTGCCACCGGACCATACAGGGTCCATGCGACCGCTTCAAACATGGTTGATTTTCCAACACCGTTCAATCCAACAACACTTGTGACTCCGTCAGGGAATTCGATGAAACAGTCTTTGAATTTCCGGAAGTTTTTCAGACGGATTGATTTAAGCATCATGGTTTTTTCTCTTGTTCTTCAATTTTATGGATGTAGTATAAGCCAAGGTTTAGGAGTATTTTTTTTTCCGGGTATTGTTGTGCCGTAAGGAATTTTTCAAACTCGTATGCCAGTGATTTCATCATGGTATCTTTGCTAAGAGCTGCCTCACTGGTTTTGATGGTTGTAGGTTTAATCTCAAAATGTACAGCGGTTTTCCCGAGGTCTCGCATCTGATGAAAATCGATTCCTCGTTGGATGTGTGAGGGGATATTCTCAAGACGGATGCGTATGATTTTGTCTTTTGGATCAATAGATTGAATGGTTTCTTTTACCTTCTGTACAATCTGTTCAATACGGAGTTTCGAACAATCGAGTGAAGGTGTGTCAACCATGATTCTCGTCTTAATCGGGATGAATCGGTATTTGAGTTTTTGTCCGAGGTCAATTTCAAGATAACCTTTCTGTGAGTCTGCATCTGTAAAGCTTAGATGCTCTGTTGATCCTGCGTAAAACGCGTTCTCCTGTAGTTTTGTGTACATATGGTAATGTCCTAGTGCGATGTAATCAAAATCCTCTTGAAGGTTTTTCACGGGGATGAATAGTTCGTTGAACTCGTTCATTTTGAATTCTTTTATCCCTGCGACCGCACCATGCGCCATGAGTAAGTTGAAATCAGCTTTCTTGTCTCGTGTTATTTTTTTAAGATTGATCTCAAATTCTTTGGGGCTTTGACACTGAGGAATCGCATGGACCATGACCGTTTTATCCTTGTTTTTTAATGAGACGGTGTCGTATCGATTGTTATGGATTGGGTAGACATGATTGAGATGCTCAAAGATCGTGAAAATATTTCCTGTTTCTTTGAGCTTGGGTGTCTCATGATTCCCGGAGATGACGATGAACGGGATGTTTTCTTTTGACAATCGCAGAATCTGCTGCAAGGCAACCGTTATCGCCCGATTTGTTGGTCGAACAGAGTCAAACAGATCACCTGCATGGAGCACGAGATCAGGTTTCGTTTTTACGGCGTAGTCGATGCACTGGATGAACGCATCATACACGTCTATTTCTCGTTGGTTCACACCTTCTTCAGTCACTTTCCGGTATGCAGAATAACCAAGATGGGTATCAGCGAGATGTAAAACCTTCATACTTACCTTCTTTTTCGTGCGAGTTTCAGAGCGACAACATCGCAGGCAAGCGTAACTGCATCCAGAGTGGGTGCGATGGGTGGTGCGTAGGTTGTCTCCAGTTTTCGGAACTCTTCAACCGATATGTGTCCCAAGATAGCAATGGCAAGTGAATTGATCCGTTGTGCCGCGTTACTGCCCACTGCTTGAGCAGAAAGAATATGTCCAGTTTCTTCATGTACTCCGACTTTGATGATAATAGGTTCTCCGCCAGGGAAATAATCTGGGCGAGAGGATCCTTTATATTTACCCGTAACAAGAGGGAGACTTTTCATACCCTGTTTGACAGGGCCAACTGCCGCAATTTCCATGCCAAAAAACTCCGATGTTCTGGATAAGAGCACACCAGAGGGTAACGAATAGAGACCACCCGCCGCATTGATCCCAGCAGCAATACCTTGTCGTACAACCACGCTCCCAAGTCCAATGCCGAGAGGTTCGTTGGTCACAAAATCAATATACTCAGTACAATCACCCACTGCGTAGACATTTTTTACTGAGGTCTCTGATTTTTCATTGACGTATATACCACCAGTTTTTCCAATAGTACAACCGATGGTTTTTGCAAGTGACGTTTCTGGTTTTGTCCCTGTTGCGATGATAAGAAGATCTGTTTCGATTTTCTTTTCCTCCCTTGTTTGATTATCTTTGATGACGAGTGAGGTGATGACGCCCTCATGGTCTTCTGTGCATATTGCGAGATGATTCGTATAGACCGAAATCTTCTCTTGTAATACCTGCAGCACTGGTTCGCTCATGTCATCATCTAAGGTATTGGCAAGAATGGAGGGAAGTGCTTCAACGACTGTGACCTTCATGCCTTTCTTATGAAGCGTATCTGCCATCTCAAGTCCGATAAGACCTGCGCCAATAATTGTTGCTTTTTTTCCTTTTTTTATCTGAGCAAGAATTTGCCTTCCATCCTCGATTGTCCGAAGGACATGAACACTTTGAAGCAGTTGTCCGTTTTTCTGGATGTTTTGGATAGGGGGAACCCATGGTTTTGCTCCTGTTGCAAAAATGAGGCTATCGAATTCCTTTACAATACGGTCAGTGCCTTTTTTTGCTATCACTGTTCGTTGTTGGATATTGATTTCTTCTACGGTTGATTCAAGATGTATATCGATGTGTTCTTTTTTGAACCAGTCTTCAGAAAATTCGATGAGGTTGAGAAACTCTGGGATTGTTCCAGCGATTGCGTACGGTAACCCGCATTTAGAATATTGTGGGTATTTCCCTTTTTCAAAAACAGTTATGGAGGCGGTTCGATCTGTTTTTCGTGCGAATTGCGCTGTGGTCCCACCACCTGCGCCACAGCCGATGATAATGATTTGTCTTATTTTAGTCAATGAAAATCCCCATCCAACTAACTGAGATGTTTTTTTAAACGTTTTTAATAAAGATGATGTCATCTAGAAAAGAGGTTCCTACCGTGATTATAATTCTGCTACTCCTTTAATAACTGAATTACAAGAATCGAATATATGATGAAGAATGGCAAAACCAGTGGTGTACTCTCCTGAAATAAAATATTGGTGTGCTGTAGGATATCCTTGTTCATACTCAATCCAATTTCTTCCTTGGATGGCTGCTGTTTCAATCCTTGATTTGCAGATACTAAGCGCGATTTTTCCTATAATGGAAATTGAAGCTTCCATCCCGGGGAAATTTTTGATAACCGACACCGTTTGTTGCATCCTTTGAAGAGACAGGGTGTAGTTTCCCATCCAGATGTTTTCGATGATTCCTCGTGAGGCATTTGGTGCACCTAGCCAGAGTTGTTCGGTGAGAAACGCTTGTTCTTGCATGCCTCGATCCTGAGCGGTCAGAAATGGGGTGATATCTGAAGCATTATGAATCATTTGGTGAGCGAGTACTTCGTTTTCCTCATTCTCCGAAAGGAAGACGTTTTCGACGTTTTGGCAGAGAGATGTTAATGTTCCATGACCATAACGACGAAGGAGCTCTAAGGATAGTGCTGCTGCTTCTCCTGTTTGGTACGGGTCGTAAACATCGTTGTCGCATATATGAACCGGAACATAAATCGAGGAACACGGATGGTTTGCTGCAAACCACCCGCAACTTAAGAGATTAGCATGCTCATTTGGTATTTTGTATATCATTGCTGCTTCGTAGGTGGCAGTATCTTCACATAGCGGTCGGAGTCCATCAAGATCTGTCGCGTGAAGCCGTGAATAGCTTATCAAATTTTCAACCGTGATTCTGCCAATCATAGGTCGAATGTGTGTCTCGAGTTCTTTTTCCCAGGTATACACCGCGGTACAGACCATTATCTTTGCTTTATTTCCGTTGATGTCCATGAGTTTGACGCTATAAGGTCCAACGGTGGCACGTTCTCCCAGATGGATTGTTACTTCCTTATTCAGTCCAAAAGAATGAAAGACAAACGTCGGAACCGCTTGAACGGTGATAGATGATTGGTTCATTTGAATGATTTTCACACCGCAAATTGATTGAAGGTGGACAACGCTGCCGTGTCGTACCCATGTTTCTTTCTCTATGTCAAACGAAGACGCAATCGGTAGTGATATGAAGAGTTGTGTACGCCAGAGGTCTTTTGGGTAGTTGGACATGACCAGGACATCCGTAATATCTTTGATTGTATAATGAACTGCATCTGCCTCAATAACGACTGCTCGTTGTGGGCCGACTAAAAACAGGTTCTCGGAAACCCCTGAAGCATGAAGCTGATCAATCACCTCGGTGGTCAGTAGTTTGATTGCTTCGTCTTCGTTGTCTGCTGTTTGACAGGCGTACCTGATCCAATCAAAGTCATCCCAAGCATTTCTGGTCGGGTTTTTCCAGTTTGAGAGCGTGTCTGCATCACCAAAGGCAAGACCTGCGTCAGTAAAGACCATACCTGGTTTGACGATGTTCGGAAGAGTATCTCCTTGTGTTGCGACACCGAAAAATGTATGCGTGACAATAAAATCCAAGGGTTTCCCGGTCCACGGGTGGTGATAGGTGTATTGCGTTCCTTCTGGAACGCGACAGAGTACTTGCAGACCTGGTCTACTTGGATCTCGAACCTTTAACAGGAGACTGTAATTCCCTGCGGTTGCTGGAGGTGTTATCACAATGTCTTTGCAGCATTTTTCTATGGGAAAAATAAGTATGGATGCGAGCAGGAGAACGATGAATAAAAATGGTAATATTTTCTGATATCGTTTCATATAAGAATAAAATATAAGACGAAAATATATATAAAAGTATGCTCCGGGTGGATTTTTATTCAGGAGGTACTTCTTTCTTTTTCTTCGTCGTCTTTTTCGCAGTAGTTTTCTTCTTGGTCGTTTTCTTTGCCTTGGTTTTTTTCTTTGGTTTTACTGTTTCTTTAGCGGGAAGTTCCTCTTCAGCAGGGGCTTCTTTTTCTTCCCTTGGTAACTCTTCTTCTGCTGGCTTTTCTTCAGTGATTTCTTCCTCAGATGGTACTTCTGACTCTTCTTTTAGTGGTTCTTTGGGTTCTTCTTCCTTTTTCTCTGGTGGTTTTTCGTCTTCAATTATAACCGTTGGTAATCGTATGATTTCTGTTTTATTAACCTCAATGCGTTTTACCGGGTAATAGACTTTGCAGTTTTTATAAATCTCACTGCCGATTTTTCCATTGAGGCAGTCTTTGATGAAGGCGTTGAGGGTTTTTGCTTTGCCTTCTTTGCTGATGACCACTTTCATCACATTTCTGATAAATTTTTTCTGTGAGCTTTGGATTCGTTTCTCTGCTATTGCAAAGGGTTTTACTCGTAGAAGCGCGCCGTCTCTGGTTTCAACATCGAACACACCGTCGACGCGGGATTTTCGCCGTCTGGTCATTCGTCGGAGGTAATCTGAGGTGAGCACATGACCTTTCAGTTGGGTATGAGCCGTGTTTTGTTCCACTTTATCGATGGTGAAAAGGAGTTTAATGTGGGATTTTCGAAAATCGTTGGTGAGGTCTTGTAGGGAGACTTCTGTAACTCTGCCGATAAGGCTGTCTGGTGTCTCTGCTAAGGTCTCAGCAACTGGAACGTTATTAAATAACGATGGTGCGAGTATCTGGTACCAGTTTTTAGCTTTCCATCGATCTTTAACTTTTCTTGAGGTCGTCCGTGCACGTGCTTTGGCCATACGTATCACTTATACTTTATTAATTTCCTATGAAATGATTTTTGGAGTAATAGAGTTATTCTATTTAAATGCTGCTAGAGGCTGACCCTATAAACAATCCCTGGAGCTATCGAGAAAATATTTTTTAAAAAGCATCCAAAATTTTTAGATTTCGTTCTTTTCCTCTCTTTTGTATCTCTTCTCTGATGTTCAGATAATATTTTTTATTTTCAAACACATTTTTTGAAAAAACTCGAAAAACCTGTTGATCCCGTTTCAATCCTTTCTGGATGTTCTCCCAGATCCCTGGTTTAAGACGGAGCATATCAATCCATATCTCTGTGGCACCCGACTCCCGAAAAGTATCAAGGATTGACGGGATTTCTTCTAATGACGTCGTTGGATACACGGGCCCAAAGAACACGCTCGTTTTCACTCCTGCATCAGCATAGGTTCGTAAGGCTTGTAATCTTTCTTGGATGGAGGAAGAAAGTGGTTCAAGTGCCTTCCTTTGTTCATCATGTACTGTTGCGATACTCATCATCACTTGCGGCTCAGAAAACCGTGAGACAAGCTCAATGTCTCGTGTGACAAGTGCTGATTTCGTTTGAATATGAATCGGGAAATCAACCTTCAAGAGCTGTTCGAGGCAATACCTCGTAAGAAAATATTTCTGTTCTAGTGGTTGATAGGGATCAGTGACCGTTGAAATACCAACGACACCTGGTTTTTTTGTTTTAAGCTCCTTTGCAAGAATAACCGGTATATTGGTTTTTACCTCTATTGTTGTATCCCACTGTTCTTGATTCATCCGTAGCACGTTTGGAGCGTAACAATACGCGCAGTGATGTTGACATCCTCTGTAGGGGTTCAGCGAATATGAGAGACCGGTTAACGAGGAAGGAGATAGCGCTGTTTTACACAAAGTTTGTTTTACCTTCATGTTATCTTACCAGAAAATCCTCTAATCGCCGTTGGTACAACTGGTTCTTGAGCACTGCGCTGTTTCTGATCCATCGCTGTACCGGGATATCCATAATCTCTGATACATATACAAGTGATTCACTCAGCGTATCGAACTTCCGGTAAGGGTGGGAAAGTGCACTCCGAACACTTTCGCGGACGTTCCACACGCCAATTGGCATGATATATCCTGGATGCGCCTCCCGTAGGATTACGGCACCAGCTTGCCTTCGTTCTTTATTGAGTAATTCGTTGACCGCGAGACGCGCCGCGTAGTAACACCCACCGATCTCCGCATACGTCGTCCGTCCCTCATAAAACTCGTAGCTATTGAAAATCGAAATACTGGTCCCATACTGGTTCCACGTCGTATTCGGGTACCACGCCTCGATAAGTTCATATTGCCATTCCGATGGCGTCATTATAATAATCCAGCGGTTATCAAACTGATTCAGAAAGTACGCTCGAACCTCGTTGATGAACGGGTATGTCTTTGTTTTTTTCATGAGTTCAGCGCCCAGGGTAGAGTCCACTGCGGTGATACTCCATCTGGTAGGTACAAACCGTCTATTCTTTTTAACCCCAAACGCACCTACACTGAATGCGCGCTGGATCTTTGACACGAGCACCCCGTTCTTATATATATCAAGAATCGCGTCTTTTGCCTTCAGATCAGTATCATAGTATGCCTTCTCGATATGCTGCTCATATTTCGGGTTGGTGATATCCAGTGATTTTAACGGCGCAGACGGTCCATGTGGTTGCACCTCATCATAGAACGCTATCCTTCCATAGGGTTTCTTCTGAAAAAGTGCATCAGTAAACACCGCGTTCTTGGAGAGAGCTAGCTCCCTGGTAAACTCTACGACGTGATGCGGGCTTTCCACATTGGTCACATTTACGGTGAATTTCCCGCGTACTAGCTGACTGCGGAAATCAACGATCTCATCAAGAGTTTTATTCAGCCACAGCTCTGGGGTATCGATCTCAGAGGTATCACCCATCACTGGAGGAATCATTGGACCAATCGCAACCTTTGGATACCCAATCCTGCCGATAAAAACGCTTGGTGGTGATGCGCCCTCCAACCGCACACTATCGACGAATAGCTTCATTTTCACCTTGGAATGAAACCGGATGATTACAGGACAGCGGGTTTTCCCACACAAGAATTTTGTACCCCGGCAGAGTGCGCACACACTTGTTCCTTTCTTTTTTTCAGCTGGTACTAACCTTTTTTGTCCTTTTATAAAGTCTTGCACAATATCCCCATCAATCATTTTTTCTTTTAAAGGTTCCTCAGGGCGTAATGAAAGTATTCAGTTACTCTGGATTAATTTTCTTCTTAAGCGTCCCTATCCACGACGACAACCCCTCTACCGTGCGACAAATACATCGTTTTGCAAATACCTCACGATACTTCAGATTGCAGTCTACGCGATTCTCAAGATGTTTTTTAATCGAAAGACATAGCCTACCACCACGCCAATCCCAATCTGTAAGAAGGATAATATTTTGATGCTTTTGGGCAATCATATCACAGAAATCGGGAACTGAACGGCCTTTATTGAAACAGATTATCTCACCAGACACTTCAAGTTTTCGTAACGCAGCAATATCTTTGTCTCCTTCTACAATAATAGGTACTGTTTTATTTTCCTCTCGTAATTCTATAAGTGCTTCTTCAAGTTCCTCTAGCGTTTGTTCATAATCCATGGAATGATTCCTCAAGCCTCTCACATACTGTATCAACGAGTACCTTCTTGAGAGCTACAGTCTTTTCCCTACTTTTCTGCCCGCTCACAAGGATAACATTTTTTGGTGGCATCTTAAAAAACCCTGCAATTGTTTCTACTACTTCATTGTTTGCCTTATTATTTTTTGCCTCAGATCGCACCTTGATTTCAATGCATTTCTTCCATTGATTATAGCCTGCTGGAAATAAAATCTGAGACGACCCTGGAACCACATGCAAACAAAGAAGAACGCCTTGATTTGAACTTTTTATCGCATCCTTAAATGAGGTCATACTCTCAAAAAAAATAATGTGTTATGTTTATGATAGCTTCAGGATAGCCTCGGCAAGATCACCATTCGTTTCCTTTAAAGCCTTCCGTACCTCTGCCTCTGATTTGCCTGTTTGTTCCATAATCAATTTAATATCTTCTTTCAGAGTGCTTTCACTCTCTCCACCCCTGGTTTTTACGGTCGGCTCACCGATGATCTGAAACGTTTTTTGTCCCTGCGCTTCCATCACTGTTACCTCCACAGCATCAAACACATACTCCTTCGTATCAGTCTGAATAATCACCTTTTCAACATTATCAATATTCTTGACATTAATCCCAAAGCGTTTCATCATCTGATTCAGTTGCCTACTGTTCATCTTTCCTGGCATCATATGTAACAAATCCTGGTATGATTCCGAAGCATATATAGAGTATTCCTGAGGATAACGAGGAATATATCCCTAGTATCTAGTATAGCTTCGTAGAAGTATATACAATTCAAGTTATTTGTAGTTTATTCAAGAATTTTTAATTAGATGAAACATATTGAGGATTGATATACTGTTTGAACAATTTTATGAATAAAAACCTCAAAAATATATTCCTTCGAACTTACTCCATTATAGTATATATTGGTCAAGGAGCTTAGGAATATAATCTTCAACAGGAAGAGAAAATCATTTATTTATCGGAAAGAATCCTTTTTTTCACAATTGCATCAATTTCAGATTGGTTTTCTTTATATTTTTCGAAATTAAAACTGTCAATCAGCTGTTCAATCAATTTAGGCTGATATTTTTCCATAAACATAAATTGTTTCTTGCCCAAAATACTCTGAATCCACGTTAAAAATTCTATGTGAGTCCCTAATAACTTATCTTCTTGAGATTGTTTATGCGCTTCCTCTTTTGGAGTAAGGTTTTTTTTTGGTGTTTCTGGGTGGCGCTCCTGTATCTTTTTTACATGCTTTTGAAGCCATTCTAATGCATCTTGATATGGAATAAGATCTTGTTCATTGTATTTTCTAATCCAAGAGTAGACCGTTGTTCGGTGAACATGATCATAACCTATTTTTCTTAAATAAAAATTAACAAAATTAGGAAAATTAGTTTTATTATATTCATCTCGAGTATAAAGAGCCCAAGAAATAAATTCGATGGGAATCCAGCTTTTAGATTCTAAAGCAAATGTATGCTTGCAATCTGGACATTTATATCGTTGATTTCTTTTTAGGTCATGTCCATTCTTCGTAATTTTATCGCTATTGCAATATTTGCACTGCACAAATGTATCTACATCGAAATACGAATTTAATTCTTTCTATCACACAAATCATCGTTAAATGTATCAGAATATAAAAAGAAAATATCCGAATATCAATAATGAATATGACATCAAAAACAAAGAGGGTTGAATCTCTTTCTCCAAATGAAATAGAATCTATTATTGATCTAAATTTTGATAATGATGATATTGATAATATATCAAAGTCAGTAAAAGAAATAGGATACGAACCAGTCATTGTTAGACCTAAAGGGGATGGAAAATATCAGTTATGTTCTCATCCAGAGGTTCTTGTTGCACTGAATGTTCTTGGTAAAAAGAAAATTGATGTTATTAAACGAGATATATCGGAGAAGCAGGGCAAAGAACTCACTCTGGCTTTACTATTCAGAAACCTTAAAATATCATCAAAAGACCGAGAATTACTTGTTTGGACTCTCTGGAAAACAGGTTGGTACAAAACATATGTTGAACTTGGAATTAGACTTGGAATTTCTGGTGAACACATATCTGACTTAATTTATGGTAAGGAACAGCGTGAGAAACTCTTCGGAACCGAGGGACCCTCGGAAGACATCTCCACAGATACACTTCGATTAATCAAAAAGTACTCCTTTGATGATCAGAAAAAGTTCTGTAATAGGATTAATGATAAAAAGATACTCCCAAGCGATGTACCTGAAGCTGTTAAATTTATCAACTCCAGAACAAAAGATTGCAAGGATGCAATACTAGATGGTAAACTTCCTTGGAAAGAATATAAAAATGTAATTGAAAAACAACAAATATTCCATAAAACACTGTTGAACAAGTTAATAAATAAATATGAAAATCCCAAAGAACTTCAACAGATTATAGAAAAAGAAATGCCATATTTTACAGCAGAGACATTTCGAGATTTTTCAAATTTTTTAAAGGAATTTGACACTATCTATTTCGATAATATTACAGATGAAACCGAAAAGAAACAGGCTGATGCCGAAGAAAACATCGCTTATGCTTTGTTCACATGGTATATGCTCATAAGGGGTAAAATTACCCCCATTCAATACACCACCGTTTTAGAATGGTTCAAAATGAACCCAGAAACTGTTGAACGCTTAAAGGACGATGGTCACAAATATGATTTTTCTGATGAATGTCTGACACCAGAGGACCTTAAATTACAGGAAAAGAAACGTAAAATCAAAACCGATGGAATGGCAGTGTAATTATGACAGCGATTTATCTGCCTGTGATTTCAAGTGGGGTTAAAGGGGATTTTAAATTTTGGAGAAAGGAGTGCCCTGTTTATTGTAACAACCTGCTGGTTTCACCATTCACAACTGGATGGGGCAAAAGGAGAAGAGATTTTGGTGAATGCAAGGAGCTCACTATTTACGCAGACAGTGGGGGTTTTCAAGCAGTCACGATGCATAAGAAAATCAGTGCATTGGATGTTTTACGATGGCAGGAACGAATAGCAGATATCGCTTTTACATTGGATATACCTCCCCATTATTATACATGGGATAATAACAGAGATTACACACAAGAAGAACTCCAGAAATGTATGTATCAGTCAATCAAAAACGCTGAATTGATGCGTGAACACCAAATAAACGACGATATGGAACTATGGGGTGTGATACAGGGTAGAACATTCGAAGAATGTAAAATCTGGTATAAAGATCTCACAAAGAATCATACATTCGACGGTTATTGTATTGCATTAAGTGGTAACAAATCAATTAAGGATTTTATCGAGCAGATGAATTTTGCTAAAACTATCCCTAATCGAATACATTTCTTAGGGAGAAGTGATCAATTTGTTGCATTAGTGCTAGCAAAATTGTCCCAATTAATAAAATTGGATTACACTTACGATACTTCTTCATCTAAAATTGGTGAGATGTTCGGTCTGTATCTTAACCCAATTACTGAAAGCACTCGTTCCTTTTCAAAAGATGAAAGAAAAAGAGATGATGTTAAAGTTCTACCCTGCAATTGTCCTGTTTGCAGGAAATATTCTACAAGACCCAAGAAGTTAATCTATAATACTGGGCTGATAACCCTTCACAATCTATATGTCAAAACCAGCTTTTGTAAATTTGTGAATCTTATAGTTTCTGATGACGAACTATTTAAATTTCTGTTAAACCAGATTATCAGTAGAAGACAGTATCAGAAAAATAGAGCTTTTGTTGAATCCCAAATCGCTGGACTATTTGATTATGATAACATTTTATCATCTTATGAACCCACAGAGGCACTAGAAAGGGCTCAAAAACGAATAGCTGAATCAAAAGATTTGACAACTATCGATAATGAGTTTTTAAACGATTTTATTCTGATATTTTTCGGATTAAAAGAACCAAAGTATGAAAACAATTTTATAAAAATGGAGGCAATTTATGACTGATTTAGTCGAACAGATTGTTGAGGCGCACAATCGAAGATATAACAATACTATCTTAAAAAATAACGTTAAGATACCCAACAAGTTCGATGAATCCATTTTCAATAAAGCACTCGGGACAAGGGATTTACAAATCAGAATATTATCAATGATGATACGTAAAATCAATAAACCATTCAAACAGATAACCAATAGTGATGTTGTCTCCTATCTTGCAAATCTCAAAAACGAGGATGGCACAGAAAAGGCAGAGTCAACCATCGAACACCATAAACTTATAATTGTTATATTTTTCCGATGGTTATACGGAGTTAAAAGGAAAGAAGATTCTCCTCCTGTTGTGTCTGGTTTTACATGGAATAAGAAAGCTTTTAATAAGAATATCAACCCGAATTCACTATGGACTGATGAGGAAATTAAACGTTTAGTTGAGGAATGCACCAATCCGCGTGATAAGGCGTTCATTATGGTCCTTTATGATTCAGGTGCAAGAATAAGTGAATTGTTAGCAATGAGTATCGAGGATGTGCACTTTGAAGGTGACGTTTGTTACATTTATCTTCCAGTCAGTAAAACTGATCCACGGAAAGTCGGGCTTCTCTTTTCTACAGCATATCTGCAAGATTGGTTAGATAACTATCCAAAGAAATACAAGCACCCCAAAGCCCCTTTGTGGATGTCCCAATCGCCTCATACTTATGGACAGTGCATGAAACAGAACTCTACTTTTGAAATACTGAATAATATTAAGAAACGGTCTGGTATTTCTAAAAAAATCAACCATCATATCATGAGACATTCTCGAATTAGTCTTTGTCGAAAAGCAGGTATGCCAGATGCATTAAACAGGAGAAGACATGGACACGCACCCGGTTCTCAAATGATTGAACGATACACCTGGATAGATGATGTGGATACTCACAACGGATATATGAAATCAATGGGATATGAACCAAAGAAACCTGTTAGACCTGACCCAGCTATTCTCAAACCGCAAACCTGTATTAGATGCGGAGTGGAGAATCCTGCAACCAATAAATACTGCAGAAAATGTGCCACCGTTCTTAACTATGAATCAATTGAACGAGATATTTCTATCTTGGAAATGTTTAAAAGTAATTTCGCAGAGCTTGAAGGTGTGAATCTTGAGAAGATGATGGTTCGATACGAGAAATACAAAGCCTCAGTCAGCGATATACAAGCAGTTTTGGATTGTTTCAATGGAGAAACTGTCATAACAAATGATGGTGTGCAAAAAGCCCTGAAGCTAGGCACAGATGAGTGCTTGGAAGTGCTGAACCATCTGGTGAGTTATGAGGTAATAGACTTGGAAGGGGACAAGGTGGTTCTCACTGATCGGAAAGGATTCCAGAACCTGATTAAGATTTACTATAAATATATCATTGACCACGAGGAAACTTGAGACGGAGGAATTTGAATGGAAATTTTTGATTATTCTGATTCTGATGCCTGGCAAAACGAGATTGGTATAGAAAATTTCAAGGAAGATAAATTCTCAACCAAAAAATTTAAATATGAATACAAGCATAAAAATAATTATAGGAGAGGATGAAATAAAATTTCACATTTTCAGCAGTTAGTGTAAACAAGAAACGAGGAAGAAAAATGCAGAAAAAATTTGTATTAGAATTAGTAAAAAGTACGTACAACTATTGTGTGTATGCGTGTGGAACAATCAATGGAATGTATATTCCAAAAAGTACCTTACCCGAACCAATACCAAAAGAAATTAATGTCACTATTGAGGTGAATTCTTAGTGATAATTAAGTCTCAATAATTTGCTTGTTCACAAAGACGCGGTGCGTCTGGAGATAACAAGCACGCGTGAAACGATTCTCTGGCTCTTTAATGTTTGAGCGAGAGCCGGAAATAGAAAAGGAGTGGTTAGAAATGGAAAAAATACTTGGTGAGAAAAAAGTAGTTTATAGAGATGGGGACTATACAAAGGTCCTGAAAGGCAGTTGTTACTTTGAAGACGAATTTGTAAAGGTAGTTACAAGTTCAGCGACAGTCTGGATTGGCAAAAGTGCCATCATCTCAATTACATAGGGATGGTGGTTCATAGTGACGACAGAAGACGTTCCAATTGAGGAAGAAGTTCTTCCGCTTACTGAGGAGGTTAAAAAGATTTGTATGGAAGATTGTGACGCTCCACCAGTATTTTTTGATATGATGGGCTATCATCTTATTTCTTCTACCGCAGGTATGTGTTTTCGACCAATGTGGCTCAAAATTAAAAGACCAAATATCTACTGTATCATGGCTAGTATTCCTGGCAGAGAAAGAAGAAGTAGTGTAATGGAACTACATGATATCTTGGTAGATACTTCGTTAATGGAATATTACGTACTAATCAAAAATATCTCAAGAGATGATGCGTGGAAATTAGTCACTCTATCAAAAATTGAAAGTGGTACTGAAGCAGGTATTTGTGATGCAATTCTCGAAGGTATAAATGGTATCGAAGTTACTGATGGTCGCAAAGTAAGTGTAGATTCCTTCAGATTTTGCTCACCAGAATTTGGTCCTACCTTAAAAAGAATGTCATCAGAGAAAGACCCTGAACGAGGAGTAGACAGTTTACTTTGTAAATTTTATTCAGGGGAGGCTCACAACTATCGTCTTAATCAAGGAGGAAAAACTGCTAAAGCAGGAGAGAATCGTTCAAGATTTATTCCTGTGGGACTGTATTTTACAATGTTTTCTTCAATGCAAGAACCACAGAATTTTTTGACCCAGAAAATGAATGATATAGGACTTTTGAGGAGAACAAAAATTGGATATGTTAAGACATCTGACCTCAAAATGACTGATTGGAAGTCACCATTCGGTTCTACCATTTCCAGTATAGATTGTCATAAACAATTAAGACTTCTTGCAAAAAAAGAAATTGTTCCAAAAATGATAAAGTATCATAAGTTACTCCAAGAATTACGAAACGAGTCTGGATGTGAAGAAGATTATCTAAATGTGGATTTTGATACAGAGTCAAGAAAAGTAATAACAGAAATGGCTAGAAAAGTTGATGAAGCATTAATTACAGATTGTTCTTCTTATAATATCTACAAACAGAGTGATTGGGAACATGTTTCTAAATATGCAATACTTAACGCTATTTCAAGAGATAACTGGATGGGAGGTAATAATCCTAAAGGAATGTTATTTGTTGAAATTGAAGATACTAATAAAGCCATAGCAGACCTCAAAGCAATAGATTCTAATGCAAGTTACATAATTGATTCCATTGGCAAAACAGAGAAGATGCAAGAGACAGGAACAATATTAGATAGAATGGAATCACATATAAGGAGAGGTGGCTCAGCAGGAAGAACTCGAACACAAGTTGCACAACGATGGTCAACAATACACAAAGACGAACTTGATTTGAAACTGTTAACATTAATTGACCAGGAAAAAATCTTTGAAGCAGAGCGGCCAGCAAGAGGGGGAGGAAAGAAAGCAACTACAATTTACGTTCACATGACGTATAGAGACGAGTATGAGTAACATTCTTTTCCTTTCTTTTTCTTTAGTTTTACTCTTTAACATTAAACTTATAAATTGCCTATATAAGTTGATATTATGGTGAGGTGACAATTCTAAGGATTGTATTTTAATCGAGTCACATTAACTTATATTATAAACTTATAAATTAATAAAAATTATATAAGTTATTAGTATATAGATATAAATACATAAATTATAAAAACACAATTTATTATAAAGGCTTATAATTTTATAAGTTGTTAAATAGAAGAAAATACAGCATTAAATTATAATTCAGTTGGTGACAATACAGTCGATTCATTATAAGTTAATATGGTGTTATTTGAGACTAAAACTTATATTAAGCGATTATAATTTATGAAAGTTTCAAAGGTATTCAATAGGAAAAAGATATTGAACCAGGAACCGCGTTCTATTTTTGTTTTACATTTTCTCCAGTTAAGAATCCAACTATGAACATTATAGCACCTACGCCCGTTGTCTGAAAAAACCAAACATCTTTGACATAATATTGAGTTAGTGAACTAATAATACACATGCCAAAAGAGGCAAGCATCACAAGTGTTACAGCTAAATACATGAAAGTAAGGGAGAATGGTGTTTTTTGAGAAATCGGTTTCTTCTTTGTTCTCGCCATTAATAAACATCCTTCCAGTCGAAAGGAGTCCCACATCTCGGGCAATGTGATGAGCCCTTCATGACAACAAGATTGCAATTCGGACATCTATGAATATATGTATTCCTATCAAAAATAGATTTCAATAACAAACCAGCAAGTATTGCTGCGCCGCTTACAATAGCAATTTTTCCAATTGTTTCAGCTAGGTCATCTTCATCATCAGACATTGAAAACCTTCATGTAAGATATATTTTGTATCTTTGTAGATTATAATGAAGATTTCTAATAAAGTTATTAAAGGATGACTATCATTGAAATTAAAACATCTAGGTGAACCGCGGGCTTTCCACCAGGCATGAAAAGGAGACCTGTACCTAAAGATTTTCTCATATATCAATTATAATTATAGAACATAATCAATTATTGAATAAAAATCAAATCAAAAGAAATAGATGAGAAGATATATGACGAATCAACTCCTACTTGCACTTACGGGTGTGATTTTAAATCTGATTAGGATAACTGAAAATATACAATAATACTATAAAGTATTATACAAAAATCCCACGCCCCTTTTTACTATAGAGAAACGCGATACTCAGTAGGCGATAAGCCTATAACTCGATTTTAAGGATGAATAAATATGCCCGTCATTAAAGTAACAAACTCCATCCAAGCTAAACTAGGTGAGTTGCGAAAACGATTCTCACTAAGCACCCAACTGGATACTCGTAATGAAGTTATTGAATCCCTCATCAGCATTTTTGAACAGTTAGAAGAAATAAGAAATAAACACAACCTCACAACAATAGAGGAAGTTTTTAGGAGATATGATATCATGCAAAAAGAAGAAGAATTGAATGAAATCGAAGCAGAATTAAAAAACCAAAAGCTCAACGAACTCCTCGATAAAGAAATAACAATACTGGGATTTATTGAAACACTCATAGCTAAAGTAAATTCCCTAGAAAACCAATTAAAGGCTTCACAATCACTCAAAGACACAAATCAAAAACTCGATGCCCTACAAATAAACCTCCGCACTGTTAATGAGAAGCTGTCCGAATTAATGAAAGCACCTGCGTCTCAGCCAGAATCTCCCTTTGACCCAGAACTCTTCGAAGTATTCAAAAGATTCTCCAATTCACTTTTTAAAGGAGATATGAATAAGATGTTAGCAAGATTATTGTGTGGATACAATGAGGATTACTTCAAAGTTAAGTATAAGGCGCTATGTGACAAATACATAGGCGCTGAATAAATGAGAAACAGAATTCCTTCAATCAATACCAAAATCTTGAAATGCAATAGAACAAAGAAAGAATTGAATGTAACCTGTTCTACTGATGAACACACACTCAAATAATCCCCCTTGAGCAAATTATTTCGAGATTACTTTAATACTAAATTTAACAGGCGCTACAAGTATTTCATTATCAGCAGGATATAATTGAGGAGGAAATTTTTGGAATTTACTTTTTTGTAACCTAGGAAAATTCAGTATTAAAGATTAAAACATGAGGCTTTAGTGATTCCGGGAGTGTGTAATTTTCACTTCCTGACTTGTATTCGCACATTCTCAGTGCCATTGGGTGAGAGAGGGTGGTGTTTCGAGATTAGACACCGTATATCTCCCCCTTTCCTTCACCCTTTCAATGGAGTTGAACCTTATGAACGAATATCGCTGTAAAGTTTGTGGAGCCAAATCTTTCAAAACACCCTGCCCTAACTGTGGTGGAGATACTTGGAGAATTTAACATGATTCAGAAAGTCAATGATAGATTACGACTATGGGGAGTTATCGAGAACGTAAAGGACTACATCCTCATCTTCATTGTCGCCTCTATTCTGTTATTTCTGATGCTTAGTGCTACAACAGAAGGACAGGTTTTTCACATCATATTACTGTTTTCGATTTTCTTTGCATTCGTATTGACACTTGTAATCTGGGCATATCGAAAGTTTCAGGAGGAAGAGTAACAATGCGAGGCACAGTTAAATTCTATAACATTCACAAAAGATATGGGTTTATCAGGGGCGAAGACGGCAGGGAATACTTTGTGCATGAGGACCAAATCTTTCTCGCACCATACTTAGAAAGGGCGATAAAGTAGAATTTCAGGAATGTGAAAGGTTGACAAGGAATAAAGCGTTTAGTGTAAAGAAGGTGGAGTAAGATGGAAAAAGCAGTTATTTATTTAAGGGTTTCAACTGAGAAACAAACTGAGGAATCTCAATTAGAACCATGCAAGAAACTCTGTGAAGAAAAGGGTTGGGAGATAGTTGGAATATTCAAAGACCATGGGACTTCCGCCTATCATAATGTAATAAGACCCAGATATGACGAAGTAATCAAGTTAGTTAAAAACAGAAAAATTAACCATGTTGTAGTTAATTCTCTTGATAGATGGTCAAGGCGTGGTCCAAGAGAACTTCAAGACA
>Ga0209777_10001405_pt1 | contig 34955 bp, 32 predicted proteins | sample FrelakmetHBP12HB_FD_187147 | JGI IMG/M metagenome (GOLD analysis project Ga0209777, IMG submission 187147) | Freshwater lake sediment microbial communities from the University of Notre Dame, USA, for methane emissions studies -HBP12 HB (SPAdes)... | ecosystem: Environmental > Aquatic >...
ATTTGCTCTGCAGAAAATCCCTTCTTCTTCATTCCTACCTCCCCATACTCATTCTCAACCCATATTCTAACTCATCCTCTGGATCGGTTTTCGGGGGGCAGGTCAGCATATCCGAACAAGATAAGGGAGTAGATAGCCCAGACTGAACTGAAAGAGATAGCTATGTAAAGGGGGTCTTTCACTCCCAAAATATTTGGCAACATTATTCCAACCAAAACTGAAATTATTAGAGGAAGAGTAAGATACTTTTTCATTTAGCCTTCTGTTTTCTTTTTCTATTCACTCACCTTATCCTTCAACAAAAACCCGTCTCAATCCTGGGGAGTGTGAGAAACAGTGCTTTTGGCAGAGTTTCTCAGTCAGGATCAAGAAGGGTGTATTTAAAAATTGTCTTAGCCATTTACCTTTTTCTCATTTCTTTGTCTAACACCCTCTCGGCCTGTCAAACGATTAGGGAGATTATGAAAAACTGACCATAAAATTTTTCAACTTAGTCATATCTTCTGGAGAGATATTGATAAATCTCACCCCTGTCCGATAATCTCCCCAATCCTTTCCCAGATGAATATCCGTCCAGACCACCTCAACCAGCGTTTCAATAGCATTCAGTTCATAACCAGAAGTGAAAAAAAGTTTCAATCTCAGATGTCGACCATTTTCTACCTGCTCTGGAAGATAGAGAAGTAATCCCCCTTCACTGGCATTGATAGCACGACCATGTTTGACGAACAGGTCGGTTCGACTATACTCAATGGGTAGATCAACACTAAACCTGGGATGCTTTCTCTTTTCAAAATTCACAGTCCCGTAACGCTGTTTTTCTTTCATCTTCAAATCTCGATAACGACCTCTCTCCTGTAGAGACGGAAGCAAATTTATCCCCACACGCAGTCCTGTATAAGTTGCATTCTACCAGAAACCTTGCTAAAAGCAAATCAGCGGGCTCGTACGGGGCTTTCATCCCCTAGTAACCGAAGACTTGGCAATGTATGCAACCCAGAAACAACCTAGGCCGTCCAGTAAACCTTGACCCTCACGATATTCTACTCTATATTTTTTAAAAAATTTCGTCTATTCATTTTACATATCCCTACGATCTATCGTCATTGGAGGTTCAAAGAGGGAAAATGAGCAAAGCAACGATTTCCGGTCGCCTACGCTCAATGGCAAGGTGGACCGCTCCCATGCTGCCGATGGGTTGGAGTTTTATCAGTTTCTATGTTGATCTGAACGAAAAATTATCGCAACGGGAGGAGTATTACAACCTTCGCCGACGTAATGAAGCCTTTCATGGACAAACTCCCTATGAGGTACTTCGCCAGAAACTAAAAGCTGGAATTTTTGCATTTTCCGAGGTATGATCCATCACACTTTTTACTTTTCTCTCCTTGAAGCTTTACGAAGTTGATCAAAATATTCAGAAGGAATTCGGTAACCCAATTCTATTGCCTTGTTAATGTCTTTCAAAGATTTATCATATTCTCTTCTTGAATAGTAAGATTGTCCACGATGATAATAAGCTAATGCATATCTTGGATTGATCTCAATGGCCCTACAAAAATCAGAAATTGCCTGATCATATTGTTCTCTTTTACTGTAAACAAAACCTCGCATTAAGTAGGCCTCAGCATCCTTTGGATTCATCCCAATAGCTTTATCGAAATCGGAGATTGCTTGATTATATTGCCCTTTTTTAACATAAACAGTCCCTCGGTTATAATAGGCATCAACATACTTTGGATCTTTTTCAAGGGTTTTGTCAAAATCAAAAATTGCCTGATCATATAGTTTCTTTTTAGTATAAAGAGACCCCCGATTGCAGTAAGCATCAGCATCATTTGGATCTATTTCAATGGTTTTAGTGTAATCAGAGATTGCCTGATCATATTGTCCTTTTTTATCATAAGTAAGTCCCCTTTTGAAATAAGCCTCAGAATCTTTTGAGTTTATTTCAAGGGATTTATTTAAATCAGAGATAGCCTGATCATATTCTCCTTTATTAAGATAAACAGTTCCGCGGTTGATGTAAGAGTCAGAATTATTTGGATCTATTTCAAGGGCTTTATTGAAATCGGAGATTGCCCGACTATATTGCCTTTTTATAAAATAGGCAACCCCCCGGTTGAAGTAGGCGCCGATGAACTTTGGATCTATTTCAAGGGCTTTATTGAAATAAAAAATTGCTTGGTCATAATCTCCTTTTTTAAGGTAGGTAGTCCCTATCTCATAGTAAGACATAGCATCTATAGATTTATATACTGTATCTCCCGAAGGTCACTCCTTTAAGTAGCATATATTAAAGCTCTAGGGCATTGATTTTGTCAAGCAAAGAATATTAACAGATCGGGCACGGAGTTTTGCGGTGCTCCAGATAAACATCCTTACGAGCTTTACCTGCAGCTCAATGACATTGAGCATACGAAGACCAAGGCGAAGAGCCCACAAACGAATGGGATCTGTGAGAGGGTTCATCAGACGATTCTCAATGAATTCTATCGGGTGACTTTCCGGAAGAAGGTCTATTCAGAGTTGGATTCCTTGCAAATAGATTTAGATGAGTATATGAATGAGTATAATTATAGGAGGACCCATCAGGGGAGGCGATGCCAGGGAAGGACTCCGATGGAGACATTTCTGGATGGCAAGAAATATTTTATGGAGAAAAACTTGAATGAGAGGCTAGTGGCATAACCCTATTGACAATTCAGGAGGGACGGCCACCGTCAACTTAAGTCTCGTTCAGGACACGTTAGCATCCCAAACTGCAATCACATCATTGGGTATCTATTTTTCCAAGATTCATCAGTTGCTCAAAAGCAAAACCAAATTCCCAACGAGCAACGCCGTGCCTATCTGCACCTGCTTTATATTTGCTAATACCTAACCCCTCACCATTGTCCAAACTTATTCCTTAACTCAAATATTTCCTTCTCAACACGGTCTCGTTCTGCCCTAATTTTCGCCTTTTCTCCTTTACTCTTTGCGGAATAGATTTTTTCAGCTAATGCATTAAATTCGAGTCGCAAAGTTTCGAGTTGCCCATTTGAATCCTGTTCTATTGACATTGATTCTGATCGAGGTTTTAAATTATTCAAATTATTTAGCACAGCAAATTCACTCGCATACCTCTCATTTCGAATCATTATCGAGTACCAACCTTTTTCCTCCAATATCCTTACTGGCTCGATTACATACCTAATCAATGATGGAATTAACAATAAAGGAAAATATATCCATTGGGAAAACTGATGAAGTCCCCAAATTAGGTTAAATAACACCCAACTCCCAAAAAGAACAAAAAAAGTTATTTCTATTCCTTTTAACCAGAAGTAACATTTTCCGCATATTGGGCATTAGAGTCTTACTCTACACCTCTGCCAAGGTGTTCTAAAAAATCCTCCCCCTTCACTTTATATGTCATTGTTGGAGCACCTAAACACCACACGCACATTTTTGGCCAACTAATTGGTTCCCTAATCGGTGTGTCCTCGCAACTTACAAATTCCATTCTTTCGTCCCCTCTTTCTTTTCGTCTCCCGATCCACCAACCTCACCATCTCTAAAAACTCCTTTTTGGTGAATATCCCTTTCTCCACAAGCAACCGGCCGGGACGATTTGAAACCTTTGAGACGACTCAGTCTTATTGTTTGAGCTTCTTTCCGTGGTATAATCATTGTCACCTTCACAGCGCAATTGGATTTGTGACTCCCGCGGATAAGCATTTTGGGAAAGCCTCGACTATCCTTGAACTGAGGATGCAGAAGTCACGTTGGGCTCGACAGAGACGGTTGTTAACCAATCGATTAGAACAATTTAAACTGAATCTGGACACTTACTGTTTCCATTTTTACTATCAGATTACTTTCCAACTCGGGAACATTTATTCAGAAAATCACCACTAACAAATTAGCATTCTGGCCCAAAATTTCCTGCAATCTCTCAGAGTTCTTCTTCGTTGGGTTCGTTCTCCCCTTCTCCCGATTGACTATGGTCATTTCACCCACCCCGATCCTCCTGGCGAAATTATTAAATTTGGAAACTCCATGTGGCCACACAAATTTAACTATCCTCCCCTGCCAAGTTCGCAAGAGCTTTTTCGATGCTTAACAATCTCGGTTCTTCCAATATTAAGAAATGTTGAACACTCTCGCCGGAAGAAGTAGTTATTTCCAAAGCATCATACCCGTTTTCTAACAAGCCTTTTCTCAGCTTTGCCCATTCTTCAGGAGTTGCATCGTCAAAATGATAATCTTTGCCAAATTTTTGGTCCACGTATTTAGCGAAGACATTATCCATTCTCGACCTGAGGATTCTCTGAGGCTTTGGCACAATTGATATTTGATCACCATACATTAAGGCATTATCAATATTGTCTGTCGCCCAAGTGCCCCCAGCTTCACCAAGACTGATCACCTCTTCGCGATCCCTTCTTGCAAGAAATTTGCTAGAAGAGAGAAGCCTTTCTATACTTTTTTTGAAGGATTGCCTTGACCGGCTCCTTTTATTACTCTGTTTCTGAAATTTCTTCACCGGAACACCTTCCTTGATGAAATTATTAGCTTTTTGGACAAGTTTTTCGTGTTTTCATAACCGGGTTCCGGTTTTGGTTTTTTAATTGGATTCATTTTGCTGTCCAAAATGATGGGCGGACAAGAACATTGTATGGTCAAAAAAAGCCTTTAAACAGGGTTATTTCAAAAGATCCAGGGAATAACTACACCATGATAAGCGTTTTGCTGTCCAAAAGACGAGCTTTTTAAAAAACTAATTTGGACAAGAGTGATTATATTAATAGTTATAAGCCTGGTTGCAACATTGTAACAATTAACAACTAAGTTGCATGATCTGAATTTAATGAAAAAACTATCCTCTGGCCCTCGGTTTCCTTTCTTATTCTTTTCTTTTCCTCAAGGTATTTCAAGTGAGAAATCGCCTCCCCGATAGCAAACCATTTTTGTGTGACAGGAAATAAATCCCACGAGTCATAGATAATATCCCAGCTCATCTGTGATGCTACTTGAAAAGCATTCTTCCTACCTTTTTTAAGAATAGAAATAATCTCATCAAGTCTTTTACGGTGATGATCTTTTAATTCCTGAATTCTCTCTTTACAGTTTCTGAAAATACTTCTATGGCCAGGCAATACAAGTTCAATATCAAGTTCATAGACTTTGTCCAAGCTTGCCAAATACTCCTTTAAGGGATTCCACCCATCAGACCATAATTGAATGTTGGGAGTTATGTCGTTAAGAATATGATCCCCAGCCAAGAAGATTTTTTTACCCGGTTCGTAAAGACACATATGGCCCATGGTGTGGCCGGGTGTTTCAACGCAGTTAAATACATAGTCCCCGATGCTTATATGGTCGCCTTCTTTCAGGATATGAAAAACCAGATTTCCTTTTGATCTGAATTTAAAGCCGGGATGACTATGCAGAGCCTCTTGAAGCTCATCTTCAGGATAACCATTCAAACGAGCAAAGATAACAAAATCATCCAAGTGGATACCAGAGTTAAACCGATCAGCATCTGGCTGGTTGAAATATATTGTGGAGGTATCTGTAATGAGCTTAGAAACAAGGCCAAGATGATCTACATGTAAATGGGTAATAAAAAAATCTGTTTTTTTTAAATCGACCCCAAGTTCCCTTAAACCAGCCTGCATCGCGTTCAGACACTCTTGTTGATTCCACCCTGTATCAACAAGTAAATTTCGCTCCGGGTTTTTTATCACGTAGGAGTTGAGGGCTTTCAGAGGGTTTTGGGGAAGAGGAATTTCGATTTTATATAGATTTAGCAAAATTTCTTCAACCATCGATATTCTCCCAAAGACTTCTGGTGAGTTATTTCTACAAGCAACCAGGTAATGGCCGCTTTTTGTTGGCTAAAAGAGGGAAGTCTTCTCCCTTTTGGGACGCTCTCTCATCCAATGCCTGGGTTTTTTCCTTTCATTTTAGGGATAATTTGGGGGATTTTATCCATTATCCTTTTGGGAAAATCTTTGATAAGAGGAGAGAAAGAAAAAATAGAGGACTTAAGGTTCTTCTCCGAAAGAAAAGGTTGGCAGAGGATTAGCTTAACCATGGGGACTATGTTAGTTTTTTACCTTGTTTTTGAATCAGCAGGACGTCCGAATGGTTTCTTGTTTATCTCTTTTTGCTTTATCTAATTACAAATAAGTTCCGATTACAATGCCCAAATAACCAAAGTTGTACTTGGAATTTCACTTGTTAAGATTTTGGTCACTATTCGGTAATTGTTGCTTGGAAATTGGTCATTTTCAACGGGCACGTGACATGGATACGGTCACGTGATCTCCTACTTGGTACCCAAAATCTGGCGGCCAATTGTCATCTTTTGGATCTCTTTTGTCCCCTCGTAGATTTCGAGTAACTTGGCCGCCCGGTAGAACCGTTCAATGGGATAATCATCAAGATAACCATATCCACCGTGAAGCTGCAAGGCTTCATCCACAACCCTGACAGCCACATTGCAGGCCCACCATTTTGCCATAGCAGACAATTGGGTATCTGGATTCCCACGATCGAGGTAGGAGCATACCTTGTGCGTTAAGGACCTGGCAGTCTCGATCAGCGTGGCCATCTCAGCAATTTTGAATTGAGTGATTTGGAAAAACGCGATCGTCTTTCCAAACTGTTTCCTCTTTTTCACATAATTGATCGCCTGCTCCATAGCCCCCTGGGCAAGACCCACCCCAAGAGCGGCTATCCATGCTCTGGAATGTTCAAGAAATTTCATCAATTGTACAAATCCATTCCCTTCTATTCCCACAAGATTTTCTTTTGGTATCCTCACATTATTGAAATAGATATTGGCGGTATCCGAGGCACGAAGCCCCATTTTTCCATGGATTCTATCTGCCTTGTATCCCGTCCGGTCTGTCTCAACCAGGAGGATGCTATGCCGATTTGATTTGGAAGTCTCCTTAGGATTGGTCAAACAATAAACCAATAGGAAATTCGCTATGGTGCCATTTGTAATCATGACCTTGTTACCATTAATCACATATTCATCACCAACCCTTTCTCCCGTGGTGATGGCAGAAGCTATATCACTTCCCGCCTCTGGCTCGGTAATAGAAAAACCCATGAACCAATCTCCTTTAACCAAGGGCGGCAAATATTTTTTCTTCTGCTCCTCTGAGCCAAATAATTGTAATTCTTCTGCACCAAATGTCGGCGAAGCTAAAACTTGACCCAGCCCGGGATCAACTCTCCAAAATTCCTCTAAGATGATCGCATGCTCAAGGAAACCCAATCCAAGACCTCCATATTCCTTTTTGATAAAGACACCGATGAAACCTAATTGGGCAGCTCTCTTAATGAGATCTCTTGGAAACTCTCCTTTGGACTCACACTCTCTGCCAATTTCCGTTAATTCACCTTCAGCAAACTCTCGGGCGGCTAAGCGGATCTGTTTTTGCCGATTGCTCAGTTCAAAGTCCATCATCTCGCTCCTTAATAATCACCCCATTTTAAGATGAAACATAATTTTTTACAACGATTCATAAAATATAGTTGAAAAGAGTTATTCATAGCAACCACTTAAACCATGAGAGATGGTACTTCTTCATAGAATGTGTTATATTTTTCTGGATATTTGGAGGGCCACACATGATGGTAGAATTTACTCACCCCGAACTCGGCCACGAGGTACCCACCTTTGCTGGCTATTACGTTCCGGTTGAAGAACACGTATTACCCTATCATGAACGAGAGGTGATCTATATTCTGGGGCACGCCTGTATCGAAGCTTCTTGCTGTGGCGCGGCACGCTGGGGTTACATTCAGGTCCCGGGATTCCTTATGAGAAAGCACATAAGCGGCGGTGGGAGCACATTACCCATCTCAGAAATAGAAATGATCCGGGATGAAGAAGCTCGCGCCGCTATCTGGCAGTTTCTGATGGAAAAATACCCCGGCACTCGGATAGAGATTTGGTAGTCAGTTCACTCCATTCTAAAAGCTCACAACCCTTTTTGCTTGCGAGGCTAATTTTTTGATTAGCAGCAATCATTGCAGACATTAGCCATACAACACCAGGATATTTTTCCCTTTGACCTTATATTAGCTCCTTAGGTCATCTTCGAGTGAAGACGTGTGGTGAACTCGTTACAATGATCCTGGAACATTTTGCACAGACGCATGCGTATCAAGAGGGATTAAGCCATGCAAATAATAAGTCTCATCGTTGGGAGAAATTCTTGATCATATTGACTTTCTATGAATGGATTCGACTTTTGTTTATGTATGTTTCGATTTATTGTTCCTGTTGGCTGCTGCTTTTTTTCATTTTTAGGGCTTTAAAAATCTTCTCTGGCGTTATCGGAATCTCTGTAAACCTAACCCCGATTGCATCATAAATAGCATTGGCAATGGCTGGCGCCACGCCTAAGGTTGGTGGCTCACCTATTCCTTTTGCGCCAAAAGGCCCGGTTGGATCCATTGGCTCTGATAAGCCAACCTCGATCTTCGGCATGTCCAATGTTGTTAATACCATATAATTAGCGAAGTTGGCATTTAACATTCGACCCGTTTTCTTGTCTATTATAGGATCTTCTGTTAACGCAAATCCGATGCCTTGTTGCAAGGCCCCTTCTATCTGTCCTTCTACTACCAGAGGATTGATTGCCTTGCCGATGTCATGAATGGCTACCATCTTCAATACCTCTGCTTGTCCAGTCTCTGTATCTACTTCTACCTCAGCAAACTGGGCACCGAAGGAATGAGCAGCCGCTGGGTTTTCAAAGCTGGCTTTCCCCAAAAAAGCCTTAGCTCCTTTTTTGGCTTTACTGCTTTCTTTCGTTATTTCGCTGAGAGCTATCCATTTTTCCGGTAATCTCTTAAAATAGATTCGCCCCATTTTGATTTCAAAGTCTTCGGGTGCGGCATGAAACTTTTTACCCGTATAGGAAAGAAGCTGTTGTTTTGCATCTGCCGCTGCTGCTCTGACAGCACTACCGGTGACATATAATGTTCCACTAGCGAAGGCTCCTCTATCTATGGGAGTGGTACCGGTATCTCCACCGATCACATTTACTGCCTCCAGCTGGAGACCTAATTCTTCCGCGGCAATTTGTGCCAATGTGGTGTGACTCCCCGTACCTAAGTCAGTTGCTCCTGTGAGTACGGTAGCTGTGCCATCTTCGTTGAACTTGACGAAGACCGCAGAGTAATCTGGCAATGCGAAAAGTGTCCCGCTCCGATGGACCAAGCAAGCTGCTCCTACTCCACGCTTTTTCGGACCCTCTTCCTTAGAGAGCTTATTCCTCAAACCCCAGCCGATCTTTTCCGATCCCACAGCTAAGCATTCTGCTAATCCGGAGCTTGTGATGCGCGTATTCCCCAATCCGATATCCCCTGCCTGTTTATAGTTTTTTAACCTGAATTCGATTGGATCAATACCCAGCTTTTCTGCTATCATATCCACCATTGACTCGATGGCAAAATGGGCCTGAGTATTGCCATATCCGCGGAACCCACCGGCAGGGGTGAGATTGGTGTATACAGAGTATCCCTGAAATTCGACGTTTGGACATCGGTAAGTTGTGATTAATCCATCCCCTGCTGCCCATAAAGGACCAAATACATAGATATATGCTCCGACGTTCGCAATGGCGTCCGCTTTGATTGCTGTCAGGATACCATCTCTCTTTACTCCAATTTTTAACCTGATGGAAAAGGCATGGCGGGTGACAGTGGCAGAAAATTCCTCCTCGCGGTTTAAAACCAGCTTTACAGGTTTTCCTGCAATCTTTGCAAGCAGAGCGCAGATATGCTCTACGATCATATGGAGTTTGCTCCCAAAGCCCCCACCGAGATAGGGTGTCACGACCCTTATCTTAGACATGGGAATCCCTAAATATTCAGCAAGAATCCTGTGGATGTGGAATGGGAGCTGAGTCGATGCCCAGACGGTTAGCTGCCCTGTCATATCGAAACTTGCGATAGCCCCGTGTGTCTCCATCGTGGCATGTCTCTGGCTCGAAGTCTTGAAGGTTTCTTCAAAAATATAATCGGCTTCTTGGAAGCCAGCTTCAACATTACCATCACCCAATTTGACCGACCCAGCGATGTTTCTCTCTTTGTCCGGATTTATAATTGGCGCTCCCGGCTTTATAGCCTCCTCGGGGTCGAAGATGGCTGGCAACTCTTCATACTCTACCTTGATTAGTTTTAATGCTTCCTCAGCTACCTCTTTGCTTATAGCCGCTAAGGCGGCCACTTCATCTCCCACATAGCGGACCTTCTCGCCAAACATAATTCTTTCTCTTGGTCCCCCCAAGGTCGCAGGGATTTTCAATCGGGGCGCATTGTTCTTGCTCAGCACCGCCTTAACGCCGGGAAACCTTTCAGCTTGACACGTGTCAATCCGAAGGACTCTGGCATGAGCATAAGGGCTCCTGAGAATCCTGGCATGCAGCATACCAGGTATTTCAATGTCCCCGGTGAATAAAGCCCGACCGGTCACCTTTTCAGAAGCGTCTATTAGAGGTAAGCGCTTACCGACTATCGTATATTCCACGATATCCTTTTACCTATTTAAAATGGATTATTCTTAAACCGTTATTTTCGCATCTTTTCAGCCGCAGACAATACTGCCTCTATGATCTTCACATAGCCAGTGCAACGGCAAAGATTACCCGACAGGCCAACTTTGACCTCTTCTTCAGTAGGACTTAAATTCTTATCAAGCAGTGCCTTAGCTGAAAGAATCATCCCTGGTGTACAAAAGCCACATTGAACTGCTCCATGCTCAATGAATGCTTCTTGTATTGGATGTAACTTTGCCGAACTCCCGAGCCCTTCGATAGTCACTATTTCCTTATTCATCGCCTTCAGGGCTGGAGTTATACAAGAGGAAATTGCTATCCCATCCACCAGCACGGTGCAGGCACCACATTCTCCCCTCCCGCAAGCCTCCTTGACGCCAGTGAAACCAAGTTCATAACGTAGTATATCGAGAAGCATCGCGGATGGTCTAATGGCTCTCTCCACCACCTCACCGTTCACTATCATTCTAAGAAAAGTCTTGCTCGTCACTTCTCCCTTTGTTTCCTTCAATCAATGGAAAATTACTTTTCTTTAACCCTCTGTATGGCCAGCCTAAGGGCTCGAACCAAGAGTACTTTGACCATCTCCATACGGTACTCTGCGGAGCCCCTCAACGCACTCTCTCTCGGCTGCGCCTCAAACGCGACAGCTTCTGCTGCCTTATTAATATATTCTGGACTGATGGGAGCATCTGTTAATATGGCCTCGGCCTTCTTTGAACGGAGTGGTCGTGGGGCAACAGGAGCCACGACGACCCTTGCTTCCGAAAAGCGATCCTTTTGAGCCGTTACGACTACTGCTGCATTCAGGATCGGTAAAGTCAGTGCTTTACGCTGTGCTAACCGAACAAAGGCGGAACCTTGATTATTCTTTAGGCTTTTGAAATAGACCGCTGTTGCCATCTCCATGGTACTATCTATCTTTGATAGACCAACCCCTTTGTATAATTTCTCAATAGGGACAATCTTAGTGGCTCTCTGAGAGACAATTTCTATTTCAGCCCCTAAAGCAAAAAGGGCTACGGCCGTGTCAGCCGCTGGCTGAGCATTCACCACATTCCCCACAACCGTGCCCTGATTTCTAATTAAAGGTGAACCTACAGCAGAGGCTGCCTCCGCTAATACCATGGCTTGTTCCCGTATCAGCTCTGAAGCAGCCACTTCACTATGAGTAATTCCTGCCCCTATCTTGATGGTATCACCGTCTATTTCAATCTTCTTGAGTAGGTCAATCTCACTGATATCAACCAAACACTTTACTTTTCGAATTTGTCCCTTTATTTCGGGAATAAGGTCAGTGCCTCCAGCTATAATCCGGGCCTGCCCTTTATAAGATTGTAAAATTTCCAAAACTTCCCGAACTGATTTTGGAGAAAAATATTCGTCCCACATTTTAACTTAACGAGTCGATAACCTTTGGTGATTACAAAGGTTAAGCTGGTTATTCTCCGATATCTTTTTCTGAGGGAGATTCCTTCGTATCACAAACTGGCTTCGAGAATTTTTGCATCATCCTTTTAGGCTACGCTTGTCGGCCCACTCCTTATTCGTAAAATTCCGGAATCTTTTTCAGCTTGTCAAACTGGGCTTGATCGTGGCCGAAAAAAATACGGCCATTTGTCTTTTTTGCCAGAGCGATGATCTTTCTAAAGTTGTGCAGTTCATCCCCGAGGCTGTAGGAAAAAGCATGGGGAATTCCGGGTGTCTGTGCGTTAACTCCAATGCCAAAATACATCAATTCCAACTCGCAGGGAGAAAGGATAATTGTACCTTCCTTTCTCAGATCGACCCGTACCATTTGATATCCGGGGGTATGCCCAGGGGTGAAGATAATTTCCACCCCTTCTGCCAGAGTATAATCTCCCTCTAAGAGCATGAAATTGAGGCCAGGCAGGTCAAACTGTCTCCTGAAATACATCCAAGAATGAAAGGGCTCCAATGCGAATTTGTGGTTGGAATTTAAGTAAGCATACTCAAGTTCAGCTCGCTGCACGATGATTTTTGCTTTCTTCCCGTCAAACAGAGATAGATAGCCCGCATGTTCCATCATGAGATGGGAAATGATGACGTAGTCAATGTCATCTAAATTTACCCCGATCTTCTCGAGCTGGGCTTTTGGATTTTCATCTTTTTCTTGTTTGAATGTTATTCCTTCTTGATTGGGCCTTAGCGGGAATCTTACCCAGCCTTCCCAATCTTCACGGGGGGTGTATCCAAGATCCACCACGATTTTTGCTTGGGGATGATCGATAAAGTATTGGGTACTCGAGATCTGAAGAGAACTTGGCTCGTAGGGGCCAGGGCCCCGATCTGGATGAGTCGCAAAATGCGTGAGGAACCCTCGTTCAACCCATAAAGAACCACAGCTTAATACGTATAATTTGGGATTTCCCATGATTTTTTCCTTTCCATTTGGTATAGGCCCTTATTGTCTTTTTTTAAATTATATTTAAAGATTCTTCCGGCATTACCATATTTTCATCCTCCATTTATTCTGCCCTATAGACCTTGCAAAGGATGCCTCTTAAAACAGGTGAGCCCATCTCCCGATTAAAGGGTGGTTGGTCATTCGTCAGAATATTGACATTGGCTTCCGCCCAGTCATAAGGATTGGACAAGTTGTTTTCGGGAAACCACCAGCCATAATCTATTCCCACGACGCGTTGGTCCACGTCTGTAGATAGAATAGCCTTTTGCTTAATCCTTCCGCGTTTTGTTTCGATATACACCCAATCGTCATCTTTTATGCCCAAACGAACAGCCGTTTGAGGATGGATATGAATAACAGGCTCAGGATGGACCCCCCGCAGTGTAGGTATTTCCCTATAACGGGAATGTTGAAAATTGAATGGTTTCCAGCTTGTGAAAACGAAAGGATAGTCTTTGGTTAGTTCGGGGTCACTGAAGGGCGTTTCTGGGTTTTCATAAAAAGCAGGCAATGGATCAAAATTCCATTTCTTAAGTTGGCTGGAATATAATTCCACTTTACCTGAGGGCGTCTGGAAACCATCTTTCAAATAATGCTTATACAATTTGTTTCCTTTAATGGCGCCGATTTTCCTAAAATCATTAAAGGTGATATTGGCTGGTGCCAGGATAGAATCGAGAAATTGTGTGACATCTTCGTAGAAGTATTCCCCCAAACCCAATTTTTTGGCTAAGTCCTTTAAAGTATCATAGTCTGAGCGGCATTCACTGACTTGGGCAACTTTTTGTTGCACGGAAGCTATCTTGTAATAGGGAGGGATATGAATACTGTCAAACTCCAAAAAACTGGCTACTGGAAATACGATGTCGGCCAGAGCGGCTGTGGGGGTCATAAACATGTCAGATACGACCAGGAACTCCAATTGGTTAAGCGCCCTGTAAACCTCTTTGGCATTACTATAGGTCAGAAGAGGATTGCACCCTTGAATATAGGCAACACGGATGAGATAAGGGTCACCATATAAGATCGCTTTGATGATCCTGTGCGGCAATGCGTAGAAGACTCTCGGGAGGAGATTGTCTTTGGCACTGATTCTTCTACTGCGCATTTCGGGTGACACTTTATCCTCCATACCAATATGTCGAGTATTGATCGGCAGTGAAGACCACTCCAATTCTCCGCCGGGAACTCCAAGGTTACCGGTGATTGCGCGGAGTATGTCAGAGGCTCGGGCATTTTGTAAACTATTCACTCCCGAATCAATGCCGTTACCACATTGAATGCAAGCGGGCTTATGGGTGGCATACAATCGAGCGGCAGCCTTAATTGTTTCGGCAGGCACCCATGTTATTTCAGCCACTTTCTCCGGTGAGTAACTCTGAGCATGATCTTTGAGTTGATCGAACCCGACGGTCCATCGATCAACAAAGTCTTTATCATACAGTTCCTCATTTATAATGACATTGATCATACCCAGAGCTAAAGCCAGGTCTGAACCCGGTCTCAACTGTAGCCAAAGTTCTGCTCTGTCCATCAATTTATGCCGCCTGGGATCTACCACTATAAGTTTCGTGCCATTATTCAAGGCTTCGCATATTTGTTGATACTCTCCGATACGTGTATCAAATGGACTCATGCCCCAGAGAATGAGACAAGACGGGGGATACTCATAATCAGGTCGAGGAAAGTAGCCATAGCTGAGGGACGCTGAAATTCGTCTCGGCATGAAACAATTTTGAGCCATGGAGGCTATGTTCGGTGATCCAAAAACATTGCCAAATCTCGTCAAATAATCTTCCTGTAAACCTTTGGCAGCTCCACGGATGAAGATCACTGATTCCACTCCAGAAGTATCTTTTGCCTTCGTTAGCCCGGCCGCTACAGTATCTATTGCCTCATCCCAGGTGATTGGCCGCCACTTCCCTTCGCCTCTCTGCCCCTCTCTTTTTAGAGGATGCTTTATCCGGTTGGGGTTGTAGAGAAGCTCTAAAGCAGCTTGACCTTTTATACATAATACTCCCTTATTTACAGGGCTATCTGGGTCTCCTTCTATTTGGATGGGTTTATTATCCTCCACATTGATCAATATACCACAAGCCATCTGGCAATTGCCGCACGTACTTTTTACTATTTCAGCCATTTCTCTTTTATTTCTCATACATACTGAGATTTGTTTAGCGTCATTAACCGCAGAGGCCCTGAGTTAATCCACCATTAAACTCACCAGCTTATTTTGTCTAATATCCATTAGACCATCTTCGGTTATACGTAGAAAAGGTATCGCTGGAGTAGTTAAGACATCGATGGTAAGGTGTATATGAGGAGACTGACAACCCAAGTCGGCAGCCGCTCGTTGAATACCATTTAATTTAGATGCTATTGTCTCCATAGGCTCGAGCGAAATCTGGGCCCCTACAGGGAATGATATCTCAGCCATTATTTTGCCCCCAGCACAAACTGCAATGCCTCCACCCAACTCTCTAATCCTATTTACTGCCTGTGCCATATCAGTCCCATGACAACCGACTACGATAATATTACTGCAATCCCAAGGAGTACTGGTAGCGATAGCTCCGTTTTTAAGCCCGATCCCCCTTATCAAGCCGACAAAGGTCTTCCCCGGGGTATAAGTCTTTTCGATGGTGGCTACTTTAAGTATATCCTGACTCACTTCTGGCTGAAGCTCACCATCCGATACAGGAATATCTATGATTGCTTCCTTCGTAACCAGTACAGCAACTTGGTCTATCACCCTTACTTTTACTTTATCACGGGCATCCTTTACAGGGATGACGAAATCATTAGTCTCGAATTGGCGCGGTAAGTGTATGCTATCGTAAACTGACGAAGGGTAAGTATGCTTTCTTGGCGATACGACCAGTTGACCGTCTTGAGCTACCACCTGTCCGTTACTGATGACATATTCAGGTCGAATAGTCTTCATCTCTGGAATGATTATGATATCCGCATATTTACCCGGGCCAATGCCACCAATAAGGTTATCCATACCGAAGCGTTGGGCAGTATTTATCGTTGCCATCTGTATTGCTTGAATGGGATCAAAGCCAAGGTCAATAGCCTTCTGCACCACAAAATCCATATGTCCGTTGTTAATAAATTCCCTTGGTCCTAATCCGTCTGTACATAGTCCTAACCGCCGGAGGTCAAGTTTTTCCTCCCTAATTTTGGCGACAGCCTCAAGTTCTCTTCTTATCTCACCCTCTCTTATAAAGATGTAAAGTCCTGCCCTTAACCTTTCTTTAATCTCTTCAGATGTGACTGGTTCATGACAGGAAGAAACACCCAGTGCTATATAGGCCTGCAGCTTATTACCCTTCGCGCCAGAAGTATGCCCATCGATCTTCTTCCCTGTCTTTGCTGTTTCAACGATAAGGTCAAAGATCCTTGGGTCGCCTTCAACCACTTGGGCCCAGTACGGCTCACCCAAGCCGATAACATCCTTCATTCTCAGTAGCTTACGGAGTTCATTTACGTTAAGGGCATTTTCTTTTGCCACTCGACTTAAGGTGGCCATCGGGGGGGCGGTGGCAAAAATCTTTATCGGCTGATTCTTAATTGACTTTAAATATTCAACAATTCCATGGTACCCCAGAGAAAAAGCGATCTCCCCAGTTTCGGTAAAGATGGTGGTAGTACCTCTTTTCATAGCGAACCTTACCAGTTCAGTAGCCGAAAAAGGGTAAAGCATATGCGAATGACCATCAATAAACCCAGGGATCAATGTCTTCCCGGTAGCATCAATTACCTTAGTGGAAGAACCAATAGCTTTCCCGGTATCCTTGCCTACATAGGCTATTTTATCTCCCTTAATAAGGACAGCATCTCCGGTCAACATCTCACCAGTATAAACATTCACTATAGACCCATTCACTATAGCCAAATCAGCCGTTGCTTCTCCCAAACTTACTTTCATTAATTCATACAGTTGCTCTTGGGTTGGGTGGCTTACTGATTTTGACATTTCCTATACCTTCCTTGCGTATTTTTGAACCTGTGCGTTATCATTATGCAGCTTTTCAACTAAAATGATAAAAGGGAATCCACTTCACAGTATCCTTTCTATTCAGCTTTATACACTCTACAGGGAGTACTCTTCATGTCTATGGAACCTACCTGTGGATCGTTAGGTGGAGAGTCATCAGTGAGAACATTGATATTCGATCTTCTAAATTGAAACAGATCATTCGTTTCACCTTCCTCAGGGAACCACCATCCGAAAGAGGTACTCACTATCCTTGGGTCAAGGTCAGGGTCCAAGACAACCTTTTGCTTAATCCTCCCTTTATGTGTTTCGATATAAGCCCAATCTCCTTCCATGAGTCCATTCTTTTGGGCAACCTCCGGGTTTATCTCAACCGTTGGTTCAGGCTTCTTTTTCCGATGATACTTCACATCTTTAAAACCCGTGCCCACATAAGCTTCGTCTTTACGGTTAATCATCAACAGAGGGTATTCTGGGGAAGGCTTATAGCGGAAACGAGTCAACTCTTCCCAGACTGGCATCGGACTGTACCCCATCTTCTGTAGCTGCTCCGAGTATATCTCGATTTTCTTGGAAGGTGTTCTGTAGGTGCCCGGCTTTTTGTATTCCGGAGTAGCTTTTAGAATCCTTTTCTTCTTAAACTCCTCCCAGGTAAGTCCACTCGGGGCGAGTATCATATCCAGAACCTCGGTCTCGTCCTTCCAAAAAACCTCTCCATAACCCAGCCTTTTTGCTAACTCGGTTATCCACCAGGCGTCTGTCTTAGCCTCCCCTGGTGGTTCAATCAACTTTGGATAGGCTCGGATATCCTGATACCAGCCAGGCCAGAATCCTACTGTATCATGCTCGGCACCCCATGCAATTGGCAATACAATGTCAGCCAGTGCTGTACTGGGCGTAGGAAAGATTTCAGACATAACGAGGAGTTCGAGCTTCTTAAACGCTTCATATACCCTCTCGCTATTAGGATAACTGACGACAGGATCCGTGAGAATCCCGATGGCCGCCTTGATTGGATAAGGTTTTTCTTCCAATACGGCGGTTAGGAATGTTTGAGTGGGGATATAAGCATTATTGGCTGCCATCTTGAATTCATTACCCACTCCCTCCTCAGGGTGCCGAGGAAATTCTTTGGGCATATAGAATTTCCCTGGTCTGAAATAGGGAGGAGGAATCAAAAAAACCTGTCCTCCAGGAACGCCCACATTACCACAAATGCCTATTATGATATTGATGGCTCGGATCGTTTGAAAGCAATTTATCCCCATTTCAATGCCATTCCCTAATTGCACCTTGGCCGGCTTCGATTTAGCGTAAAGCCTGGCAAACTTGACAATTTGTTCTTCAGGTACCCAGGTCACCTGTTCCACATCGCCAATGCTAAAGGTCTTTACATGCTCCCGAAGCTTGTCAAACCCCACTGTTCCATTGGCAACATAGTCTTCATCATATAGTTTTTCTTCAATGATTACTTTCAAGCACCCCAAGGCCAAGGCACCGTCACTGTTGGGTCGAAGCCTAAGCCACATATCAGCCCTCTTGGCAAGATCAATCCGTTTGGGGTCAATTGAAACCAACTTGGCTCCCTTTATTAAATCATTTCTGAGGGTCTCCCTTCTTATTCCGCCGCCAGTATCAACAGGATTAGCACCCCACAATACCACTAGTTTTGCAACATTGTTATCGTCAGGGAGTGCCATAGTGCCAAATGTATAGCTAGTACCTAGCTGTAAGGGTATCCCTCAGTAAGCACCTGGTGTGACCACATTAGGGGTCCCGAAGCAACTCGCAAGCCTCTGGCCAAAGGCGTATTCCAACCCTTTAGGCTCTCCCAAACACACGGCCAGGGACTGTGGGCCAAATTCATTTTTCAATTTTCTTAGTTTATCAGCGATCGTATCTAATGCCTCATCCCAAGAGATCCGTTGCCACTTGCCTTCCCCTTTAGCACCCACTCGTTTCTGAGGGTATTTGAGACGGGCAGGATGGTCACAAACCTCGACGACACCCATCCCCCTCGTCATTGGACAGAATTCAGTGGGGAGACCACTTTCCCAATCCTGCTCCCAAGCGACAATTTTCCCATTTTCAATGACTGCTTTTCTTGCGCACCGCCCAGGGCAACAATGGCAAAAAGTGAGCAATTCCTTTCTTAAAAACTCTTGTCGTCCTTCTCTCATGATTACCTCCCGTCCCTGCAATTTACAGGCTCTTATCTATATTCTTAGCTACCTTCCATTATTTCAACAGATCCATGATATGCATGACCTTTACGGGCAGTTTGCGACGGAGAACATTATCTGCAATTTGTATCTGACAGCCGGGACAACCCGTGGCCAGAATATCCGCTCCGGATTCCTCCAAGGTATCCATCTTTTTATCATTAATCTGTTTTGACAATTCATAATAATGGAGGCTGAAGGCGCCTGCCATGCCACAGCACCAGTCGGACCTTGTCATTTCGACATATTCTATGCCGTCTTTAATTGAATTTATGATTTGTCTGGGCTGTTCCTTTACCTTCAGATAACGGATGAGATGACACGGATCGTGCCAGGTGATTTTCTTTCCCATCACCTCAGTCGACGCGCTGTAAGCAGATGCCGGCAGTTTTAACACATCTACAAGGAACTCATTAATATCCTTCACCTTGTGACCAAATTTTGCATAAATTTCTTGTCTCTCAGGTGTATCAGCAAGATGTTTTACATATTCTTTCATTGTAGAACTACCGGTTGCGCAACTACAAATTACATAATCAAGATCCTTAAACGCCTTTACGTTAGTATCGGCCAGCTTTCTTGCAGTATCAAAATCTCCGGCTCCTAAAAATACGGGAGCACCACAACAACCTTGCGCTTTAGGTACAACCACTTCTACTCCATTCTGGGTCAGGAAATCGATGATGTGTTTACCCGTTTGGGGAAAAACAAAGTCATTCATACAGCCAATAAAATAGCCTGCCCTCATTTTGGTCTTAACACCGGATGGGGGATTATTTACCTCTGGAACAAGCTGCCTTAAAAATTTGGGAGCGATCGAAGGGATATGTCTTCCCTTACCCAGCCCAGACAGGTAAAGAGGCAAATGCCTTAAAGTCCCCTCTGCCTTAGGGAAAAAGACTCCTTGAAACCATGAGGCAATCTTAATGACATTTCCGAAGAGTCTTCGATGTGGGATCAAATACCGATAAACAAGGTTGAACGGAAACTTTACGCCCATTGCATTCGCTATATCCCTTCTGGCAGCAAGAATAATAGATGGGGCCTGGACTTTCTCCGGACAATGTTCAGAGCAGGTCTTGCATAACAAACATCTTTCAATGACTTCATGGGCCTCTTCTGTTAATTCCCCTTTACCATTCAGCAAGTCTTTGAGAATCGCAAGCTTGCCCCGGGTCCCCGAGCTTTCTTTAGGGTCCTCCTGATATATTGGACACCAGAAAGTACAATAACCACATGTCGTACACTTATTGAGTTCTTTTTCCCATTCCTTCAGGTTGTCAAACTTTATTTTCTTTGCCATATCGTCTATCTCCTCTAACTAAAATAAGCTCTGATAAAGAATTTTCCGGGGTAGCTCTCCTGTAGCTCCATGCTAAGAGCTAACAAGCAAACACTCATTAAAGAATCTTATGGTTCAGAAGGTCCTTAGAGTTCTAAGATAACTATCTCGAAGGACTTTGGGCAGAGCATGCCCCCCGTTCCTTGCCTCATCAATAATTCTTCTGAAGCAGGAATAGAGTTCACCAAACATTGAGATTATACTCTTCATCTCAGACAAGTAGATAGCGTCAGCTGGTTCACCTGATTCGATAGCCATTTTAATTGAATTAGCTGCCAGCAAAGCACTCTTCATTCCGGTACCAATACCTTCACCGCTAACCGGCATGACCAGACCACCTGCATCACCCACTAGCAAGGCGTTGCCTCGGGCAGGCTTAAAAGCATGAGAAACTAATTCAGGGTAGATAACTGGTTGCAGACAACCACCCCTCCAGACCGGTTCTCGGCTGGAGTCAAAATGATAATTTCTGGCTAAGAAATCCTTTGTCCTAGCAAGACGCTTATCCATCTTGCCAATTTTGCCACCAACATCCAGTATCATGAGACCATCCTTTTGATGGACATCAAAGAATTCTGGGCTATGTTCTGGGGGATAAAACCAGTGGAAATAGTTTTTATCCAAGTCCATTTCTCCACGATAGTGTTCCTGATATACCTGGGCATATCTCACTTTCAGGTTCGGGAATAGGACCTTCCTGACAGCAGAGTTCCCTCCATCAGCACCCACAACAAACCTGGCCAAAAGCTCTTTCCACTTTTTATCTATTTTTACTACTACTGAGAAACCTTGCGCTTGCTGTGTAATGTTAACGATCAGGGCACCTTCCCATACTTCAACCCCGCTAGCTTGAGCCTTCTGGACCATCCAGTAATCCAGATTTTTCCTCCAGGTCAATAGAGTGAAATGGTCAAGTTTTTCACTACCAATCCCAGGGACGTGAAAGAAGTAACCAGATAAATGGTTGGGTTGAGTCAACAACGTATTCGGTAGATCTCCGAACTCCTCCTTGATAAGGGCATGGGCGACTGGACCCATTATCATTCCGGAACACACCTTATCTCGGGGTAATCGGCGCTTCTCTAAGAGTAGAGTCCTTAACCCTTGTTCAACACATCTTTTAGCGGCCATACTTCCTGATGGTCCTGCCCCCACCACAATTACATCATAGTCCACTCTTAAGCCTTCTTTCGCCCTATCGGAAGCATCTAATAACCTCACGATAGTGGGTATGGATCGAGATAAGATCTCTGAAATGATATCTCCAAGCCGTAAAAATGTATGAGTTAAAGGGATAGTGAAATCTATGTCCCCCTTAACAAGAATGGCCCGGAGAGAATAATCTCTTTGATTCCAATTTCAGAAGAAATCTTGTTCTCGATGATAGAGTGAAGCCCCCCGCCCACAGGGCGGGGCCTGCGGGGCACGTTCCAGTCAATAATGAATATATCTTCCCCTGATCAATAACACCCCCCAAGATCGATTTTGCACAAGTAAGAAAAAGTTGTTATGGGCTGCCAAAAATAGCTACAGTGCAGTTAAACATGCCAGCCAACCCCCCAATATTATGAGTTAGGGCAAGATCGCACTTTTTCAGCTGTCTGGGGCCTGCTTTACCCTGTAATTGTTTACAGGCCTCGTAGATCATTCTCAGTCCGCTGGCAGAAAGAGGATGGCCAAAACACTTCAATCCGCCATCCGTATTGACGGGTAGTCCCCCCTCTATAGTGAAGAAACCTTCCAAAACATCAGTTGGCGCTTTCCCTCTTTGGCTGAAGCCTAAATCTTCCATTGTAATAAGTTCGGTGGCGGTAAAGCAATCATGCACCTCAGCCATATCTACCTGCTCACGGGGATTCGTTATTCCTGCTTCCTTATAAGCTACCTGGGCAGCTTTGGTCCCTTCAGCGAAATGGATCCAGTCAAAATCTCCATTGAGTTTGGCTTGTCCAGCGCCGTTGGCAAGCCCCAAACCTTTAACCAAAATATAGTCCTTTTTCATGCTCTTGGCTATCTCGGGGGTAGTCAGAATTGCCGCAGCACTCCCATCGCTAACCCCACAACAATCAAATAGACCGAAGGGGTAGGAGAGTATGGGCGCCTTCAATACTTGCTCTACGGTTACTTCTCTATGGAAGTGCGCCTTGGGAGCCAAAGTCCCGTTATGGTGGTTCTTCGACGCAATATGAGCTAAAATTCGCTTGCCTTCTTCGATCGGTATCTTATAGTGGTGGAAGTATCTGACCGCATATTGAGCAAATTGATTTCCCGGAGGTAAGTCCCATTCCACCATGCTTCTATTAAACGGACCAAGGTCATCTTCTGAAAAACCACCCCAGTGGTCCTTCAACTTCTCAACGCCACAAGCCAGGACAATATCGTAAAGACCTGAAGCTATCCCATAAGCAGCGTTCCTAAAGCTGTCTGTACCAGTGGCACACATGTTCTCCACTCTCGTAACGGGAATGTAATCGAGCTTTAACGCATTCGCTATGTAGGCTCCAGTCAGGCCGGTCTCCACAGTCCCCACCCAAGCTGCCTGAACTTCCTTTGAGTCTATGCCGGCATCTTCAAATGCTTCATAGCAGGCTTCAACCATCAAATCCTTAAAACCCTTATCCCAATGCTCACCAAAGTTAGTACAACCTACTCCGACGATGGCTACTCTATCTTTGATACCTGACATTTTTTGCCTCCTTTCTAGTTATGGCTTATTCGCTTTTTTCAAATTTAATCGAAGGTTTTACTCTTGGGTCCAAAAGATACCGCTGATTTGTTCTTGAGCTTCGTATCTTCGATTTTGGATTTCGGATTTCTCTAACATCTCCGTGCTTTCGAACCCCCTCTATTTTACGGTTCTGGGGGTAGATTTCCAGAAATAGTTATGGATCCCGTCCACAAATTCTAATCTCCTGAAAGTCATCTCCACCGGTAAATCAACTTTAACCTCCTTAATATCACGGTCTGTCATGTAGAACTCCGCCCTACCACCTCCATCGAAATCAATAGTCGTGGTCACTGTTGGTGGCTCTGGCGTGGGTTTTATATAATCCATAGAAAACGTGAAGATCTTCGCTTTTTTGTCAGACAGCCTATAAGATTCAAACTGATCTTTAGCCCTACAAACGGTGCACACCCTCTGTGGCGGATATTGAGTAGTCTTGCAAGCTTTACAGCGAACACCACGCAAGGGATAGATAGCCTCTCGCTCTCTCCATATTGCTGGTGCAGATATGAACTCAGCATCTTTTCGCTCCCGGTCTTTGGGGAGTATTTCCCGCCATCGAAGGTATTGCAGATAGTCACTTATGACCCTCTTTGAGCCAAGATGTCCCTTCATCCCTCGTCTATTTCTAATTTTTTCTATTTGATCAGTGACCTGAAGGACAAAAGCATCGCTCCCATTACCATAGCTGGCCAGTAGAATTCGGTCCCCGGCTTTAGCCTCCTCTAAAGCTGCTATCAGTAACATAATAGGATAGGCAGTGCCGGTATTACCTATGATATTGAAAAGAGGATCCTGAACTTGAGTTTTGATATCAAATCCCAACATCTTAGCCAATTCGGCTACCCTTCGGCCATCCGGAGTATACATGACGACCTTAGCAAAATTACGCGGGCTGTAGCTATATTTCTTCATCAGCCCAGATACCGTTTCGGCAACAACCCTTAAATACCCCTCCGTCGAGGTAAACCTTTCCTCCCAGTACCGGAGATAGGTGTCTCCATAGGCTCGCCATATGTCTATGATTTCATCAGATACTGAATAGGTAGCTTCAAAACTAACAGCCACGTCTTTATCCCCAATGAGAAGTGCCCCCGCTCCATCACCACATATTTCATCAAGAGAAGTACGAGGGATACCCCTCCGGCAATCCGAGGCCGCTACAATCACTTGCTTCGCTGAGTCGGCCTTCACTGCATTCACCGCTGCCTTAATGGCACCGGTTCCACTTCTGAGGGAGTTAGCAAAGTCAGTAGTGGTGATATCACGACGGAGGTCTGAAGCCAAAGCGACTATTGGAGCCCCCATTTTCTCTACATACGGCGATGTTGTTGTGGCAAAAAAGAGGGCATCTATACCCTTACGGTCCATGCCACTCAAGCAGTCAAGACTAGCAGCGACTGCCATCGTTATACTATCCTCGTCAAAATTACATATAGCCTTTTCACCTTGTGCACCTGGAGTGATCGCCCCTCGGGTTAGTCTCCAAAGAGGCACATAGGCACCGTACGACACAATACCAATCATAGCTCTTTCCCTCCTTTTTGAAATTTGTAAGTAGCCCTGTAGTTAGGAACTTATATTTCGATTACTTTCAAGTCTTCTCGCCCATTCCTCACCAAAACCGATACACCCTTGCCCCAACTCTTTGCTTCCTCGATCACCTCCTCCTCATCCTCTCCCATGACACCCCTTAGAACCTCAAAAAATGTATTCTCTCTTCACCTCAATATCTCCTTACTACCCACTTGACATCTGACTCATTCGAGGCTTCCGTCATTCCAAAAGGTAATATCATCTCTTCCATGACTCACCTCGGGTGATCTTTCGTTACATCATGATCAAAACATCCTTTTATGAAGCAGTTAAATCCGTCGTCCGTTTATGCTTGATGAATGGAAGCTTTACCACCCTCGCTCGAATCTTGCATTGCGGTTCCGTGGAAAAGCCACCCCACAATACTGCGAGCTCGGTTCCAGGCTCGGTGAGATCCTTCCTGACACGTCCAAGGGAGATCATCCGTCGAATGTTAGGACTGTAGGTTGGGCTTGTAGCCCACCCCACATGGTCTCCATCCTTCAGTATCTTCAAATATAACATACGGACCTGTCCCCGTGGCAAATCCGGCGGCGGGGGCGCGGGCTTATCTCGAAACTGCGCTGCAAAAAGCTCAGCGACATCGTCGCTATCCCATATCAACCCGATTAGCCTTTTGGCTGGCCCGCCCGCCTCTTTTTCCTTGGCGAGTGCCGCTCGACCATGGAAATCATGCCCATCGAGATTGATCGTGTGTTCCCAATCTAACTCAGCGGGCGAGCAGAATTGCTCGGACAGATTCCAATCTATTGCAGCCAGTTCATCTTCAGCAATGTAAAGGCGCGTATATGTCGATAGCTTGGTTAGAGAATCTGGACCTGTCCGCGCTGGGAAAAAATCCATTGCAGCATTTGCTATCCCAGCCTCCGTGTTTCCGACAAACTGAGTTCTCATTCCGATCTCCCGGAGTCCGAATTTTTTCCCTACCTCTCTGATCGTGCGCCAAAGTTCATGCGCCTTCCCAGTATCGGTACGCATAAGGAACTCATAACCGACTTCACCTGTAACTCCCTGGCGTTGGACGATAACGTCGACGCCGTTCACCTTGCTCATCCTCCATCGAGAAAATTGAAGAGACCGAAACTTCTCGCCGGTCACCTCCTCTAGGACGTCGATCGATCGTGGTCCCTGAAGCGCGTAGCAAGTGTAGTCAGGTGTTACATCCTCAAGCTCGACCTCCATCTTTGTGACGCCCTGAAGATATTTCAACCATTTCACGGCGCCTACTTGGGTGAACATATACTCGCTCTCAGAAAGGCGAAGCGTGAGCCCTTCAACTGCTACCTTACCGTCTACATTCACCATCGGTGTATACATCACCTGTCCAATCTCCTGCCTTGAGAGGTCCTTGACTGTGGCGTAATTGATGAACCGAGATGCGTTCTTTCCTCTGACAATACATTTATTAATCCAACTCCAGTCGCCAAGGACAGCCGTGTTTCGCATAGCATTTGATTCCTTCCACCAGCGAGTATACTCATATCCTACGAGGAACCCAGCGTTCACATGGACCCACGTAGCGCTCACGTTGGTCTTCTCCTGCGCTGGTCCAGCCGGACCACCCAAAAGCGGTCGCTCGATAAAGGCTAATTTGCTGAACTGGATTGCCTTCTCGTATTGTTTCTTGAACGTTTCTTTACCCATCTTGTTGTCCCCCTTATTCTATTTACTCCGTTTTTCTACCAGTCCGGGTCAATATTAATTTTCTTCGGACAAAATTCAACCCATTGCCGTACCGTTAGGAACAGGGTCTCATGGAAACTCCCTTAACTTGAATCTCTGGATCTTGCCTGTTGCGGTCCTGGGCAACTCTTCTATGAACTCTATCCATCTCGGATAGTTATATGGAGCCATAGAAGTTTTTACAAACTTCTGTATTGCGTGAACGAGTTCCGGGGCAGGTTTATAACCCGATTTGAGCACAACAAAGGCTTTTGGTTTGACCAGGCCCTGTTCATCCTCAGCACCGACCACAGCGCATTCTGCGACCGCCGGATGTTGCTCGATTGCTCTTTCCACTTCTATCGGTATCACTTTAATTCCTCCGGTCTTGATCGTCTCGTCGACTCTCCCCTTAAACCAGAAGTATCCCTCCTCGTCTTGACAAAATAGATCACCGGTTCTAAGCCATTCGCCAATAAAGGCTTTCTTGGTCATTTCATGCTTATTCCAATAACCTAATGCCGTGCTCTTAGATTTAACCAACGCTTCCCCTATCTCCCCACGTGGAACTTCCCGGAGTTCTTCATCAACCAGCTTAACCTCCGACTCTTGAACCGCTTCACCCGTGCTTCCCGGTTTTACCCTCCCGGGCCTACTCAAGATGTACCAGTCTGCTGATTCGGTAGATCCGATGCCCTCAAGGATCTCCAACCCAAATCTTTCCTTGAATTCCTTGAATATTGGTAGCGGCAGTGGTTCTCCCCCGGATATGCATTCACGTACTGAACCCAAGGTGTATCGGTGAGCATCATTGGCAAGGGCAAGCATCCCACCGTAAAAAGTGGGTACTCCAGAAAGAATAGACGGCCTATGCTTATTTATTATTTCAAAAATTCTCTCCGGCATTGGTTTTTCAGGATCCAAAACTACGGCAGCTCGATTATAAAACACACCTACCATCGTCATGAGGCCGTAATTGAAAAATAACCTTGGAACGGACAAAAATATATCACTTTCATTTACTCCGATAGTCTTCCTCAAGAAATACTCGGGCAGATAGAGTAAGTCATGATGAAGATGCATGACTCCTTTGGGGAGGCCTGTAGAACCTGAGGTGTATTGCCAAAAAGCAACATCGTCTTTGCATGTATCTGCTGCTTTAAGTTCAGAAGATGCTCCATTTACTAAATTCTGATAGGTAAAATGATTCTCACCAGCCTCCCCTACGACAATCATATGCTTCAGGTAATCCAGTTTGTCCTTTATGGATTCTATTTTCTGGACCAGGTTGTGACTCACCACGATTGCCTTCGCCCGGCTATCCTTCAGAAAATACTGGTAGTCCTGAGGTACCATCATCGTATTGAGGGCCACAGGTACTGCACCTATCTTGATAGCCCCAAAAAAACACGCGACCCATTCGGGGCAATCGTGGAGCAAAATTGCAATTCGATTCTCTATTTCAATGCCCAAACGTTTTAGACCATTCCCTACTTTGTTAATCTCTCTTTGGAGATCTCTGTAACTTATTTTCTGATCTTGATAATAGATGGCTACTTTGTCACTCTTCAGCCGTGATACATTCTTATCAATGATAAAGGCGGTTGCGTTGAAGTCATCCGGAACTTGTAAAGAAGCGTCCATTGCTTTCTCTTTTTACCTTCAGATCATACCGTGTGTTTTAAGCCCCCCTCTTGCGAGCCATTCCCTTCTTTACGCCCTCTACAAGTTCCTCCCCTTTATATGCGGGCTTTCTCTTTTCAATAAGAGACAAAAAGCCCTCTCGGGCATCCTTTGTCAATTGTAGTGAGCTGCAAAGCTCTGACTCAAACCTTCTTGCACTTGCCCAATCCATGTTCATCCCAGTATTAAGAATCAGCTTGGCAGCCTTCAATGCCGCCTGGGGTTTTGATATTAGCTCTTTTGCGAAAGCTTTAGCCTCCTCCATCACTCGCTCTGGTGGCACTATCTTATTCACCAAACCCATCTCAAGGGCTTCCTTCGCATTGTAAATTTTCCCCAACATCACCATCTCTTTTGCCCTGGCCAACCCTACAATATAGGGCAATTCAACTGTCCCCCCTGAACCCGGGATAATCCCTAGGGTTATTTCGGGTACTCCAAAACTCGCCTTTTCCGAGACAATACGGAAATCGCATATGCAGAGAAGTTCCAATCCGCCCCCTAAGGCTATCCCATTGGCTGCCCCGATCACGGGGACGTCAAGCTCTTTGAGCCTCCTCATGGTCAAACCAGCATTAGAGGCATATTCTTTAATATTAAAGACCGATGTCCCCAATTCGTAGAATGCTTGAACATCAGCTCCAGCGCAGAACGCCTTCTCTCCACTTCCCGTAATAATGACCGCTTTTACTTCTTCGTCAGAAGCGACAAGTTCAGCTGCCTTATAAAGATCAAAATAGGTATCGTACCTAAATACATTCATCGGTGGTCGATTTAAGGTAACAATAGCAATTCCTTCCTCCTTAGCGAAGTTGATATCTTGAAATTTCATTTTTCTCCTCCCTTTTTCTCGTACTTATACCAACCTTCCCCTGTCTTACGACCAAGTCTACCAGCTCTCACAAGGGTTTTTAAACTAAAGGGGATTATATATCTAAACTCCGGGGTCAATTCTCGTGCCAAAACTGAAGCTACATCTAAACCTATATCAACACCCGAAAAATCAAAGAGCTCAAAGGGGCCCATAGGGTAGTTGAGACCTAATTTCGCTGCCTTATCAATATCCTCTAAAGAAGCAACACCTTCTTCATATAATCTGATCGCTTCAATCAGGTGAGGCATCATTAACCGGTTGACTACAAAACCAGGAACATCCTTCTTAACTATAATGGTCTCTTTTCCCAGTTTCTGAGCCAGATCCTTTACCACGGATACTGTTTCATCAGTAGTGGAAATACCTCTGACTATCTCTACCAACCTCATGATCGTGGGTGGATTGAAAAAGTGCATACCCGCCACCTTCTCAGAACGTTTTGTCGTCTTGGCTATCTCAGTAATAGACAGGGAAGAAGTATTTGTACACAAAATGACTTCTGGTCTGGTGATCTCATCGAGTTGTTTAAAAAGGTCTTTCTTCAAGTCAATGCTCTCAAAAACAGCTTCAATCACATAATCGACACCTTTCAAATCGGACATCTCAACCGTTCCTTTGATTCGCGATAAAATAGTTTTCTTATCCCCTTCGCTCATCTTCCCTTTTGTCACCAGTCCACTCAGGCTCCGGTCCACATTCTTAATTCCCTTTTCAACCAATTCATTGGCAACATCTCTCATCACTACCTCAAAACCACTTTGGGCACACAGTTGAGCGATGTTGCTGCCCATTGTACCTGCCCCTAATACACCTATCTTTTTGATTTCCATAGCCTTTCTCCTTTCTTTTTATTTCCGGTTTTTGAAATTATTCCATATTGGGATCTTTCCAGTCTTTTATGGGATCTTTCCAGTCTTCTAACGGGTGCATCCATTCGGCTCGATCTATAAATACATCGTGTTCATACGGAACGGGTGGATTTGACAAGCTGTTCACGTCGAAAGTTTCCTTCACTTTCATCATCCATAAATGGAAGTTTGGCCCATATGCAGGCCCTATCAGGCGTATTGGTTGACTGGACCCGCAGAAAGAGGTCCAATGGCCCTTTTTTATATTTAGTTTTGCAGTCTCTAAGTAAAAGTGATCAACCCTATTCGTATCTTCTCTGGGATCATAAAAAATGAGGAACTCAAAATAACCTCCGTGTCCGATTTCTATCGATTGAAACCAGCCTGGGTCACCATAATCAGCCATTAACGGTGGCGTGTACTGTTTCTTTAGTGTGGCGTAATCTTCTCCTTGTTGGGCAGCCGATTCTATCGTCTCCAGGCAATATTCTACTGAGATGTAGCCACCAGCCATCAGCCACATTCCAGCGGAATCTGCATTTTTAAACCAGGATTCGTCGGTTGGTTTAGTTCTTCGGGGCTCTCCCCCAAGCTCTCCCATGATATCCATTAAAACTCTTTCTTCATAATCCAACTGCTCTTCAGAAGTGTAACCTATCAACAAGACTCGGAGGACATGGAACTTAGCAAGGGATTCTTCGCTTTCCTTGCGCCATAGTTCCCAAAAATCTTCCTTCGATTCTGATTTAGCAACAACCCTAAAAAAAATGGGCACTTTAGTCATGGCGGCGCTGACCTCTGCCTCACCTATTTTATACATAGCATTGATCAGAGCTTCTCTATCGGGCAGGGTGAAATTAATCCATCGCATTCGCTTAGGAGGAAGTTGAAGAGTAGTATGGGGGGAAATTCCACTGGGCTCTAGCTTCTCGGGCTGGAAAGGCGAAAGTTTTATTGCCATCTGGGTGCAAATTCCAAAGCTTCCATTCCAGCCTGGAGCGTTTCCCCTCAAAATTCCTCTTAGTTCCGGTCCTGGTCCTTCACCCCAGAAAGGATCGTCACTGAAAGCAAGAGACCCTGTTCTTAATATTTCTCCATCAGGCAATACCCATTCTATGCCTAACAGGCGGCGACTTGGAAACCCATTTCGAAAATTGAGGGGGGAAAAACCACAGTCTAGCATGTTAGCTATCACTGACACCTGCGAACCCCCGCCGGGAACTGTTGTATACAGCCCTCTCCTCATTGCCTGCTCTTGAAGTTGCGAATAAATCACCCCTGACTCCACTAGAGCATACATATGCTCCTCATCAATCTCGAGCTTGTCCATTCTCTTTAAATCTATTAATAGGCTTCCTTCAACGTGAGGAACAGATTGTGCAAGCCAAAACATTGTACTCACTGGAATAAAGGGGATTTTGAAAAGGTTACAAACTCTTACAATCTTTTGAACCTCTTCCGTTGTCTTTGGCATGATCACTGCCGCTGGTAACCTTGACATTACCTTGGCGAACCCCATGCTTGCCCCATATCCCTCGACACCCCCTCTGTAAGCTTCCATGTCCACTGCATCACTGGAAATATATCCGGCTCCTACAATATCCTCCATAACTCTATACGCCTCTTCGGATATGCTCATCTGAATACCTCCCATTTTCATAGTGAAATCGCTTGCAATATCAATTCTGAAAAGTCATAAACTTTAAGGTTGATATCATCCTTTTTAACTGCGTCATTAAAATTATCCTTACACCAAGGACAGCCGGTTACAATGATCTCTGCACCCGTTTCTTTTACCTCTTCTAATCGCTCTGATGCCGTCCATAGAGCAAAATCTGGAAATGCTTCCTTCACTCCGCCACCGGCTCCGCAACACCAAGCATTCTCCCTAAAGCGAACCATTTCTACCAGTTCTAGACCAGGAATGCTCTTTATAATGTCTCTGGGTTGCTGATAGATTCCATTGGTCCCTCTTCTTCTCGGCATTGGAGGATTGGTAACTCCCCATTCTCCTCGGGTGCCTTCCCAGTAAATCCAAGGTTCACTTAATCGAGACAAATTACATGCGTCATGATAGGTTACTCTGAGATCCATCTTCTTTGTGAACTTGAGGGTTCCTTTCTTCACCAATTCGTCAACATACTCTGTCAGGTGAACAACCTTAAACCCCATCTCTGTGGTCGATTTATTAAACATCTTTGGATAGTTTACCTTTAGCATTCTATAACCTTCAGCACAACTCACAAGCACTACTCCTGCCCCAGATTTCCTAATGGCTTCTGTATTGTGCTGGGCATTTTTCTTAGCGGCCTCTATCTGCCCAGTGATATAGAGTGGGTATCCACAACACCACTCCTCACTCCCAAGCAACATAAAGTCCGATTTAGCTGCATTCAATATCCTTGCCGTTGCTTCAGCTATCTCGGGATGGGCATAAGAAGCACTGCAACCGACGAAGTAGACTATGTCAGCCTTCCGAGCAGGTTTGACATCTGCTGGAAGCCATTTCTGTCGATTGCCATGAGGAGCGTCAAAACGGTTATGGGTTTCCTCAATATTGCCAGCTATTTGCTTATGTTGAGGCATGGGTCCTTTGCCACTTTCAACAGCTCTTATTCTCAGTGCCTCAAGGGGAAGCTCAATTTCTAAGTCAAGATTGCGCTTGCAGCCAACATCACAAGCGCCACAGAGTTGGCATTTATAAATTGCATCTAACATTTTTTCTGAGAAATCAAGTCTTCCCTCTATAACTGCCTGCGCAAGTTTCAGTCTTCCATAAGCAGAATAAGAGTCGAAGAGATATCTCTTCTCGCTGGGGCATCTTGTACTAAATTTGACACCAGGCATGTAGATATGATCTACCCATTTGCATCCCTTACATCTAATACATCGGGTTATATCATAATAAAAATTTTCGATTTCTGTTACGTTTAGTTTTATCTTTTCTTCTTTCATATTCACTCCTTAGAAGCATAGATTGCCAGGATTCATTATATTATTAGGATCAAAAATATTCTTCACACGCTTTAACACCGCAGTGTATGTCGCTGCTTTCTCATAAACTGGGTTTGCTAAGTCTCCATAAGGTCGAGTAAAAAAGGCACCTTGATCCAACAGGATTTTGGCCGCCTCAAGCTTTATTCTCCGAATAATTTCAATCTCTTTAATGTTGTCAGCCTCGTAATAGAAATTAAATTCAACGTGGCAAGCACGTGCGTATTCAATTGGCTGAAGGTAACAGCCGAGGTGTTCTCGGGGATAACCATTCTTTAATGCCACTTTTTCTACAATCTCTTGGAACTTAGGGGCATCAATAGCCTTGCCGATGAAGAAGAGATCCTCACAACCACCCCTGTAAAGATGCTTCCAGTAAATCTCTTTATTAGGCCATGGCTTTCTGAGTAAATCTTGGAGTTTCATCCCAGCACTTGGGATTCCAGGAAGAGCAGTTGAAATTTTCATCTCTCGAAATTCTTCACTTCGCAATTTCATCAGAGCTCTTTCTTCCAATTCTATTTTCTCATCAGGGCGTCTTCGCAGGCCGCTCAAAATCAAAACAAGAATCCAAGGGGGTAAAGCCATTTTCAATTTTTCAAATTCTTCCTTTTTCCCCTCGGTCAAGATAAGTGCAAGGTTAAGGTTGTTCATTAAAAAACACTCTTGCCCAATCTTTAACCTTTGAATTCGATATAGTGGTTTTACGGCTTTTTCGAGATCATCAAACAGACCAAAGAAGGTTTTATTCACCTTGGGGAGATATTCAAACTTCACATTTGCCCAGGTCACTATTCCCATCGTCCCTTGGGCCCCTTTAATAAGATATATGAAGTTTAATCCCGGTCCCTCGAAATTTGCTCCTTTTGAGCCTGCTGATTCAGGATAGCCCGGGGCACTGGCAGAACCGGTTCGGAAAATGTCACCATTGGGCCAAACAACCTCTGCGCCTCCCATTGGTTCACCATATTCATAAACAGGAACAAGAGGTACCTCACGCTCAAGATAACTGGTGAGGACTGAACGCGCAGGATGAGGTAGTAAAGGAGTCATTACACGATACCCCATGATTCCAAGCTCCCCTACCATTTGGCTCCAAGTTACTCCGGGCTCAATCCTTACTTTCCTATTTCTCTCGTCAATGTCCAAGATTTTGTTCATTCCACTCAAATCAACTACAATTCCGCCTAACTTTGGAACCGTATTTCCATAAAAATGAACTCTTGAGCTACACGGAATAACTGGAATTCTTGATTCATTTGCCAGCTTCATGATTTTAGATATCTCTTGACCACTCTTCGGTTTTATAAGATAAGTTGGCCGACACCCACGAGTTAAGCTGCTATCGTGAGAATAAAAGGTTAACTCCTGAGGGTTATCTGAAAAATTCTCATTGCCGACTATCCCTATTAAACCTTCCTTTACATTCATAATTAACCTCCTGATTATAAACTCAACTATAGTTCAATTTGTTCTGACCTGAGCTTCCCCGTTTCTATAAAACTTTCTATGATTTCCTTCGAAACCTTACTTTCTTTCAGCAGTTTTTTGCAGATATCTGATATGAGGACACGCTTATCTACTTTAGCCCCTATCATTGGAAAGCTCTGGATGATCTCAAGCCTTTCAGGCCACTTGTACTTGGCAAATCCCTTTTCTTCTAAATAAGCTGTCATCTCCTCGAAGCTAAAAACATCCCCCTTTTTAGGGATAACATAAGCACAGACTTTTTCCCCAAGTCTCGGATCGGGCATAGGGACAATAGAAGCGTTCATCACCTTCGGATGGGTGCTAAGTAACTCTTCAATCTCAAGGGGAAAGATATTCTGCCCCCCCCTCAGGATCATGTCCCTTGCACGCCCGACAAGCCATACCCTCCCTTCCTCATCGACTTTAGCTATATCCTCAGTGTTATACCACCCTTCAAGTCCTAATGCCCCCCAAACCTCCTTTGTCCTCTCAATATCCCGATAGTAACCGCCCGAGCCAGTAGGCCCCCTCCAA
>Ga0209777_10001407_pt1 | contig 34895 bp, 24 predicted proteins | sample FrelakmetHBP12HB_FD_187147 | JGI IMG/M metagenome (GOLD analysis project Ga0209777, IMG submission 187147) | Freshwater lake sediment microbial communities from the University of Notre Dame, USA, for methane emissions studies -HBP12 HB (SPAdes)... | ecosystem: Environmental > Aquatic >...
CATTGGCACTGATGGTGATAGGACTGTTATCATGCAAGTAGGGGGTGATGGTGTTCACTGACGATACTGGTGCGATATTGTCATATCCACAGTTGGTATCAAAATTGGTAAGTCCACCTGGAGGTGATTCCGTATTCGTCGCATTATCTCTCGCAATACTGTAGAACTGGTAATGTCCAGTTCCGTTAGGAAACGTAAAACTCCAGGAAACCGCAACCCAGGGGTCGGTATCGACCAAACCCGAACTCACCCAGCCTCCCCAGCCTGATGAATTCGTCGCCCGATAACGGAACCACAGCGTTACATTCTTCAACCCACTGGGTCCGATATCAGAAGCTGTGCCTGTAAGTGCCAGTGGCGAAGATGACTTCCAATATACTAAAATATCATTCACCGATGATGACGGAGCAAAATTATAATACCCACAGCTCGCATCCGCACTCCCCGGTACAGACTCCGTGTTCGTCGCATTATCTCTCGCTATGCTATAGAACTGGTAATGACCAGTTTCATTAGGGAACGAGAAACTCCAAGAGACAGTAACCCAGGGGTCGGTATCGACCAAACCTGAATTCACCCATCCTTCCCAGCTTGACGTATTTATCGCTCGGTAGCGATACCACAGCGTTACATTCTTCAACCCACTGGGTCCGATATCAGAAGCTGTGCCTGTAAGTGCCAGTGGCGAAGATGACTTCCAATATGACGATATTACGTTAACTGATGATGTCGGTGCGAGGTTTTCATATCCACACATCGCATCAGAAGAACCAGGGGCTGACTCAACAATCGTCGCATTATCCTTGGCAATACTATAAAACTGGTAGTACCCAGTCCCATTCGAAAATGAAAAACTCCAGCTCCATGGCGACGCAGTATCCACACCCGTGCTCACCCATCCACCCCAAGAGCCGTTATTACTGCTAAACCGATAATACAGCGTAACATTCTTCACCCCGCTTGTGGCGTCACTCGCCGTTGCGGTGATGGTCGTCGCAGCATTCTTCCAATATGGTGAGATTGCATTCGCCGATGAGGTAGGTGCGGTAGTATCATAGCCACAGCTCGCATCCGCATTCCCCGGTGCAGACTCCGTGTTCGTCGCGTTATCCTTCGCGATACTATAGAACTGATAAAACCCCGTCGCATTCGAAAAACTAAAACTCCAAGACCAGGGTGATGTAGTATCCAAGCCACTGCTCACCCACCCGCCCCATGAGCCATTATTACTACTAAAACGATACCACAATGTCACATTCTTCACACCACTCGATGTATCACTCGACGAAGCAGTGATCGTAAGCGAGCTTACCGTTTTCCAATACGGTGAGACTGCATCAACAGAGGATGTCGGTGCCACACTATCGTACGCACACCGAGTATCATTACCGCTGAACACCTCCGTATTCGATGCATTATCCACCGCTATGCTATAGAACCGGTAGTATCCTGCTCCCTTCGGGAAGGTGAAGCTCCAGCTAATCCCCGCCCAGGGGTTGGTGACCGCACCGAAGTCCCATGGCCCGTACCAGGTGGCATTATTACTACTGTTATAGAAATATAAGGTTACGTTCTTCAGACCACTACCGCCGCTGTCAGATGCGGTCGCTGACACTGTCAACGGGCTCGTCGTCTTCCAATAAGGTGACGAAATCGTCGTGATGCTGGAACTAGGTTTCGTTACATCATAAATATAGTGGCAATGTGCATCTGCTATACTTGGTCCATCTTCTTTGTTTCCTACCGTATCATTGGCGATGGAGTAAAACTGATAGTACCCGGTTCCATTAGGGAAGTTGAAGTTCCAACTCCAGGGGCTGCTCGTGTCAGGGTTACTTGCGTCACTCCATTTTCGCCAAGGTTCTTCAGTACCTGTGTTTAAGAATGTGTTTGGGTTTTTCTGGTTATTGTATTCTGTGGTGATCCAGGCTGCAGACCTCGCAACCTTCGAGATACGTACTTCATCAATAACGCCGTTGAAGAAGTTCGCATTGCCCGGGAGGTCACGCCCACCGATTATACCAGCCTGAGAACTGTTGATATTCTGACCATTGAGGGCTACACAACTTAGATTCGTGCCGGTAACAGAACCATCGACATACCGATAGATCTTATCGTTTCTGACAATCCTTACGGTTACATAATGCCAGACGTTATCGCCGACAACTGTGCCGTCTTGTGCTGTGTTTAAAGAACCGACATTCTGTTTGGTCATCATAAAAACAATCCCGGTTAAGTGACTGGTTATGCGCATTTGCCAGTTGTCCATTGGCCCTGGTACACCGCTTCCTTTTGATATGATGCACTCGACATCACTTCCTGTCTTTATCCATGCGCTTACCGTCCAATCGTTCGTCCCCATATTCATGGGATAGGACACTGCTCCATTACTGAAATTAATGAATTGGCTGCTCGCGCTGACAAAGGTCTGTGCCTTCCCAATCTGCCCTGTCGTTTGGGTAGGATATGTCCCCCCTGTACTATTGACTTTGTGATTCGTTGAATCGTGATAAGGGTTAGCACTTTCATCAAGATGCCAAACCGCCTGGTAATTCCCATCCCACGTACCAATCTTGTTCTGCTGATCTGAAGCAGACGGATTCCCATAGTACACGTATAGGACAGTATCAGCGGTTGAACTCACACTCGCGACGTTCACCCACGCGACCAATGCTCCAGTGGCGCTGGTATAAGATTCTATTTCATGAGGTAACTTTGTGCCTGTGCTATTTGTGAACAAAATATCATTGCCAGTTGATTGAGCCTTTACAGATAGATTGGCGTCTGTGATGCTTACAAGCACAGGAAAGTTTGTAAGGGTCGCTGCAACCTTGGTATGATCTATGGTTAATTTTTTCCGGTACATCCAATTGGTATTATACCAACCCGTTCCCCATGTGGAGTTATCCGTTGAATAGCGGTACCAAAGGGTCACGTTCTGCACTGCCGTGACGCTATCACTTGCGGTCGTATTGAGGATCAAAGGTGATGAATAGACCATATAGGGCGATATGGTGTTCACGCTCGAACTCGGTTTCTCATTGTCACAAGCGCACCGTGCATCCGCACTCCCTGGCGCAGACTCCGCGTTCGACGCATAATCTTTCGCAATGCTGTAGAACTGATAATACCCAGTACTATTCGGGAAGGTGAAACTCCAGGACCATGGCGACGCAGTATCCACAGTAAAACTCACCCAACCTCCCCAAGAAATATTATCAGTGCTAAACCGATACCATAGAGTGACATTCTTCACGCCACTCACCGCATCACTCGCAGTAGCAGTAAGTGTTGTAGGTATCTTCTTCCAGTACGGAGAAATCGCATCAACCGTTGACGTTGGAGTTCCAGTTTCATACCCACACCATGCATCAGCACTCCTTGGAGCAGACTCCGCATTCGCGGCATTATCTTTAGCGATACTGTAGAACTGATAATACCCAGTTCCATTCGAAAATGAAAAACTCCAGCTCCACGGCGACGCAGTATCCACACCCGCGCTCACCCACCTGCCCCAAGAATTATTATCAGAGCTAAACCGATACCATAGAGTGACGTTCTTCACATCACTGGGCGAATCGCTAGCCGTCGCAGTGATCGTCGCTGCCGCATTCTTCCAATACGGAGATATGGAATCAACCGATGACGTCGGAGCAACGTTATCATACCCACAGCTCGCATCCGCACTCCCCGGTGCAGATTCCGTGTTCGTCGCATTGTCTCTCGCAATACTGTAGAACTGGTAATGACCTGTTCCGTTGGGGAATGTAAAACTCCAGGAGATGGCAATCCAGGGGTCAGTATCGACCAAACCAGAATTCACCAATCCTCCCCACCCTGATGAATTCGTCGCTCGATAACGGAACCAAAGCGTGACATTCTTCAATCCACTAAGTTGGACACTGTGTTCTTCAAACATGAGGTCGAGGCCTAAATTTATACTCCATGTCGTGCCACTATTTTGTCCATTTATATACGATCCGCCAGAATACGTCGGACCTGTACTATCGAATCTCCAAATAAAAAAGCTACCCCCAGGGCAACTTGGTGCTCTGACGATTATCGCATATTTCGTACTTTGAGATAATAAATACGGAGTGGTAAAATTAATTTGATACCATAACCCTTGATTATCTGTTGTTATTGTATTACCGTCTATCGTTCCATACGTTAAATCGCTTCCCGTAGGATATCCTGTTGCGTTTGTTGCACGAATGCCGACTGTGATCGTCCCTGGTGTACCCACTCTGTTCAATTTTAATTTTACACTTCCAATATAATGATTCACGTTACTCCCTGTATTACCAACAGTGAATGTTTGACACTTCCAAACAGTACCCCCACCACCATAACCCCCATCGTCTCCGGTATTATATCTTTCGCAAAGCGTGTCACTTGCGGTGCCTGTGAGAGTTTGTGGACTGCTTACCTTCCAGTATAATGATATTGCATCTACCGCTGAGCTTGGTACGATGTTATCATACCCACAGCTCGCATCCGCACTCCCCGGTGCAGACTCCGTATTCGTCGCATTATCTCTCGCAATACTGTAGAACTGGTAGTTCCCTGTTCCGTTAGGAAACGTGAAACTCCAGGAAACCGCAACCCAGGGGTCGGTATCGACCAAACCTGAACTCACCCAGACGCCCCATGTTGATGTATTCGTCGCTCGATAGCGATACCACAACGTCACATTCTTCAAACCGCTAGGTCCCGTATCAGAAGTTGTACCTGTTAGTGTTTGTGGAGAAGATACCCACCAATATGGTGATATTGCATTAACCGATGATGTCGGAGCCGCATTATCATATCCACATCGTGTATCAGCAGAACCTGGTGCACTCTCAGTATTGGTTGCGTTATCCTTTGCGATGCTATAGAATTGGTAGTAGCCGGTTCCGTTAGTGAAGATGAAACTCCAGCTCCAGGGTGAGACGACGTCTACACCTGAGCTCACATAGCTCCCCCATGATGCATTATTACCACTAAACCGATAATATAGGGTGACGTTTTTCACGCCGCTTGTGGTATCGCTTGCGGTTGCGGTGATGACAGCAGCACCCGTCTTCCAGTAAGGAGTCATTGTATCGACAGTTGAGCTTGGTGCTAGGTTATCATACCCACACAGTGCATCTGCGCTTCCCGGAGCCGATTCAACTTTCGTCGCATTATCCCTCGCGATACTATAAAACTGATAATATCCAGTTCCATTCGAAAACGAAAAACTCCAACTCCATGGTGAAGCAGTATCCACACCACCACTCACCCAGCCGCCCCATGAAGCATTAGTACTGCTAAACCGATAGTACAACGTGACATTCTTCACCCCACTGGTCGCATCACTCGCCGTTGCTGTGATCGCTGCTGCTGCCGTCTTCCAATATGGAGTAATCGCATCCACTGATGAGCTCGGTGCAGTCGTATCATATCCGCACCGTGCATCAGCAGATCCCGGGGCTAACTCAACATTTGAGGCATTATCATTGGCGATACTGTAAAACTGATAATATCCGGTGCCATTTGAGAAGGTAAAGCTCCAAGACCACGGCGACGCAGTATCTACGCCTGCACTTTTCCACCCATCCCAAGAGGCATTGTTACTGCTGAAACGATAATACAATGTCACATTCTTCAGGCCACTCCAACCGGTATCAGATGCTGTAGCCGTAATAGTTAATGGTGACGTCGTTTTCCAGTACGGTGCGATGGCATCAACACTGGAACTTGGTTTTATGGAATCCGGGGTTGAAAAATAGAACCAAGATGTATTTGTGTCGGTTCCATCAGTGATGATGACTTTCCACCAGTATTTTGTGTTGTTGCTGCTGAAATTAGTATTCCTCTGATGGTATGTTCCATTGCTTACAGAACTGTTCGTTCCAAAGAGTTGCCAGGACCCACTACTATTACTATACCAGTTTATATTCATACTGGCTCCATCAGGGTTATTCGCGGTGATGTTCATCTGAGGTCGAAGAGTAACACCCCAACTACTATTCGTGGGACCTGGATTATTTATTGTTGGTACTGCTCTTGATTTGTTAAAATCAAATTCATACAATTCGAAATAGGTGCCTGCTGTGTTTGAGTTTAAATGAAATCGTAACCGTGCTGAAACGACACTACCTTGTACAAAATTTTTTTCAACCCACTGTTTGTCAGAAAATGATCCCTGGAAAACATCTGCCCAAACTCCGCCTCGTTTGAGGTCTAAATCCACTTGATCGACAGTTACCGTATCACCGGTGAGTCCTTTAGCAAAAAAACGGACTTTATCGCATAGTAAGACGCTATGATTCACATAGATATAGAGACTCCATTGTCCATTGGGATCATTGGTATTATGATACGACCGAGCATAGGTCTCTGTATCATTGTCATAGACATTTACTTCGTTATCCCATTTAGAATTTGGATCATAATGGCTGGTAGGTGTGACCCATCCGAGAGCTGGTATTGCTGTAGTGAAATTTTTGTTCGTTCCATTCGCTGTTCCAACGCTGTTACTAACCTGAACTCTATATTGATAGGTATGGCCAAGGGTTAGATTATGGATCATCGTAGTAAAATCTTCATTTGTGATTTTGCTACCTGTCCATGCGGTATTGTTTCCATAGGAGGTATTTGATCCATATTGGAAACGAAATTGACATGGTTCTCCCCCATCATTGGTCACATTTCCTTGTAAGATTGCCGTTGTTTCATCAATGGATATCGGATCAAAGGTCGTTCCGGTTGGTAACGTGATTATTTGGCCTTGCCAGAAATCAAATTCATAGAGCCAAAAGTTGTAGCCACCTACTAGATAATGATATCGAAATCGGGCTTTAGTGACACTTGTTTCAGCACTGAAGGTTAATATCGTCCAGGCTGCATCAGAAATAGTGCCATTGTATTTATCAATCCAACTTGAGCTATTATAGATGTCCACATCAACCCTGTCGACAAACCCATATCCAAAATCACTAAAGACGCGTACACGATCACAGTAAATGGGACTGCTAAGGGTTAATTCTAGAAATCCTCGCCATCCGGCTGCACCAGTATTTTCTGCATAGGTTGCTGTATTGTCATCATATACTTTTGTTTCTGTTGACCATTGACTACTTGGATCAGCAAAACCAGTCGGCGAAACCCATCCGGTTGGATCAACAATATAATTATATTCAACTCCATCGCCAGAAGTTCTCAAATCGAAGGTGGTATATTCCCCACTGAGGTTGGTTAAAAAAATTTGGTACCTCTGTTCTCCAACGATGTCTTTGATTGTTGTGATACATGTGTCATTGTCTTTTAGAGTGATTTCTATCTGAGATGTTCCTTGACTACGTACAACAATAATAATATCATTATCAATATTCAACGCACGTTCAAAGGTAACACGGATGTACTCACCATCATAGATAGGTTCTGACCAAAGGCTGTCTTTTAATAATGTTTCATAATAAACATCAGAGAGTACATGTCTGTTCGTATCAAGATGTATCGCATTGATAATCTCAATTTTATTGTCTTCATTAATTGTCGGACTATGCGTTTCTGTACATAATGGCGGATCTTGTACCCACCCTTCCAAGGTAATCTGATTGGTGATATTCAGGCTGGAGCTCGTCCCCGCATCGATATAATCATCGACACCATCGAGACTCACTGCGCCATCGATCTTCCCCACCACGCCCCGAGTCACACCGTTATACCCGGTCCCATCATTGCCCTGACTTGTTGAATCAGCGAACACCCCAGACGACTGATCCAGATGCTGCACCATCATATAGTTCGCATCCCACGTCTCCGCCACATGCTGCTGATCACCCGACGACGGATTCCCGTAATACAGATAGACAATGGTATCCTGCGTCGACGACAGACTCGGGATCCGTACCCACGCCCACAACTCACCCGTATCACCATCGAACTTCTCCAACTCATGCGAATACTGTGTCAGATTGTAACGATCCGTAAAAACGAGGTCATACCCAGAATCCTGCGCATGCGCCGCCAAATCCGCATCAGAAGCCTCATACAACAACACCGGGAAATTCTCCTGATCCCCCTGCACCTTCGTATAATCGATTGTGATCTTCTTCACATACGACCAGTTACAATTCCACCAATGCGGCACCGCACCAACCGTGTAATCAAACCCACTTTTCGTAGTAACATAGTTAGAACTGAACAAGAAAACATTGTTCAGACCACCTAATAAAAGACTAATCGTCACTCCGACTGCAAGGATGACGAGACGCTTGTCAACCATAGTTTTTTTCGTCCGAGGTGCAGGAGCCTCCCTCTTCTTTACCAGGATAGAAGACCCTACCGTTGCAGATGCCCTCCCACCAGGGCGACTCCTCCTCTGAGGCACGCTATAACATCGAAATTCGTCCCCACTCTATATACCCTCACGAGAGGCATCCCCTCACCCAGAAGGAATAGATTATTTGTATATAAGCTTCTGCCTCTTTCCTCCCCTAAAAGTCACAGGGGATTGAGCTGCAAAAACCACGTCATCCACGCGGGGAGGCAAGAAACGAACGGAGAAACGAAGCATCATTCCGTCGTAATACCCTGGCAAGCATCCCCAGAGCGTATCTCGGCCGGAGATAAAAGCTCCACTGAGCCGATTGACAGATTCGCATTAACTCGGCTACGGGATATTGTGACAGTCCGCGCGCAGCATCGGCCAGGACGATATATTCGTCAGCGGCGATTTTCCCTTCGTCGCGCGCACGCGCCCATAGCTCCGAACCCGCCATGTACCGTAACGGGAGAAACGATACGGAGTCAAACGGCAGCGACCGCGCAAACCGAGCGGTTTGCTTCATCTGCTGGCGCGTCTCGCCGGGAGCACCGAAAATAAAAGACCCAATCGTGACAAACCCTGAGTCATTGCTAAGTCTCACTGCTTCACGAATCTGGTCGACCGTCGTCCGCTTCCTGTAATAATCCAGGGTTGATTGGCACCCTGATTCACAGCCGAACTGCACGGACACGACACCCGCCTGTTTCATCTTCGCATACAACGCGGCATCCGCAAAATCCACACGGGCGGCAGTCACATAGAGACGAAGGTCCAGGTGCTCTTTGAGCAAGGCATCGAACAAGGTATGTGCACGCTCTTTAGGGGGAGGAAAACAATCATCCATGATGGCGACCGTGCGATATCCCTGGGAGGCTATTTCGCAGAACTCTTGGACGATACTGGTTATGGACCGGGTGCGATAGCGGTGAGCGCCAAGGGACGATCGGGAACAGAATCGGCAGGCAAACGGGCAACCGCGGCTCGTGATAATCGAGGTGAATTCACCTGATTTCAATCGTGGGTCATAGGTATATCCATAATGATAGGAGCGAACAAGGTGTCGAGCGGGAAAGGGCAGTGCATCAAGGTCTGTAATCGGTTCGGCTGGTGGTCCTGAGCGGGCGGTATCCGATATCCGCGTCCAGACTCCGGGTATGGTGTCTATGGTCTCATTGATGTGTTTTCTCAGATGACTGAGGGCTTGTTCGCCGTCGCCTTGGACGAGGTAATCTGCCGGGATGGCGGCTAGGGTTTCTGCAGGGAATAAGGTGGCATGGGGTCCGCCAAGTACGATTGGTAATGACGCGTCGATATCCTTGAGGGATTTGACAAGTTGTTTCACTTGCGGCAAGGCTGGTGTCAGCGTGGTGATGCCGATGAGATCAGCTTGGTGAACATGGTGACGAAGGGAGTCTTCGGTGAATGGTTCTGCGGTGTAGTCGACGACGTTGACGGTGTCGCCAGCTTGTTCAAGGATACTTGCGAGATAAAGGAGCCCAAGAGGGGGTGTCAGGCCTCCTTTGTGAGCCTTGGCTTGGCGGATGAAGAAGGGTTGGATGTTTGGATAGAGCAGGACGACGTGAATGGACCAGCAGCTCCTTTCGGTGCTGCAATATCCAAGGGTCTTGATATAGTCTGTTGCCTTGATCTAATACAGTCGTTGCAGGTCCTCAAGGATCTGTGTGACGTCAGTGTCTGTATTTAGTTGGTAGCGTCGTGGTCGCCAGCCATGGGTACGCAAGGTGATGTTTTCCTGGTGCTGTGCTTGATTCAGGGTCGGTGTGGTGGAGAAGATAATTGCGTAGCGATGTCCGTTGAGGGTGAGGGTGAGGTCGCAGGCGCAAGGTAGGGTTGGGGGTGGGGGTAGGAAGGGGAGGCCACTTTGTTGAAGAGCTTGGAGCAGGGCTTGTGTGTGCGGTATGTGGGTATTAGGTGGTGGTTGTGTGAGGGTGGTGGCGTAGTGGTGGAGGTCTGCGAGTGGTCCTGGTGTTTTGGTGCAGGCGGTTGCGTCGCCGATGATGAGGCAGTGGCTGCGGGCGCGGGAGACGGCGACGTTGATGAGTTGGCGTGTGGTCCAGACCCAGTAGAGGGTGCCGGGTTTGGCGCCGGTGGAGATGCCGGGTGAGAGGAGGATGATGTCGCGTTCGTCTCCTTGGAAGCGGTGGGCGGTGCCGACGGTGATCTGTAGGTTTTGGAGGGCGGGGGTTGCGGTGATTTTTTCGGTGATGAGGTCGGCTTGGGCGCGGAAGAGGGTGACGACGCCGATGGAGGGGAGGGTGGTGTGTCGTTCTTTGAGGTTTTGGGTGATGGTGGTGAGGTGGTGGATGCAGGCGTCGGCTTCGGGTTCGTTGTAGGGGCTGGCGGCGGGGGTGGTGTGTCCGGTGGTGTGGTGCCAGGTGAGGTGGTGGGGGTGTGTGGGGAGGGTGAGGAAGGTGTGGTGGGTGGTGGCGATGGTGAGTTGGTGGTCGTAGTAGTAGGTGTTGGAGTAGGTGATGATGTGGGGGTGGCAGCGGTAGTGTTCGTTGAGGAGGAGTGGTTTTGTGGTGTTTTTGTTGAGGGTGTTTGCGTAGAATTCGTAGAGGGAGTGTCTGGTGTAGGAGTATTGGTCGTAGAGGTCTGTGGCGTGGTGTTGGGTGGCGAGTCGTCGGTCTTCGGAGTGGTTGAGGAGGGAGACGTGGTTGAGTTGGTTGGGGTCTCCGATGATGATGGTGTGTTTGGCTCGGTAGAGGAGGGGGAGGGCTGAGGGGATGTCGCATTGTGAGGCTTCGTCGATGATGAGGAGGTCGAAGAGGTTGTTTTCGAAGGGGAAGCTGCGTTTGGCGGAGAGGTTGGTGACGACCCAGACGGGGAGGTTGGTGAGGATGTGTCGGAAGGATTTTGTTGCCATGCGGTTGAGGGTGGCGTGGTCGTCTGGGTCGTGGGTTTTGTGTTCGAGTTGGGTCATGTATTCGAAGAAGGCGTTGAGGTGTTGTTGGTTTGTGTGGGGGTTGGTGTGGAGTTTGCGCAGCCAGTGTTCGGCGAGGAGTGTCCGTGAGAGTGTCTGTCGTTGTCTCTGGATGGTCAGGGCGTCTTTGAGGAGTGTGGGGACTGGTGGGAGGTGGTGGAGGCGGGTGGTGAGGTCGTGGATGTGGTGGGTGTCGTGGTGGAGGTGTTGTATTGCGGCGTAGTGTCGTAGGGTGGATTCCATGGCTGTTGGGGTTTCTTCGTGGACGGTGAGGTAGGATGCTTGGAGGGGGGGTGGGAGGTGGGTGAGGTGGTGGTGGTAGCAGGTCTTCTGGTGTGTCTTTTTCCAGGGTCGTGGTCTCCATGGTTGGCCGGGGTCGGGGAAGTAGCGTTGCAGGTCGGTTTCGAGTTGTGCGAGGTCGGCTGGCTGTGTTAGTATTTCCTGCCAGTGGGTGGCCAGTGTTTCGGGTAGTTCGGTTATGGTGGTGTCGATGTGGTGGTAGGTGTCGTCGAGGTGGGTGTTGATTGTGGCGATCTCTTCGAGGGTGGTGCGGATTTGGGTGAGTGTGTTCGATGCGTCTTTGTAGTCCTTCCGTATGATGGTTGTGTCTGGGGGTGTTGGGAGGTTGGTGAGGAGTGTTTTGCAGTTTTCCGCTGTTTTTTGTCGGATGGCGCGGTGTCCCATGCGGATGGCGAGGGGGCGGGGGAGGATGGCGTTGAGTTTGTCGATGACGACGTCGACGGCTTTGTTGTTCTTGCTGGCGAAGAGGACGGTTTTTCCTTGGTGGACGGCGTTGGCGATGATGTTGAGGACGACTTGGGATTTGCCGGTGCCGGGTGGGCCGGTGATGAGGGTGACGGGCTGGGTGAGGGCGTGGGCGACCGCCTGCTGTTGGGAGGGGTTCATGAGGAAGACTTCTAGAAGCGTGGGGTGTTGAGCGATGGGTGTGGTGGGGATGTCGTCGGTGAGGAGGCTGTAGAGGGCGGTGTGGGAGAGGTCGTCGAAGGGTCGGTCGGCGAGCATGTGGAGTTCGCGGATGAGGCTGGTGGTCATCCCGGTTCTGTCTCCGAAAAAGACCATGGTGGTCTGGGTGAGTCGTGGTCTATTTGTCTTGGGTTCTGCGGTCTCTGTGGTCGGGTTTTGGAGAAGCGTGGTGAGACTTGTGCATGCCTGGTCGAAGGGTAACGTCTCGAGATCTGTGCGGATCTGGGCTGTCTCTTCCAATGAGACGCCAGCGGTGCACAACACTGCGGGATTCATTGAAAAGGACGTTGATCGTGGAGTAATATGCACCTCTGTTGGGGTGACTTCGACGTCAGATTCTTTCATGTAGACGGGTAGCCGTCGGTTCTCACGGTCGATGAGCACCGGTGTCGCGATGAACAGTTGCTTCGTGCCATGGCTGCGGCTGAAGAACCGGGTCAGCTTTTCATCGAGTGGAAGCGTCAGTTCATCGTCGAGCGTTGGCGACTCTCGTGCAATCGTCCAGTATCGTGTCCCTTCCCCGGAGGCATCGAACGTCAACGCCAGCGCGTCCTCCTTAGCAAGACATGCGATATAATACTGCAACAGTGCTTTGAATTCCTTTGCGGAGCGAAACGCCATGAGACCTCCCAGACAGACAGGATTTGTATCCATCCTCAAAATATTAATCTATCCACCAGCGGTGACCATGAATTTTAAATAACTCAAGGATGATAACTGTCCTGTTGTAAAAGGGGGTTGTGGCAATGGAGTACCGCCAGCTTGTAGAAACACGACGCAGTGTCCGCAGTTATCAAAAAAAACCAGTCGAAGACGACAAACTTCAATACGTGTTGGAATCCGCGCGGCTCGCGCCTTCCTGGGCGAACGGGCAATGCTGGCGCTTCGTCGTCGTCCGCGACCCTGAGAAACGCAGGGAAGTCGCCGCGACCAGCCTGCTGAACCTCTGGCTGAGGACCGCACCCGTCATCATCGTCGCATGTGCGAACCCCAAAGAAAGCGGCAGCCGCAACGGCATGGACTATTTCATGTTGGACGTCGGCATCGCCTTCGAACACCTCGTCCTCGCCGCCGCAGACGTCGGCCTGGGGGCCTGCTGGCTGGGCGCCTTCAACGAAGACCAGGTCAAAACCGCACTAGGAATCCCTGAACATATCCGCGTCGTCGCCCTCTCACCGCTTGGGTACCCGGCGAAACGCACGTCGCTGTTCGGCAAGGCCGTCGCCACCGTCGCACGCAGCAAAAAACGCAGGCCGCTGGATGACACCGTCCACTACGACCACTGGTAAACCGTCAGGGATAGACAGCCTTAAATCAACCCTGCTTCTTCCCTTCCACCACCCATGGCAGACTCACGACGATCGATGTTTGTCATCCTGTGGCTTCCCATCGTGCTATGGGCGTTCGCTTTCCCTTTCATCAAGATCGGGCTGACGGAACTCTCCCCGGTGAACCTGACCATCATGCGGCTGTTCACGGTCTGCGCAATCTTCCTCGTCATCCTCGTAGTTTTCCGGAAACACTTCTCACCGATCCGACGAAAGGACATCATCCCGCTCTTCCTGCTCGGGTTCTTCGGCCTCGTCGTCTACCACCTCGGCCTCAACTATGGTGAGACCCTTATATCGCCATCGGCCGCCAGCCTCATCATCGCCACCATCCCTCTCTTCATGGTCATCCTCGCCGCCATCTTCCTCAAAGAGACCATCACCAGACGCATCATCGCCGGCGTCCTCGTCTCCGCGCTCGGCGTCATCGTCATCTCCCTAGTCGGCACTACGAACAACCCCTTCTCCATTCCGTACCTCTCTGCCGCACTCGCCGTCCTCATCGCCGCCGTCGTCGGCGCCATCTACACCATCGCCGGCAAAAAACTCCTCGAACGCTTCAACCCCCTCTCACTGACCGTCTACGCCTTCCTTTTCGGCTCCCTCGGCCTCCTCCCACTCCTTAGCCCCTCTCTCATCTCGCAGGCCATAGCGATGACGTGGACCGGCTGGAGCGCCGTCCTCTTCCTCGCCATCTTCCCTACCGTCATCGGCTACATTCTGTGGTACGTCGCCTTAGAAAAAGTCTCCGCCTCCCACATCGGCGTCTACCTGTACTTCATCCCCGTGTTCTCCACCATCGCCTCCTATTTCATGTTCAATGAACCGATCACCCTTATGTTCATCCTGGGGGCAGTCCTCGTCATCGGCGGACTGCTTCTACTCGGCAACCACCAGCACACCTGAAAGCCTATATTAAGCCTCGATTGGTTCCCTGCCCTTACATATGATCATGGTCTCCCAGCTGCTGAAACGCTACGGCAACATCACCGCCTTGGACCACGTCTCCTTCTCCTTCAACGACGGCCACATCATCGCCATCATGGGTGAGAACGGCGCAGGTAAAAGCACCCTGCTGAAGATCTGCGCAGGCATCCTCCCCTTTGACCAAGGCGAGATCCTCATCGACTCCTACTCGATTAAAAACAATCCATTAGCCGCACGAGGCATGCTAGGCTACCTCCCCGAGATCCCTGAGATGTACGAACGCATCACCGGCCGAGAATTCCTCTACTACATCGCCTCATTGCGCAAACAAGCAGACGCCGCAGAACGAATATCGACCCTCGCCGACTCCATCGGCATCGCCGACGCACTCGACTATGAAATCGGCGGCTACTCCAAAGGCATGAAACAAAAAATCTCCCTGCTCGCCGCCATCATGCACATGCCACGCAACCTGCTATTGGATGAGCCGATCTACGGCTTAGATCCGCTCGCCGCACGCACCGTCCAAGAATTCATCAAAACCAGGAACGGCACCACCGTGATCGCCACCCACTCCACACACCTAGTCGAAAGCATCGCCGACACCGTCCACTTCCTCATGCACGGCCACGTCATCCACAGCAACACCACCCAAGCCCTGCTCACCCGCTTCCCAAGCATCGAAGACGCCTACTTCCACTTCAAAGACCAAAAATAATGGAGACTCATGCTGGAGACCGCTCAGATCATCCTTAAAGACTTGTCCCGAGGGTTCCGCGACAAACTCCGAGACTCCCCCTTCCTCTACCTGTTCTTCTCCCTCATGATCGTCTTCTCCCTCGCGATGTTCGCAGTCCTCACCATCACGATCCTCACAACCCATCTATGGGTCACCGAAGCCGACGTCTTCTTCTTCGTCTTCTTCGCCTTTCTCATGAAGGCAGGCGCAGACGCCCATAAACTCTACATCGTCGCACCACAGATGTCCTACGGCCTGTCCACACCAGCCAGCCATCGACGAACCCTCAGCAACATCCTTGCAGTCATCCTCCTCATCAACCTTGGCATCTGGTTCATGTTCTCCTTACTCTTCCTAGGATTCATGGCCTTATACCGCGTCCCACTCTGGTACCCTGTCGAGTACCTCATATTCTCCCTTGGAGTCCTCACAGCGACGATCCTAGGATTCACTATAACCTTACACTTCTTCTCACCACACCCACTCCGACTCCTCCCCTCCCTTGTCTTAATGCTCTCCTACAGTCTTGTGCAAACCCCTATGTTCGTGGCATTGACGCTGCCCGCGGCGGTCGTGCAGGGGGCCTGTGCGCTCTCACACGGGACTTCATCCTATCGCTATGTGAAACGCAAAAAACGGACCGCCGACGCCCAGTATGCAAAACTCCGAGGCGTGCTGCCATCGCTCTTCTACCGTGAGGTCACAACGCTGTGGCGTGAACGTCTGTTCGGCAGCTTCGTCTCCATGTCCGTGATGACCGCGATTGGGACCGGATTCCTCTACCTGCATGGCGCAGACCTGTTCCTCCCGCCCGCCCTTCATAGAATGATGGGCGCGTTCCTCCCGTCGTTGTTCGCCTTCCTCGGCGTCTACGTCGTCGTCCTGTACACGGCGGTGTTCCCCGCCTTGAACCTTTTCCTTACTGAAGAGAAGACCTTGTGGATCCTCCAGACAGTGCCGGTGACCGCGGAACAAGTCGTCCTGGGAAAAACCTCAGCCCTGGCACTTTGCTTCCTCACCGCCATCCCCTATCTTGCGTTCATCCCGGTGTTTATTAGCATTGACCAGCTGCCGTTCTTGGCCTGGTTCTTGACGTTCTCATTCCTTATCTCCGTCATGGTCGCCGTCCCCTTCGGCGTGAAATACGTCGGGAAGAAATCGGATATCCTGCTGTTATACAGTCTCTCCCTGATTTTGTTCGTCGTCCTCAGCCTTGTGGCATCGTGGATGAACATGCTGTATACAGCACGAGACGGACATATCATAATCCTTCTCGTGCTCATGCTCCTGTTCGCCACCTGTGGTGTGTTCCTCTCTTTGAAAATCTCTATCCGCTTGCTGCGGACGTCGAGTCGGTTAAGCTAAAGTTCAAAAAGATTAATGGCTAGCTCAGAATCATAGATCCGCTCAATTGTCCCATCGATGGTGTCGATGATAAGCTCGCAGGTGACAGAGACCGTCGCCGCCGAGACATGGCCTGCGAAAGCAGTCTGATCCGTGTTGCCGACGGTGGCGTGAAGATGGATGTACGGCTCACCGTTCTTCGTCGTGATGTTCCCGACGAGCGGCGCGAGTTCATGGTCCCCGGTCAGTTCTCGGGAATGGTACTGTTTCGTATTGGTGTTCATCAACCCAATGGTGATTTTGCCCACCGCGCCGATGCCAAGCACCGAGCCTGCCTTGATCTGCTGTTCTTTGCAGACAGCTTTGAGGCTGGCGATGATCTCCTCGCCTTTGTCGATGCGGACCACAACTTTGTCCTTGAACCGCTGGTGCTTCATGTCACGTCTCAGGCGTAGGGTCTTTAAGAACCTTTGGTACACCTCTGTTTCAGGAAGGAAGGTTTTAATATGAAGCCTTGTTTCTGTTGAGGACATCAACCCCCTTTGCCGTCCTAGCTCAGCTGGTAGAGCACTCGGCTGTTAACCGAGCGGTCGCCGGTCCGAATCCGGCGGACGGCGCCTCTATTTTTATCACAATGTTGAGGCGGTTTTATATTCATATTTTATGCTAACGAATATAAAAAAAGAAATGAGGGAATTTCTAATATCCCAGCAGCTGACGCAGTATCGGGAATGCATGCGGGAACCGTTCGAACAACCTCTCCCAGAACGAGGGAAATGGTATATCGAACGTGAACGGCATCTTCACACTCAGAGAGGCCCAATCGCTCTCACCTGAGAAATTATCTTTGGCCTTTGCTTTGATAATGAAGGTCCCCTTCGTAGACCAGGTATGGTATATTTTTACGTCTGCTCCTGAGTCGTACGGTCCTATCCATCCACTGGTCGTATTGTCTCCCCAGTCGATGAGGTAATACACGTGGTCAGTGTCCGGATCGGTCGTGGTGAAGTTGTAGACAGTATTAACCTTCTTTTTCCCTTGGGTGGGTCCAGTGATGGTTGGTGTCTCGGGTGGTTGGTTTGCTTTTGTGGTGAAGGTATACCATCTCCGGGTGTACAGGCCGCTTCCGGTGGGATCTGTGGCGTTGACCCAAATCTTGTAGACTTTTGTATTCGTAAGTCCTGAGAGGGCAAGTGTTTTCGTCCCGTTGACTGCTTGGGTCCCGCTGTTGGTCTGTCCGTTGCTGCATTGTATCGTCCATGAGAAGTGATCGCCGTTGGGGTCGTTGATCGGGATGCTCCACGTCAGATTCACGGGTTGATCGGTTGAATCGTTGGCTGGGGTGGGTACTCCGAAAAACGGTGGTTGATTTAATTGTCCTGTGGTAAACGTGTACCATCGTCTCGTGTAGTGACCGCTGCCATTCGGGTCGGTGGCGTTCACCCAGACTTTGTAGAGTGTGGAATAGGCCAGACCGGTAAGGAAGAGTGTTTTCGTCCCGTTCGATGCCCCGCTACCGCTGTTGGTCTGTCCGTTGCTGCATTGCATCGTCCATGAGAAGTGATCGCCTTCGTTGTCGTTGATGGGGATGCTCCAGGTGAAACTCAGGGGATTGTTGGCTGAATTGTTCGGCGGGTTTGGCGTCCCAAAGACGGGCGGTTGATTCGCTTTGGTGGTGAAGGTGTACCATTTTCTTGTGTACAGGCCACTGCCATTAGGGTCGGTTGCATTCACCCAGACGGTATAGGTGGTTGCATAGGCAAGACCTGAGAGCGCGAGTGTCTTGGTTCCGTTGGTTGCTTGCGTCGCATTGCTGGCCTGTCCATTGCTGCATTGAATCGTCCAGGAGAAGAGGTCTCCGTTCGGGTCAGAGATCGGAATGCTCCACGTAAGACTCAGTGGATTGTTGGTGGTGCCGTTGGTCGGGTTTGGTGCCCCAAAGACTGGTGGCTGCTGTGGGACCGGTGGAGGTGTAATGTATTCGATTTTAAAATCCCATTTATCACCACCGGGAGGGTACGGATTGCTATATTGCCACACGGTGGTTCCATCGGAGGTTACTTCGAAGAACTTGCCAGGGATTCCACTACAGATGAGGGTATCTCCGTCCATGAGACGTTCTGCACTGCTGAAAACGTTTGAATAGAAACTTGATGGTGGACTAGCGGTATACTCCCAAGCGATGTCTTCAGGCCCGTAGGCGGACCCATTGTCAAGAGCGTACCATCCCGTGGAATTTATTGGGGGCGTAAATTCATCGATAGCGGAATATTTTGTGCCTGGACGGTTGTATCCGTTGTTGAAGACCAGGACATCTCCTGCGCCGGGGTAACCTGATGGTATCCATGTGGCATCATGTTGGCCGAATAATTGTTGATCATTTGCGGTTCCTCTCCGGTATGCTTGTGGGTTTCCCCAGCGGTACAGGAGGTCGCCGCCGTGTCCGTAATGTCCGCCGGTGTGTCCTGCGGCTTCCGCGGTCGTCGTGTTGTGGTCGATGACCCAGATTTCGTCGAAATCATGGACGCTGATGAGTAATTGGTCAAATGTGGCGTTGTAATCAAGGGAGTTCGTATGGAGCCAGTCAAAATCGAACGAGTCCCCAAAATTAATGTCGATCAGTTCAGGGTGGTCTCCGACAACGCCATAATTGTTTTTTGATGCATCATAATCCTGGATGAGGTGGTCCCAGACGTTCCATTCCCACACGACCGTTCCACTCGAGGGACCCGTCTGGTGCACCTCGATGATTTTGTCAGGGGTGAAGGTGGTTCCACTGATCGTATTTGGGTTGCGTCCCGCAGCAATAGCCTGAGTGCGTGTTTTTGTGACCCACACGATCATGAGTACGTTTCCATTTGGTAAGACCTTGATATCATGATGGCAGGTGCATCCCGATGCAGTGTATCGATAGTCCCAAGCGAGTGATCCATCCCACGTGATTTTTTGTAGACCGCCACCGCTTGTTAAACATATTGGACGCATAATAGTACCGTTGCCTAGCCAATATGCTTCTGTAAAAGGTTGATAGGAGCTGGGCCAGGTATGATTGACGGTCCCATCCCTATTGATTAAATAGGTGGTGGTGGTGTAAAAGGGGGCGAATAGAATCTGTCCTTCGACCGTCCTCCCTTTTTGTCCATCCATAGAAGATGGACTATTCGATATTGACATAGGGGCAAAGGAGGTTCCTACCAATAGAAGGAAGATCAAAAAAATAAGGACGCGGAATTTCACATTATCTTTCATAAGACTCGCTTACATTAATATTCCATCAGGTATAAATGTGTATGCAAATCAAATGAAATATAGAAACCAATATTCGAAAATAGGGAACCTATCTTAGGTAATAGCTTTGGGCGTTCCCAGTAATTCCCATGTCATCGAGCGGCAAAGGTGTTAGTCTACAAGGCGTCAAGTGTGTTATTGAAGAAATTATTGTAACTGACAATAGTGCACTTTAGGTCCTTGTCCGGCGGGCTGCGTCAATGAAAGAAAAGTTTTATCCAGGATTCAAAAAAGGTTTTTGTCAAGGTGAAGAGGATGGGGGAATTAAAGCGAATGTCTGGGAGGTTTATTTGGGAGGTAACCAAAAAAACCGATCGTTTTTAATTCCCCCACACAAGAGATTACTCGACCCGATTAATAAAGTTTGTGTTCAATTTGCAGGGCTGTTTTTTTTCCCTTCGACAAATCTATTTAAATTCTTGATGGATTACCCGCTGCCATGCCAGAGGATAAACCGAAGAAAGAAGAACAGAGCTCGGGGAAATACACCATCCAGGATGCGATGCAGACGGCCGACGATATCCTGAACCTTAGCAAGGAAAAGAAATACTCGATTGGTGCGTTCGTCCATGGGCAGATTTTTGCGCTAGAGTTTACGACTGCAGCGTACGGCATCCCGGCTCAACAGATAGCAGAGATCAAGCGGGATTGCAGGAAATATATCAACGAGTTAATCCGCGTGCAAGGCCAGCAGCCAGCTGAACACACGCACGAATAAGAAATGTGGGCGACCTTTGTCGTCTGTCTCGGGTATCTATCTGGTATCGTACCTGCATTATTACATACTCCATAAGTTATTTAACAACGCAGCGATTTGTGTCTGTTAGTAGGATGGTATTCGGATGGGATGTGGAGAATTCAAGACTAAAGTCAAACTTGACTATATCCAAGATTTTGAGATGATGTTCGAGCGGATGAAGGTGGATCGTCCGCGCGAGGCAGCGACGTACTACACGATTCTGATCATCGACTGCCCCAAGGAGTTCTCGGATTATCTGAAGATTGCGGAAGAATTGACCAATATTACGCGACGTCCACTGGAGACCGGGCGGAACTCCTTACTACGATATGGTTTGATTGCTGAGGTGTTGTTCACGGCGAACGCGGATGAGGATTTCGGCCGGGAAAGCTATCTGCCTGTCAACCCCCGTGTCGTCTGGGAGGACATCAAGGACAACCTCAAAGGCGTCGTCGCTCCTGACACCTATAATTCCATGCAGAACCGTCTGAACGATTACACGGCCGCGTACAGCGGACATTTCAAGACGTACGGCATCAAGATCAAGCGTGAGGGTAACGTCACGCTGCGGTACAGTGGCAAATGGATTTTATATAACATCTTGAACAACTGCTTGGAGAAGAAGAATACGCTGCGGATGCAGATCGGCGGTGAGCGGTTCTTCGAAGAGCCCTTCGTTCATTATTTTAAGAAGTTCCTGGAGCTGAACTCCAAGGTCGAGCTGCTCATCGACACCGAGGCGAACATGGATATCGCCAAGGCGTTAAAGCTGACGTACGGCGACAACCTCGACATCCGCTATTTCTCGGAGAACACCTCAGGTACGATGCGCAACTACGTGTTTGGTAAAGAGCTGGCCGTCAACGGCATCAAGATTCTTTCAGAATCCGACCAGAAAGAACCCGTCTATGTCGGGACCGCGTACGTCAACCTTGAGGACATCGAGGTCCTGAACGCGAAATTCGAAAACCTATGGGGACTGGCGAAGAAGCTTCCCGTCTAACCCCAATTCCTTTTTTTTTCCTTTTTTTATCCTTGTTGTTAAGAGCGCTTCCGCATGATTATTGTGAGAAAAAGAAAAGAAAGAAATTGTTGAGGGGGGCGTCGTTTTTTTTTAGCCCTGGATGAGTTGTTTGGCTTGGGTCGTGTCCCACAGCGCGCGGATGATGACGATAAGGGCGGCTGGGGCGACGAAGATCGCTAGGTACTTCGTGATGCTGCTGAAGATGGGCGCGAGGTCTTTGAAGTAGTAGACCGTCCACGTGGTAGTCGAGGTGAAGACGGCGAGGGCGACGAGGATGAGCGAGGCGATGAGGAACGTCGGGACTCGTTCTTGCGTGATTGCTCCCAGGGCGAAGAAGGAAAACACGCCGACTAGGAAGCCTAGCACCGCGAGCACGATGCTGAGCGGGGAGACCCAGCTCGTAAGGTTTGTTTTCAAGGTTTCGCCCAGGCCGAAGATAAAGCCGACCAACAAGGCGACACAGACGCCGATCAAAAAGATCCAGCTGCCTAATTTTTTCATCATGGTGTCCATTTCCATCTCTCCTCAAGTTTCATTGCTAGAGTTGCAACGTTCAAAACGGTCTCATTCTATATAAGCATTGTGTTTTTTCAACCAGTCTTATGGCAACAAATGGTTACAATCCAAAGGAAAACATCGTTTCATTTGTGCACTTTGCCAAAGTAACGCCTTACCCTTAAATACAAAGCCTGCGAGAACATAACATGCTACAGAGTAGCAAATGATTGAACCAGGAGAGAAAACCCATGACAAAGGTCAATATCATGTATGATCTTGAGCAGGACTACCTAACTGATGAACTCCATCGCCGACCCACATTCCCGATGAACGGGCCGAAGAACCGGTCCGTCAAAGTCTCAGACCGCGTCTTCGACATTATGCTGAGCGAAGGCTTACTCCGTAAAACGGACGATGGCTACGTCTTCGTCGGCCGCTACGAAGACCTCCCTAACAAACCCAAAAAACATCCTCATCAAAAAACCTGAGAGTGCTTGGTCGGCACGGTGCGAGAGGGCCCGCCTCTTCTCCCCAGTTCGCCTCTTCTCCCGCGTAACAGGGGCCCTCTCCTCTTCCTCCTAAACCTCTTCTCATCCGATTTTTTCTCCACACTTCTTCGACCTCATACAACCTCCTATCCCACAGGAAAAACCTTAAACCATCCCCGCCATTGACACACCCTACCACAACCCCCTGGGGTCGATTCTATACCTGGACCATACGAACCACACCATAGAAGTAAACACTACACCACCGAAAGCGGCCTACAGGACTTCATCAAGAAACTCGAACTCCAAGCCCAAGAGACCGCCGAAGAACGCCTCCCCCTCTACCTCACCGTCGACGTCCCCCACGCACAACGCATCCTGGACGTCGGCTGCGGCACCGGCTTCGTCACCAGAGACCTCGCCAGACTCACCACCGGCACCATCATCGGCGTCGACGACTCACTCCCCCTCCTCACCGCCGCCAAAACCATCCTCACCGACTACCCTAACACCCACCTCCTCATGGGAGACGCCCACCGCCTCCCCTTCCCCACCAACACCTTCGACATCACCACCTGCAACCTCCTCCTCATGTGGGTCGACCACCCCCAACACGTCGTCACCGAAATGGCACGCATAACCAAACCCGGCGGCAACGTCCTCGCCACCCTCGAACCAGACTACGGCGGCAAGATCCACTGGCCAGAAAACCCCACCATCGACCCCTACTTCGCCGGCGAAGCCATCAGAAAAAAAGGAGGCGACCCCCACATCGGCCGCAAACTCCGCACCCTCTTCGTCACCGCCGGACTCCACACCACCATCGGCATCGGCAACAACCGCATCTGGACCTGCGACGAAGACAAACACTACTACCTCCACTCCAGAGACTTCTACATCAAAGTCCTCACCGACGCCGGCGTCCCCACCAAAGACATCGACACCTGGGAATACGACTACCTCAAATCCCTCGACGAAGGACACCAACTCAACTTCTTCCCCCAATTCTACGCCATCGGCACCAAACCCACCACCAAAGCGAAGCCTTAAAACACACCACCAAATTCAACAACCCGAGAACCACACCATGACGGCAACCATCTTCAACGGACGAGCCGTAGCCACCCTCCTCCAACACGCCATCGCCGACGAAATCACCACCCTCCAACACAACAACCACACCACACCCGCCATCACCACCGTCATCGTCGGAGACGACCCCGCCTCCCACCTCTACCTCAAACTCCGCGACACCGCCTGCCAACAAGTCGGCATCCACTCACACCACCGCTCCTTCCCAGCCACCACCCCAGAAAAAGACATCCTCAACGAAATCAAACAACTCAACGACGACCCCACCGTCCACGGCATCCTCATCCAATACCCACTCCCGCCACACTGCCGACCCCAGACCTTCATGCGCACCGTCAACCCAGACAAAGACGTCGAAGGATTCCACCCCATCAACCTTGGACGCACCTTCAGCGGCGACGAATTCCTCGTCCCTTGCACACCCCTCGCCGTCCTCACCATCCTCACCTCAGAAAAAATACCCCTGAAAGGAGCAGACACCGTCATCGTCAACCACAGCACCGTCGTCGGCAAACCACTCGCCGCCCTCCTCCTCAACCGGGACGCCACCGTCTCCGTCTGCCACATCTTCACCAAAGACCTCAAACGGTACACCTCAAACGCCGATATTCTCATCACAGGATCAGGAGTCCCAAACCTCATCACCGCCGATCATGTCAAACCCGGCGCAAGCGTCATCGACGTCGGCATCGTACAAACCCCGAAAGGAATCACCGGCGACGTCGCCTTCGACACCGTCCAACACAAAGCAGGATTCCTCACTCCCGTCCCCGGCGGTGTCGGCCCCCTCACCATCACCATGGCCCTCACCAACATGGTCAAGACCTACAAACTCTCCATGGAACAGCACTAATCCCTTTTTTATTAATAAAAAACACCTTAGGCTTCGCTGCGACTGAAAAGAAAACTGCCAAGCACCATTACAATAACACACATCACCGCGATCGCGGCAAGATCAAGCCACGGCGAAAACAACATATTGGCCTGCGTCAAACTCCCTCGCAAACCATCCACCATATACACCAACGGGTTCAACAACACCACAGTCCGCAACCATGCAGGAAATGACGACCCAATCGGAAAAAAGGCAGTGGACAAGAAAAACAACGGCGTCAGAATCAGATTCATCAGCACCTGAAACCCCTCAAAATCCCGAAGAAGAGAGGCGATAATCAACCCAAAACCCACCGCCGTAAAACTCAATAACACCATTATTAACACAGTCAACGCCAACCCCGATACACTCGTTATAGTAACGCCAATCACCAAGGAGATTCCAAGGATAACGAATCCCTGCACCAGGGCCATCGTCGCCCCTCCCAGCGTACGACCCAAAATAATCGAAAACCGACTCACAGGAGCCACAAGCACCTCCTGCAAGAACCCAAACTGCCGATCCCACAACACCGAAACCCCGGTAAAAATCGAGGACAACAAAACCGCCATCGCAATCACACCCGGAGCAAGGAAATTCAAATATCCCGTCGTCAACCCCGGGAAAATCGCTCCCCCGAGTCCAAGGCCGAGCACGAGCAGGAGAAACAGCGGCTGCACAATGAACCCGATGATACGGCTCGGTGCACGTAAAAACCGCTTAATTTGCCGTAGCCACAAGACATACACGGCTTGCGCCTCACGGTACATCATTGACGACGCACACCCCATCGTTTTCGCCGCACCTTCACCGAGGCTTCTTGCTCCTTATCTCTGATGTTCCGTCCCGTATAATACAAGAACACATCATCAAGCGTAGGTTTCCGAATCGTAATGGAGTGAATGCTAATCTGCTGCGAGCGTGCGATGTCCATGACTAGAGGGATTTTTTCTTCGCCATGGTCGGTGGCAAACGTCAACGTCTCGCCCTGAGTCGTCATATGTTTCACCCAGGACTCTTTAGCGAGACGAGTGCTGAGCTTTGGCGTGTCCATGCAGGTCAGAGAAAGCACATCGCCACCAAGGGATGATTTCAAACGGTCGACAGAATCTAATACAAGGAGTCTCCCTTGGTCAATGATGCCGATGCGGTCGCAGAGAAAATCAGCTTCATCCATATAATGAGTCGTTAGAAAGACCGTTGTTTTCTCCTCGGCGTTCATTTTTTTAATATACTCCCAAATCGCTCGTCGCGTCTGGGCATCCAGGCCAAGCGTCGGTTCATCCAGGAACAGGACGGCAGGAGAATGGATAAGGCCCCGGGCGATTTCCAGACGGCGTTTCATGCCTCCAGAATACTGTTTCACCCGTGCGTCTTTTTTATCTATGAGATTGACCAGTGCGAGGACTTCCTTGATGCGTTGGCTGCGTAGTCCCGGTCGTAGTCCATAGATGCGTGCATGAAAATCCAGGTTCTCTTCACCAGTCAGCTCAGGGTCCAGTGCCGGTTCTTGGAAGACGACGCCGATGTCCTGTCTGACCTCATTGCGTTGTCGAACAATGTCATGGCCACAGATTTCAGCCCTCCCCGCGGATGGATGAAGCAGGGTCGTTAGCATCTTAATCGTTGTCGTTTTCCCCGCGCCGTTCGGTCCGAGGAATCCGAAAATCTCCCCTTGTTGAACGGAAAAGGAGACGGAATCGACGGCCGTGAACCCATTGTACGTCTTGGTAAGGTTCTCGGTGATGATCGTCTCCGGGATTGCTTCGTGCCCCCTTGTGGTGGAATAGACATCAGGTGCCGTTATTAAAACTCTTAGTCTTTTGAAACTTCGGCAAAATAATTGTCAGGAGTGCGGTGTGAAAAAAATCGTTCCGCCTGGAGTGAGTGGACTCTGAGTCCTGCTGTTGTCAAATCTGTTTGGAATTCGGAGCGACTATACAAGTGGTAGAACCTCTGGATATTGAGTTTGTGTTGTCGCCAGGAGATTTCGATGTCGCCGAATTCCGCGTTATGACCGATATAGTCTTTGAGGAAGTGGGCTCGATATTTATCTTGCCAACGTGACCAGACGCTGATGAGGGCACGCCCGTTCGGTCGAAGGATGCGTCGGACTTCGGTGAGGGCTTGTCGACGGTGGTGTCTGCCACGGATATTATGGAGCGCAGCAATGAAGAGAATCGTATCAACTGTATCATCACTAAGTGGAAGGCTGCAGAGATCTGCCTGAATAAGAGAGAGATTGTCTATCTGATGTGTTCTGATTTTGGTATCGGTTATTTTAAGGAGTTTTCTGGAAAAATCGATTCCGATTCCTAGGGTGCAGCAGTCTGTTGCAGGGAGTAGATGGCGGCCGTTCCCACAACCCAAATCGACAAGAACGCCTCCCGGTGGGCGGTTTTTTATGAAGTCGAGGACGATGGGCCAAGGTGTTCGTCGGGTTGTATCGAAGCTGGCGGCGATCGCGTCCCATGCAGCCATGGTGTCGCTCGTCGCGGTCGTATCGGATCATCCCTTAGGTGAAGAGCTCGTCAATATTGAGTTCGAAGGCGATGCATGGATGTTCGAGGTTGAAGGCCTGAATGGTCTTGGGGTGGAGTTCGCCGAACACGCCAATGTCTCCGTCCATTTGGATGGTGGCGCATCGTCCAGGGATGAAGCTGTGGTCCTGGCTTTCGGCAAAGGAGAACTTACGGCCGTAGCCGCGGCCGATAGCCTCGACGTAGGATTTGCATTCGGTGAAGTTTGCTTTGGCGTCGATTTTAATGCCTGCGAGGTGCCAGCGGTTCTTTGCGGTACTGTCGACGACGACGCCGACCTCGTAGATTTGTTGAGGGAGGGGATGATGGCGGTTCTCTCGAAGTAATTTCAGCATTGAAGGTAAGAGACTGAGGCGGATGCCGTTGAACTCCTCGCCGATGGGGTTTTCAATCTCGGTCCATTTCTCGTGGTGTTTGCCCATTTTTTTGAATTCATCTTGGTCGTTGGAGATGGTGAACGTCGTCACTTCGTGGAATCCGAGGCCGATGAGCAGGACGCGTAGTGAGTTGTTGGAGAGGGTGGAGGGTAGCAGGCGGCCGAAGGTCATGGCTTTGGGGAAGTCCATGGGGAATTGGTCGTAGCCGTAGCCGACGGCGACGTCTTCGATGAGGTCGACTTCGTGGAGGATGTCGGAGCGCCAGGGTGCGATTTCGACGAGGAGTGAGTTGTCTCCGAGTGGGGTGACGTTGTGGCCCATGCGTTTGAGATAGTCGGATATGTCGGATCCTGTGAAGTTGGTGCCGAGGAGGCGGTTTACTTCGGGGATTTTGAGTTCATGTTTGGTGGTGGAGAGGTCGGGGGAGATGATTTCTTTTCCTTCGTCGATGACCGTAGTTTGGTGGATGGTGCCGCCGCGTTCTGCGAGGGCGGTGGCGACGATGTTGAGGGCGATGTTGATGGCTTTGCGGTCGGTGCCGGTGACGTCTATGAAGAGGTTTTTGGTGTCGGGGGTGACTTCGGTGAGTCGTCCGTTGATGATGGGTGGGAAGGAGAGGACTTCGTCTTTGGCGTCGAGGATGACGGGGTAGCGTGGGAAGGGTTCGAGGAGGTGGGCGTAGGCTTTGCCTTTGTCGTGGTGTTGGAGGATCATGGAGAGGGTCATGGGTTCGTGCATGGCGAGGGGGACGAAGGAGAGGGAGTCTGGGGGGACGGCTTTGTAGGTGAAGGGTGGTGTGACGGTGTCTGCGTTGTGGACGCCGATGGCGACTTTTTTGCGGTCGCGTCCGAGGCCGATGTGGAGTTTTTCTTGGAGTCCCATGAGGCTGGTGATGAGGGCGTTGGACATGGTGACGTTGGTGATGTAGGCGGTGGTGACGTAGGGGCGTATGGGTTTGACGCTGGGGTCGACGGTGAGGCGGATGGGTGAGTGTTGGAGGGGGTAGGTTTGGAGTCCGGGTTGGAGTCCGAAGAAGGCGCGGCAGGCTCTGGCGATGCCTTCGACGCTGGTGAGGTCTGGTCGGTTGGGGAAGAATTCGATGGTGATTTGGTCGTCGGTGACGGTTCCGAGGTCGCCGCCGACCATGGGGAGTTTTTCGATGAGGGTGGGTTTGGGGATGTCGTGGCCGAGGAGGTGTTGGAAGTCGTGGTAGTCGAAGGTGATGACGGGCATGGTTGCAGGTGGGAAATAGTGTCGGGGTATATTTGCGTTTGCCGTTCGGTGAGGAGGGGGTGGGTGAGTCCAAGGTTTTCTCAATAAAGGATTTAAAGATGCATTACTATGCCGCTGGTGTTGGGTTGTCGATGGTGAAGATCCTTATTCTGAATGTGGACCGGGATGATGATTTCGGGCGGAAGGCCGGTGTGCAGAGTCCGATTGTTGGTGTGCAGAGTAATTTGGAGGCTGCGGTGCGGTTGGGGCGCAGTGATCCTGAGGATTCGGATTTGAATGCGGTGTTTTTTGCGATTCGTGTGTATGATGCGATGAAGGCTGATGGGGCTGATGTGGAGCTGGTGACGCTGTGCGGTGAGATTAATGTGGGGGTGAAGTCTGATTTGCGTCTGGTGGAGCAGTTGGATGCGGTGATTGCGCAGACGCAGGCGTCTGAGGCTGTGTTGGTGAGTGATGGGGCGGAGGATGAGTATATCCTGCCGTTGATTCAGTCGCGGTTGAAGATCACGGCGGTGCAGCGGGTCAGTGTGAAGCAGAGTCGACATATTGAGGATACCTATTATCGGATCGTGAAGCTGCTGGATGAGGATAAGGTCAAGAAGCAGTTTTTCCTGCCGATTGCGTTGATTTTGATGGTGTGGGCGGTGTTTGCGATTGTTGGGATGGCGGCCAGCGGGTTTGGCGCGATCCTGTTCACGTTAGGTATTTATTTGTTGATTCGGACGTTTAATTCGGAGAAGAAGCTGGCGGTGGTGTGGCATGAGTTCCGCCAGGGGCTGCTGCTGGGTCGGCCGTCGTTTTATACGACGATTCTGGCGATCGTCATCATCGCGGTGACCGTGTTCTACACCTTTGACCATACGGTGATGTTGCAGAGCAACCCTCTCATCATCCAGGTGTTGTCGTTTCTCACTGATATCACCTGGGGGATCGTGGCGGCTGGTCTGCTGTTTGTGTTTGGTCGTGTGACGGACCTGTTTATCCGGGAGAAGAAGATCCTGTGGACGTATTGGATCATGCCGTTCTCGTTGTTCGCGTATGGGTTCATCGCCTCCTCGGTCTGCAAGGCGTTGAGTACGGCGATCATGAATTATATTACGCAGAATGAGTTTTCGATTGAGCCGTTTCTGAACCTGAGCTTCGTGGGCTATGTGGCGGTGGGCATCATCATCGCGTTCATCGGCGCGGTCAGCAATCATTACATCAAGGAACTGCATGCGATTGATGAGTACGAGCTGGACATCGAGGAGCAGACGACGAAGGCGGCCAAGCAGGCGAAATAGGCGGATACGTAACCCTATATCTTTTTAACCTCCACGTCATTGCACGGAGTCGATGACGCTGCTTGACGGCCTACTGATTTTCCTTGCGCTCATCGTAATCTATGGTCTGGCCGTCTACGTTCTCCATAAAAAAGGCATCTTGAAGAAGTACAATATCTCCTTGTATGGGCCCGCGTTGATGTGGCGGACGCACCGGGGTATCAAATTCTTGGAGCGGAGAGCCCGACGGGTACGCTTGTGGACGTGGCTGGGGAACGCCAGTGTCGTGTTCTGCTTCATCGCTATGGTGTTGATGACGGCGCTGATGGTCCTGACTGCCTGGCTCATTCTGGGGTTCACCCCTGCACAGCGTCAGGCACTGCCCGGCCCGGAGGTCGCTTTAGTTCTCCCAGGGATTAACCCGATTTTGCCGCTGGAGTATATCGGGTATATCCTGGTTGGGATCATCATCGCGATTGTGGTTCATGAGTTTTCCCACGGGATCCTTACCTTGGTCAGCAAGTTCAAGGTCAAGTCGCTTGGCATCTTATATCTGATCGTCCCAATCGGGGCGTTCTGTGAGCCGGATGAGGAGGATTTGAAGAAGGCGCCGGTCGCGCCTCGGATGCGGATCTACTCGGTGGGTCCTGCGTCGAACTTCGCTGTCACCATGTTGACGTTACTCCTGTTTTCCTTCTTATTGATGTCAGCGGTGCAGCCTGCGCACACGGGTGCCGTCGTCTTCAACGTCGATAATGATTCACCGGTGCAAGGCATCGGGTTGAAACCCGGCAGTATCATCACCAGCCTAAACGACACCACTATAAACAATGCCACGCAGTACTTTCATGCATGGAATAATACGCATGCGAACCAGACAGTGACCATCTCCTACATGGTCCAAGGACGGTCGTATACAGAGTCGATCACCCTTGGCGATAAGTATACTGAGTATGCCAAGCGTAGCCCAACGTATACGAACAACGTCTCCTATAAAGGGAAGGGTTACACGGGTGTGCAGTCTGTGCTCCGTGATGCGTTCTTCTCTGAATATCTGACGATTCTGAAGAACCCGCTCGCGCAGTTCCCACGAGGTTTGCTGACGTTCTACAGCATCCCCATCGTCGGGTACTTTGTGGGCTATAACCCGCTGACCTCTCCGTTTACTAGCTCGTTTGTGATCACCGGTCCGCTCGGCGTCATCCCGCCTGCCGCGTTCTGGGTGCTTGCAAATGGGATTTACTGGATTTTCTGGTTGAACCTTGCGTTCACGTTGTTCAATGCCCTGCCGATGGTACCCCTGGATGGGGGCTTTATCTTCACGGATGGCATTCGTGCGGCTGTGACGCGTATCAAGCGTGGGATTAGTGATGAGCGCCGTGAGGCTATCGCGAGGAACATCAGTCTCACGATCTCCTTGATTATCCTGTTTTTGCTAATCCTTCCTTTTTTCGTTAAATATATTTAGGGAAAGAAAAAGAATATTACAAAACTATAAAGAGTGAAAATAGAAGGGAAGGGGCGTCTGTTAGGTTTTAATTAATGAGATCGGCGCCTTTTTCCAGACGGATGGTGCAGGGCGTGGAGAGTTTCATGCCTGCCTTGCGGAGCGCTTCTTTGGCAGGCGCGTAGTATTGCTGGCTGGTCTCCACCATCATCAGGGTCTGGTCCATGTCGACGCGGGCGGCGGTGCCGATGGGTTTGCCGAAGGCCCGGCGCATCCCTTGTGAGACACGGTCCGCTCCTGCCCCGGTCGCCTGTTTGTTCTCTCGGATGACGTTGTGCGGGTAGACGCGGATCTGGAGTCGGTAGTTCGCTATCCCAATGTTTTTTTCTAACACCTTGTTGGCAGAGATACGGGCGGCTTCCAAGGAGTTGTGGCGCAGCTGGCATTTCTCGTTTGCCGTCAGAATAAGGGTGAGAGGGAACTCAGCTGTTTTATTCCCGATAATGAACTGGGTAATTCGAGAGGCGGGGACACCACCCATGTACTCACGGCGGGTGTTCGCCATACTTTTAACGTACCGATACATCCTTGCTGGTTTACGGGTCATACGGGTCACCACTAAGTTAGTGAATCGTCTAGGCTCATCGAAATAAGCAACTCGTTTATAATACTTGTCTTAGAGGTTTTCTCCCTGATTTTAATTAATAAAATCCTTCCCAACTATAAAAACAGGGAAACCTTTCTTCCCGAGGTTGTTTCTATCGGTAAACGGAAAAGGAATTATAGTATGGGTTCAGCTCATCCTGTGTCCATTGGAACCTGTCCTCCGCTGAATCAAAAAAGGGAGAGTCTGAAATCCCCAAGGCAGGCTGCTTGCTAGATATATAACACTTTTTTGGTATCAACTTACTTCTAATCAGAATAGGAAACCTTGAGTGGAATAACTTGGCTTCCCCAAAAAATGAAAGATCCATTTATCCAGTTAAATTCTGTAATAGGATACCATCCTCCACTTCCTGTGCCAATGTAAATGTGAACATTATAAGCAACCTGTGGCCAAGGAACATAAGGTGGAAGGTATAAGCCTCCAAATTCACCTGTACCCCCAGGGTGAATATACCCTGAGGGAGCTAGGATACAGTGTCCCTCACTTCCAATGTGGAAAAAAGGTAATAATAATTTTCCTTCACCGCGGATATTCCAAAACTCGATATCTTCATCACCTTGATTTGTAAAATAACAGGCTAAAGCTCGAGTAGATCGCCAATCATTAAGAGTTCCATAATGAATTTCAAAATGTCTGATAAATTTGATATCTGGTCCATTTGTTGTTTGGGTTGGTCCTTGTTGAATTTGATACCCTACCACATTCGTCTGTGAACCAAGAACGAGAAGACCAACAGCCAAGAGACTGATTCCTGCCACAACTAACTTCTTCATTTCCTTTCCCCATATATGAATTGATATTGTAACATAAGAAACTATCGCCAGGGTTTACAACTCATTAATATAGGTTTCTTTGATGCCTTCTCGCGGTAGGATTGGCTGGTGTTGGTACCTTTTTGTTGTTCTTGACAGGTATTGTCTGTATCACCATAACCTTTAAAACACGATGGACTTTGCCATATACGAATCCAGTAGAAGGTTGAATTAGAATGACTGATAAACTTGTTATGCCTGGTGATCAGCTCTCGACGGTGGAGGAACTGCTTCCCGGCGAAGGGACCTTTGAGGAAAACGGGGTCGTTCGCGCTGCTCGCCTCGGCTATTATGAGATTGACCAGAAACACCGAAGCGCCCAAGTCCGACCGATCACGAGTATTCCCGTGATCGTTAATAAAGGAGACACAGTGTTAGCACGCGTCTCAATGGTGAAGCCGTCAATGATCATCACAGAGGTCATCCACGTCATCGGAAAGAATCGTTCCGTGTCCAGTGAAACAGACTCCACGATCCATGTGAAAGAAATCGCCCAAGGCTACATCAAGGATGCAAGCACCGAGTACAAGGTCCAGGATATCGTCCGCGCTAAAGTCATTCAGGTGACGCCCAGCGTGCAGCTGACCACTCGGGACAAGAATCTCGGGTCGATTATCGCGCTGTGCAGCAAATGCCGCCATCAACTGGTCAAAAAAGGTCAACAGCTTGAGTGCGAGAACTGCGGGAACCGCGAACACCGACGGATCGCGGATGACTACGGGTCCATTGACGTCGCGAAACTATAGGGAGGAAACAAGGTATGGAGTTTACAGTTCTTCGGAAAACCAAGACCGAGCTTGAGGTTCAAATCACAGGTGAGGATGAAACAATTCTGCATCCGATCACTCATGTGTTATTGCAGTATCCTGATGTCGAGTACGCGGCGATTACCGCGGAGAACCCGTTGGCTCCGATAAAAAACCTGTTCATCCGCGTCAAGAAAGGCTCCCCGGAAGACTATCTGAAGAAAGCAGTCAAGCAGCTTCACGACGAGATTACAGCCTTTGGCAAGAGCATCCAGTAGTCCATCCTCAGTCGTCGCACCAGCGTTCGAACGCGACATCGGGATGGAGACATTTTTATTTCGACAACCTGGCATCGGTGGGCATCTTCGAGAACGTCCTCAGGATTTTCACGTCACCGAAGTGTATCAGCTGCCGCCTTCTTTTGATTCAGGGCGGTACACGATCGCTGAGGTTACCAGCATCAATTGGGAGACGCATACCCTCGTCCTGGCGCTAGCTCAACGCCTTCATGTCCATCCGCGACGGATTGCGTTTGCGGGCACCAAAGACCGACGCGCCGTCAGCACCCAACTGATGTCGTTTGAGTCCATGGAAACAACCAGTCTGGACGCTCTCTCCCTGCATGACGTCACGATTGTTCCACTGATGAAAACAGAGGCGCCTCTGCAGCTCGGACAACTTGTCGGCAATCGTTTTACCATCACGGTCAGGGAGAGTACGGCATCACCTGCGACGGTGCAGCAGTTCGCTGACTTGGTTCAGTCCCTCGGTGGTTTTCCGAATTTCTTTGGCGTGCAACGGTTCGGCGGCGTCCGACCGATCACCCACATCGTTGGCCGCTATCTCACTCAAGGGGATTTTAAAGCCGCTGTGATGACGTACATCGCTCATCCTCTTCCGACGGATGACGAAACAGGTTTCACGATGCGTACACGCCTTGAACAGACTCATGATTTCGCTGAGGCGTACCGGACGTATCCGACCACGTTGAATTTTGAGAGAATGATGTTGGAACGTCTCTCTGTTAATCCGACGGACTTCGTCGACGCGATTCAGGCTCTACCGAAGAACCTCCTCCTGATGTTCATCAACGCCTATCAGTCGTATCTATTCAACCGGATGCTCAGTGAACGCATCCGTCAGTCGCTTCCTTTGAATCAAGCGATTCCCGGGGATCTCATCGTCCCTTTGAAGGACGGTCGGATGCAGGATGCTCTCCTCCCTGTCTCAGAAACCAATGTCG
>Ga0209777_10001408_pt1 | contig 34874 bp, 26 predicted proteins | sample FrelakmetHBP12HB_FD_187147 | JGI IMG/M metagenome (GOLD analysis project Ga0209777, IMG submission 187147) | Freshwater lake sediment microbial communities from the University of Notre Dame, USA, for methane emissions studies -HBP12 HB (SPAdes)... | ecosystem: Environmental > Aquatic >...
CCCGGGTCCGAACTCCAGCTCCACTTCAGAGCCCCCTCAAAACCGTAGTTCCAGCCGACGAGCGCGTCCCTCACTACTGACCACACGAACAGGCCGCCCATGATGGCGATGAACACCGTGGCTGCCGTTCTTCCCAGGGCCCAGGTTGACCTGCGCCACCCCTTCCGAGGCGTCGCGCCCGTGTCTACCATCGGAACCACCTCTTCCTGGGCGGGTCGGTCTCGCCAGTGGCTCGGCGCGGTCCCGGCGGCCGGTGTGTGGGCCGCGCGGCTGGGCCTCCCGTGTAGGGGCAGTCTTTCAGGGTTCGGCCGGGCGACCAAGCGCACAGCGGACAGCGGTGTCGTCCGCTCGGTGACACGACCCCCGACGCGGCCGGCCTATCTGTCACGACGTAGCCGACCTGCGGAGCAGGGGCCGAGGGCAGATTATGGGCTTGGATCATCGCGGGCTTATGCGGCGCGCCGGACCTAGGCTTCTCGCCCGGTGCCTGGACACCTCGACGGGGGACGGACTACATGAGGACGAATGTCTCCATGATCGAGCCTTCGTCCGCCGTGGTGAGGTTGAGCATCTCAAGCGCGAAGCCGGTTCCGCCTTTGTAGAGGACGTAGTAGACGGACCACTCGCCGCCCCCCTTGGCGGCGATCCGTTGGGCCGTGCCTGCTGCCACCTTCACCCGCTCGTCGGACGTGATGGTCACGCCCTGCTGCGCTGCGATCTGCTTTCTGAGGGCTGCGGCCAAGCCGTCGAGCGACCGCTGGGCCGCAGGCGGGTTCCTGAGCGTGTGGATCGCGAGTGCCATCCGCTGGCCGCTGTCGCTCGTCGCCTCCCAACTCTCGAGCCCCTCGCCTGGCATGTAGCCGGACTGGAGCGGCTCCGGCACGACGACCGCGAAGCCATCGCCAAAAAAGGCGACCGTGAAGCCGGAGCGTGACGTCGCGTCCGCGGACGCGGTAGCGACCGGGCTCTGCGACGGCCTGGGCGAGGGCGACGGGCTGGGCGAGGGCGACGGGGAAGCGGACGGGACGGTCTGCGGAGATGGCGGAGGAGGCGACGGTGTCGATGGCGAGGGAGTCGCGCCCGACGCGGAGACGCAGCCGGCGACGATGGCGCCGATGACGAAGACTGAGAGCGAGGTACCTCTGCTGATCCCGGCCATCGCACGAACCTCCCCGAAAGCCCAGCGGGTCGGTCTCGCCAGTGGCTCGACGCGGTCCCGGCGGCCAGTGTTCTTGGGCCGCGTGTCCAAGCCTCCCGTGCGTGATCAGTCTCCCTGCTTGCGGCCGGAGGACCAAGCGCATGACGGACAGCGGGGTCGTCTCCTCGGTGACAGGCCCCGACGCGGCCGGTCTAGCTGTCACGACGTAGCCGACTAGCGGAGCGGGGGCTCGCCAGAGCACGAGGGGAAGTGGAGGCGACGAGCGGATTCGAACCGCTGGATAGAGGTTTTGCAGACCTCCCCCTTAACCACTTGGGTACGTCGCCTCGGACGCGTGCCGGCGGGGACCGGCGTTTGGGTCAGACTGGCTGCCCCTCGAGGATTCGAACCTCGCCTAACGGATCCAAAGTCCGCTGTCCTACCACTAGACGAAGGGGCAGAGGCTCGATCTCTTGGCGGGCTACCGTCCGGGCCGGCAGCATGAAAGGAGTGGAGCGGAAGACGGGACTCGAACCCGCGACCCTCACCTTGGCAAGGTGATGCTCTACCAACTGAGCCACTTCCGCTCGATAACCTGCCAGCCGCTGTTTGGTGCCGAGAGCCAGGATCGAACTGGCGACACCGCGATTTTCAGTCGCGTGCTCTACCGACTGAGCTATCTCGGCCCGTACTGACGACTGGCTGCCGGTCGGCGCGTCGAAAGGTACCACGACGAACCGAACCGCTGCAAGGAATGCGGCCGGCCGGCTGATGAGCCGCTTCCGCTGCCGCCTTCGAGCCGTTCCGACTACTCCAGGCCGGACAGCTGGCGGACCTCGGCCGGGTCCATCGGCGAGTCGCCGGTGAGCTGCCGAAGCCTGTTGATGCGATCCACGATCGGCGGATGTGTCGAGAAGAGACTCGAGCCTCCGCCGAGCTTCTTGAGGGGGTTGACGATGTAAAGGTGCTGCGTGGCGCCGTTGGCCGAGTGGAGCGATTCGTTGTCCGAGGCCAGCTTGGCCAGGGCGCTCTCGAGGCCGTGCGGGTTACGAGTCAACTCGACCGACGACGCATCCGCCAGGTACTCCCGCTGACGGCTCACGGCCATCTGCACGAGGGCCGTGAAGATCGGGGCCAAGATCGCCATAACGACGCCGATTACCAGGAACACAATTGCCAGCCCGCCGCCGCCGGAATCGTTGTTGTTGCTCCGGCGACCGCCGCCGAACCAGAACGTGTAGCGCAGGAAGAGCTGGGCCAGCAGCGCGATGCTGCCGACCAGGACGCCGACGATGAGAGTGAAGCGGATGTCGTAGTTGCGGACGTGCGACATCTCGTGACCGAGGACGCCCTGTAGTTCTTCGCGGTTCATCTTCTGGAGAAGGCCGCTCGTGACGGCTATAGACGAATGCTGGGGATCCCGGCCGGTCGCGAAGGCGTTGGGAGACGGGTCGTCGATGATGTAGACCTTCGGCATCGGGACGCCGGCCGCCGTGGCCATCTCACTGACCACGTTGAAGAGCTGAGGGGCCTGCTCAGGCCCGACCTCCTGGGCGTGCGAACTGGCCAGGACGAGCTGGTCGCCGCCGTAGTAGGAGCCGAGCGCGCTCAGGAGTCCGAAGGCCACGGCAATCGTCACGGCCCCGATCGCCCATAGCACCGGGTCGCCGTTGGCGTAGCCGATGGAGTAGCCGATAACGAACCCGAAGACGCCCAGGACCGCGATTACCAGAAGAGCGAGCAGGAAGGAGTTGCGGCGGTTGGCCGCTTCCTCGGAGTAGAAAGTGGACACGGGTTATCGCCTCAGGGGACGGCGGCCCCGCTGGTTTGCGCCCGCGGAGCCCGCGTTGTCGACTAGCCCAGGTTGACGACGGGGACCTCGGCGGCCTCCGGTTCGGCCTCAAAGAACTCGCGCTTCGTGAAGCCCATCGGTCCGGCGATCAGGACGTTCGGGAAGACCTGCAACGAGTTGTTGAACTCGAGCACCGTGGCGTTGTAGTGCTGGCGGGCGAACGAAATCTGGTTCTCGGTCGTGGTCAGCTGCTCCTGCAGCGAGAGCACGTTCTGGTTGGCCTTGAGGTCCGGGTAGTTCTCGACGACGGCGAAGAGAGACTTGAGGGCGCCGGTCAGGACGTTCTCTGCCTGGGCCTGCGCCGCGATTCCCTGGGAGCCGGCCGAGATGGCGTTGCCGCGGGCCTGGGTGACCTGGACGAGCACGCCCTTCTCGAAGTCCATGTAGCCCTTGACGGCGTTGACCAGGTTCGGGATGAGGTCGTGGCGTCGCTTGAGTTGGACCTGGATCTGCGAGTTGGCCTCGTCGACACGGTTCCGCTTGGTGACGAGACCGTTGTAGATCCCGATCAAGAAGAGAACGAGAACCGCCAGGACTACGAGGACGATGATGACAGGGACCATGTCCCTCCTCCGATCGCTGTGGCCGCAACAGGCGTTGTGCGGGGGTTCAGTCTAGCAGGCGAGTCTCCGGCCGAGCCGGAGCTTCTGGTGTTCTGACTCGGCTGCGTGCCCGGTGGTTCGTTCGCGTGGCGTCCTAAAGACAATTCGAACTCGACCCGATCCCTCAATGGGAACGATGTCCCCATGCTTGCCCATGAGACGGAGCGGTCGGCGCGTGAGACTTCCAGTCGGTCGCACCAGGGTCCCCGGATCCTCCCCCGCGGGCCCCACGGAGCCCGGCCCCGCCCCGCTACGTGAAGCCGCGGCCCGACCGCTCCTGCACGAGCCGGCCTTCTGGGTCGCCGCCACACTCGTCCTGTACGTCTCCGGGTGCACCATCTGGCTGGCCTTTGGGCCCGGGGCTCCGCCTTTCGCAGCGCAGGCCGCCGGGATCAGCACGATCCCCGGAGCGATCGTGACCGCCTGCTTTGCCGTCTGCGTCCGGCGACGGCTGATACTCACGGATGGACCCGCTCGTATGGGCGCGGTCGTCGTTCTGGCACTCGCGTTGTACTGGGTGTCCACGCTACTCACGTCGAGCGGACCGGCTCCGAACTCGCTCGGACCGGTCGACACGGCGTTCAACATCGCCAACGTCGCCGTGTACGCGCTGGTGGGAGTCGGGTTCGTCTCCGTCTCGCGGGCCTCCTTCGACCGGGCGGCCTACGTGACCTTCGGCCTCGACCTGGCCATCGTCTCGTGGGCCGCCGCCCTGGTGCTCTGGCAGATCCTCCTCTACCCGATCGGCTCCGCCGCGGGCGCGAACCTGTTCACGATCTTCATCCTCGCGTCGTCGCCGGCGGTCGACATCGGCATGGTGGTTCTCGCCGCAGCCGTGGCCCGGAGGCCGGTGCGAGGGCTCAGCACATCGGCCGTCTGGATCCTGGTCGTAGCCTTCGTCTGGTGCTTCGCCGCCGACCTCGCCTATGTCACCGATCGCCTCGCCGGCCACGGCATCGGCTTGGCCGCCGATTTGTTCAGATCGTGGTTCTGGGTCTCGGCGGCGATCGTGTTGGTGCTGCTCCTCAGGAACCGGCCCGCTGTCGAGGACGATCGCGAGATCTCGCCACCCTCCTTCGCGTGGCTGCCGTACCTCGCCGTAGCCGTGGCCTTCATTCTCCCGCCGGCGGCTTCGTGGCAGGACATAACCCGGCTCCGCCAGAACGTCCCGGCGAGCATTCTCCTGCTCGGCCTCGCGCTGGCCCGGCTGGCCTTCACGGCCCGGCAGAACGCCCGGCTCGCCGCCACGGCCGAGGCGAACCGGACCGAAGCCAGATTCCACGCCCTCGTCCAGCACGCCTCCGACGTGGTCGCGCTCGGCGACCTGGACTCTCGCCTCCGATATGTCAGCCCGGCCGCTGCCTCGATGCTCGGCACGAACCCGGAGATGATGATCGGCCGCCGGCTGACGGAGCTGCTCCCGCCCGAGGATGTGCCGATGGCAACGGAGGAGCTGGCCTCGATCGCCGCCCGGGGCCGCTCCACCAGCAGGGCCCAGTGGCGTCTTCGCCGGAGCGACGGCAGCTACTGCGAGACCGAGACGACCATCGCGAACATGAGCGACGTGCCGAACGTCGGCGGCATCGTCTTCACCATTCGCGATATAAGCGAGCGGAGCACCCTCGAGCGCGCCCTGGCTTTCCAGGCGCTCCACGACCCGCTGACCGGCCTGGCCAACCGAACGCTCTTCATCGACCGCGTCGAGCACGCCCTCGCCAAGTGCAACCGGCGCCGCGGCGCGGTCGCCGTGCTGTTCATCGATCTCGATGACTTCAAGAAGATCAACGACGCGCACGGCCACGGGATCGGCGACAACCTGCTCGCGGCAGCCGCCGAGCGTCTCGGCGCCAGACTGCGCAGCGGCGACACGGCCGCCCGCCTCGGCGGCGATGAGTTCGCGGTCTTGCTCGAGGAAATCCACGACGAGGAGGTGGCACGCGAGATCGCCAGCCGTATCGTCGTCAGCCTCCAGCAGCCGTTCATCCTGGGCGATGTGGAGGCCTGCATCTCGGCGAGCGTCGGAATCGCCATGGGCGCGGCTGGGGAGCTCAGCCGGGGCGAGCTGCTCCGAAACGCCGACCTGGCGATGTACGTGGCAAAGGCCAACGGTAAGCGGCGCTGCGAAATGTTCCAGCCGAGCATGCACGAAGGAATGCGGACCCGGCTCGAGCTGGAGCTGGAGCTGCGCCATGCGGTCGAGCGGCGCGAGCTCGAGGTCCACTATCAGCCCGTGTGGGAGACAGCGACTCGCCGGACGGTTGGGGTCGAGGCCCTGGTCCGATGGCGCCACCCCCGCAACGGCCTGATCGGGCCCGGCAGTTTCATCGCCCTTGCCGAGGAGACCGGCCTCGTAGTCGAGATCGGGGGTTTTGTGCTGAGAGAGGCCTGCGCCCAGATCACGGCCTGGGACCGTGAAGGGGGCGCATGCGCCGGGTTGTCGCTGGCGGTCAACCTCTCCTCCCGACAACTGCGGGAACCGGACCTGGTAGAGGTCGTGGCGGCCGCTCTGTCCGCCGCCGGATTGGCCCCCGGGCGGCTGAACCTGGAGATCACCGAGTCTGGCCTGGTCGACGAAAGCCTGGCCATACTCCAGCTGCTGCAGCGGCTCAAGAGCCTCGGCGTGCGGATCTCGATCGACGACTTCGGCACCGGGTACTCGTCGCTGAGCTACCTGCGCCGGCTGCCGGTCGACACCCTCAAGATCGCCAAGCCTTTCGTGGACGTCCTGACCCACGACGCCAAGGACGAGGCTCTGGCAAGGGCCGTCGTCTCGCTCGCCAGGATTCTCGATCTGGATGTCGTCGCCGAGGGGATCGAGGTGGATGCGCAGCTCGACGCCCTGCTGGCGATGGGCTGCCCGCTGGGCCAGGGCTTCCTGGTGGCTCGCCCGGTACCGGCCGCGATGCTGCGGGACGCCGTCATCGGCGGGCGCAAGTCGCGCGCGGCGGCGTGAGGGCCGTCTCAAACACGTTCCAAAGGCGGTCGCCTTCAGGCCCACTTCAACGGTGGTCTGCAGTCTGGGCCCATGACCGCGACAGACGCCGCTCCCCTCCTCTCGCGAGTCTCGACGCGCGTCTCGCACAACGAAGCCGTGGTGGCGGCTGTGGCGGTCGGCCAAACGCTCGGCCTGGGGGCGCTCCTCATTACGTGGGTCGCCGTCGCGTTCCGGCCGGTCATGCGTCCGTTGTTGAGGAGGCGGACGGCCGCGGGTCAGGCGGCTTCAGCCGTCTCGATCCCAGGGCATCACGCTCGCGCTTAGAGCCGATCCCGCGCTGCGAAGTCGCACGAATGCCCAAGCGCCTGGCGCGACCTGGGTTGGTGGGCGGTGCAGGATTCGAACCTGCGACATCCTCGGTGTAAACGAGGCGCTCTAACCGCTGAGCTAACCGCCCCGGAAGCCTCAGCGAGCGGCGGGAGGCCGCCTCGCGGCCGGGTTTGGACAAGACGCCGAGTAGGGTTCGGGACCGAACGATTTCGGCGAAGAGGGTGGTGCCCAGGCCGGGACTTGAACCCGGATGGATTGCTCCATACGCCCCTCAAACGTACGCGTATACCAATTCCGCCACCTGGGCACGAAACGCCGTCGCGACGGCTCCACGTCGCTGTGCCTGGAGCCTGGTGCCGAGGAGGGGATTTGAACCCCTACACCCTTGCGAGTACTAGCTCCTGAAGCTAGCGCGTCTGCCATTCCGCCACCTCGGCGCACACAGCAGCCGGCGTTACCGGCCGCTGGCGAGGCGCCAGTCTATCACATCCCAGAAACGGCCCGACGGATCGGCAAGCTGGTTGGAATCGATGCCCCAGACCCGGGCCGAGACCACCCGATCGTAGTCGCGGAAGGCCAGCGGCAGGATCGGCAGTGACGACGAGACGTACCTCTCGACGGCCGATACGGCGAGCTGGCGGGCGGCCGGAACGACCGTCTTTCGGACCGCGAGAAGCATCTGGTCGAGCGTGGGATCCTGCAGACCGGCCAAGTTGGAGCCCCCCGAGCCCACCTGCGACGACAGGAGCATCGGCCCGAGATCCGGGTCCAGGCCTACCTCGAAGTCCACGACGGCGGCCCCGAACTGGCCCTTGTTGAGCCGGTCGAGGTAGGTGGCCATCGGTACCGCATCCAGCTGCACCGCCATGCCGACGCCGCGCCAGGCTCCGGCGACCTGCACGGCCGTCCGGTAGATCACGGCGTTGCTGGCCTCGTCGGGGGTGAGCAGCTCCATTGTGTAGATGGCCGTTCCCTTCGGTGCCGTCCAGCCGGCCGTGGACGAGCGCCAGCCGGCCGTCAACAAGTAGCCCTGGGCATCGCTGAACCCGTAGGGCGTCTGATCCACGGCGCTCGGGTCGTAGAAAGGCGACCAGCTGGGGATCGGCAGGTCGGCCGGGCCGCCTCGGCCCTCCAGGACTCTGGTCACGATGAGATTGCGGTCGATAGCCGCGAGGAACCCCGTTCGCGTGTTGGCATCTCGCAACTCGGGGTGGTCGGATCGTTGGTTGAGCACGACGCTGAGCAGGCTGGCCCAACTGTACCCCACCAGCCTGGAACCGGCGGTCTTCAACGCCGTATCGATCTGATCGGGTCTGAGGCCGCCGACCGAGTCGAGCTTGCCGGCCGCGAAATCGGCCGTCAGCGATGCGGAGTCGTTGTAGAAGAGGAATTCCACCTGGGAGACGGGCGTGAGGGTGAGGCCGCCGGGAGGCACGACCGTGGTCGCGGTCGGACTTGCACTCGGCCTGGCGCTGGGAGGCGGCGTCGGTGTCGCCGTCGGAATCGGGGTCGGCGTAGCCACCTGGACCCGGGGCGTGGCCGTCGCGAAGACGAAGGCGCTCGAGCTCGGTCCGGGGGTGGGGGTAACGGACGGCTTGGGCGTCGCCGGCGGCTTCAGATCCACCGACGCGACCCGCTCCAGGAGCGCGTGGGAGCTGTCGAGGTCGATGATCCGGTATGGCCCGTCGCCGATGGGACGCGCGCTGTATTGGGCGTCGGCCAGCTTGTCGACCGGCGTGTCCTTGAGGAGATGCAGGGGCAGGATCGGCAGCTCGGCCTGGCGCAGGAACCCTGCCAGGGGCAGCACCATCGAGAAGCGGACCGTCGATGGGCCGTCCGTCGCGGCATGGACGCCCTGCCAGGACGACCCGACCGGGCCGGTGTACTTCGAATTCTGGACCAGTCCTACGGTGAAGACCACGTCGGCCGCAGTCACGGGCTGGCCGTCTTCCCAATAGGCGTCGTCACGGATCGTGAAGACGTATGTTCGGCCGTCGGGAGAAGCCGTCCAAGTTGCCAGGTCCGGCACCACGGTACCGTTTGGACCAGCCCGGGTCAGACCCCGGAACAACAGGGCGACGAGGTCCTGGTCGACCTGCGAGCGCGGGGTGAGCGGATTGATGGAGTTCGGGTGTCCGACCACGCCCTCGCGGAAGGGACCCGTGGCGACGCTCGGACGGGCCGACGGGCTTGGCTTCGCCGAAGGCGACGGAATAGCCAGCGCGGCCCCGACAACGGCCATGGCGATGAGCAGGGCCGCCACGGCGAAGCGATCGCGACGGTTCATGGCACCACCCGCGTGCCACCGGGCAACCCGTAACGGAGCCCGTCAGCCGTGGTGGTTGCCTCCGGCCGGGCCCCCCGCAACGTCAAGACGTCTTGATGACGAAGCTCGCCTCGGAGAACAGGCAGAACAGGATCGCCAGAAGGATCGTGAACTGCCACAGGCGACGCTCGATCCCACGGCGGCTGCGATACACGGACGAGTCGCCGCCGAAGGTGGCGGAGAGGCCCGAACCGCGCGCCTGCATGAGGATCGCGATCATCAGGAAGACGCCGATGATGTCCTGGCCGATGGCGAGAGCGGGATTCACGGCTTGAACTGACCTCGTTGGTGGGGCCGCCCGACAGCGGACCGGCGCATGGTAGCACAAGGTCGGGACCGCCCGGCTGCTCCGAGCCGGGCGACCCCGGGAATTGCGTGTGGCGCGGTCTAGGCCTTCGCCAGAAGCGAGTGGCCGGTCACATCCGGCCAGGGCTCGAGCCCGCCGATTTCGAGGATTGTCCGCGTCACGTCCGCGAGGCGGCCGTCTTCGAGACGCTTGCCGTCCAGGTACCGCCCGACGCCCAGAAGCGGCACCGGGTTCAGCGAATGCTTGGTAACCGGGTTGCCGGCCTCGTCCTTCATCTCGTCCGCGTTACCGTGGTCGGCCGTGATCAGGAGGACGGCGCCGGGGGCGGCCGGATCGCCGGCGTCCACGGCCAGGACCGCGTCGGCGACGCGGCCGAGGCAGGCGTCGACCGTTTCGCAGGCCTTCACGGTGGCGTCCCAGACGCCGGTGTGCCCGACCATGTCCGGGTTGGCGAAGTTGGCGACGATCAGGTCGTACTTCCCTCCCCCGATGGCTGAGACCAGAGCGTCGCATACCCCTTCGGCGGCCATCGACGGCTGCAGGTCGTAGGTGGCGATCTTGAGGCTCGGGATGAGCTTCCGGTCCTCGCCCCGCCACGGCTCCTCGCGGCCACCGTTGAAGAAGTAGGTCACGTGGGCGTACTTCTCGGTCTCGGCGACGTGGAACTGCGTCCAGCCGGCCTTGCTGACAGCCCCGGCGAGCGACGGCACCACCTCCGGACCGAAGACCACCTGGACCGGCAGATCGGCCTCGTAGGCGGTCATGGTGGCGTACAGGATGCCCTTGGGCATCGGCCCGGCCGCGTTCCGGTCGAAGCCGCTGAAGTCGGCGTCGGCCAGGGCATGGCTGAGCTGGCGGGCACGGTCCGCCCGGAAGTTGCAGTGCAGCACGGCGTCGCCGTCGGCGATGGTTCCGTGGTCCACGCCGTCGATGACCGTCGGCGTGATGAACTCGTCGTTCTCGCCGCGGGCGTAGCCCTGCTCCACGGCGGCAACCGCAGATGGAGCGTGGAAGTCCGCGACGGCGTGAACGATGGCATCGAAACCCTTGCCGGTCCGCTCCCAGCGCTTGTCGCGGTCCATGGCGTAGTAACGGCCACCGATCGTGGCGATCTTCGCGTCCGCGTGGACGGCCGCGAGGCGCGTTTCCAGGTCCGGCACGTACTCGACGGCGGACCGGGGCGGAGTGTCACGGCCGTCGAGCAGGCCGTGAATGCGAACCCGCTTCACACCCTGGCGGGCAGCGAGTTCGGCCACAGCCACCAGGTGGCGGTCGTTGGCGTGGACGCCGCCGGGACCGACCAGGCTGATGAGATGGAGCGTGTGGTCGTCCTCCTTCGCACGGGCACACAGCTCGAGCAAGACCGGCCGGCTGAAGAAGCCACCGGTCGAGATCGACTTGTCGATGCGAGGCAGGTCCTGCAGGACCGGCTGGCCGGTGCCGAGATTGAGATGACCGACTTCCGAATTGCCCATCTGGCCTTCGGGCAGGCCCACGAACTCCTCGGAGGCCTCCAGCGCGCTGTGCGGCCAGCGATCGAGCAACTTGTGCCAGACCGGCATTCGGGCCTGGGCGATGGCGTCGACGGCGGGGTCGTGGCCGATGCCGAACCCATCGATCACGACGAGGACGATCGGCCGGGGGCGGCTGGCGCCGCCTGTGGGTGCCGTCATGCGGGCTTGCCTTCGGCCGCGGCACGAGCTGCGGCGGTGATGGCCGCGCGGGCAACCATGCCGGCCATCTCGTCCGGCTTGAGGGAGGCGCCGCCGACGAGGCCGCCGTCGATGGAGTGCTCGGCGAGGAACTCGCCGATATTGGCACTGGTGACGCTGCCACCGTACAAAACGGGCACCAGCTCGGCAGTCTTGCCCCAACCGAGATCCACGGCGAGGGTCGAGCGGATCGCTTCGGCCATTGCCGCGGCGTCGGCGCTCGACGCGGTCCGTCCGGTGCCGATGGCCCAGACCGGCTCGTACGCGATTACGAAGCCGCCGTTGATCAGCGCCTCGACGTCCTTGCCGGCCAGGGCGCCGCCCAACTGCGTGGCTACGACTTCGACTGCGCGGCCCGCCTCACGCTCTGCGAGGAGCTCGCCGACGCACAGGATGGGGCGCAGCCCCGAGGAGATCGCTCGGGCCAGCTTCTTGCCGATCAGCTCGTCCGACTCGAAGGCGTCGCGACGGCGCTCCGAGTGGCCGAGTATCACCCACGTCGCCAGGCCGGCAAGCGCGGCCGCGGAGACTTCGCCGGTATAGGCCCCGGCCAGCTCATGGTGGACGTTCTGGGCCCCGACCGCGACGTTCGTGCCGGCCAGCGCGTCACGGACGGCGGCCAGGCAGACGTAGGGCGGGCAGATGACTCGGATGACTCCCGGCTCCTCCGTCCGGGCGGCGATTGTCGCGGCAAGCTCTCCGGCGTCCGCGGGGGTGGTGTTCATCTTCCAGTTGGCGGCAATGATCAGTGGTCTCATACCGTCAATCATGACAGAGCAGGACCGGTGCCCGGAGGGAGGTTCGGCCCCTCGCGCCGCGACGGTCGGTCCGCGCCGGCATGTCAGTCGGCCCGCCGAGGCTACGGCGGCGGCTCGCGCGGGGCCCTCCTACCTCGACGTCTGCCGTGTCCAGCGCCGCCGCTTCCCGAGTCCCTCGTCCGAGTGGAGCGCAAGGCGTTCGATCCGCTCGAGGGCGCGCTGAACGGCCGAACGGTGCAGTCCCAACCGCTCGGCGAGTTCCGTGAACGTGGCCTCGGGCTCCTCGCGGCGGGCGTCCGCTACTAGCCGCACCACGTACGGCTGCTCGGCCAGGCGCCCGTCCGAGGCGACCGTCTCGATCGCCTCGAGCTGCCGCGCGGAGGCGGCAACGGCGCGCTGGAGGTTGGCCGACTCGGCGTTGATGACCCGGTTCAGGTCGCCCCGTACCGATCTCGAGACCTGCCTGGCTTCCAGCTCCAGCAGCGAAGAGCCACCGCCCACGACCTTCAGGAAGGTGACCACCGTCTCGACGCTCTTCCAGGTGACGACGCCGCGGCCGCGCCGGAGGCGCCACGTAGGGGCCATATCGAAGCTCGCGAGCTGTTCGCACAGGTCGCGCGCTTCGTCAGGGGGGAGGACGAATTCCAGGTGAGTGCGGCCCGAGGCCAGGCTCAGCGATCCATGGGCGAGGAATCTCCCACGCAAGTAGGCGATGCGACAGTGCTCGGCGGCGCGGTTCCATTCGAAATGTGACGACTGGATGGGGACAGAGACGCCCGTCGAATCGCCGACCGCCGACCGGCCCGCCTCATCGCCCGTTTCGCCCACCCTGCCGCGGCTCAGCCTAAGGGCGACCCTGGTGACGCTTCGGCGGCGCGGCTCGAAGGCTCCGGCCAGGCCCGCCAGCTCGGCCGCACGGCAGCACCGGCGATGAGGTTCAACCGCCGCCAGCTCGGCCCTGAGGGATTCCACCAGGTCGCGCTCCGCGGTCGTCATGCCGGCTTGCCCGAACAGCCGCAGCGCGCCGAAGCAGCGGCGCGGCGGTCAGCCACTACGCGGTCCGTGAAACTCGAGAGCGGCGCCTGCCGTAGGACTCCCTCTCGTAGATGCGCATGACCGCCGTGGCGAGCCGAACCGGATCGTGGTGGTGGGCATTGTCGGGATCCACCACGTCCTCGAGGACGAGGCGAGGCGTCGTGGTATGGGCGAATACGTTGGCCGGCGGCCAGCGAAGCTTGACGGGTTCCGCGCCGTAGCCGCCCGGCCGCCTGGCGTCGAAGCGGTTGTTGGCCAGCACGACGTCGATCCAGCCGGCGCCGGTGTGGCGCTCGAGCGCGGACAGGTGGTCGGCCAGGTCGTAGCCCTGCGTCTCGCCCTTCTGAGTCGCCACGTTGCAGATGTACAGCTTGACCCCCGACGACGACCGCACTGCCCCGAGAAGGTCGGGCAGAAGGAGGCTCGGCATGATGCTGGTGTAGAGGCTGCCTGGCCCGATCACGATCAGATCGGCCTCCTCGATGGCGCGCCGTGCGTCGTCGCCGGCAGCGACATTCTCCGGCGTCAGCCAGACGCGATCGATCCTGGCCGACTTCGCGATCTCCGATTGGCCGGTCACCTCCGCCCCATCGACGAGCCTGGCATGGAGCGTGACGGCGGTCCCCGTGGCCGGCACGACCTGGCCGCGGACCGCCAGGACGCGGTTCATCTGGCGGACGCCCTCCTCGAAGTCGTCGCCCTGGACCGAGGTCATCGCCGCCAACAGCAGGTTGCCGACCGTGTGACCGCTCAAGCTGGCCTCGGCGCCGCCGCTGAACCTGTACTGCAGCAGCTCCGCCATCAGCGGCTCCGAGTCGGCGAGGGCGGCGATGCAGTTGCGGATATCGCCGACCGCCGGAATACCCAGCTCCTCGCGCAGGCGGCCCGAGGATCCACCGTCGTCCGCGACCGTGACCACGGCCGTGATGTTGCTGGTGTGCTCCTTGATGCCGCGCAGGAGCGTCGAGAGGCCGGTCCCCCCGCCTATGACCGCGATCTTCGGCCCGCGCGACAGGAAGCGCTTCTGGTAGATCACCTCGACGAGCGGCTGGTCGCTTTCCGACGCCAGGAAGGGCCCCATGAGGACTCGAATAGCTCGCCAGGATCCATAGAGGAAGAGACCGACGCCGGCCACGCCGACGAACAGGCCGCGGACCCAGTAGGGCAGAAACTGGAGCGTAGCTATGTACAGAAGGCTCCCGCCCGGGCCGAAGTCGTATTCCCGGTAGACCTGGCGGAGGACGAGGGCGCCGGCCAGGGCCAGCAGGAACTCGCCGACGAAGACGACCACGAGCCAGCGCTTGAGGCCGATCCCGGGCTGCAGCCAGCGCCGCAGCACCGCCCCGCTGACTCGGACGCGCGGCAGGTTCATCCGCGTTCCAACTCCCGATGGAAGACCGCGACCGTGCCGAACCCACGCTCCTCAAGCCACTTGCGCAACTCCTCGGTCACGACGATAGACCGGTGGTAGCCGCCGGTGCACCCGATCGCGATCGTGAGCCGCGTCTTGCCCTCGCTCTTGAAGCCGGGCACGGTCAACTCGAGGAACTTGCCCAGGAAGTCGAAGAACTGCCGGGCGATCGGCTGGCCCATGACGTAGTCGCGCACGGCCGGTGTGAGGCCTGAGAGATGCCGCAGCGAGTCGACGTAATAGGGGTTCTCCATGAATCGAACGTCGAAGACGAGGTCGGCCTCGAGCGGCACTCCGTACTTGAAACCGAAGCTGATCAACTGGAAGACGAGCTCCTCGTCCGACGCCGGGTCTTCGAGGTTGGCGAAGATGCGTTCCTTGAGCTGGCGCAGAGACAGGTCCGACGTGTCGAGCACGACGTCGGCGTCGGCCCGAACGGCGTCGAGCAGGCGGCGCTCTTCGGCGATCGAACCCGCGATGCCGTGCCTGCCGGCCAGCGGGTGGCGGTGGCGCGTCTCCGAGAAACGCCTGATCAGGACGTCGTCGCGGGCCTCGAGGTAGATGACCCTCGGCTTGATGCCCCGGCCCTCGAGCGCGCCTCGCATCGCCGCCAGGGCGAGCGGCGCGTTGCCGGCCCGGACGTCGAGCACGACCGCCACCTTGTCGTACCGCTCGCGGTCCGTCGAGATCAGTTCCGCGAGATCCGGAAGGAGCTCGCCCGGCAGGTTGTCCATGCACGCGTAGCCGAGGTCTTCGAACAGCTTCGTGGCCGCGGTCTTGCCGGCGCCGGAGAGCCCGCTCAGGATCACGACGCGCTGGTCGCTCTCCCGGCGAGCCGTCGGCGCCTTGCGGGGAGCCGCAGCCTTTGCGGCCGTCAGTGGGGCAGTGACGACATCGCCACTGCGGCCGGCGGCGCCGCTGCGGCCGGATGAGCTGCTCATGCCGCCAGTGTATCGCGCCCCAAGGCCGCCGCCCGCCGGCCGATCCTCAGATGCCGAGAGCCGTGAGCGCCTCCAGGAGGTCGCCCCGGTCATCATCGACCACGGCGGCGACCGCCTCGTCGAAGCTGACCCATGGACCCGGCCGGCCGTATGGCAGGCCGATTCGAAAGCGCGCCGTCCAGAGAGCGTCCTTGGTCCGCCACGGCGCACCGAGCTGCTGGGCGGTCGCCCCGTTCGAGAGGGCCCAGTCGTACAGACGCCGCGAAACGTCGCGGTCGATGTGCGAGCCGAACGGGTCACTGACGCGCCCGGCAACCTCGCCGGGGAGTCGCGTTGGTCCCGTTGCGGTCGCGATGGTCCAGGCCGACCTGACCTGCGCCGCGTCGTGGTAGGTCCGTTCGGCCAGACGTGACCCGAGCCGGCTTCGGCCGGTGGGTACCTGCCCCGCTCCCGCCTCGGCGGTTCGTTCGACGACGTCCACCCAGACCCGTCCGCCGGGCGAGACGACGGCCGTGATCCGGTCTCCTGCGTGGGCGCCGTCCGGCAGGGCGGGTTCGGTCGAAATCGGCGTCGACGGTCATGACGTGCCCTCAGGGTTGATCGATCTGCGAATGCCCCGCCAACAGGCGCGGATGAGCAAGCCCGGCGGCCGTCTCAGGTCCCGACGCGGAGGCGGGACGACCACTCCTGGGCCGCCAGGGCGAGTTGCTCGGCGAGGTCCGTCGTGGCGGCGGCGCCGCGAGCGGCCGCGGAGTCCGGAGACCCGGCCTCCGGCATGGTCGTCGGTGCCGGCGTTGCCGTCCGGCCGGCTGACTTGCCCGCAGCCCCCGAGATGCCGCGCGAGACGTTGACGATCAGCCCGCCTCCGGGACGCCCTCCGGCGGGCCCGGCCACCGCGGGCCCGAACCGCAGGACAGGCTCCACTTCCCCACCTTGCGCGCCGACGCCGGGCACGAGCAGCGCCAGACCCGGAGCGATGCCTCGGATGCGCTCCAACTCCGCCGGAGCGGTCGCGCCGACGACCAGCCCCACCGTCCCGCCCGGGCCCCAGCTCACCGCCCGCCGGGCCACCCGAGCGTAGAGAGGCTCCGCCGGGGCCCGACTAGCCGGATCGGCCGCGACCTCCAGGCCCTGGAGCTCTCCGGCTCCGGGGTTGGAAGTCCGGCACAGCAGGTACGCGAAACGATCGCCGCGGGCAATCAGCGGCTCAATGGCCTCGGAGCCCAGGTAGGGATTGGCGGTGATCGCGTCGGCGCCGAGGATGTCGTACAGCGCCGCGGCCTGGCGGGCGGCTGTGGACCCGATGTCGCCGCGCTTGGCGTCGGCCACGAACGGCACGTCAGGCGGTATGCGTCCCCGCAGACGTTCGAGCGCCGCGATCCCGGCCGACCCGAACGCCTCGAAGAAGGCCAGGTTCGGCTTGACGGCCGCGGCGTACGGCAACGCCGCATCGATGAGAACCTCGCAGAACCGTTCGATTCCCTTGAGCGTGGCCGGGAAGCCCTCGGGCAGCGCCTCCGGCTGCGGGTCGACGCCGAGGCAGAGGACGCTTCCAACCTGCCGGGTACGCAGGGCCAGACGCTCGAGGTAGCTGTTCATCGCTCCGAAGCGTAGCCGACCGCCGGGCCGGCCGCTAACCTGAGGGCCGGGTCGACACCGCCGGCTGCTCGCCCTCGGCGGCGACATCGATGATCTCCAGCTGCATCGACTCGAAGCCGCCGAAGCGCCTGGCCGCCGCCCGGGCGACCACGTCGATCCGATCGCCCTCGTGCAGCATCGACGCCAGGTCCGGCCGACGGAACGCCACCGCATCCAGGACGTCACGGCTGCGCCGCAGGACCAATTGCGTGTGTCCGCCGTTCGCCGGGCGGACCCGGATCACCGTAAGCCCCGTAACCGCCAGCATCGGGGCAGGGTTGCCCGTTCCGGTCGGGGCGAGGAGTCCGATCTCACGCACCAAAGCGAAGTCGACCGAATCCGCCGACAGGACGAGATCCACCGTCAGCTCCGGCGGCCCGGACGGGAGAACCTCCGCAGAGACGATCGACAGGAAGCGGGCTGCGAACTCCGGCCATCGTTCCGCGTCGATGTCGAAGCCGGCGGCGGCGCGATGGCCGCCGTGGCGGATGAGGAGGTCGTCGCAGGCGATCAGGGCCTCGGCCAGGTTGACGAGCCCGCCGCTCCGGCACGACGCCCGCAGCGTGCCGGCCTCCGGGTCCAGCGTGGACGCAACCACGGCCGGGCGCCCCAGGTCTTCCGCAAGGCGCCCCGCGATGAGCCCGATGATCCCGACCGGCCACTCCCCGCGGACCAGGAGCGCAGCCGGGAGCTCGGCCGCCGCTTCAGGCACGGCGGACGGAACAGCAATCCCGGCAGCGGCCGCGGCCGCGGCCGCGGTCCGGCCGGCATCGGCTCGCGAGCCGGCCGTCTCCAACCCGAGGCCCAACTCGCGGCGAGCCTCGGCGAGGGCGGATCGGGTGATCTCACGCCGGTCGAGGTTGGCCGACTCGATCTCCTCGGCCAACGCGGTAGCCTCTCCAGGATCGGTGGCCAGCAGCAACCGGGCGGCTCGTGCCGCCTCCCCTACTCTGCCGGCGGCGTTTAGCCTCGGCGCGATCGCAAAAGCGATGTCGTCGAGATCGAGCCGGTCGCGAGCAAGGCCGGCCCGGTCGAGCAGGGCGGCCAGGCCCGGACGTCCGCCGGCCCGCAAACGCTGGAGCCCGAGGCGGGCGATGGAGCGGTTCTCGCCGAGGATCGGCGCCACGTCCGCCACGGTCCCGATGAGGGCCAGGTCCGCCATATCCCTCACGAATCCCGGCAGCGGCCGGCCGGCAACGAATGGAGCCTTCGTACCTACCCCCGCCTCGACGGCGGCGGCAGGCCGGCCCAACTCGCCAATCAGCAGATGCGCGACCTTCCAGGCCACGCCGGCACCGGTCAGCTGGCGTTCCGGGTAGCGGCTGTCCTCGCGCGCCGGGTTGACTACGGCCACGGCCCCCGACGGCCACGTGGCGGCGTGGTGATGGTCAGTGACGAGCACGTCGATCCCGCGTTCCCGGGCGAGGTCGATCTCCGCGGCGCTGCTGGTACCGCAGTCTGCCGTGACGATCAGCGTCCGACCCTCGACCGCGGCCCGCTCGATGGCGCGGAGCGAGAGGCCGTGGCCGTCGCCCAGCCGCTCCGGCACATACGGATCGGCGTCCATCCCGAGCGACCGCAGCGCCAGCACCAGGATGGACAGCCCGGTCAGGCCGTCGGCGTCGAAGTCCCCGTACACGAGAACGCGCTCGCCCCGGGCCCGCGCCTCCGACACACGCCGGAGGGCCGCCTCGCCATCGGGCAGCAGCCTCGGGTCGAACAGCCCCTCCTCGGCAGGGGCAAGGAAGCGCTCCAGGTCCCCGGCAGTGGCGACGCCGCGGGCGGTCAGGAGCGCGAGAAGCCTCGGGGAGATGCCGCGCCGCTCGGCCAGCGCTTCGCACTCGGCGTCCACGCGCCGTGTATCGGCGACGCGCCAGTGGAAGCTCGACACGATCATGCTGCCCAGAATGACACGAGGGCCTCAACCGCGACGTATTCGCGAACCGGCGGAGTGAGAGACGCCCGCCGACGAGCTGGCTAGCCCCGCCGCCCGCCTCGCAGCGCCGCCAGCCGCTCCGCCCGGCGCCGGTCTTCCCAGAGCTGCCAGACCACCAGCAGCGGGCTGGCATTGAAGATCGACGAGTAGGTCCCGGAGATGATCCCGATCAGGAGAGCCAGCACGAAGTAGTGGATCGACGCGCCCGCGAAGAAGAGCAGCGCGGTGAGCGTGACCACGACGGTGAGGCTCGTGTTGATCGACCGACCGAACGTCTGCAGGATCGAATGGTTGACGATCTGGTCGAAGGCCTCACCTGCATGGCGGGCCTTGTTCTCGCGAATCCGGTCGTAGACGACGATCGTGTCGTGGACGCTGAAGCCGATGACGGTGAGCATCGCGGTCACGAACAGCGCGTCGATCTGGACTCCGAAGATGGTGCCGAGGATCGCGAAGATGCCGACCACAACGATGACGTCGTGGAGCAGGGCTGCCAGGGCGGTGGCCCCGAACTTGATGCTGCCGAAGCGGATGCCGATCCAGATCAGGATCCCGAGCGAACCGAACAGGATCAAGAGGATCGCCTGCTGGATCAGCTCCGAGCTCACGATCGGGCCGACGGTCGCCTGGAGGCCGGTGCAGGCGATCGGACCCAGCTTCGGGTCGGCCTGGAAGGCCGTGGCGACCTTGGCGAGGGTCCCACTCTGGGGCAGATGCAGCTGGCACGACTTGCCGGCCTGATCGACGCTGTTAGGAATCGCGGTCGGCGTTGCGCTCGGGCTGGCCGATGGAGCCGGCGTGGCAGTCGGGATCGCCGACGGAGACACGCCGGCACTGGCCGCCGCAGACGCCGCGGCACTGACAGCGGCGCTCGCCGCCGCGCTGGCGCTCGCCTGTGCCGCCGCCGAGGCGGCAGCGGCGCTGGCGCTTGCGCTGGCGTTGACGGTGGGTCTCGGGGTCGGCGCGGGAAGGAGGTCCGCCCGCTTGGTCCGGATGGTGATGTTGTTGGCGGTGTCCTTGCTGATCTCGGCGTCCGTGACGCCCTGCTGCACCAGGACCGTCCTGACCTCATCCAGCGATACGTTGGGGTCCTTGAACTGGATCTGCCAGACAGTGCCGCCCGTGTAGTCGACAGAGAACTGGAGGCCTACCTTCCCGTTCGTCGCCGGCGTCAGGAGGATGAAGATGAAACCGGGGACGAGGATCAGGCCAGAGAAGAGGAAGAACCAGTTTCGCTTGCCGATTACGTCAAACACGTCCGCGGGCCTCCCGTCGGCCGGACCGGCCGACTATCGACCTCGCCTGGAACTCTTCGTCGCTGACGCCGAAGAGCCAGGCTCTCTGGACCATCTGCTGGCGAACGACGAAACGCAGCAGCGTCCGCGAGACGGTGACGGCCGTGAACATCGAAGTGGCAACACCGACGATCAGGACGAGGGCGAAGCCCTTGATCGTGGACGAACCGAAGAAGTAGAGGATGAAGGCGGTGATCAACGACGACACGTTTGAGTCGAAGATCGAATTCCAGGCCCGGCTGAAGCCGGCCTCGACCGCCGTCGCCAGCGTCTTGCCGGCTCGCAACTCTTCCTTGGTCCGCTCGAATATCAGGATGTTGGCGTCCACCGCCATGCCTACCGAGAGCACGAAGCCCGCTATGCCGGCCAGGGTCAACGTCACAGGAATGATCCTGAAGATCGCATACACGGCCAGCCCGTAGTAGACGAGAGCGAGGCTGGCGATCAGGCCCGGCAGGCGGTAGTAGACGAGCATGAACAGGAGCACCAGGCCGATGCCGATGGCGCCGGCGAAGAGCGTCTTGTTGAGGAAGGTCTGGCCGAGCGAGGCCGGGATCTCCTGGCTCGACTCTTCGGCGACCTGGTACGGCAGCGCGCCGTACTGGAGGATCGTCGCCAGCTTCGTTGCATCGGCCTTGCTGAAGTTGCCGGTGATCTGGCCCGTCCCGCCTGTGATCTGGCTCTTGATGTAGGGGGCCGACTGGACCACCCCGTCCAGGACGATGGCGAAGTACTCGTTGATGTGCTGGCCGCTCCACGTGGAGAAGTCGTTCGCCTTGCTGCCGCCGAAGCCGAAATTGACCAGCCAGTAGCCCGGGCGGCTGGAATCGACGGCGGCACTTACGCTGCCGGCATCGAGGTCGCCGCCGGTGAATTGGACCGCCAGGCTCGGGTCTATCTGTGTTCCCTCGGCGGGTAGCGAGGTCGTCGTCGACGGAGCCGTGACGTCACCGTAGATGGCCTTCGGCAGCAGGACGAAGTCGAGCTGGCCCGTCTGGCCGACGAGATCACGGATCCGGGACGGATCTGTCGCGCCCGGGACCTGCACCAGGACCTCGTTGCTCCCCACGGTCTCGACGATCGGCTCGGAGACGCCGGTGGAGTTCACCCGCTTCTCCATGATCGAGCGGATTGTCTCCATCTGGGCGGAGGTCGGGTCATTCTTGCCCGGGGGCGTGATGGCGCCGTACTTGATCTCGAAGCCGCCCTGGAGATCGAGCCCCAGCTTGGTCTCGAGCTTCTGGTTCAGTCCGGCGTCAATGTTGCTCAGGACGGCGAACTTGGACCCCGGCATGTCCACGTACACGGCCAGGATCCCAAGGGCAAGAATCAGGAAAGGCAGCAGTCTTCGCACGAGGCGGGATGATAGCAGGGTTCGACCGGGCGGCGCGGGTTCGAGGCACAGGCCCTCGTCGGTGCCTTCTTCCGCGTGACGATCCGCTCGGGGCCCGCCACCCCTACCCCTCCAGGCCGGCCTTGATCTTCGCCGCCAGCGCCGGCCCGATCCCCGGGACGGCCGCAACCTGTTCCAGCGGCGCCTCGCGCACCCGTTTGACCGAACCGAAGACGCGGAGAAGCGCCGCGCGGCGCTTCGGACCCACTCCCGGCAGGTCGTCGAACGCGGAGCGAGTGGCCGCCTTCGCCCGCATTGACCGGTGGTACGTGATGGCGAACCGATGGGCTTCGTCGCGAAGCCGCTGCATCAGATACAGCGCCGGCGATGTGACCGGCAGGAGAACGGGCTCGTCGCGCTCCGGCAGGAAGATCTCCTCGCGCTCCTTGGCCAGCCCAACCACCGCCAGATCGTGGTATCCGAGCTCGTCCAGGACCTCCTTTGCCGCGGATAGCTGACCCTTGCCGCCGTCGATCACAACCAGGTCCGGGAGCTGCCAGCGCAGCTCCTCCTCACTCCCCTCCTCGCCCGTCCGAGCCCGCATGAAGCGGCGTCGCAGCACTTCCTGGTGGCTGGCGAAGTCGTTCGGCCCCTGCACTTCCTTGATCCGAAAGCGGCGGTACTCGCCGGTCCGGGGCCGGCCCTCCTCGAAGACGACCATGCTACCGACCGACTGCGCCCCCTGGAAGTTGCTGATGTCGTAGCACTCGATGCGGATCGGCATGACGGGTAGAGCCAGCGCCTCGGAAAGCTCCTCCAGCGCGGCGAGCGTCTTGCCCTGGTCGGCCAGCCAGCGGGCGTGTTCACGCTGCAGCGTCTCCGCGGCGTTGCGGGCGGCAAGTTGCAGCAGATCGCGCTTCTCGCCCCGCTGAGGAACGCGTAGATGAACGGCCGCTCCCCGACGTCCGGTGAGGAAGACCTCCAGTTCCGGCCCGTCCTCCGGCAGAGCGGGCACGAGCACCTCCGGCGGGACGGAGGTGGCGCGCTCGTAGTACTGCTGGACGAAGCCACTCAGCACGGTTGCGTCGTCGGTCTCGCGAGGGGCGTCGAGCAGGAAGACGTCTCGCCCCACCATCTTCCCGCCGCGAACGGCGAATAGCTGGACCGCGGCCTGGGTGTCCTGGCGGGCCAGCCCGAGGACGTCCTCCTCGGTGGTCTTGTGGGCCGCCATCTTCTGCGATTCCATCGTCCGCTCGATGGCCTTGACCTTGTCGCGCAGCGCCGCCGCCCGCTCGTACTCGGTCGTCTCCGAAGCCGCCTGCATCTGCTTGGTGAGTTCGCGGGCGACGACCTCCTGCCGGCCTTCGAGGAAACGCTCGATCTGCTCGATGTCGGCCCGATAGTCGGCCTTGCTGATGTAGCCGACGCAAGGGGCCTGGCAGCGCTTGATGTGGTACAGCAGGCAGGGCCGCTCGATCGCCTTGTGGCCCTCGTGGATCTCCAGCGTGCACGTGCGGAACGGGAAGAGCCGGCGGATGAGGTTCATGGCCTCGTCGACGCTGCTGGCCGAGGCGTACGGCCCGAAGTAGCGGCTGCCGTCGGCCGGCAGCTTGCGCGTCCGTTCGACCCTCGGGAAATCCTCGCCCGTGATCTTGATGAAGGGGTAGCTCTTGTCGTCCTTGAGCCGGACGTTGTAGCGCGGCCGGTGGCGCTTGACGAGGTTGATCTCGAGAAGCAGAGCCTCGCTGACCGAGTCGGTCATCGTGTACTCGAGGTCGGCGACCTTCTCGATGACGCTGCGAATGAGCTGGCCTTCCGGCCCGATCGACTGCTTCTGCCAGTAGCTTCGGACGCGGTTGCGCAGGCTCTGGGCCTTGCCCACGTATATAACCGTGCCGCGCGCGTCCTTCATCAGGTACACGCCTGGCCGGTCGGGCAGTCGCTTGAGGGTCGCTTCAAGGTCTGGGGTCACCGCTCGATTGTACGTTCGAAGCCCGGTCCAACACGGCGGCCCGGCCGGATCTGGCCCACAATTGGGCATCTTCCCCCAGACCGGCACGGAGGCGCCCGATGGACGATGTCATCGCCCGAGTTCGAGAGATCCTGTCGACCACGCCGGACCGGTGGCGGTTGCTGACGGCGTCGGTGGAGCCGGGTTTGCTGGCGCGCCAGCCGACGCGCGGCGAATGGTCGGCCGCCGAATGCCTCCAACACCTCCTCGACACCGAGCTCGGCGCCTTCTCGGTCCGTGTCGAGCCCTTCCTCGACGGACGCGACTTCGAGAACTTCGACCCCGACGCGCCCGGATCGCGGCCCGAGGCTGTTGCCAAGCTTGCCGACGTGGCAGCGAAGCTGGCCAATGCCCGGGCGCGGAGCCTGGCCCCCCTCGCCACGGTCACGGAAGCGGATTTGGACCGCACGGCCCGCCACTCCGAACTCGGCGTGGTCACGATGCGCGAGATGCTCAACGAGTGGGCGGCTCACGACCTGAGGCACACGGTCCAGGCCGAACGCCCCCTGATGCAGCCGTTCATCGTCGGCTCGGGCAAGTGGCGCGGCTACTTCGCGGACCACGACGCGGAGCCGGCGGCGGGCTGACCGCGCGCAACCGAGGGGTGGCGCCGGGCCGATGTGCACCCGGTGCACATAACGGCCAGGCCGACATGCCGGCTGCCGCCAGTGACGTCGAATCTGTGCGGTCGACGCGCAAATCTGACCTGTCGCATCGTCTTCGGTCGCAACCGTGCACACGGTGCACGGGCCCGACGCTGCGCCGAGCCATGGGCCGGCTCAGGCGTCCGTTGTGTTCACCTCATACACAGTCCGCGGCTCAAAACGTCCCTCGGGTCGCGATCGTGCGCGCGGCGCAAAGACTCGGCTTCCGGTCGGACCCCGGACCGGACTCTCCGCCGCACCCCAACCTACGGGTAGTTCGGCGCCGAGCGGGAGAGCTCGATGTCGTGCGGGTGGCTCTCGATCTGGCCGGAGTGGGTCAACTGGACGAAGCGGGCCTTGAGGCGCAGGTCGGCGATCGATTCGGCGCCGCAGTACGTCATCCCGGCGCGGGTGCCGCCGATGAGCTGGTACAGGATGCCCGATAGCGGGCCGGCGACCGCGACCAGCGCTTCGACGCCTTCGGGGACGAGCTTACGGCGGTCGACCTGCGGGTAGCGGTCGCTCCCGGCCGACATTGCCGCCAGCGAGCCCATGCCCCGGAACTGCTTGACGACGCGGCCGCCGACGCGCTCGGCCTCGCCGGGGCTTTCCTCGGCCACGGCCAGGAGCCGGCCGAGCATGACCGAGTCCGCTCCGGCGGCGAGGGCCTTGACGATGTCGCCCGAGTAGCGGATCCCGCCGTCGGCGATGACCGGCACGTCGTAGCGGCGCGCGACCGACGCGGCGAGCATGATCGCGGTGAGCTGCGGCACTCCGACGCCGGCGACGATGCGAGTGGTGCAGATAGCGCCGGGGCCGATGCCAACCTTCACGCCGTCCGCGCCTGCGTCGATGAGAGCGGCGGTTCCTTCGGCCGTGGCGACGTTGCCGGCCACGATGTCGATCGCGGTCCCGTAGCTGTCGCGGTAGCGGCGGATGGCGTCGATGACGTTGCGAGTGTGGCCGTGGGCAGTGTCCACGACCAGCGCATCTACGCCGGCCTTGACCAGGGCCTCGGCGCGCACGATGGAGTCCGGCCCTACCCCCACGGCCGCGACGGCGCGCAGCCGGCCCATCCCGTCGACGTTGGCGAGTGTCGCGTCGCCCGGCACCGCCGCGGCCTTGACCGCCGCGACCTGCTCGGCCTGGCGCTCGGGGGCCTGATTGCGGTGGATGACGCCGACACCGCCTTCGAGGGCTATCGCGATGGCCAGGCCGTCTTCGGTGACGGTGTCCATTGCCGCGCTGACGATCGGCGTGTTCAGGCCGATGTTCCGCGAGAACCTGCTCCGCACGTCTGTCTCGCCGGGAAGGATCTCGGAGTACTGCGGGACCAGCAGCACGTCGTCGAAGGTGAAACCGACCATCGGCTCGACGAGGCCGGCCCCCGCCACCTCGTCCGCTTCGGCCCGTCCAGTCTGCGTCGTAGCCATCTCGCCGCCGTCCTCTCTCGCTCGCTCGATCGACCGCGCCCGCCGATCCGCCCCCTGAAGACGCCAAGAGCGCCTTCAGGCGATGCCAGCGCCGACCCGCTCATCGGACCGGGTTTGGTTGGCGGACATTCTACGGACCGGGAACGCCGACCGTTGGATCGAGCCGCCCGAGAGCGTGGACCGCGGATCAGATCTCGGAGTCCGTTGACGCCCGCTAGCGGCCGGTTGGCGACTCTCGGCGGTGGAGATGGCGGCGGTAGCCGGCCTCTTGCCGCGGCGGAAGGCCGGGCCGGATCAGGCCCTGAGCGTGCGCCGCCGAGCCGCGAGGATGTTCCGAAGCGACCGGCGTGAGCGGCCTATCTCCTCCAGCGGATCAGCCTCGGTCGCCCAGGTCTCGTACACGCCGGCACAGCTCGGGCACTCGTAGACCACCCGGCTGCCCGTCTCCGGATATCGGCGCCACGCGGGCGCAACGTAGAGAACTTCCACGAGGATGAGCCACGCTCCGCACGAGGGGCATGTATCCCGGGCAAGGCTCGTCATTGCGGCATCGTAGCCGCGAGGTCGGCCGATCCGCCTCGGGGGTCTCCCGCGATTCGGCCGGTTCGAGGTGCCCGGCGGCAGCCTCGCGCGACACCCGACAGACGGCGAGACCGTGGGCCGGCTCCGCCTGCCCTCACTCGCCGCGGCCCGATTGTCGTGTGACATGATTTGCCGGTGAGGGATGCCGCCCAAAGCCCCCAGCTCGAATCGGGAGCCTATCGCTCCGTCCGGCCGTCCGGCCTCGCCGCGGGCCTGATCGGGCGGGGCATCGGCGTTGTGACGATGAGCGTGGCGCTGCTCTTCGGGTTCGGGCTGCTGGCCGCCGGACTCGAGGTCGTCCGCGTTTCGTCGGACTCGGGCTTCAGCTACGACGGGGCGGTCAACGGCATCCTTTCCCAACTGGCCGTCACCGGGCCCGCGGCAGTCCTGATGGCCGTCGCCACGGCGGCGAACATCCTGGCCGGCGCGGTGGCCCTCCGGCTGCTCGGCACGCCGGCATTCCGCAGCCTCTCGGACCTAGCCCTGGCCGGCTTCGCCGCGGCCGTCGTGCTGGACGCGGCGACGCTCTTCCTGTTGGGCAGCATCGGGTTCTTCGGCTGGCCCGAGCTGCTGCTTCTGCACGCCACCGTTGCCGGGGCCTACCTGGCGGCGCGCCGGCGGCTGCCGCTGCTGGCTGGCCCGCTCCGCGTCCGCGTTTGGAGGCCAGCTGCCTGGTGGCTGCTCGTGGTCGCTCTCTGGGTCGGTCCCCTGATCGTCCAGCTGGCTTCGCCGGCCGTTCCCTTCATGGACGTCCTGCCGAACCACGTCGCCCCGGTCGAGCACATCCGCGTCTTCGGCAGCTTCGGCACGCTGACGACCTCGCCGTCTCCGATCTACGGGCCATCCCGGCTGATGCTGGGCTACGTTGCCACGCTGGGGCAGCTGACCACAATCACGAACCTCGATGCCATCCTGGCCGACGCGGCATTTGCCCTGCCCCTGACGATCCTCGTGGCCCTGGCCGCCCGCCGCCTGGCCGGCCTGCTCTTCGGCGGCAGCGCGAGCTTTTGGATCCTGCTGACCGTCCCGCTCACCTTCACGTTCATGCGCCTGCCCGATGCCCGCGGCACGGTCTTCGCATTCCCGCTCGCGGCCTTGGCCCTGTGCATGGTGACGTCGGAGTTCCGGGCGCGAGAACGGCCCAAGGCGAGCCGGTCGGCCGCGACTGAGCTCAGCCTGACGTGCGCAATCGGGGCGGGATTCCTGGCCCACCCGCTCCTCGGATTGGTCGCGATCACGGCCGTTGCGGGTGCCCTGATCCTCTACCCCGATCGCCTGGCCCGGCGCCTCGTCCCGGCCCTCGGCGGCGGCGCGGTCATCGCGATACCGCAGGTTCTGACGATGGCCGGCATCGCGGCCCCGGCCTGGGCCGGCGCGATGTTCATACTCGCCGGGATCGGGGCAGCCTTCGTGCTCTCCTACGCGGTAGGATCGCTGGCGGATCGCTTCCTCCCAGTGCCGGCCGCGACGCCTGAGGGGGCAGCCGGCAGCGCTGTTACCGGCACCGCTTCCAGATCGACCGATTGGGTGCGGGCCATCCTGGTCGGCTCGGCGCTCTTGTTCCTGGCCGTCGTGGCGCGTCGCCTCATCGCTGCATCGGGCGACCCGGCCAACCCTTCTGACCCTCTCGGCGAGCTGATGGGCGACTTCCCGCGCCTCTTCTGGCTCTGCCTCGGCGGCGTGGCGCTCTCCATCCTTCGCCTCGGCCGGGGCTGGATGCTGCTCGGCTGCGGGATCGGCGCGGCCCTCGCGGCCTGGGCCGCCAGCGGCTTGGTCGGCAACGCCAGCCTGACCGAGCAGGCGGTGCACTACGAGGTGCCGAAATCGGTCGAGTACTGGCTACCGGTGATGCTCGCACTCGGAGCCGCCGCCGCCCTCGCCGCTATCTATCGGGAGCGCCGCCTGGGGCTGCTGCGACCGATCGCCATCGGAGCCTTCCTGGTGGTCGCCATCTACCCGATCACGATGCCGCTCGTCCAGGATGTCCGCATCGGCGAGCATCGCGGCGCGGAGTCGCTGGGGCTCGCCCTGCGCGAGGCGGAGAAGGGTTACTGGGCCAGCTACCCCGACGCGCGCCGCATCATCGATGGGCCCCGCCAGGAGGTCGTCGACATGCTCCGCGGCGAGGAGACGGCCGGGCGGCTCGGACCGCAGACTCGGGTACTCCACATTGCCAGCAGCTTCCAGCAGTGGGCCTCGGTCCCGATCGGAGTCTTCACCGGGGCCATCGAGACCTCGATCTCACTCCAGCCCGAGCTGAGCATCCACACGGACGGCGGGCGGCTGCTCGGGTTTCCACAGCTGCCGGCGGAACTCGCCGGCGGGTACGGCTACGTCGTCCTGGAGCCGGACGGCCTCTCGTCCGACTTGATCGGCCAGACCAAGACGCTGCTGTCCGGGGCCGGGTACCGGCCCGTCTGGTCGAACTCGCGGGCGACCGTCTACACGCGGTAGGACCGTCCTGGGGAGGCCGATCGCGACCTCGGCACCGATCACCACATGATGCCGTCGTCGTCCGGCTCGGCTTGGATCAGCGAGAAGAGGTTCGACTGGCTGATCGTCCTCATGCCGGCCCGCATGTTTCGGTCGTTGCACGTGAGCCCGCAGGTATCCATGACCGTGTAGGTCCCGGCCGCGTCGTCGTAGCCGACGACAGAGACGAAGTGGTTTACCGCCGACTTCGCCGGCTTGGTGCTCCAATTCGGCAGCGAATGTGTTCCATCCGAGGTTCGAGCCGCGATCACGACCGGCACGCCAAGGCCGATGTCGGCGTGGACGTGGTCTCGGAGCGCCGCCGCCGTCAGCTGTGACGCCGGCACGATCACGTAGAAGTAGTTGAGCCGGGTCGCCCCGGAAGCCTCCCAGTTGATGCCGTCCACAAGGTTCTGCACGTACGTGCTCGCCGGATGGGCGTCCCAGTTCATCAGGCCGGGTCTCGGCCACCACGCCTGGTTCCGGTCAGGCTGCGGCCATTCCGCAACGGCGAGGTAGAGGATCATGCCGCGGCCGTATCCGCCGGCGTCCTGGGCCTTCCAGTAGGTCCGGGCGTAGCGGTTCGTGCCGAGGTTGACAGGCTCCGCGAAGTAGCCCGCCTTCGTGGTGACGGCGTTGTGGGCCGCCGGCCAGTAGTAGAGGACCACGGCCGCCGTCCCGGCCCCGCAGAACAGCGAGTAGTTGTAGTCGGTGTAGGCGGTGCCCTTGTCGTCGACGCCGGTCCGGGGCGGCTCCTGGATCAGGCCCGTCCAGCGAGTGTCGAGGGCCGCGGCGGCCGGGTAGATCTTCGCCGGCGGGGCCACATCGAGGATGACGGCGTGCCCGGCCGAGTCGATCGTGACGCGGCCGTCTTCCTTGGCCGCGGTGAGGACCGGGTCCGGCTGCCACGAAGCGCCGGCCACGGGGATGACCGGCGGGTTGGTAGGTGTGGCGCCTGGGGTGGCAGTGGCCGTGTCCGTGGTCGTCGCGGTGGGAGTCGGCGACGGGACCGGCGTTCCGAAGGCGGACGGCCCGGCCGTCGAGTCGAGTGGCGAAGCCAGCGTCGCGACGCCCGAAGCAGAGGAGCCGGCTCTCGGCGACGAAGCCGGGCCGTTGAGAACCCCTGGGAGCTGCCACAGGAGAGCCGCCGCCAGCGCGACGCCGAGAACCACTAGGGCGGCTCGCGGGAGTTGCGGCATCCTTCTCACGTCGCGTGGACTCCAGGCATGCGTCGACTATACGGTCAGTCGCCGGATGCAGGCCAACTGCTGGCACCGAACAACCGGCAGTAAACGCCGCCGTGCCGTCCATCCATGTGGCTTCCTCCCTCCGATCTCGATAAGTTGGCTCGGTTCGCACCCACCCACTTGCGGCCGCGGCCGCGCGTCACTCCGACCGCCGTTTCAGCGTCGCTTCCGGCGCGGGCGGAGACATCGCCGCCGCTCCGGCCGGTCTAGACTCGTGGCCTTACGGCACCTGGGATTGTGTGGCGGCCCGATTGCTGGAGGGGCATCGTGCAGAAGCTGCATTCAATGGCGACCTCCCTCGCGACGGCCGCGCTTGCGGTCGGAATTGCCTCGAGCTGCGCTGCGCCGGGCATCTCGCCGACGGACATCCCGGCGATGAGGTCCGCGATCGTGGCCAATTACCCGAGGGTGGACGGATCCACCACGACGGGGCCCCTGGCGCGCCTGCTCGCGTGTGACCTGCTGGGCGTTCCCTGCGTCTGGTCGGCTCCCGCGTCGGCGAACATCGAGCGCACATACGTGCCTGATCCGAACGCCGCTATTCCGTCGCAGACCGCGTCGACCATCACCGGCATCAAGTTCAGCACCACGCACAACGCCTACGTGAACCTGATCGAGGGCAAGACGGACGTACTCATGGAGGCACGCCTGCCGTCGCCTGACGAACTGGCAGAAGCGTCGGCAAAGAGCGTCGGGCTCGAGACGCACGCCTTCGCGCTGGACGCCTTCGTCTTCCTCGTCAACACGAACAACCCAGCCGAGAACATGCCGCTGGCGACGCTGCGCGATATCTACGCCGGCAATATCACCACATGGAGCGGCGCGAGCATCGACGTGGGGGCCCCGGCGGCCCAGATCCACGCCTACCAGCGCGAGCCCAACTCCGGCAGCCAGGAACTGATGAAACAGATGGTCATGGGCACCACACCGATGGTCAACGCGCCCCAGATGGTCGTTCAGACGATGGCCGGGCCGTACAACGCCATCGGCGGCAATCCCGTGACCGGCGACGGCGGGGACCGGCTCGGACTCGGCTTCTCGGTCTACTACTACGCCGCGGTCATGTTCTCGAATCCGCAGGTCAAGATGATCGGCGTCGACGGAGTCAAGCCGACGTCGGTGACGATCTCATCGCGGGCATACCCGCTTGCGGCCGAGGTGTACGTCGTGACGCGCAAGGACGCGGCGGCCGGGAGCCCGGCGCTCAAGTACAGGGACTGGCTGCTCTCTCCGGATGGCCAGCGCGTCGTGAAGCAGAGCGGCTACGTGCCTGTCTCATCGGCCGACCAGTAGGTTCTCTGCAGGCCGGCGCGACCCGCTACGACTGGGCCGGGGTCGCCATGTGGTAGATGTGGACGCCGGCCGGAGGCAGCGGGATTAGCCGCGCTCTGACGATCGACCCCGGCACTACCGCATAGACCATGGTCCGACCTGCCGGGTCCACGGCGAAGGCCTCCAGCGAGTCGACGGCCGGCCACAGGCAGGCCAGGGCCTGGGCCACGTGGCCCAGGCGCTCACGGACCCGGGCATCGGCTGCCTCCGCCGTCTCGCGCACGGGCCACTGAACCTCGACGCCCACGTCGTCGGCTGCGTTGGGTGTCGGGTTGCCCTGCTGCACGAGTCTTCCGCCGACAATCAGGTAGACGGCCGTGTTATCCGCGGCGCCGAAATAGGCGTGGATGGCGGCTCGCGCCTCAGGCCAACTGCATGAACTCACCGTCGGGGTTTGAGCTGCCTGCGGCACTGTGGCGCGGGGTTCTTCGAGCGCGGTCCCGGTGGCTTCGACGGCGGCGACAAGGTCGTCCGTAGTGGGCTCGTGCAGGCCCACGAAGGCGCTGATAGGGAGGAAGCCCCTGTACCAGTGTTGGAAGCGGCCGTCGACGACCATGGGATTGACCTGGTCGAACACCCGTTGCGTGCACGGTATCTGGTCGACCATCTCGTATGAGATCGACAGCCCGCGCTCGACGGCCTGGCGGTCGGCGGCGGCCAGGCCTGACAGGGGCGTCGCCGGGTCGATCTCCGGGTCCACCAGCCAGACCGAGAGCGTGAACTTGTCGCCTATGGTCAGGTAGTGGGCCTCGAAGTCCTGTCCGGCAAGCAGCTGATCGACCTGCGCGAGCACCAGTGCGGCCGTGCAGTTGGACGACGGCGACAGTCCGGGGGTCGGCGCCGGGGTCCGCGCGGACGAGGGGGGCGCGGTCTGCCCCGAGCAGCCCACCAGCGTCATGCACAGGGCCGCAGCCGCGGCGATGGATATCAGATGCTTGAAGGTCATCAGGGCTCGAGGAACCAGCTGGCAGTCGTCATGTTCCAGTCGATGCCGCCGCCGACGATCAGGATCTCGCCGTCGTCCAGCAGCGTCACGCTGAAACCGCTGATCTTTGGGAATCCGGTCGCGATCACCTGGAACGTCCCGCTGTCCGGGTCGAACACCTCGACGGTGCCCACGGCGGCGCAGTTCGAGTCCACCCCGCCGAAGAAAAGCACTCGACCATCCTGGACCTTGATCGCAGCCGATCCACTACGCGGCGTACCCATCGGGCCCACTGGGGTGAACCTGTCGGTGCTCGGATCGAAGACTTCCGAGGCCACCGGGCTTATGCAACCCGCCCCGCTGTCATACGGGCCCCCTCCCGCGACGAGAACACGTCCGTCGGAGAGCAGGGTAGAAGTTGCCGAGTACTGGGATACCACCAGGGTGGACTGGGAGAGGGGGCGCGACGGATCGATCAACTCCGCGTCGTTCTTCGCGTAGCCGTAGAAGCCCTCGTAATAGTCTCCTCCGGTGATGAGTACTCGCCCGTCATCGAGCAACGTCGCCGTCGCTCCTTGTCGGGGCTCAGCCATGAGCGGTCCGTTGCTGAAACCGCCGCTCGCCGGGTCGAAGATCAGGGTGGTGTTTGAGGTCGTGTTGAGGGAGTCGTACGAGCCGCCGGCGATGAGCACCCTACCGTCGGCGAGCAGCACCACCGTGGGAGAGGCTGGCAGTCTCTCCACGTTGGCGGGTAGCTTGACCGCGACCGAGGTCTTCTTGGCGGGGTCGTAGATTTCGATCGTAGGGGCGTCGCCGCCGTACTGGCCGTTGCCGCCCGACACGAGCACGCGGCCGTCGTTGAGCAGCAGCGCCTCCCCATCGGTACGCGGCGCAGCCAGCGACCCGTACGGGCTGAACTTGCCGGTGCTGGGGTCGTAAACCTCCACGCTTGCCGTGGCGGGGGCAATGCACGCCATCTCGCACTTGCCCGTGAATGGAACGGTGCCGCCCATGATCAGGACGCGGCCGTCGTGGAGACGAACCGCAGCCTGGCCCCTGCGAGCCTGGGCCATCGCCGGGCCAGGCTTCACCGTGGCCGGCGCCATCGGGCGCGGGCTGGCCGTTGGGCTGGGGGTCGTGAGCGGTGGCGCCGTCGGTAGACCGACCCCGCTCGCGATAAGCGTCGGGCTGGGCTCGGCCGGCGTCATCTGGCGCGGGCTGGCCGTCGGGCCTGGTGTGGCCGTACTCGAGCAGGCAACCACAGCCAGCAGCAGAGACAAGATCGAGCCCGTTCGGGCCAGATGTCCGGTTCCCACTCTCTCCTCCTCGTTCATCTGCGTCTCAGTCGAATCATGACTCCCCACCCACGCCTGTTGTTGTGCGGCTGGTAGACGACGTCAAGAGACCAACCCGTCCCGGCAAGATAAGCGGCAGTGAAGGCCGTCCTGCCATCCTGCCGTGCGTGCTGCCCTCCTCCGTTTCCGAACGTCTCGATCGCCTGGCGCCGGACCAGCGCGAGGCCGCCACCGCGCCACCCGGGCCCGTGTTGTGCGTGGCTCCTGCGGGGAGCGGCAAGACCACGACCCTCGTCGCGCGGATCGCCTGGCTCGTCGCCACCGGGGCGGACCCGGCCCGGATTACCGCCGTCACATTCAACAAGCGCGCCGCCGACGAGATGGCTGCTCGCGTGGACGCCGCGCTGGAACCGCTCGGCCTCCCCCCGGGGAGCGTCCGCGTCAAGACATTCCACGCATTGGGCCGCGAGATCCTGGCCGACGCCGGCGAGCGCGTGGAGCCGCTGCTGGACCGCGAGTCCGTGCTGCGCGACATGTGGCCCGAAATAGACCGCGGCGCGATCCGGCGCCTGGACGACGCCTTCAGCCGGCTCAAGCTCGACATCGGCGTGACGGCGGCCCAGGTCGGCGAGGACCCGGAGCCGGGGCCGATCGCCCGGGCCTTCCTGGGCTACGAGGGCGCCATCGCGGATGCCGGCGGTCTCGACTTCGACGACCTCGTCGCCCGTGCGCTGCGGCTGCTCGAGGCTCGGCCGCTCCTCCTGCGACGCTGGCGGGCCAGGTGCACGCACCTGCTTGTGGACGAGACGCAGGACGTCGACAGATCGCAGCTCCGGCTGGCGCTCCTCCTCGCGGCCCCGGAGAACCGGATCTTCCTCGTCGGCGACGACGACCAGTCGTTCATCAGTTCACTGCTAGGTACACTCGGCGTCCGACGTAGTCCAAATGTGGGAACGCTCAAGCTCACTCCGCACCAGATAGCCCTATTGCCGTTGGCGTCCTTAGGGAAAGACGCGGTGGTAGAGTTGGCCACAACAGGCCCTCGCTCGTTGGCTGGGTGTAGCAACCCCAACGGACTGGGGCCTGTTTCACACCCCGTCAGCAACCGACTGGGCTCTCGACCGACGCAAGTCGCGCGCGAGCACTGCTAGCGGCCCTTGGTCAATCGATCGATCACGAGGCAAGCGACCGTGGCGAAGGTGTAGAGCCCGAGCACGCCCTGAATCGCCTGGTCAAGGGGGCTCGCGAAAGCAAGCTCCATGAGCCTGATGAGCACATTGATTACCACGGCGACCACCACAGCGTGGATGGCCGGATCGCCGAGTGGGCTCGTGGAATCGGGCGGCGGTCCGCCGGCTGGGATTCTCATGTCTTTGGCCCTCGG
>Ga0209777_10001409_pt1 | contig 34868 bp, 20 predicted proteins | sample FrelakmetHBP12HB_FD_187147 | JGI IMG/M metagenome (GOLD analysis project Ga0209777, IMG submission 187147) | Freshwater lake sediment microbial communities from the University of Notre Dame, USA, for methane emissions studies -HBP12 HB (SPAdes)... | ecosystem: Environmental > Aquatic >...
TTCCGATCTAAGGCGGAGACGGCGCGGCAGGTGAAGGAATTGATGGTCAAGCTGTTCAACGTGTCGGATCCGAACGAGGCAAACGGCAATACCGTCACGGCGCGCGAGATACTCGATCGCGGAGTAGCGACGGTTCAAAAGGACCTACACGCCCAACCCGAGATTCAAGGGGCGTTGTTGTCCACGATGGGCAGAGTCTATAACCAGCTCGGGTTATACGACGTGGGACGACCCTTGCTCAAACAGGCAATCGATTTACAGCGCACAGTGGCCGCGGGTCCAGACGAAGAGCTGGCCGTCTCCTTGTACAACCTCGGCGGTATGCTCGTCGAGATCGGCGAAATCGACGAGGCCCAACGATTGCTGGAGGAATCCCTCGCTATTCGGAAGAAACTTTACGGGGAGGGAGATGTCGAGATCGCAGACACGATCGAATTACTTGCCGCCATGTACCATCAAAAAGGTGAATTGAAGCGGGCGGTCGAGCTGCACGGGCAGGCAATCGAAATGTATCGCAAGGCGGGTACCGCCGACAGCATCGGGCTGGCTACGGCGCTGATAGGCCTCGCGGCAGAGGATCAGGACCTCGGTCGTCTGGATGACGCCCGCCCGCTTTACGAACAGGCCCTGGAGATGCATCGTCGTCTGCGCGGAGCGGACCATCTGGATGTGGCGCTGGATTTACAATATCTGGCCACCCTCGCCCAGGCGCAGGACAACATTCCGGATGCCGAGCGCTACTTTCGGGAAGCCATTGACACCTTTCGCCGCGTGTTGCCTGAGGATCATGCGTTTCTGGCGTCGGCGTACGACAACTATGCCGCGTCGTTGCACGACAAGAAGGACTATCCCGCGGCGATCGAAATGTATCAACAGGCGCTGGCCATGCACCGCCGACTCTTCGGCGACGAAAATGCCGTGGTCGCTGGGGACATGACTGGCCTCGCCGCGGTGCTTCGTGACCAGGGGCAATTGGAACAGGCGGAGGGGATGCTCCGTGACGCCTTGGCGATGCGCCGAAAGCTCCTCGGCAACGACAATCAATACGTCGGCGTGACGCTCACAAGCCTGGGCGTCTGCCTGACGCAAATGAAACGGTTCGAAGAGGCTGAGAAGTCCTTCCTGGAAGCGCACCGCATTCTCAGCGCCGCCGTCGAGGCCACCAGTCCGCGACTGATCCGCGTGCGCACAGAATTGGCTAAGCTCTACGATGAATGGGCAAAACCAGACGAAGCCGCCAAGTACCGGGCCCTTCTAGCGGGCCCATCAGACAATTGATGGGCTCTCTAAGTAGGAACGCAGAAAGGTTTACCCCATAAGGGAGCGATCCGCACCGCGAGATCCCGGTTTTATCGTCGGCATCGGCACCGCGCGGACTGAAGTCCGCGGCTCGCCAGGATCAACCATTGTGCGTTCTTACTCAGATACGCAAAACCGACTGAACGAGTCGAACCTACGCGGAGGTACGGCGCCAGCGCAACTTAGCGGCTGCCAAAAGCACCAGTGCCGTAATCAACAATCCCCAGCTCGAAACCGCGGGAATTATCGTGGGAGGGGCGGCTACACAAGGTGGGCTTGCGGCAACACCGCCCGAGTCAACGGAAAGAGCATGCGTCAGCACAGTCAGGTTCGCTGGAGTCTGCGTCAAAGGAAATATTGGCCTGCCATATTGGTCCCACAGGGCTGTCTCCGTCCCGACGTTAGCGCATTCCACCGTGAGCGAACCCGGCGCAAATGAACCGCCATCTGCACGGCTGATCTTTAATGTGAAAACGTATTTTGGTGTTCCATTGTCTACTACACCGGGGAATGCGGCGACACTGGTAAACTGCAGATCAGCCCCTGTTTGGATAAAGGTTATATTGGGAGACCATGGGTTGCCGAGTGGATTGATCATCGGATTCGGGCTGCATCTTTCGGGTCCGCAAGTCGGACCCACCGGCATGCGAATAATGCCCGCAAATGCTCCCCCATTCGCACCGCCGGAAGTATGGCACGCCGAATCCGCTGGAAGAGGTTCAGTACACGGGTTGGCAAGGAGGTCAAAGGGGGGCTTAGGGCAGTAAGCCGCATCTATGAAAACCGCGCTCCCGCAATCGGCAAGTAATATAGGGGAAAAACAGTCCGTGCCGTGTTGTCCATCGCAGCATACTCCGGTTGGGGTATGATCACAGGCTGCTATGTTGTTTGCGGATTGCCGCATCCCCGTCAGAGCCCAGTTTTTTATGAAGACATCGAACCAAGCCTCGGTTGCCCCTAGTCCCTCCGGAAGAGTAATTTCGGTGTCAGTCATCGTCGTTCCGGCCGGATAGAGCGGTTCGCCTGGCGGCGGGCAGGTGGGGACGATCAGTATTTCCGCTGTTGCGGTGCTGGCGACGGCTTCGATCGGGTCGCCCGTGGCGGGTCCCGTGGCCGGGGTCGTTTGTGCGCTCGCAATCGGCGTAGCGGGGTCAATCGCCCGCACCATGCCCGCCCCCAAGACAACGAACACCCCGGACAATAAAGCCGCCGATGTGCGATTGCGGTACACCCCCAACTGCGCAAGCTTCAATAGTAGCAAGCAGATTTCCATGACTTTCCACCTCCAAAAAGAGTTCCAGCCCGGTTCCGACGCACTTTCGATTGAAACAAAGGCGCATAATAGCTTTAGCAGACGGGGATGTCAAGCATGATCTACAAGCCTTAAACCGTTGGATCGGTGGCAGTATTGTGGGTAGTGTATTCCATTCGGACGCCGCACTTTCTGTTGGCCGAGGGCCATTCCAGAGTGGGAGGCAGCAGGTCACGGTGCGCCGGAGGGGTTGCATTACGTCCGGTGGCGGTACGGGGTTGTGTGGGCTCCCGGCGCGCCGGGATTGCACTCCGTCCGCGGATCGAGGCGGACGGGGTGAGGGTTTAAGGGTACGAGAGTTCACGGGTGAGAAGGGAGGGGGAAGAGAAGACAGGAGACAGGAGACAGAAGACAGGATACAGAAGGCAGGAGACGGAAGGGAGAAGTACGAAGGGTGAGAAGGGTTCAAGGGTTGAAGGGTTCAAGGTGGTGAAGGGCGGGGATGGAATGCCGAATGGCGAATGGCAGGATCGTCATTGTACTACTAACCTCCGAAATCTTCGCGTGCCGCGCAGGGTTTCGAACCCCAACGTCCTCGGTGCCTTGTTGCCTTGTTGCCTGGAAGCCTTGGGTTGCGGGCGAAGCCCGTACTGTGCATTCATGATTCGCCCCCGGCGCAGCCGGGATCTTCGACATTCGACATTCGATATATGATTCCGCGGGGTAACGAATTGCCGCTTGCCGATTTCCAATTGCCGATTAAGAAGCCTGGCAACGCCGTCCTGCAATCGGCAAAGTCGAAGAATCCCCTTCACGATCTGATTTCGGTCGGGAGGATGCCGGTCATAATGGAGTTGCATCCGACCGAAGCCGACAAGGCCGCATATCAGAAGCTCCGCCAACGGCACCTCGCCTTGGGGTATGAGCTGCCGCAACTCACCGTGCTGGGTCAGTATCTGCGACAAACGGATGTCACCAGTGTGGAGCTGTCCGTCGAAGAGCGGGCCCTCGTGCACAAGTTGCAAGTCTACGCCGACCTGGTTAGCTCGGGGAGCGTGGACATCCTCGCATTGGGCGACGGTCCGCGCGGACGGGACACGCTTGACAACGCCATCGCGGCGGAGTTGTTAATCGGCTTGGGAGCCGATCCCGCCCGGTTAATGGCCAATATCGTCGCCCGCGGGCGTCAAGCGGATCAAATTCGCGGTCGGCTCTGTCATTTCGCGCAGCTCGGTTTACGCAACGCCCTTCTACTAACCGGAGACCTGCCGATCGCTCCCGCCCCCCCCGCACGGTTCCCGCTCGACTCCGTGGGCATGTGCGAGTTGGCGAGGAAGATGCTCCTTGAAGGCGCGCTGCCGGATGACTTTTGGATCGCGGCCGCCGGACATCCCAACTCCGATGCCGACCCGGACGGTCTGCGCACTCTGCAAAAGGCACTGGCCGGTGCCAAGGTCATTATCACCCAGGCGGTTTACTCGGTGGAGGAGTTCAGCGAGTGGATGCAGGCCCTGCACAAAATTGGGGCGATCGACCAAGTCCACGTCATTGCCGAGGTGATCCCCATTACGTCAGCGTCGCAACTGCGGTTGATTAGCGAAGTGCCGGGAATCCGTGTGCCGAATGATCTGATCGCGGAACTGGATGCGTCGCGGGAGAGGCTCAAATCCATACACGCCGGGACCACCGCCGCCGGTCACGAGTCAGATTGGGTGAACCAGCGCATGCGTGCCGAAGGGGCGCGGATAACGCGCGAGCTGCTGCACCGCATTCGCAAGGTGCCGGGGGTGAGCGGCTTCTATCTGGGCTGCCTAAAGGGGTTTGACGCCCATCTGGAGTTGTTGCGTGAGGCTCCGCTGATTCCTGAGCGAGGACAAGGTTTGCACAAGGCGACGAAGATATTCGGTGCGGAGCTTCAGCAAGCTCTGGCCGGCGTACCATCGCTGGAATCGTATGTTGACCGCCTGCTGCGCGAAGCTCGGTCGAGGGAGCGTCGGACGCGGATCACGAGGCGTTTGGCCAATTGGGGGTGGGTACAGGGCCTGGTCAAGGTATTGGAGTGGCCCAAAGTTCCTTTGTTCGGCTGCAAGGGGTGCGATCATTGCGATCTGAGTCCCGACGCGTTGATTTGCCCGCGGGGTTGTGCCAAGCAGATGACACATGGTCCGTGCGGCGCCCCACGGCTCGTAAATGGGCGAGTGCTCTGCGAAGACACGTCGCGGGAGTGCACGTGGGCGGCGATCGGCGTGCGCAGGAGACGGTACGGAGTGCCCGTGGCCAAGCGACTCGAAGTCCGCGAAGCTCCCTCGGCTGGGTTTTACGAGGGCAAGCGTTACAGCGCGGCGCTGCCGGTTTTGACTGGAAAGAGACGCGGGCCGGACTGGAGTCTGGCCTGGCGGGCGCCGCTGACTCGCGTCGCGCGCCTGTTCCGCCACGACTTCAGGCTGAAAGCAAAAGGCGGGCCGCGCGACTTGGTGACGCTTGCCGAGAGCCAAGACGAGCATCTTTTTTCCATTATTGCGGGCCGGCCACATACGGATCGCGAGGAGTTGCTAATCAAAGCCCTCGCGTTGATTGGCACTCCTGCCGCCTGGCACCTCATCGAATCGCGGTTAGCGGAGATGGGTCTTCCGGCCGAAGGCACGGTCGCCGACTTGTCCTTGTGCGAGCAGTTTCAACTGGCGGAGGCGATGCCGGCGATTCGCCGACGATTCGCCGAGGCGGCTGATTTCCGTCTGGCCGTCGCTCCGCTCGTTCAATGGGAAGAACTGCTCTCGGTCGTTCCGGAAGGCCGGCGGTTGCGACAGGGCATACGCCGGGAGCTGGCCAATCGACTGATATCGCATGTCGCGTCGCTGGGCGTCAACGTTAGTTACGCTGATTCGATGCTGGATACGAAGCACGTGGATGACTTCCTAACGGCACTCATCATCTTTGGAGAAGAGCTTCAGGTGGTCCGGCCGCTCCTGTTCTTTGAAGCCGGCGGTTTTTCGATCCACTTCCATAGAGTGCATTACAAGCATCATTACCATTGTCCGATTGCGATACATCGTTTCCATTCCAGAGACGGTAATCCAGTTGCCCGGGTGCAGTTGAGGGCTGATTTACGGCAATTCGGAAGCGCCGCGCAATTCCGGACGAACCTCCGCGACACGATGGAGAAACTGATTCGTGGGGAAGGGGAAAGCAGCGGGGCCATTCTTCTGGAAGACTTTGGACCGGGACTGCGGAGCGTATGTTGGGATTTCAACAGAGAGTTCTGGAAACGGCTGCGCGAGTTCGAGCGCGCCACCGGCAAGTGCTATGATGCGTCAATCGGCGGGTCCACGGATCATAATCTGGCCTACGCGAGGGCTTCCGCCCGGGCGCTTTTCGACAAGGTGCGTGACCACGAACTAGGCGACCAACAGCTTTACATCCTTGAAATCGGCGTCGCTTCGACCAACCGCGCCCGATCGTTCCTGAACGAGTATCGCCGGATTTGCGAGCTGACCGGCGCCGATTACCATCGCAACACGACTTACGTCCTTGCGGATTTTTCGGACACGCTTCTTGCCGGGGCGGCTGCGGAACTGTCGGGCGAACACCCCTTGGTTGAGGCCGTCAAGATCGATGCCGGCAACCCCGTCGCCGCTCTCGCGCCGTATCGCGGCTGTGTCATTCACGCTCACCTGTGCAACGTGTATGACAACCTGCCCAGCGATCACTTGCTGTGGTTTGACGGATCGTGGCACCGAATCGACGTTCGCCTTTATCTTCCCAGGCCGGAGCTCGACAAGATCATCGCCAAGCACGGGTTCGAGCAGGCGGATCGGGCGACCATCGAAAACAAGCTAGCGAGCCTTGGATGGCCACATGAGGCCCCCTCACCCTGCCCTCTCCCCCAAGGGTGGAGAGGGGTGTTTGGAAGCGGCGAAAGCGCGAAGCAGGACGGCGCGGACGCCGGTTCGGGGCGCGGTGAGTGCGGCGATGATCAAACAGTGGCAGGCTTCCTGGACTGGTCCAGGGCGCGACTTGGCGAACTCGGAAGGCAAGCGGACGCATACATTCACTTCTGGATGGACCTGTTCGCCGCCCTTCGGCTCGAAGAGCGCTACGTTGCAGTCGAGGGCGTGGAAGAACTACTGCCGACGGGACTCGCGGGTATCGATCAGCCTGGGGAGATTCTAAAGAGGCACCTCGGAGGCAGTGGGGACATGCGCGTCCACCTCAACCAAGCGGCGTTAAACGGATTCGCCCAACTTCTTCCTATCTTGCATCCCCACGGCACGCTGGAGATCGTGGATTTATTCGTCCAGCGATTGGAGGAGTACAATCAGGCCTTCAAGGGGCCGGCCAAGTACGACGGCAGCACGGTCAACTGGCTTAATGGACCACTGTTCCGGGCGGTGGCCGAACACCTGGGGTGCACGGTTCGCTTTCAACCCTTCCGCCCGTTCGACTCCCGGTCGGCGTCCGTTGCGCTACTGGCCTTTCCGGCTCAGTGACCCAGGGTTGTTCTTGACCGCAACAAGGTCCACGAATGTAGCCCGAGCCACCCCATTCATGGGGCGGGTACCCGCGCGGCATGAATGCCGCGGCTCGGGGACCGCTCCAAATAAGGGACATGATTAACAAGATTTACAAGGGGTCGCGCGGACTGTCGGCGCGCCGGGATTGCATTCCGTCGGCGGCTCGGGACCTACTGGGCGAGGGTTCAAGAGTTCAATGGTTCAACAGTTCAAGAGTTGAAGGGTTCAAGGGTGAGAATGGTGTGAAGAGCACGCCCTGGGCGGAGCAGCCTGCTTGTCGGCAGACGTGACCGCGTCTGGACATGATTTACATGATTGACAAGACGTTGCGCGTTCTTCCGGATGCAACAGGGAGCCTCGCGCTGGCCGTAGACATGATTGACATGATTGACATGATTGACAAGACGTTGCGCGCCGTCATTCCAATCATGTCAATCTTGTAAATCCTGTCCCTTCAAACGACCTTGATCTCCACTGTCCACATCCCTTTGCCGCCCATTTCGTTTTGCACATTCAATTCCGGGAAAGAAAACACTGTTTGCCAGGCCATCGTGACGAGGCAAAACGCGGGCTTGACTCTGCTCGCCGACCTACCGTCTGCACACGATGAAGCATGATTGAGTCTCTTCGAGGTTGTCCAAGAGAATGGGCAGACTCCCCGGGGCGCTTGCGCCGCCCATAAAGGGCGACGCTACCGTAGGCGCATCGACTTAACCGCCCCTGCGGTAGGTTAAATTACGGTGCTGCTGGCCGTGGCAAAGGAGGGTGCAGCTTCCGGTGAACAAGCCGAGATCGCGGTACTGGATCAGGTGTGTGCTGGAGTCGGGCCTGACGATGGTCGTGTCAAAATTGATCAGGTGGGTGTGATCCGACCCGGCGGACAGGGTGGAGCTGATGCCGTGGGGATCGTGACAGGCCGAGCAGGGGGCGCGCCCCTCCACGATGTGCTTGCTGTGCTCGGAGAAGCTCTGATTGCCCAGAATGCTTGTCCGCTGGTGGCATTTGTAGCACATCGCGTAATCGTACTCGGACTCGCTGCTGTTATCAATAACTGAGTAGTTGCGTTCGAGGAGGAAGCTATTGGTCGAGCCGTGCGGACCGTCGGGCCCGCCCCCGCCGGCGCGGCGTCCGGCGTTGTTGTTGTGGCAATCGGTGCAGCGCATCAGTGATCCGCGGGCCAGACCCGGCACAAGGCTGGGAGTCTGGTCGCTGGGGGAGGACGTTACCAGGGGGTGGAAGGCGGGATTACCGGGGCTGAACTTGAGACGCAAGTTGTCGGTCTGCGACTGGCGGGCAATGCGACGGGAGATGGGGACGGCCGCGTCGCCGTGGCAGCGAAAACAAACTTCGTACTCGTATTGAGCGGGATAGATCTGGGCCCCGGCGATAGATACGCCGCGCGAGCCGAGCAGCGTCGCTCCGATAGGGATGTAGGTGCTGGGGAGGGATTGTGCGGCTACGGCGTGCGGGTTGTGACAGTCGGCGCACTCCACGTGCGGATTGGCGCCTACGCTGATCTCGACGGGATCGTGGCGGCCCTGGTATCGCCGGGGATCGTGAGCGCTGAGCTTGTCGAGTTCGGCGCGGATGTTGGTATGTGCGGTGCGGCCATCGTGGCAATCGAGACAGTTGTCCTCCTCGTTATCGAAGATCAACAACCTCTGGTGTCCGCCGGCGGCGTGCGAACGATGGCAGCTCCGGCAGCCGTTTTCGGCGACGGTGCCAAATGGCCAGTCGGCGGTCGAGGACGCGACTACGACTGCGGCTGACAGTTTGTGGGAGGAGATGTTCCAACCGGTTTTACTGTGACAAGCGACACAAAGCTCGCCGAATTCACGACGTTTTACGAGGAACTTTCCGTAACGGTTGTGGTGCGGGTCGTGGCAAGAGGTGCATTGCAGTTGCCCGGTGGAATCGAGCTTGACCTCGGCGGGCAAGGCCGAGGGGGTCACGAGTTGACCGTCCGACGCCGCGATACCGGCTGTGTAATAGAAGCTGATCGGATGGTCGTCGGAGAGGTCGGTTCCCAGATTGGACAGGCCCGCGGGAATGTAGTCGCCCCCGGCCATTCGGATCTGCTCGGCCCGGCTGAGCACGCTGCCTAGTGCCACGGTGCCGTCATGGCAGCTTAGGCAGAGCTTGCTGGAGCCGGTGGGTTGTCCGGGTTTGGCATTAAGGGTCGAGGATTGGTAGATTTGGTAGCTGGCAAGCGAAAGGTCACGGTTCCAAAGCGGACGGACGCCGGAGGAGTTGTGGGGGGCGTGGCAGAAGATGCAAATCTGCGACTCGGTCTGGGCGCGGATGCGACCGGGGCCGGAGGCCGAGAGATTGTGAACGGTATCGCTGACACGATTCTGAGCGAGGACCGTCGTGCAGAGGACGGTCCACATCAGGGCGGCGAGCCGGGCGCAGCCTCCCGTAGAGGTTGGCTTAGAGCGTGCGCGGGGACTCCCTCTCCCCGCCAGGGAGAGGGCCGGGGTGAGGGTCGAACGCACAGGCGATCGCCGGTTTTCCCCCTCACCCAACCCTCTCCCCCAAAGGGGAGAGGGCCTTGGACACACGCTCATAGTTCCAGTTTTGCTCTTGCTACTTTTCACCTTCCGAATCCCCCACGTATTGAAAAACCTGCACACGCCGATTGTACGAGTCGCAGACCCAAATGCGCCCAGTCGGTTCGATGAAGATTCCGCCGGGAAGCCAGAATTCGCCCGGACCAGTTCCTTCCTCGCCAAAGAACAGCAAAAGCTGGCCTTGAGCGTCGAAGATCTGGACGTTTTCGAAGCGCCCATCCACGACGTACACATGCCCGGCCGTATCAACCGCCAGGCCCTTGGGCAGGGCAAGATCGCCGGGGGCGTCGCCCGGCTGTCCAAAGGCGATCACCGGCTCGCCAGTGCGTTTGACGGCCTGCACGCGATGGTTGCCGAAGTCGGCGATCCAGAGGTTCTTATCGTCCGCGGCGATGGCCGTCGGAAAGTTGAATTCTCCAGGTTGTGCTCCACGTTGTCCGATTACGCGCCGCAACGAACCGTCCCTGCCCAGCACCTTGATATCATGGGCACTGACATCGACGACATAGAGTTCTTCGGTAGCGGCATCGTAGTATAGCGCGGCCGGACGCTGCATTTCCGGGGGAAGGTGCAGTTCGGCGAGATGTGCGCCGTCGCGGTCAGACAGCTCATGGATGGCTACGGCTTCCGAGTCGCACAGGTAGACGGAACCCGGCGGGCCCAGGCAAACACCCACCGGAGTCAACAGTTGCGAGGGTCCGGTCTTGGTGATTTTCAGATACTTTCGCCGCTGCAAATCAAAGAGGTGTAAGCAGCGTCCGCCGGGATCGGCGATCCAGACGCGCTGCCCGTCGGGGGTGCAGAGGACGGCGCGCGGACCGTACAGCAATTCCTGCGGTTTCTTGCCTACGAGGAAGACGCCGAGTTTTTCAAATCCGCTCTGCGCGGGTTTCAAGTCGGCCGATTCCGCGAGTTGACCGACATAACGAATCCGAGCGGGCGTCGGGGACGGCGGCCAGACGATCGTCTGAGAGGGTTCGTCGAAGATGGGCCGGGCGGGAGAGGAGCAACCGGAGGCCAGGCCCGCGAAAAGCCCCGCGGCGATACACCCCAATGCGAGCCGCTCCATAACTGTCGCGGTACTGATTGGGCTCGCGCTGGCGCCTTGTGGTTCGGATCGTGTTCCCGGCGCGCCGGGACTCCACGCTCTGATTGCGACCGTTCCGTGGTCAAAACCGCCGGCGAAACTGTACATAGAGCAATTGATTCCTGTTCTGAGCGAAGTCATCCTCGAACCGTCCCATTTCATATCTTACGCGCAGCTCGGTTTCCCGGATCATCCATTCCAAAGAAAGATCGAAGTCGATCCCGCGATTGGGGCCGCTAAGGGAGTCGTTCTCCCGGCGATACATGGCCGCTCCCTCGACGGTCAGGCTTTCGAGGAGGCGTTGCCGATATCGCCCCTCGACGGTGAGCATCTTGGTGCGCCGGTTCTGGGGCGCTCCGCGATCCATGTCCACCCACCGGGTGCGCAGGCGCACGGACCCGGAGTTTTTCAGATTTTGCGTCAAGTCGGCGCTGAGCCGTGTGGCGTCGAATGGATTGATATTGGATTGGTGTTTCTCAAGTTCCGCCACGAGCTTCACGGGGCCCTTCAGGTATTCAGTGCCGAAAATGTTGGCACGGATGTCTTCGGCCCGTGCGCCTTTGGCATCCGCGGGCATAAGGGTCTGATCCTGGCGGAGTAGGCGATAATAGGGGGACAGGCCGAAGAAGAAGTCCTGCCGCAGACCGAAGTTGTGGACCTTGGTCGTAAGCTTGTAATCGCCGCCCAACATCCACTGATAGCTAATCAGTACCGTCTGTCCGTCTAGAATGCGCCCTGTGGGAACGCGCTCGATCTCGACCTGGTTGCTGACGACGCGCACGCGATAGTCCTCGCCGGAGTGGTAGTTGGTCAGGCGATCTTCCGAGGTGATGACGATCGAGCTCAGCACGACGTTTATGTTGCTGAGGATGATCGGTTCGGGGTCGCGAAAAGTCGCGCTTTCGTCCACGACTTCCATGTTCAGGCCGCTTCCTTTTCGATCATCGGTCTGCACGCGGTACGAGTAGTTTCCGAGCAATACTCCCCAGGGGTTTTTCTTGCGATAGTTGAGGCTTGGCTGCAGGCCCAGGCGGGTGATCTTCAGACTCTGGTCGAAATCCTGATACTGGGCGAATCCGAAGAGCTGGGAGACAAGGCTTTCGTAGAGACGGTGCTCCAGGGTCCCGGACGCATAGTAAGATGTTTCTTTGACGGGTGCGACGCCGGAGAGGGAACCCTGCTTGCGGTCGAGAATCTCGAGTTCGTACCAGGAACGAAGTGCCTCGCTGTGCGTCAAACGGAGGGATTCGCGCCAGCGCTCACGGAGAATGCTGAAAGTGCCGGTCTGATTGAAGTAGTTCAATTCCGAGGTCAGGCGGTGTTGGTGGTGATCGCCGAAATCCCAGCGGTGCGACAGGGTCAGTTCGTCGGAGTCGTAGGCGAAGTTAAAGGGCTGCTCCTTGACCGAACGCCGGTCGTAGACGAAAGACAGGACGTTGTAATCCGAAGCGCGATAGCTGGTGTCGAGGCGAAGCGTGGTGTTCTGCTGGCGGCCCGGCGCTTCCGATTTGTCCAACGGATCAAGCTTAACGTCGGTGCTGTTGAACTGCAAACTGGTGGGCGTCTTGGCGCTTACGTATTGCCACACGAAGCCGTAATTGGTCGTGGTATTCTGCAAGCTGGACAAGAAGGGCCGGGGATCAAGCGAGCTGTAGCGCCGCGCATACACCGTTCCGGGGTACGGTTTCTTCTTGAAGAAGCGTCCCTCGGCGTCGAATTCAATTACGTTGCCGTTGTCGCTGCTGGTGCGGAGGTTATCGCCAAACTGGCGCTCGAAGTCCTCCTGCCGCAGACCGAAGAGTCCGGCCAGCGAAAACTCCAACAAGTTGGGATGATAGACCGATCCCTGGGTCTCGATTTTGACATTTTCCTCGTACAGGTTCTCCTTGTAGGAGGTCTTTTCGCCGCTGACTTTCGACTTTTGCTCCTGGTCCCGCACGCGGGCTTTAAGCTCAAGCCGGCGCCTGACGCTGGTGATATCGATGGCTTGGACATCCTGCTTTTCCGCGGGCGGAGCCTGACACCCGCCGGCGCCGGCCAGGAACGCGCAGACGACGAGGGCCGCCAGGGAACCGCGCGGCGCGTGCGGCGCTGCGGACCTCAGCGATCGGTCCGCATAGCACACCGCCGGCGGGTGTGGACCGGCGGCCTTCAAGGCGCGTTCCGTTTCAAGAAGAACCTGTCGTCGCCGCCGTGTGGGCCGTGGCAGTCGGTGCAACCGCGTTGCCCGATCGATGCGTGATATTCGCTTGCGGCAAGATCGTCCCGGTCGTGACATTGCAGGCACGTAGCCACGGAGTCCTTGAGCAGGAGTTTCGGATACGGCGCGGTGTGATAGTGATGACAGATCGTGCAGCCGTTGACGGCGACCGGGCCGTGCACGAAGCGCAGAGCGGCAGTAAGCGACGAGTGGCAGGTCAGGCACAGTCCCTCTTCGACGCTGCGGACGAGTCCGCCGCTGTTTGCGTCGTGACATCCGCCGCAACGGTTGTCGCGGTACGGCGGATGGACGAAGAAACGCACTGGCTGGGTGGGCGGCGTTGCTTCGATCGCGCCGGCCGGCGGCTGTTCACCGCCGATCGGCCCCTTAGTCGCAGTCGCGGACCCGGGCGGCGGGACGCCGTCAAGGAAGAGGGAGAGGACGCGGTATCTTGTGGTTGACGAGCAAGCCGCACAGGCAATAGACCCGACGAGGGCTGCCGCGACCAGGAATGTGGTGATCCGCCTGGGCAAAATATAGACTCCATTCAAGCCTGGTCATCCCTGTGGGCGGGGCCGTGCCTCGTAGTCTGCCACAGTCGGTTTTGCGGGTCGCCGGACGCCGACAATGTGCCACTGTTCCAGAGCAATAGCACAATTCAACCATAGCCTTCTTGGAATACCAAGTACTCAAGGAGTCTTGTCGTCTTTCGGTTGTTCCTCGCCTGGGCGCGGCTCGGTCGGCGTCTCATCGCCGCGAACAGGTCCGATTCCCTTATCCATCGATGTCGGCGGCAGACTTTGAATCTCAGAAGCCTGCAACTTGTATCCCGGCGGGAACGAACCGAACGCATATACGCTCACCAGGTGCTCCCCGTATTGGCTGGCGACAAACATCAAATAATCGACTTTGAACGCCTCATGCACAAACTCCTTAAAGTACGGCGATGAGGTCGTGTCAATCGCCAATGTTGAGGGGAGTCCGAGCGTGCCGGGTGCGGTTCCCGGCCCGCCGAAACGCATGAGCACGTTGCCGTCGGGGTCGAACATCTGGACCAATTCCGTGGCTCCGTCCACGATGTACACGATCCCGTCGGGCCCTACGCGAATTCCGCGCGGTCGCCCAAACTGACCGAGCGTGTAGCCGGGACCGCCCTTGACCCAGACCGACTTACCCTGGCGGGTCAGCTTTTGGATTCGCCAGTTGTGCGTATCGCTTACGTAAAGAAAACCGTCGGGACTGGCGGCGATGCTGTTTGGGATCTTGAACAAGCCCGGTTCGCCGCCGGGACCGCCGAGCGTGCGTATTACCTTGCCGCTTTGACGATCCATGACGACAATCTGGCATGTCTCGTCGTTGTCGAGGACGAACAGCTCATTTTCGTAAAGGGCAACATCTACAGGGTGGCATGGCGGCGGAACGTCAAAGGCCGTGACATAAGCGTCGTCCGGGCCGAACACTACTACCTGCTTGCGGTCTGAATCCACCACGAATTTGTAGCCCAGCGGATCAATGGCGATGTTGAGCGGCTTGCGCAGGCGTCCTGGACCGTTGGTCCCGAACATCGAATAGGTGTGATTAGCGAAGTCCAGTCGGGAAATGCCCAGACCCTTGGTGTCGCAAACGTAGACAACCCCGTTGTACGCGCCGACGCCATAGGGTTTCTGAATCGCACGCTTGATTGCGGGCTCCTCGCCAAGAACGAATTGGGCGAAATTGCCGTGCTTGGCCTCCACTTCGTCGGCCCCGCTTGCCCAGGTCAAAAACTGGACACGCGGCGTCGCGGGGGGGGGCGGGAAAAATACGAGCGGCCTATCGGTCTTGCGCCGCGCATGACAACCGACAAGCAGACAGATTGCGAGCAAGCACAACAAACTGGCGCGGCAGGGCACGATGATGCTCAGATTGAAGCGCACCGGTCGCTGACGCTCCCGGCTTGGATTACGCCGGGGATAAACCCCGACGCTACGGACCGGATTGTTGCGGGCAATCCGCAAGAGATTTCCGTCCGAAAAATGCTCCTGGATTCGCATGGCCGGGATTTTACGCCGATGCCGCGTTTTGTATATCGTCTTTAGATGGCTTCCTGGTAATCCCCGAAAATAGATCGGGCGCACGGGGCCAATGGCTTGGACCTGTGCGCCCTCTCTAAACCCCCGCCTACCGTCAGACGAAGGACGCCCACGCTGGCCGGCTTCGGCGAGCCGCCATACGCTGGCAATACCCGAGGCTACTTAATGTGGCACTGCAGGCAAAGATAGCTTTCCTGAATCGGAACACGAAGGAAGTTGCCTAGCCCATTGTTGTGCACGTTGTGGCAGGAAACACACTCTACGCTCTGCATTCCGCTGATCGTGACGAGCTTCACCCCCGGCCCGCCATTGATGCCCGGAGCGAAAGTGCTCGGATCCTTGTAGTCGGAGGTCAGGGTCGCCGGATATTCCATCCCAATTGGGTGGTCGTCCGACAGATCGGAACCAAGTGCGGCGCTTCCCGTGATCTTGATGCTCCCGGTTGCTCCACCGTAGCTGTCAATTGCGGTAACGCCGTCATGGCAGCTTAAGCAAAGCTTGCTGGGACCTTGAGGCTGGGCAACCTGGCGCGAAGTAGTGCGGAACATGGCGAAAGTTTCGCCGGTTTCCGCATGGTTCCAAAGAACGTTTTCCGGTCCCTTGAGCAGCGCATTATGCGCGGTGTGACAAGGCAAGCATACTTGATTGCCTGGAATTACCACTCCCGGGTAGTTTCTAAGATTGTGCGGGGTGTTTACAACGCTCACCGACGGATAGCTTGAAGAATCGCCGGGGATAATCGCTCCGAGGGCCATCACCGCCGTGACGCCCAACACCACCGCCGGAACCAACCAATTCGCACGTTTCATGGTCAACCTCCTCGGGGCTGCCCACGGGTCCCCCCCTAGGAAACCCGCCCGTCGCTGACGGTATGTCCAAATTCACGGTCCAACGGGACGCCGCACACTGCGTGCCGAAACCACTCCCGCTTCCGTGCTGTTCCAACTCATACAGGGGGTATGCCAGACCAAAGAGAGCTTTAAGAGGATTGTCCGCCTCCATGGGAGTGTCTGGCTGTCTGTACGTAACTATATGCAATTGCTAGACTTACATGTGATCCAGCAATGCATAGTTCCTGATTGACGCTCCGCGGCGCGATAATTGATTCCCGATTATGAGAAGCAAGGTGACGCTCGTTCCATCTTTCAGTAACCTGCGAGCTTGAGAACACGCAGCTTCACTGCGGTTTGACTTCAGATTGTGGGTTCTGTGCTTGAAGGTTGGCGATCGGTGCGGTGCGGTCGTATCGGTATGCGCGGTGACATCCGGGCTGACATCCGCCGCCGGTTTCGGTGGCCCGATAAGCTATGGGGATTTCCCACCCGCCGAACCGGGCGTGATCGGCAATGTGATGGGGATTCTTGGTGGCGTGAGGATCATGACAAGCGCCGCACTTTCGCCCTTTAGCGGGCTTGTTCACGTGAACATAGTGCAGGTTCTGTTTTCCGTTGCGAAAGGCGGTCGCATCCTTGGTCTCGGCACTTTCAAAGGCCGCGGCTTCGTGACAGTCAAAACAGAGCTTGTAAGTCTCTTCGCTGAAGGCGGCGTAAAAACGGTCGGGATAGGGTTCGGCGAGAATGGCGACGTGTTTGCCGCCGTGTCCCAAGTGACAAGCGGTGCAGTCTCCATCGCGCACCGGACCATGCTGGTCGGGATTCGTGGCGAGCAGAGCGGCCATATTGGAAACCGTGTGCCCCCCCCCTCCGGCGATTTCCTTGTCGTGGCACGACAGACACAGATTTGCCGGCGGCTGTTTCGCGAGAAGCTTTTTGCCCTCCGATGAGTGTGGATCGTGGCATTTCGTGCAGCCCTCGGGCTGGGTTACCGGGGCGTGTTTGAACTTGGCCTTGGCAACCTGTTCGGCGATTGTGTCGTGGCAATCGAGGCACAGGTCAGGGGCGGTGGCGGCGAGCATCATTTTGTTGGCCGCGCCGTGCGGTTTGTGGCAGGCCAGGCAGTCCGTTTGCACCGGCTGGTGCACCACTTTCCCGGATGCGATCCGGTCCTTTACGTCCTCGTGGCATTCGAAGCATAGATCGCGTCCCTCGGCAACGAGGAGTTTAGGGCGCGGCGAGGCGTGCGGAGAGTGGCAGGCGGTGCATTGCCCGGCGGCGACCGGGCCGTGCACAAAGGCGAGATTTTTGAGTGTCTCGTCGTGGCACTCGGTGCAAATGGGTCCGATCTCTTCCTGCTTGAGCAGGCCCTTGACTTTTCCGCCGTGCGGGTCGTGGCAGGCGTCGCACTGCCCGTCGGCCACCGGACGATGGATCACTTTGTCCTTGAATTTCTCGGCCTCGTGGCATTCAGTGCACAGATCCGCCCCTTTGGCGGTGAGACGAAACTTGTGCTTCGCGGCATCGTCGATCTTGTGGCAGGCGTCGCAGGCGCCGTTCTCCACGGGCGAATGAACGACCGGACGTTTGAGCAGGTCGCCGTGACAGCCCGCGTCGGCGCAGCCGCCTTGATACTTGGGCTGGTTCTGGGCGAGCACCGGGAGCGGCGCGGAGAGACCTGCCCAAGCGAGTAAGAGCGCCGGCACTGACCAACACGATTCGATTCGGCGGGACGCGCCAGTGGTCCGCCGCCCCTTACCCTTTTGGTGGATCCGGTCCGCTCGCTCACGCTCGCGGCTCGGATTGCGCCGGGGACAAGCCCCGACGCTACGGACCGGTCGCTGACGCTCCCGGCTCGGATCGAAGCGTGGTACTCGAAGGTTGACGCGAGTCTGAGCACTAAAGCGTTTCATGGATGTCCAGTTTGTCCTGAGTCGCCCTGCAAGTCGAGGGAGACGATCATGGGACCGACGGGCGTTGTGATCCTGCGAAATTGGCCCAAGGCCAGCCAAACGCGGGTCGGCAGGTTCTTGTCGTTGGTGTACTCCACTTCGAGAGCAGGCTGGGCCTTGCCTTGATCGTCACGCCGATAAGTTTCGATCATGGTCCCCTTGGGGATAAAGCTCGCGATTCGGAACTTATAATGCGAAGCGGGGATCTCCACATTATCGGTGGTCTCGAAAGGGCGGGTGGCGACTGTGCCGCCGGCGCGTGTCCAAACCTCGTGAGTCTTTCGGGCAATGGTGAGCACGGCGAAATCCGGCGCGTTGCCCTCGCCCTGCACGGAGCAATCCAGCACGACGCGAAGGGGGAGGGTTTCGTTGTGCTGTTGACCGAAATCCGGGAACTTGGCGAAGACCCAGCGCGACTCGCTTTTGCCGTCGAGTTCGATGTCAACCAGGGCGGCCGGGTTCTTGCGGCGATCCGACTGGTTCACCGGCAGTTTCTTGGAATCGTCCATCGCATAGTCGGGCATGAATTGGCGAACGCGGATTTTGCACTTGAGATCATCGAGCGTTTGGGGCGCGTCCATCGAAAGTGGCAGTTCACGTGCGCCGCCGCCGTCGGGACGACTCACAATCAACTTGGGTTCGCGAGTGAACTCAGTCTGAAACTGCTGAAAGAGCTCGTCGCGTGCGGCCTGGTCGGCGACGGCCATGTATCGCCACGTGGCGATGTAACTTGTGAGGCGGTTTCGCTCCGGGTCGTCGGCGATCAGCCAGCGCCGAAAGGACTGGGTGGGGCCCTCCACGGCAATTTCAATGGCCGACGGGCTTGTGTCTTCGGCGGACTCGGTCACGTTTTGTTCGAGAAGGGCATGCGGAAGGTATTGAAGAAAGCGAATGGGAGGCGCCGGCGCCGGGAGGTGCAACGACTGGTCGGGCTTCCCCTCGTCCGAGGGCGAGTCGATGGCCAGCATGGTCTCCACGGTCGAGGGCGGATTCGCACTCAGCATTCGGCAGCGGACAAAGAGCCGCTGGTCGGGCATGAGCGGATGGGCGCCGTGACCCGGAGGTTGGGCGAAAGCCGGAGCAGCAAACGCACCACCAAAAAAGGCCAAAGAGCATCGCAACGCGGTGAGGGTCGCGAACAAGCCGCTCGTCCGTGCCATTCGATTCCTCGCTTTAAGGCTTCAGACCCTATTCCAGCAATAAATGCGGCGTGGTTTGCGGCCCGTGAAAACACCGGCAAGATGTCGGCACTGCACTTCCTCGGAATAGATCCTTAGAGCATATCTCAGTAGGCAGTGTGGCACGGGCTTCCAGCCCGTGATTTCACCGGCTGGAAGCCCGTGCCACAGCCAAGTGAGATAGGGTCTTAACTTGCGGATGCCTCGTGGGCCGCTTCTTTCAATATACCTAGCTCGTCCAGTTTGCGGTAGAGACTGGAGAGCCCAATGCCCAGCAACTGGGAAGCCTCCACTTTGTTGCCCCCGGTGTGTGCCAGCACACTCGAAATGTGCCTGCGCTCAAACTCGTGGACGGCAGTGCGAAGATCGGTCGTGACCACCTCCGTGGAACGACCGAACCCGGCTCCCAGCAGAAGGTTGTCCGCCTCAACGGTCCGCCCTTCGGAGAAGATCAGCGAGCGCTCGACGACGTTTTCCAATTCGCGAACGTTGCCGCGCCATTCATGATTGACCAGGGCGTCAACGGCCAGAGGCGAGAAGCCGGGGCACTTGGCGTTCAATTCGACGTTGTACTTGCCGAGGAAATGTTCGACGAAGAGCAATATATCCTCGGGTCGGTGCCGCAACGGTGGGATGGTTATGTTGATGACATTCAGGCGATAGTAAAGGTCTTCGCGAAAGTCGCCGGAGGTGATCGCGGAGGTGAGATCGCGATTGGTGGCCGCGATGATTCGGATCTGCACCGGTCGCGGTCGACTCTCACCAACACGGATGACGGCACGCTGCTCGATGGCACGGAGCAGGACGGCCTGACTTTGGTAGGGGAGATTGGCGATTTCATCCAGGAAAAGAGTCCCCCCGTTTGCGGATTCGAAGTAGCCCGCGCGATCGGTTTCGGCGCCGGTAAACGCTCCCTTGCGATATCCGAAGAGTTCGCTTTCGACCAGAGTGTCCACCAGTCCGCCGCAGTTAACGGCGATGAACGGCTTGTCCTTGGTGACGCCTGAGTAGTGGATAGCCCGTGCGACCACTTCTTTGCCGGTACCGCTCTCGCCGCATATCAGGACGTTGCTCATGGTGTTGGCCACACGCAGGACCTTGTCTTTGATCGCGGTCATGGCCGGCGAACGGCCGACAACCTGGGAGAGGTCGAATGTCTGGCGTATCTGCTGCTTGAGGAATTTGTTTTCCTTCTCAAGGTCTTCCTGGGCGAGCAGCCTTTTGAGCTTGAAGATAACCTCGTCGAGAATCAAAGGTTTGCAAATGTAATCGTGGACGCCCTTTTTCATGGCCTCAACGGCGGTTTCGACTTCTCCGAAAGCGGTGACCACGATGATGATGGCCTCGGGCGAGAGTTTGCGGGCGTGGTCGATGAGGTCCATGCCGGTAACACCGGGCATGCGCAGATCGGTGATGAGAGCGTCCACCGAGTTTTGGCGCAGAGCCTTGAGGGCTTGTGTTCCGTCGCGACAGGCGATTACGTTGAAGCCTTCTTCGCGGAGTACCTGGGCGAGGTTTTCGCGCAGGGTTTCTTCGTCGTCGGCGAGTAGTACTGTTGATTCGGGCATCTCAGTGCTCCGGAGCCTGGGTGAGGATGGGAACGAAGACGGTAAATCGTGTTCCGCCGCCTTCACGCGACTCGAAATCGATTTGTCCGTCGTGCTTTTGGACGATGCCGTAGCTTACCGACAAACCCAGGCCGGTTCCACGGCCTTGCTCCTTGGTGGTAAAGAAAGGCTCAAACACACGCCGACCGATCCTCGCGGGAATGCCGCAGCCGGTGTCGTCGAAATGGAAGGCGAGGCGATTGGGTTGGGCATCGGCGCTGATCCTCAGCAATCCGCCGTCGGGCATGGCATCCAATGCGTTTAGCAGCAGATTAATAAACACCTGTTGGAGCTGCGTCCGGAGGACGTAGGTCTTCGGAAGCGAGGACGGTTTTTGAAAATCAATCCGCACGTGTCGGGCGCGTCGATCAAAGGAGACCAGCGCGACGGCTTCGGCAAGCGTGGGTGACAAGTCCAGGAATTCCCATCTATCAGCGACGGGGCGCGACAGTCTTCCAAGGGCACGGACCGTCTCGGATATTCGTTGAATGTGTCGCTGAATCAGATCGAGCTGGTCCACTTCCGTCTCCGGAAGCGGCTTGCGCTTAAGCATTTGCACGATTGAGGAAATGCTGGATAGCGGGTTGCTGACTTCGTGGGCAATCCCCGCGGCCATTTGTCCAATGGCCACCATTTTCTCTTTTTCCAACAATTGCGAGTGCATCCTGCGAACCTGTTCGGCTTCCTGGTCGAGCATGAACATCAGGTTGTTGAAGCTCTCGCCCAATCTGGACAGTCCGTCCGGACAGGACCGTCGATATACTTCGCAGTCATGGCACTGTTGAATCGCGACGGTCGGCACGTCTCGCCCGTCACCGTTTCTGGAAGCCTTGGACAGGGCCATGACTTGCCAGCACGGTTGCTCGTGAGAGTTGAACATCGGGCATTCCGTGCGTGAGCAGGCGATGACGTCGCGACAGTGGACAAGATTGGGGTTGGCGAATCGAATCCGCTCTCCGGTCTTGGACCGATAGGCCTCAAGCAGACGGCTGATTTTTTCCGCAGTCGCCTCAATGCGCATTTGATGGTCGCGCATGACGATGTAAACGATGGCACAGCCGAAACCGGCAATAAGGGCCGAGCGAATTGTAAGCAGAAAGTGGCGCCACCCAGTCGGCATTTGGGGAAAATAATGGTGTTCCACTACGTCGGATCCGACAAACAGGCTGGCACAGGCACAAAGAAGGATGACAGGGCCTAGCAGGCGCCATCCCGTCCAGTGTGAACGAGGGGCAATGATCTGATCTTCGCGATCTTTCCAGAGACGATTCGGGACGCCTGGAGTCGGTTCAGACGAAGCCTGGTTGCCCAAAGTCTCGGATTCCGCGCTGCCGATTCCGGCTTGGATCGTCGAATGTAGGTTGGTTCGGACCACTGCCGCCATCATCCTGTGCGTAAACATCGCGACTTGAGACCAAAAAACCCCGGTCCAACAAAGCTTTCCCCCCGACGACATTTTCCGTCACGAATTACACCTGCAAACCACGTGCCTATGTTTGTTGAGCGTGGATTGGCGGCAGTGGATTAATATCCGCGTTTGAGCATCTGAAAGCAGCGATCGAGCATCCGGTCACGAAGATTGCCGAGCGGAATTGTACGTGCTACGCTCCGCAATCCTCGGGGGTTGATAATTTTGGTTGGTGCGGAGACAAGAAAGGGCATGAAATCAATGAGACGACGGATACCTCGCTCGTTCGGCGCAATTGTTCTGTTGTTTATCGCACCGCTGCTCATGGGCGGTTGTACGGAGCTGCAGAGCCAGGCAGTTGACGCATTTGCAACGGCCATAAGTACCGTCGTAGACTCCGCGATGACAATGTTCTTTGACCAGTTTAGAACGAAAAAGTAGGGCGGGAGCGGTTTCGGTCCCCTGCGCCTTTGTGGATAGCCTGGCACGAGCACCATCTTTTGTCTGAGTAACAAACCTAATTCTCGCTGCGAATCCCCCCTGCAACTTATGAAATCGTTCTCACAATTGGGAAAGTTCGCAACTGGCATCGCGTTTTTTTTCAGATTTGACATCAGCTATGCTTTAGTCCATCTGGTGACATGTAAGGCAAAGACGCGAACCTTCGATTGGAACCGACAAACGGCTCGGGCTTGAATCATAAAGGTTGTGGCATGACAGGCATCCGACCGTTCCTTCCGGTAGTCTCACCGATTCCGGCAGACTCGCCACCGAGCGAAGCGGAACCTCTTTGCGTCGAGCGCCGGCATGTGGGTAAGGCACGCCAATAGGGTGGTTCCTGCTCCTATCTCCAACGTCGCTTGTGCCGCGGTTCCAGTTCGTTTCGTAAGCGGCATCGGGTGCAGTGACGCCGTCGTGGCACTCGAGGCAAGTTACGGATGCGCGATCCAGCGATCCGCCTCCTGAAACCCGGCCATCGTCCGAATCGGGCATTACGTGGGCGCGGGACATGGCCAACCAGTGCATCCCCGCTCGCGTGGCGCTCGTCTGTTCGTGATGACAATTCATGCAAAAGGCTCGGGAGCCGTCTTCGGATTGCCGGCTACCGCGCAGGTTCGGACTGTTTTGACCGTCGAATGAGGGCAGTGCCGCGTGGCAGGTTGTACAGGCAAGCGAGCCGTCGATCGCAAGCGGCCAGCCCGAGGGAATTGTCACCGCCGGTGACGGAAGAACTCCGACCGGATGATTGGCTATGCCGGGCCCGGCCCGCAATCGAGAAGCGAGATCGCGCGATCCACCTGGTCGGCCGGCAAAGGTCGTAATCGGGACGGCGGCGCAGACCAAAAAGCACGCAAGAAAGTGGCCCGCCTTGCGCGCGCGCAAGACGCGGACGATAGTCGATATCTGCACGGTTCTTTCCCCTCGGAGGTCCTGTCAAACCGGGCTTCGCCGCGCGGGGCGAGTCCGGACGCGAGCCTCCGAGGGCGCGATAACCATTGTGGTTGTGATTCGGCAGTGGGAAGGTCTATCACGACGCATCCCAAGCCAAGTGATTTTTACGATATCCCGATCCCATCGCGGGGCAGTTGCCGGGTGATGAGAATAGGACCGCGCCAACCCAGTGCAGTTGTCCAGCACAAAAACTGCGGATATGCTATTCTTTTAGAGGGGAACCAGACCTCGCCGGGGGACTCTGTCTCGAAGTGCGATAACTGAGATGATCCGAACAGCCGCCAAAATATGCCGGGCTGCTGCTGGCGCCTCGTCTCTGACCGTGGCGTTCTTGGTGGCCGCATCGGTGGTGCCGGCGCGGGGCGCTGAAGTCAAGCTCGTCCCTTCGGCGGATGGGACTCTGGTCGATGGCGGGATATTCGGAGCCTTCGACGGGACGGCCGACGCCGCGGACTGGTTCTTCAATCAATCCAGCTATGAGGGTTCGATCACCCTGGTTCGGACGCCGCCGCAGGGCACAGAGTACCGCGTAGTCTGGGAATACAACCTCGCGACGGTAACGCTGCCGCAGCCGGTTACGGCCACACTCACGTTCAGTCTGCGCGGCGCGCCGCGTTTCCCCGCCGAGCCTGCGGAGGTTGACATCTACAGCTATCCGGCCGATCTGCTGGAAAAGCTCAGCGATTTTTCCGCCGGTCCGGCAACTCTCGTGACCACCAAGTTTGTCGTTGCATTTCAGCCCGTGACAACTTATGTGGCGAACGTCAGCGACGTTGTCAACGCTGCAATCGCGTCGGGGGTGAAGAAAGCCGGGTTTCGCTTCCAGATCAGTCCTGGCACGACCGCCGCCTCAAGTCAGGCGTTCATGGCGTGTTCGCCGAACGGCACGCCGGCGTGCGATGACATCGTGGATTCCGATCCAACTACGAAGCCCTTCTTGACCGTGCGGGACCGAATCCCCTCGGACTACGACAACGATCGCGATATCGATCTTCTCGACTATGCACATCTTGCGGGTTGCGTCTTGGGTCCGGGTGTCGCGGTTGACGCGGATTGCGCGTTTTTCGACGCGGACTATGACGGCGACGTGGATATGGCCGACGTTCGCGCGTTCTTGAAGGACATGACGCTGTACCATCAATAACTACACGCAATCGGCCCCACCTGTCAGGTAGAGATCTCTTTCTCTTTCACCTCATTTCGATGAACTGGCGTAGATGGACGATTTGCCCCGATTCAGTCGCCCGAAAACTAGGATTCTTAATCGTCCTACCCTGAGTAGGTAACGTCTCATCTTCTGCCAAACGCGGGAGGCCTTCCTGAATCATTCCCAATTGCGGGAAACGGACCTGCCTCCGAGAAATACCCGGACCCATCCTCCGAAGAGCGCAAGTCCTTTTGAGGCAAAGACTAAGCACAATTTCGGTCGGTCCCGATGCCCTTCTTTTTGCTGGTGATAAGGGTTGGAACGGGGCTTGCCCCCTTGAAGGGCAAGGCGGGTCAGGCTTGCAGTGTTGACGTGCGACGGGAGGCCGTCGGCGCGCAGCAAGCCTTATGGAGCCCGCGAAGGGAGAACGAAGATGTCCGCGGCGTTTCTCATTGCAATTGCCGTTTCCACGGCGAGTATCGGTCCGACTTCGAGCGTAGGGTATGTACGTACGATGACGGACGGGATCGTATACCCGGCCAGAATCGCGCCCACGCCTGGTGGAGGGGTCTACGTGACCGACCCGCCTATGAAGCTCTTCGTCGAGTATAGCGCGGCGGGAGCGTTGGTGGGCTCGCACGCCATTCCCGAAGGCGCGGTGGGTATCGCCGTGCATGGCGACGGGCGAATCTTCATTTCGCGCAATGACGCCAAGATCGGCGTTTACAGCACTGCATTTGCGCTTCTGGGGACGGTGAATCCAACGCCGCTGACCCTCACCGGCCCGAACGATCTCGCGTTCAACGCCACGACAAGCGAGCTGTACACCGTGGACAGCGAGGCGCATCGCGTGTTGGTGTTCAGGGAAAGCGCCCCGAATACCTGGACGCTTGCACGGTCGTGGGGCATGGAAGGGTCGGGGTTGGGAGAGTTTGCCGCGCCGCAGGCAATCGCCCTCAATACTACGCTCGGCCAAGTCATCGTCACCGATGCGGACAACTTCCGCATTCAGGTCTTCGATACGACCGGGATCCTGCTGTTCAAGTTCGGATATCGCACACTTTACCTTGATCCCCCGCCGAGCCAAACCGCTTGGTTTGCACGTAGCGAGGGTGTGGCCGTTGACTCGTGCAACAACATCTATATCACCGACGCCTTGATGGGCACAGTTCGCGTGTTCAGCAGGCTGGGCGCAGAGCTCAGTCCGACGAACACTCCCGTAGTTGGATATGGAACCGGCGCAGGACAGCTTCGCGAGCCGTGTGACGTGGCTATCGACGGCGCGGGCAAGATGTACGTGGCAAACACCAACAACGGTGCAGTTGAGGTCTTCACCGTCGCGTGCACAGCCGTTGCGTCTTCGTCCACTCCGACCGGCGAATCTCGCCAGGGAAGCAAGCCCGCCAAGCTGGACCGCCGCGGTGCGGATGGGCGGACGACAGTTGCGCCGGTTGCCGCCGTGCAGTTGCGGATGCCGGACAACCCTGTGGAAATCGTATCGGTCATCAATAGCGGCGAATACTGTGCCGAGTTCGATTTCAACCGCGACAACGTGATCGACCTGGCCGACCTGCAAATCGCCGTAGCGACTTTCGGCGCAGGAACCGTTGAAGACTTTTTGAAGATGGGAGACGGGGTGGCCGCCGTGAACCATCCGGCCGTGGCGCCTCCGCACATTCTCGATATGCCTAACGCCTGCGGCCGATGCCACTCTATGGACGCCTCACCGGGCGGGATGCTGACGGGTGACGGCCAGGAGAATCTCTGTCAGTCGTGCCACTCGGCGGGCAAGATCGCCGGAGATGACTGGATCGGTCCCGGCGACGCCGCAATGAACCACCCTTGGGCTGTACTAGCCTCTAACGCGGATCCTGGACCGGCCCCGGACAGCGAACTGCAACTGCACCTCGACGCGGGCAAGGTTCGTTGCGGGACCTGCCATGAACCGCACGAGCCGACCGCGGCCGTGTGCGTTGTGCCCAGCCCAATCCCCGGATGGTCTTTCCCGTCCCATATCGGGTCTTGTGCGGGCGGCCCTGCGAATGGAGAACCATGCCAGAGCGATTCGCAATGCAGTATGAATTACGTTCGCGCACAGGGAAACAAGGTTGAGCTGTGCGGCGAATGCCACGTCCAGTTTAGTGAATGGCAGCAGGTTGGTCACGGGGATAGCCTCGGGAACGCGTGGGTACACTACGACTGGAGCATGGGCAACAACTGGTTGTGCACAGGCCCCGGAACCCCGTATGCGTATTGCACTGACGAGGGCGCGGGGACTGCGACTTCGCCCGCGACGGCGGTGTGCACGGGCGCTGGCGCGCCGTTGGCGTGCTGCACCGGACCAGGGACAGGCACTTGCACGGTCGTGAATTCGGCATGTACCGGCGTCAAGACGCCGTGGGCGTGTTGCACCGGGGCAGGGACGGGAACTTGTGCTAACAACCTTTCTGCCGCGGCATGCACAGGCGCTGGAACGCCGATGGCGTGCTGCACCGGCGTCGGCGCGGGGAGTTGCTCGAGCCGCGAGGCGTGTAGGCAATGTCACTCGGGTAATGGTTATATTGACTTCTCCAACGACTTCCCCGATGGCGTGGTGAACACCGCGACACACCGTGGCACCTTCCGCATCCCGGATTGTTTGGTGTGCCACACGACGCACGGGAAGGCGCAGGGCCAGGACTTACTGAGGATCTACGACTACGTAAGGCTGCCCACCGGGCAAACGATCCCCCTTCCCGGGTTCCCTCCCGCCGGGCCGGGGGCGACGTGCATGTCGTGCCACAACGGCCGGTCCGTCCCTCCCACGAACCCGTCGTCGGTGTCCACTCCGCACTACTTGAACGGCGGGGCGATGCTTGAGGGCATCAACGCCGTGACCGTTTTCCCCACCGGTACGGGAGCGATCACGTATGTTCTCAGCAACTCGAATCACTCCACCAACGCGGGGCTCAATTGCACGACTTGCCACATGGCGCCAGGCCCGACATCTGGACCTGAGGTTGGCAAAGTCGGCGGTCACTCGTTCCGCCTTGTAGATCATGAGACGGGGTTTGAAAACGTCAGCGTCTGCAATGCCGCCGGTTGCCACACGGGGCTGACCACCATCAATCGAACGGCCAACGGCGATTATGACGGCGATGGGACGGTCGAAGGTGTCCAGGATGAGACGAACGGGTTGTTCGCCCTTCTGAAGGACGCGATTTATGGAGCAGGGGCGTCGCGGCTGTTGTTGAACGGCATCACGGGATTACCCACAACCGAACCGGAGATTTGCACCGGTGCTAGTACTCCGCTGGCTTGTTGCACTGGAGTACGCACCGGCCCAACCTGCACGGATCCGGACGCAACACCCACGAATCCGTATTGGACTTTGAGCAGATGTGTGGGTGGGACTAGCGCCGGCCTGCCGTGCAGCGGCACAGGCGCCGGTACCGCCCCGTTCAACTGCCCAAGCGGAGCATGCACCGTCCTGGTACCAACTGGTAATCGGACTTCGACGATTATCAACGCCATCTGGAACTGGGAGTTTGTGGATAACAGCGGCGACCGCGGTATTAAGAACACTGGTTATGCGGTCGGCCTGCTGCAAATCGCATACAAGGGAGTTACGGGCAATGCCGTGGCGAGGTTGTCGGGTTGCACGGGTGCTGGAACACCGTGGGCGTGCTGCACGGGCGTGGGAACGGGAAGCTGCTCAGCCATAACCGCGTACAGGTATTCGCCGGCGCCGTAATGGTGATCCGTCGCGAACGCTGCCGTACTTGGGGCGGGGTCGCGGTAAATGATGCCTGAAGGCGGCAAGTGGCCGCCGGATCGGGCGGAAAGAAGTTGAGTTTGCACCAATAATCGGCCCTGCGGTCAGCAATGATCGCGGGGCCGATTTGTCTGTTGATCGCATGGAGTCCCGACGCCGCGGGATTACGCTCCCTCCGCAGCCCAGCAGTATCCGCGAGTCCGCGCGGACTCCCGGCGCGCCGGGATTGCATTCCGTCCGCGGCTCGCCATACTGGGACCGCGGTACCGATCGGGACCGCGGGGGCCGTGACAGCCACGCACATTCCGGTTAACTTGGCATCTTTGTCAAAGGTCGCCTGATCGGCGAAGCAAGAACCACAACGGGAGACTTTGCAGACATGATCGAATCCCTTCGTAACGACGACATCATCGAAAAGGCCGGCGGGCGGTTCAAGCTCACCGCTCTCATCCAGCGCCGCTGGCTCCAATTGCTCCAGGGCGCGCGCCCCATGATCGACCCCAAGGGACTGACCGAAATCGAGGTCGTCCTAAAGGAGATCGAGCTGGGGAAGATCGAGCTCGAAGTCGTTGAAGAAGACGAAGAGGATGAAGCCTGAGAGCCGATTCCAGAAACCGACTCAGGTCGGTCCGCGCGGACTAAAGTCCGCGGCTCGTTTAGATGCTGGGGTTGGTTCAAAGGCCCCCTACGGGCGTCCGCGAGCGGCAGGGGCGAGCGCGGCGCAGCAATGCCCGGCCTCCGAGGCATCCACGGTTGGTCCCGCGGCCGACGCCGACTTGGGAGGGTATGAAGTCCTAGTCGCCCTCACCGGCGGCATCGCCGCTTACAAAGTCTGCGACCTGGTCTCCAAGCTCGTGCAGCGCGGCGCGGGCGTGACCGTGGCCATGACCAGGGCGGCGCGGAAGTTCGTGACTCCGCTTACCTTGCAGGCCCTTTCGGGCCGCGGAGTGCTGACAGACCTGTGGCACGCCGAAGGATCCGGCGACGTCCAGCATATCGCCCTCACCGATCGCGCCGACCTGTTTGTGATCGCGCCGGCCACGGCCAACATCATCGGAAAGATCGCCGCGGGCGTCGCCGACGACGTGGTGACAACCCTTGTCATCAGCGCCGCCTCTCCCGTCCTGCTCGCGCCCGCGATGAACGAGCGCATGTGGAACAATCCCATCGTGCAGCGCAACGTCCGAATTCTGAAGGAAAGCGGCTGCGTATTCGTCGGACCCGGCGAGGGTTGGCTCGCCTGCCGCAGCGTCGGTCCGGGGCGGATGGTTGACAGTCCCGAGCTTCTCGACACCGTGGCCGCGGCGCTGCAATCTCGCCCGCCGAAAAACTCCGCCTCCCGCTGAGCACCTGCTCGGCAATCACCCCGCGTAAGCGTTCATGCGGGTATTTTTGGAATCTTTGATTTAACCACGAAGAACCTAGCGCGGGCAATGCCCGCGCTAGGTCCTTCGTGGTTTGAAATGATCTGAGCATACCCGTGAACGAACACCATCCCGCGTTGCCAGAGTAGAGGACGCCCAATCGAGTGCCGTGTAGTGGCACTTGTGCACAAGCCTAGTGGTACGACGCAGCCAAAATTGCGGGTTCACACGCGCGGCTGCCGAGCTGCCGCCTTCAGGCGACGCGTCTGGATCGCCCCGCGCGGCATGAATGCCGCGGCTCGGGCCAACCCGCAAAATTAGGTGCGCCGGTCATTGCCCGCCGAAGGCAAACGCCCATTCGAGTGCCATGTGATGGCACTTGTTCGCAGGCTGGGCGATCACCTGACCGTTCAGCCTGAGACAAGGTGGAATCGTTCTCAGAGCGATTTGTCGGAAATTCATTTCTGAACAATTACAGGATCGGTACAGGTTTTTCCGTGAATCTGGGATGCTTGCGCCGAATGGGTCGTCGATAAAGGGGCAATGAGACTCGCGTTTGGACGATGCTGGTTGGCATCGGTTGGAAAGAATAATCGCAAGGCGAAGCTCACCGCGACGATCCTCTACCGCCAGCCGCGAGCAGAGTTCTTACATCACGACGACTTGCGAAGTGACAGGGACCGATCAGTCTCATAAGCTACGTATTTATAGTAGGTTATGGTTGCCATGAATCCGCGTGACGCCTGCCGGAAAATGCGTAAAAGACTGGTTGAGTGTGTGCTCCGCGCGAGCTTTCCACAAATCAAATGTTCAAGATGGGAAGCTTTAAGGGCCGATTACGGGAGAATGGCCTGGCGACGCCGCGCCAATTTTGTTGCGGCGCCGACGGGATGACGGTTGGCCTGCAGGCGGTGAAACGGCAGTTGTTTTTTTTGGAATTTGGTGATTGACATACAGCGCCCGGTTCCTACAATTCGCCCGCAGAGGCCGACGGGTTCGCGCGGTTTTGTGTTGAATTGAGCGCGGTCCCGGCGACGCAAACGGCGGCCTGCGTTTCTCGGAATGGCGCGATTTCGAGAAGCACCGGCCCCCAAATCAGAAGAGTTTTGCGGAAACGTCTGGGGCGGGAAGCGCAAACAGGCGGCGGCGTTGATTGGGTCAAATGGTAACCGAGAGTCGGTGTGTTCCCGAAGTCTCGCGGCGGGACGGCGGGGGCGTGATCGTACTCTGCGGTTTGTTTCGTAAACGGTTCGCGGGAAAAAAAGCGTGTAAAACGGTTCACGCCACAGTCTTCTTTTCTTTTGGAGGTTAACGAGAAATGACAAGTTTCAAACGAAGTGACACGAAGCTGGGCACGTGGGTGCGCGGCGTGTCCCGGTACGGCATTCTCTGTGGCGTGTTGGTTGTGGTGCCACTGAGCATGGGAGGTTGCATAGACAACTTATTGGCCCTCCTCGGCGGCAACCTGTGCGCCAAGGCCACCGTCAATGACAATAACCCATGCACGGTTGACACGTGTGCGGTGGTCAGCGGCAAGGCTGTGGTAACTCACACGCCGAAGACCTGCGCTACCGGTCTGGTCTGCAATCCGACCGGCGGGGCTTGCGTCGAGTGCTTCGACAACGCTGGTTGCAATGACACCGACGCATGCACGACCGACACGTGCGGCACGGACAACAAGTGCGCCCACGCCGCCGTCACTGGTTGCTGCAAGGCGGACGCGGATTGCGACGATACCGACGCCTGCACGACGGATACTTGCGCCGCGAATGCGTGCGTACATACGGCGGTTGACTGCAACGACAACGACGCCTGCACGGACGACACCTGCGTCGCGGCCACGGGCTGCGTCCATACCGACAAGACCTGCAACACAGGCGAAACCTGCGTTAACGGCACCTGCGAAACAAGCTGCACTGTTGCCACGGCCGCAACGGATTGTGATGATAGCGACGCCTGCACCGATGACGCGTGCGATGCCACCACGCTTACTTGCACGCACACGGCCAAGGATTGCAACGACAACGTGGCCTGCACCACCGACACTTGCACTGCCGGGGTCTGCGACCACGCCGACAACTGCGCGGCTGGCGAAACGTGCAACATGACGTCGGGCCTGTGTGAGGCGGGTACGGCGTGCACTGTGGCCACAGAGGCCGCGGATTGCCCGGATGACCTGGTTTTCTGCAACGGTGCTGAGTCGTGCGACGCCACAACCTTGGTCTGCGTTCACGCCGGCGACCCGTGCGTGGCGCCAGCGACCTGCGACGAAGTCACCAATGCCTGCATTAACCCGACCGGGACGACGTTCACGTTGACGCTGGCTTTGGACACCTTCACGGGCGCTGCGGCGGACGACACGTTCACCGCTCCGCTGATTTTCAACGCTCCGAGCGGTACAAACGTTCCGTCGCTGCAAACCGGTGACAACCTCAACGGCGTGGGCGGCGCGGACGTACTGAACGCCACGTTCAACAACACAGCGGCAACGACCGTTCAGCCGACGATTGCCGGCATCGCTACGTTCAACGTCACGGATTTCGGTTCGACCGCTTCGACGACCTTCTCGTGCACGAGCACGACCGGCGTGACTGCGATCAACGCCACGAATGGCACAAACACGTTCCCGTTGGTGTTCACGAACGTACCCAATGTCGTGAATGTCGGTCTGACCAACACCAACGCGGGCATGACCGTAAGCTACGCGACGACCGCGACCAGCGCTTCTACCGACGCCATGACAGCCACGCTGAGCAATGTGACCGCCGGTACGTTGACTATTACCTCGACCGGGGCTAACGGCATCGAGACGCTGAATCTGTCTTCGGGCGGCGCCGCCAATACCCTGGCCGCCATCACACAGACCACGGGCACGAGCTTGGCGAAGATTACCGTTGCGGGCGACAAGAGTCTGAAGGTCACCGCGGCGTTGCCCATGGTGACGACGCTTGATTGCAGCACGATGACCGCCAATACGGAATTGACGCTGTCGGCGACTGCGGCCAATGTGGCCTATACCGGCGGCACTGCTGATGACATTGTTCTTTTCGGTGCGACCTACACCACCGCCGATGTCGTCAATGGTGGTGGTGGCACGGACACTCTGGGCATGAACAGCGCCCAGGCGATCGTGACCTCCACGCAGAGCAACGTCTCTAACTTCGAGACAATCAGGGTCCAGGACCAGTTGAACGGCGCCTTGGCTCTGGCGTACTTCGGATCGACCGTCAAGAACGCATGGTTGTCGACAGGTTCCGCCACGGGTTCGACGATCACCATGCCGGCTCTTGGCACGACTGGTGGAACGGTATCCATCGAGAACAGCGATAACGCCGGCACGTTGGGGATCACGGTTTCGGGCTCCGGTACTACTGATGTGGTGAACTTGGCTCTGCAAAATGCGGATATGCTCGGCGCGCTGACCGCCACCGGCGCTGAAACACTCAACCTTTCGTCGGGGAATGGTTCCGATGGGACCGCGGCCGATGGCAGTGCTAACACGGCGACGACGGTCGTGATGGTCCCGTCGTCGGGTACCGCGACTTTGAACATCTCCGGTTCGGTGGCGTTCACCATGAGCGGCGCCATTACGGCCGACACCATCAACGCCTCGACCCTTACCGCGGCGTTGACAATGGGGACGAACGTCATCGCGGCAGGCTCTACCAACGTGGTGGTTACCGGCGGCAGTGGTAATGACACCTTGTATGGCGGACCGGGCACGGGCGACAGCATCAGCGGTGGTGATGGAAACGACAATATCATCATCCTTGGTAACGGCACCGGCACCGGTGCGGCCAATCAGGGTGACGTTGTTGCCGGCGGATCGGGCAACAATATCTTCAAATTCCAGGCGGCCACGTTGGCAGACCTGTGCGCCACGTCGGCCGGGACCACCCGGACGGTGAAGATCACCGATTTCGACACCACGAGGGACAAGATCTCGTTGATTAACGATGCTGGGGTTCAGACCAGCCTGACGCTTGCCACTGGGCAGAGCATCGCGGCGAGCAGCCTGACGGACGTCTACGCTAACATGACGGCGATTAGCGCCAGCGTGAGCGGCGCGGCGACGAATGCAGTGCTTATCACCATCACCAGCGGAACGCTGAATGGCAACAAGTACCTGTACGTGAACAACGCGACGGCGGGCGTGAGCAACAGCGCCGACATGCTCATCGAGTTGACGGGCATAACCGGTACGCTGGCGAGCACGAACTTCCAGTTCAACTAATTTCTGGAAGCAAAGCAATCGGGTGCGACTGACCCGACGCAGTGAAAACGATCACGGGGCCCGGTGGGTGTGATGCTCACCGGGCCTTTTCTACGCGCTGGGCGGTTGGATCGAGGCGAGGATCGGAGCCGCGAGCGGGAGCGAGCGGATTGATCCCTGAGTTTTCGGCGGCATGTCGTGTTCCCGGCGCGCCGGGACTCCACGCTCTGATTGGTCGCGAACCGCCCCGCAGCTCCGTAGGTCGGGTAATCGACCCGATGGTGTGACGTAAGCAATGGAGCCCGGTGGCTTCGGACGCCGGGCTCCTTTCTTGCGCCCGGGGAATGAATTGGCGGAGGCGGAATCGGGGGGTAGAGTAGCTGCGTGAAAGCGACCGTCTACGTTGAGACCAGGATTCCGTCGCACTACTGCGATAAAAAGTAATCGCGGGGCTCGGTGGGTGTGATGCTCACCGGGCTCCTTCTTTGCGCGAGGCGGGTCTGAGAACGGCACGCGAACCCCGGTGACACGGCGTGTCCGTAGGCTTGCGCCTACGGCTCTGAGGAGCGGCGATCGTACGAACGATGGAGCCCGGTGGTTTCGGCCGCCGGGCTCCTTTATGCGCGGGTGACGATGAAACGCGGTACGGCGGGGTTGCGGTGCGTCCAGGTTTGCGGTGCTCTGCCGTGAGATCGTCAAACTCGTCCGGGTTTGCACTCGCCGAAACGTTGAACGGCATCCGAAGAGGCGGGGAGGACGCTACGAGTGAATGAAGAGAAGGGGGTATCCCCTTGACTCCAGGAACGACAACAGGTAGTAGTTCAGGGTATGGAGGATTACCCGCGAGCGTTGCTGGAATTCGAGCGGCGGTTTTCGTCGGAGGAGGCGTGCCGGGAGTTCCTGGCGACTCTTCGTTGGCCCGACGGCTTCGCCTGTCCTCGATGCCGGGGCACGGCATGGTGGGCGGCC
>Ga0209777_10001410_pt1 | contig 34859 bp, 39 predicted proteins | sample FrelakmetHBP12HB_FD_187147 | JGI IMG/M metagenome (GOLD analysis project Ga0209777, IMG submission 187147) | Freshwater lake sediment microbial communities from the University of Notre Dame, USA, for methane emissions studies -HBP12 HB (SPAdes)... | ecosystem: Environmental > Aquatic >...
GTCTTCCCATGAAAGATCACCTCACGGGACACTGAAGAGGCCTGGGTTTATAAAGGTTGCGGCTTGCGGGCCCCCACGGTGCCATAACAACCGCAATCTTTATATATTCCTGGCGCCATGAAACCCTCATGAGCCTCGAAAACCCTTTCAACAGACTTGTTTTGGGCGACTTGATGAAGTCGCTCCTGCCGGACTTCGTGCTTGGCTTCGCCTTCTTCACCGCCCTGGTTTACGCCGTCCTCGGAAAGCGGTTCGAGCGCCAACGGTCTGCGGTGGCTGCGTCGGCGGCCATGGGCATGGCCTTGTCTGTCGGGCTAGTCTGGTGGGAACAGGAGGCTGGGCTTTCGATACGAGACCTCGGTCCCGTGGCGGTGGGCTTTGCGGTCATCATCCTGGCCGGCGTAATGTACCAGGCCATCCGTCAGACGGGCGGTTCATGGGCGGGCGCGGGCATCGCGTTCGGTGCCAGCTTGCTGGTTGCGTCCGTGCTAGGGACGCGCTGGCCGATCCGGGAAGAAATCGTCCGGACCATCATGGCCGTAGCCGTGATCGGGGGCGTTGTGGCATTCCTCGCCCATCGCAGCCATCACGGTGGCGGGCGCTCGGGGCAAGTCCGGTTGCCAATCATCAAGGCCGTCCAGGAAGTTCCCATCATCCGCCGTAGCGTGCAGGAGAGCAGGCAGGGACGTGCCGTCTCGGAAGTCATCAGCAGGAACCTGAAGCAGGCCCGGCGGAAGGTTGACCATCTCCACGAGCATCCTGAGGAGGCAGGCGATGCCCTGCTGCAAATCAGACGTATGCTCCCGGCTGAGGGCTGGTTGACTGAGCGGTTGGCGCGGCTGCGAGAGACCGCCCACAGCTTCAGGGAAGGCCATATCGCCAGAATCAGGGAGCTTGAGCAGGTCTTCGGCAAGCTCTCCCCCGAGGGAAGACGGAAGGCGGCGGAGCAAATGGCCGCCTCCTACAAGGAGCTTCACCTGGACGTCCGGCTGGAACGCCTGGACCAGGCGGTAGCCGCAAACGAGAAGACGATCCGCGAGCTGACCCAGAGAGCCCAGGCCTACGCCGCCTCGCATGACTATCGCAGGCTGCACGATGCCCTGAAGGCCGCCCAAAGGCTCCAGGAGCACAACAGTAAGCTCTTCAAAGCCATTGACCGAACGGAACGGAACCTTGGCGACATGGCTGCCCAGATCGCTCAGAAAGCATCGGGTGAGCCGTGAATGCAGGTCGACGCACCCCGCCTGGAGGATCGGCTTGCGCCCGACGAACCGCCCTACAGGTCTCGCGGCGAGGCCCAGGTAGGTAGGCTCCTTGACCGCTATGGCATTCCTTTCTTCTACGAGCACCCCTTGGTGGTCTGTGACAGGGGCCGATACCGAGTTTGGCACCCAGACTTCACACTACCTGATCACAACAGGTTGATCGTCGAGTACGCCGGCATGATGGATGTGCCCGACTATGCAGCCGGCATTTGGCATAAGCAACAGGCCTACGCGGCCAACAGAATAGCGGCCGTCTTCGTCTATCCCGACGACCTGCGCGGCCCCGACTGGCCGGAGCGGCTCATGGCAAGGTTCTCCCTGCCCCTTCATCAGATCGCACACGAACGTTGATGACCTCTTCACAGAACACAATGGCTTTACGCGCGGCCTCGCGCGAATCCGCCCGGCGACATCTCAGTAATCCTGACAGAAGTGCCACAGCATGTTGAGCACCTCACACTTCAGATGACGAGCAACTCTGAGGTCACTTGGCGGACGGAGGCGGGTGAGCCAATTTCTCCCTTAACTCAGCCACCAGTTCCTCTGTGAGCATTCCCATCCATGGGCTCAGTTTTTGGGCAAAGGTGATGCTCTTGGAACCGCCCATAGACCACAATACGCTGCCCGTCTTGGTACTCACACAACGACAGCCAAAAGCGACGTCGATCACGGCTACAGACATTCCGGGTTGGTCCTTCATGGCCATAGCACAAGACAGCACGTTGCCTACGATGACCGCATCAACACCGGTGAGTTTCCCGATACGCTCATAGTCGCCCTTGGCTACAAGGTCAGATAGTTGCAGGCCCTGCTCCTCCACCACCTTGGCGAGTTGGGCCCGCTCTCGAAGATCGTACCGATTCATTTTCATCAGCGCACCGGTCACGAAATTGGCCGCATTGAGGCCGGTATCGTCCCCGCCTTGGGAGAACGACCATCCTGTTGGAGCGGCAGCCTTGGCAGGACTCCAAGTGAACCCTGTTACACCCACGGTTTTTACTGCGGTCTGATCGACGAGCCAGTTCACCTCTACATCGTGTCGGGAGGTAACCGATTCACAGCCGCATGCAATCGTGACTGCGATGCACAGAAGCCCCAGGACTACCGGTGAAAGTCGTGTGGTTGTCATCAATTCCTCTCCTTCTCATTGCCCTTGGCGAGTGCAGACTTATTGCGCAGATGGCTTGGCCGCCAACTTGGCGCGGATCTGCTCGGCAATCTTCCGGCACTCCTGGCGGGCAATGTCAAGTACATCGGCCGTCCCTTCCTTGCGGCTGACGCTGGCCGACCAAAGAATGACGCCTGTCTCAGAATGGACCATTCTGGCAGAGAACGCGAGGTTACAGCCACTCATACCGATAACATTGGTCCAGTCGCGCAATTTCCCCACCGTGCCGACGATAACTGCGTCGGAGCCAAGCAGTTTGCCGATGTCGGAAGCGCTCTTCTTCTGCACAAGCTCAACCAGCGAGAACCCCTTCTCCTCAAGTACCTTCCGAATCTGCGACCGTTCAATGTATGTAAAGCCGCTGGTGCCGATCAGTTCCGTAGCCAGCATGTCACTGATGACCTCGCCATTGTTAAAAATAGTTCTGAATGTATAGCCCGGGAGCATCCTCGCTTTCCTTGGCTACAGCGACTCCCTCGAACGGCAATATGGCGACAGTCTTGATTTTGAAGTTCGCGATGTCGGGGGTCACCTCAACCCTTGCTGTGGGGCCGCCGCAGCCGGCAATCGGGATTGTAACAAGCAGAAGCACTGTCGACATCAAGCACCGAGGCATCAAAGATCCTCCTTTGTATGGCCCGTTCAAGGCCGCGGCCAGGCTCGCTACTGTGTGGGTTTGGACGGCAGTTTCGCGCGAACTTGCTCGGCGATATACTTGCACTCCTGACGAGCAATTTGCCAGACATCCTCTGTACCTTCCCTTCGAGTGACACTAGCCGACCACAGGACGATGCCTGTCTGAGTGTGTATCATTCTTGCAGAGAAAGTCAGTTCGCAACCTGGGCCGGTGAGGGAAGTCCATTGCCTCGCTTTGCCAACCGCACCCAAGACGACACCATCCGCTCCTACCAATCTGCCAATTTCCGAAGCGCTTTTCTTGTGAACGAGATCTGCCAAGGAGAATCCTTGCTCCTCAAGTACCTTCCGAATCTGCGATCGTTCAATGTAATCGAAGCCGCCCACCCCCATCAGTTCCGTGGCCAGCATGTCGCTGATAGTCTCGCCGTTGTTTGGATGGTTAATCTGCAGAAAACCGAAACGGTCTTCAATCTCTTTCTCGACAGGTGCTCCCTCAAACGGCAATATGGCTATGGTTTTTATCCCGAGGTTGGCGATCTTGGGGTTCACCTCAACTCGGGCAGTCGCCGGCGGAAGACCACAGCCGGCAATTGTGATCGTAACAAGCAGGTGCACTGTCAGCATCAAACGCCGTGGCATCAAATATCCTCCTTCGTATGGTCTGTTCAAGGTTGAGGCTACGCCGGCTTCCCCAATTACATTGAGTTGCTTTGAACCGGCGGCATTGCAACAGGCTGCGGCCCCTTACTTCGCACGAAGTTTGTCGCGCAATTCCGCGGCGATCTGCTTGCACTCTTGTCCGGCGATTTCCTGAACCCTGTCAGTGCCCTCTTGTCGGCTGACGACGGCTGACCACAAAACCACGCCCGTCGGAGCATGCACCATTCTGACGGAGAACGTGACGAAGGACCAACGTAAGTTCAGCGCATTCGCTCCGCATTCCATCTTACTCACCGAGCCCAGCACAACGGCGTCGGCACTGAGCATCTGACCGATTTCCGTTGGCGTCTTGTGCCGCAGAACGTCCGACATCGAAAGGCCCTTTTCCTCAAGAATCTTCTGTATCTGTGAGCGCTCAATCAGGCTGAAGCCGCCAAGGCTGATGAGTTCCGTCGCCATCATGTCGCTGATAAGATCGCCGTTGTTCGGGAAGCGGGTTATCCAGTAAACACCTCCGTTTTCCTGCTGCTCGCCAGGAGCGCTCTCAAACGGCAGGACCGCAACCGTCTGGAACTTGTGGGCGGCAATGTCGGGGCTTACCTGGACCCTTGCAGTTGCAGGGGGAAGGCCGCAGCCGGCCAACAAAGCCGCAGCAAGTACAGGCAACACTAGACTCAGCATGCGCGTGCTCATGATGCCTCCTTATGTAGGCCGCGGCAAGGCCGCGGCCATGCTCGCTACTGTGTGGGTTTGGACGGCAGTTTCGCACGGAGTTGCTCGGCGATGCCCCGGCACTCCTGGCGCGCAAGACCAAGCACATCGGCCGTCCCTTCCTGACGGTTGACGCTGGCCGACCAAAGAATGGCGCCTGTCTCGGAATGGACCATTCTGGCAGAGAACGCGAGGTTACAGCCACTCATACCGATAACATTGGTCCAGTCGCGCAATTTTCCCACCGTGCCAACGACGACAGCATCAGCGCCAAGCAGTTTGCCGATATCCGAGGCGCTCTTCTTCTGGACAAGTTCGACCAGCGAGAAGCCTTTCTCCTCAAGTACCTTCCGAATCTGCGACCGCTCGATGTACGTAAAACCGCCAGTTCCGATCAGTTCCGTAGCCAACATGTCACTGATGACCTCGCCGTTGTTGGGGTAGTTCTGCTTCCACCACCCAGCGAACTCCTCTTGCTCTTTGGGGAAGGTGATTCCCTCAAACGGCAAGATGGCGACGATCTTGACTTTGAAGTTCGCAATGTCAGGGGTCACCTCGACCCTTGCCGTGGCCAAGGGGCCGCAGCCGGCAATTGTGATCGTAACAAGCAGGTGCACTGTCAGCATCAAACGCCGTGGCATCAAAGTTCCTCCTTCGCAAGGCCCGTTCAAGTTCAAAGCCATGCCGCCTTACCGCGCGGTGGTCTTGGCTGCCAACCTAGCCCGAATCTGCTCGGCGATGCTTCGGCACTCTTGGCGAGCAACCTCAAGTATGGCCACGGTGTCTTCCCTGCGATTCACACTGGCCGACCAGAGGATCACCCCTGTCTTCGAATCCACCATTCGGGCAGAAAAGAGGATAGAGCAGTCCTGAACGTTGACCACATTCCGGCCAGTGTGCATCTTGCTCACATTGCCTAAAACAACTGCATCCGCCCCGATCAGCTTGCCGATCTCCGAAGCGGTCTTCTGGCGAACCAAATCCGCCATGGAGAAGCCCTTTTCCTCCAAGACTTTGCGGATCTGCGAGCGCTCTATGTAGTTAAAGCCTCCAACTCCGACAAGCTCGGTGGCCAGCATATCGCTGACGGCCTCTCCATTATTCTGGATATTCTCCTTCCACCAGCCCCAGTACTCCTCCACATCCTTGTTGACCTGTACCCCTTCAAAAGGCAAGATCGCCACGGTCTCGGTCTTGAAATCGGAAATATGTGGGTTGACCTCGACCCTTGCGGTTGCAGGCGGAAGGCCGCAGCCGGCTAGGAGCGCGACGGCAGTCGCGATTACCACACAGCCTGGGATGCGAGTCTTCATGGAGTCTCCTTCGTCCTGTCGCGTGAAATGTGCACCCATCCGTCCTAAGGAGTAGCCGGTTTCGCGGACAACTTCGCGCGGATCTGCTCCGCAATACGCCGGCACTCCTGGCGGGCAATCTCCCAGATGGCCTCCGTCCCCTCCCGCCGGGTAACGCTTGCCGACCACAGAACGATGCCTGTCTGAGTGTGAATCATCCGTGCAGAGAAGGTCAGCTCGCAACCCGCACTGCCAATGCCACCCCATTGGCGAGCTTTGCCCACCGCACCCAGTACGACAGCGTCGGCTCCTACCAGCCTTCCGATCTCCGAGGCCGTCTTCTTGTGCACAAGTTCGGAAATCGAAAGACCTTGTTCTTCAAGAACCTTTCGAATCTGTGACCGTTCGATATATTCAAAATTGCCAACACCTATCAGTTCTGTTGCCAAGAGGTCGCTGACCGTCTCGCCATTGTTAGGGTGATTGATCTCAGCCCAAGTCCCATGGTCCACGATATCCTTCTCAACAGGGACACCTTCAAAGGGCAATATGGCTACGGTCTTGACCTCGTAGGTCACCATGTTTGGGTTTACCTCAACCCTTGCTGTGGGGCCACCACAGCCGACAATCGCGATCACAACGAGTAGAGGCAGCGTCAACATCAAATGCCGTGGCATCAAAGTTCCTCCTTCGCATGGCCTGTTCAAGATCAAGACAAGGCCGCCCTACTGAGTGACGGGCTTGACTGCTAAGCGTTTCCGGAGTTGGTCAGCGATACTCTTGCATTCTTCACGAGTGGCGCCCAGGACTTCATGGCCGCCACCTCTCTGGGCAACAGAGGCGGACCAGAGGATGACGCCCGTTTCGGTATGCACCATCCTGACAGAAAACCCAATGTCATAGCCCGTCCCTCCAACTACATTCCACCAGATATACATGTTAGATACGGACCCAACAATCACAGCGTCCGCCCCCAAGAGTTTACCAATCTCAGGAGCGCTCTTCTTGTGCAGAATGTCCGAAAGCGAGAACCCCTGTTCCTCGAGAATTCTCCGAATCTGTGATCTTTCGATGAAGTTCAGCCCTCCTATGCCCACCAACTCTGTGGCAAGAGTGTCACTCACGGTTTCCCCGCTGTTGACAACTTTCCGTGCCCCCCAGCCGAAACCCTCTTCCATCTCTCTCGTGACAGCAACCTCCTCAAGCGGTAAGATGGCCACGGTCTTGATACTGAGGTTGGCAATCTGGGGGTTGACTTCGACCCTGGCCGTCGGAGGCGGAAGGCCGCAGCCAGCCAACAAAGCCGCAGCCAGTACAGGCAACATCAGCCTCATAATGCAAGTGACCATAATGTCTCCTTGGGCAGGCCGGGGCAAGGCCGCGGCCGGGCTCGCTACTGTGTGGGTTTGGACGGCAGTTTCGCGCGAACTTGCTCGACAATCCTCCGACACTCCTCCCGCAAAATATCGAGGACGGCCTTTGTACCATCCTCTTCCCGGCCGACATTGGCCGACCATAGGACGTCACCCGTCTCTGTGTGCACCATGCGGACGGAGAAGCTAAGCGTGACAGCCCGCACGCCCAAGACGGTCTCTCGAAACTCCATCATACTCACCGTGCCCAACACCACTGCGTCAGCGCCCAGCAGCCTGCCGATGTCCGACGGGGTCTTCTTGCTCACAAGCTCAGACAACGAGAAGCCCTGTTCCTCCAACACTTTGCGGACTTGCGCCCGCTCAATGTAATGAAACCCGCGCACCCCCACCAACTCCGTGGCCAAGACATCACTGATCATCTCCCCGCTGTTGGGAAAGTTGTGCCGTGACCAGCCCCAAAACTCTTCCACTTCCTTGGTTACGGGTTTCCCCTCCAACGGCAGTATGGCCACGGTCTTGACCTTGAAGTCGGCGATGTCCGGATTCACTTCGACCCTTGCCGCACCTGCCGGGAGGCCGCAACCGGTCAGCGTACACGTTAGAACAAGACCGATCAGGATTGCCCCAACAGACAGTTTGGCTCTCATGCTTTGCCTTTCCCTTGATCCTTGATCCATAAAGGAATTCAGCGGCCCTTGGCCACGCCTTCCTTACGGAGCTTCTCGGCGGCATCCACACTTATAGCGTGCAGGAGCTCTGGGTATCCCTCTTGAGCTTCCCGATGGCACGTCGCAGACCACAGCACTTCGCCCGTTTCAAGAGAAATACACTTTATGTTAAGGCTGACCACTCGACCCCAGCCGAAAGCATGAGTCCAGTTGCCGAACTCCGATACCGTCCCCATGATAACGGCGTCCATGCCGAGAGTCTTGCCAGCCTTGGCGACGGTTTCCTTCTTCATCAGATCTGTTTCCGTCAGGCCGTTCTCGTCCATGAGTACCTTCAACTGTTTTCGTTCGACAACGGCATAGCCTAACATCATTGGGATTTCAACAATTCCATCGGCAGCGATCTCGCCGCTATCCTTGGGACGTGAGTAGGTGGTGTCATAGGGCCCCAGCCGCTCATTCTCCAGCCTGGCGAACTGGAACGAGACTATGCCAATGCGTTTGATTGCCATTTTCTGTGCCTCAACGTCGCGGCTGACCACAACCGAGACGCTATGTCTTGCGCTACAACAGCCGCTTTGGAAAAGCAAACCGCAAAGGAACAAGCCAAGATAGACAATCGACAACCAGTAGGTTTTCATCAATACCTCCTTTAATCCCTGGGCCGCATTACGCAGTTCGGATACCTCAAGGAGATTCTTGTGAGGCAGCGCCCTGCACAGCGTTCACAAGGTCTTCCTTCGCCTTCTCCATCGCCTTCTGAAGAGCGGCCTTCGTGGCAATTGTCTTGTCCATGTGGCGGCTTGTGTCCCTGGTGGAACGCTCAAACAAGGTTTCACCTGAGGCCGCATCGACAGCAATGATCTCGACCTGGGCCTGGACATCACAAAACTTCATGTTGTAGAGTTTGGGTTCCCCCGTAACGGAGGTCTCGGCCGTAACGCTCATCGCGATCCGCCGTCCCTCCTTGCGGCCAAAGGCCACGAGGTTTTCGGCCCGGGACTTTCTGAAGTCCTCCGCGTTCCCCATGCGCTCCAGGGACTTAACGACGACGCTGCGCTGCTTCTCACGGAGCAGGGAGGCTATTGCATCGGCCACCGTTCCGCTTCCGGAGTCAGGTCCTGTGTCCTCGAACACGATCATGATGCCATGCAGGCCCGCCACAGCGGGCGGCTTGCCGGCGGCCGGTTTCTCAGCCAGCTTCGGCGCCTCGACGCCGAATACCTCCTGTGCCCACGTGCACTTGGCCGGGTCGGCGCCAGGAATGAGGTCGGCAATTCTAGCGTTCAGATACGCCGCAACGCGAAGGGCATACTCCGGGTGCGTATGAACCGCATTGCTGGCAATGAAGTTGGAGGCATCCTCGTCGGCTTTGGCCGCATCCTTTCTGGCGTCGGCGGCAGCGGCTCGGGCGCAGTAACCCAGGAAGATTTGGCCGAGGCTGTATTCGACATCGTCGGCAGCCGCCTTGACGGTCTTATTGAGCACTTCCTCGAGCATCTCTCCATCGGGTGGCAGGTCCTTGGGGTCGGCCTTGACCCCGGCAAGCGGATTGCCCACGACGTACCGGTCGGAACTTGTGACCTGCTCCACGACCTCTCGCGCACTGATTACGGCATCTTCCTTGCCCGAGACGTCAATCAGCTTGATGCCACAGCGCCCTAAGGCTGTCTTGTAAAAGTACTCACGGTTGTCGGTGAACTCCTTGTAGATCGGCTCATCCTCAAAGGCATCCAACTGCTTCATCTGTCTGGTGACAGTGCCGAGTTCCGAGCTTACCGTGCTCAGGTCTGACCGCACCTCGCCTTGAATCTGCTGGTGTTGAACCATGGAAGCAAGTCCGCCGATACCACTCACAATCGCTAACCCTGGACCACCTTGTACCAAGTTACCCGCTGCGCCAAACAGGCCACTAAGTCCGGCCTGCCCAGCCGCATCCTTGTAGCCGCGCTCTTCGTTCTTGAGCTGCAATTCGCGGGCCTCCAGCACTTCCTTGCGTCCCGCCAGGCCGTCGTACTCGGGGTTGCGCGTCTTGACCGTACCTGCCTGGTACTTGCGCAGCTCGGTCCGGACACACTCCCGGGTATAGGCCGTCATCGGATAGCTCGTCAACTCAATGGTCAGCCGCATGGCATTAGAATCGGCGGCCACTTCACGCACCTGTCTCTGCGCCCACCGTTTCTCGTCGAAGACGGAGATTCCCCTGACCTTGCGGTTCCAGAGTTCCCTGAAGACGCCGTCGAAGAACCGCGCTCCGAGGGCAGGGTCGAGAGAGGAGTTGACCGGCACTGCAAGGCCCACCTCGATCTGGATACGCTGGCGGACGGCGTCCAGGCACTTGGCCAGGTCAGGGGTTCCGGACGGGCTTTGCCCTTCCATGGCGGCTGCGGCAACGGCATACACAAGGGCTTCGCCGGGTTTCTTCTCGGCCAGAAGAGCGGTGACCTTCTTACGATACTCCGCTGCCAAGCCCTGGGTGCACTTTGCGAGCGCCTCGGCAACATCGGCCTTGTCTCCGAGCATCTGTCTTGCCAAGGCCAGATCCTTAGCCGCATCGGCGAGTTTGCCCTCGCGCAGCGATAGAAGACCCTGTTCCCGGCACTTCGGCCCGAGTTCTGCGGAGATCTGCCCAAGCAGTGCCTGCACTTCCGGTCCTTCCAACGATGTCCTGGCAAGCAACGCCCAAGCCTCTCGGCCCTTGCTTTCCTTCACAAGCGATTGTGCCTTGTGCAGCACTTCCTGGGCACATTCGCGGCGGAGAGGGGTCCATTCCGCCGCCAGGGGACTGTTCTCCAATGCCTTCCCCAGGGCCAGGGCGTCCTCGTGTTTCTTATCTTGAATCGCACGTTTGACCTGGGCCAGGACAGCCTCAGCCTGGCGCATGATTTGGACCTTCTCGTTGAGCGAGGTGCGCCACTGGTTGGAGACGCCCTTTTCCTTTAGCATCTGGAGGGCCTCGCCGCAGGCGTCCCAATCGCGGTCTTTCATGCCCTTCTCGAACTTCGCGTACGCCTCTGAGACCGCCTCGCAAAGTGCTTCAACCTGCTTGAGTTCTGACGCGTCGGGATTCTTCGCCCGAACGGCGCGCAAAGCCTCCTTCGCTTTCTCTATGTCGCCGCGCAAAACCTGTTGCCGCGCTTGGGCGACGGAATCGGCGCCATCCGACCCCTCCTTTGTGCTGGCGTCAGAGGTGGCCTCGGTTGTGGGCTTGCCGGCCGTAGCATTAGCAGCGCCAAACGAGTTCACCGCACTGCCAAAGGCCAGCAGAATTGCCAGCATCCCCGTGACAGCCGCGTGCAGTTGACAGTCATGTTTCCGGTATCGCATGGTGCCCTCGTGTAATAGCTCTTCAGGTTTTGGTCGCCCTGTCAGGCTTCGTTCATTTCATTCGTAAGTTCGGCATGGGCATCCCCTGGCTTCTGGCGTTAAAGTACGCCGCTGTGCCCTTCAATCCCGATTCATTAAGCGATTGGACAATCTTAGGATCGGCCTGCAGGTACTGACCGATACGAGTGCCTGCCCCCCCTCGAATACCTCGATCCATGATCACAAGGGCGCGGTCAAGATTATTGCTGTTCAAGGCCGACTGCATGTTCTGAAGCCACCTAAGATCGGCTGACGAAAGGCCGGATCTGGTCGGCGGTGCAGACGATGCACGTGGTCCCGGAGCCGAAGAAGGAGCGGGACTGCGAAGCGGCGATGGAGGCCCTGAGGACGCTGCACCTGCCTTAGTCGCTCCCGGCACGGCCGAGGCAGGGGAGGACAACGGCGAAGCCGCGGGCCGTCCCGTTCGCACATCGCTGGGCTTAAACGACATATTGTCCGGCTTATTGAACACAGGGTGTTGCAGGATCAGGTTCAGGTTGTTGTACGCCTCATTCAGTTCAAGCGGCGTCTGGTTCTCAACCCGCGCAGCCTCGCGACCGGCCAGGCGCAGTTTGATCTCCTCGTCGATGTCGCTCGTTCTCGGTCCTGCAACGAATGCCGCCAGTTCCGCCGGTTTGGCAACCCAGGCGTCAACCTCGCGGATTAGTTCAGATTGATTCGTAGCCTTGGCAACCTGTTGAAGAAAGGGGCCCAGGCGTTCCGGGTCACGGATGAGAAGGGCGAAGTTGGGAATCTCCATGCCCAGTTCTTCCATTCGGTCCAGGGTCTTTACGAGCATGTAGGTGGCCGTCGGGGAGAGTGGAACCTTGCCTTCGGCTGCCTCGGCGCGCAGCAGGTCCGAAGCCTTCACTGCCCCCAGGATGTCTCTCAGGGACTCTCTGGCATTGTTCACCTGGCGTTCCAAGTCAGCTTGCATTGCCTGTGACTTGGTCAGAGCGGGGGACGCCACCTTCAGAAAAGCCCCTTCTGCAGAGCGAATGCTCATCTGATACCCCATGCCCTTCTCGTCAATGAGCACGGCGTTCTCGGCGCTGGCCACGCTGCCAGCCTTTCCATACAGCGACTCCCATTCCTTGCTTAAGTCTGCCACCGTCTTGATGTTCGACTTGGAAGACTCAAGAGCCTGCACCCCCGAGTCCGTGGCTTTTGTCAGAAGCTTATCCAGCACCTTGTCAAAAGCCCAGTCCTTGACCCCTGCGCCAGGCGGGTCCGCTTGCGCTGCGATCCCCACGATGTTCGACGCCATAAAAGATGCGAAAGCTCCAAAGGGGGTGCGATACTTGTTCACGACTTCACCCTCTTTATCCACGGTCATGAACGGCAGGAACTCGTCTACAGCAAGTTTCTTGGCGAACTCTTGCAGGTTCTTGGGCGCCACGCCATACCGCTCGGCATCCTTTTCCGACTGAAAATACGCTCGTCCGGCGTCAGCAATGCGAGCGACCACCGCGTTCTCGGCCTGTCTTCCCTTGAGAGCCAACAGCGCGTTGTAGGCGTCCTTCGCATCTTTGGGTAGGTCGCCCCAACCCACGCCGTATTTCTGAAGCAGGAGGGCATCCTGAGTCCGCTGCATTTCTCGTGGGAGTTTCTCGTAATAGTAGATGGACGGGTCGGGGCGCACCTCGCGGTTACTACCGGAGTAAGACTGAACTCGGATCACAATATTCTTCGCCACATCAGCCGACAGGCCTTTCATCTGCTCCGACAAGATCTCGGACGGGATTTGGCCGAGAGGACTTGATATCTCTGGGGGCGGTGCAACGCCGATCGATCCAGACGGAGTGCCGGCGCTCAATTTTCCGCCAGAAGCAAGACACAAAAGAATACCGGCTGTGATACAGATGTACCACCTGTTCTTGGGACGCATGGGGCGCCTCCATTCAAGACTGCGTTGCCAAGACCTGCTAAATCAACACCATCTGCCCGAGCAAGCGGATTCAGGCATCCAGGCTAAGTTGAGTCAGCGGAATCGGTAATCGTCTCGACTCGTGTGTACGTTCTCAGGAGGTCGTCAACAGCATCAGCCCATAGACTTGACGCTGGACAGACTGAGGTCAAGGCGGCCACGACCATTCCGACTACGACCTGATATCGCGCCATAGCGCCCCCCACATGAACATCTTGCGTACCGATTAGCCGCCCGACTTTGCCCCTTGTGCACCAGACGGTGGATGGTCGAGTTTGTCCTTCAGATCCCTGACCAACTCCTCGGTAAGTATCCGAAGCCAATACGGAGGCTGTGGCTTCGACGTGGCGCCCACACTCTTGTCACCTCCAATTGACCACACCAAGTCTCCTGTTCTAGTGCTTACACACCGGCATGTGTACGAGACTTCTACATCTTGGATTCCCATGCACGAGACAACCGTAGCCGCCGCAACGCGCCCGATCACAATGGCGTCCACGTTAGCGAACTTCCCAATGAGAGCGTAATCCCCCTTGGCGATTACGTCTGACAATTGGAGTTGATGCTCCTCTAGCAGCCGTTTCAAGTCGGTACGCTCTCTAACCGCGTACTTCCCCAAGTTCAAGAGTTCAGCAGCAACCATATCCGCCACCACTGCTCCGGCATCGGCGACACTGCCACTGGACGCATTCTGAAGCTGCATGAGTGGGGGTTTCCAGTCGAATTCCAGGACTCCAATGCTCTTGATCTCGTTTGGGTCCTTCGCCCAGTTGACGCTTACCTGATAGCGGTTGTTAACAGTCTCGCAACCGGCCAGCGTGACAATCACCAGTATCAAAGTAAGGCCGCTCAGCGCGTTTCTCATGCAAAACACCTTTCTTGCCAAAACGAACCTTTCGTGCGGCTTGCCACCACGCGACATCTTGCCATAGTCACTGTGATCCCTGCCTCGCCGATGGTGGATGGTCGAGTTTGTCTTTCAGGTCTTTGACAAGCTCATCCGTGAGAGTCCGGAACCAGTAGTCCATCAACTGTTGCGTCCACCCGACATCCTTGTCGCCGCCAATAGACCAGAGGACATCCCCCGTAGTTGTGCTGACACAGCGACAAGAATAAGCGATCCCAACGTGCATGAAACCCACACCCGCGACAACGTTCGCCATTGAGACCCTGCCTACAACCACCGCGTCCACCTCAGCGATCTTGCCTATAGTGCGGTAGTCGCCCTTGGAAACGAGATCGGAAAGCTGGAAGGCGTGTTCTTCAAGAACCCTCTTCAGGTCGGTGCGCTCGCGGATCTTGTACCTCGACAGCTTCATGAGTTCTGAGGCCACAATATCAGATATGGCCGGCCCCGCGTCGGTCAAGTGCCCGTGAGCCAAGCCTTCCGGCATCTTGTATTCAGGGGCAGCCCAATCGAACTCGAGTACTCCTAAGCTCTTCACCTGTTCCTGATTGCACTGCCAGTTCACATTGACTTGTTGGCGACCGTGAACGGTCTCGCAACCGGCCGTTGCGGCAACCGCCAGAATCAGAACAACGCCGCTTGCGATCCTTAGCACGTTGGTCGCCTTCCTTTCTCGGACAAGCCTGACACCGCAGTTCGCGTGGGCGGAGCCTCGACACAGTCACCGTGCTTGCTGCTCCCTCTTCGCCCTCGTAGCCGGATGCTCAAGTTTCTCCTGCAACTGCTGCACCAACTCCTCTGTCAGAGTGCGCAACCAAGCAGTGGGATTCCTTATCACAGCATATTCGACCGTTTTGTCCCCGCCGATGGACCAAAGAACATCTCCGGTTTTGGTCTCAACACACCGACATGTGAACCCCGCTTCTAAGTGGGAAATTGGCCCACCAGACACCACATTCGCTGCCGCAACCCTCCCCACCACAACAGCGTCAACCTGAGCGAGCTTACCTATGAGCCGATAGTCCCCCTTGGCCATAACGTCTGAGATCTCGAGTTGATGCTCTTCCAGTATCCTCTTGAGATCCGAGCGTTCTCTTATTGTGTAGCGGTTCAGTCTCATCAACTCAGAGCTGACTATATCCGAAACCGCCGCCCCAGTGTCAGCGGAATAACCCTGGGACATACCTTCCTGCAAATGTACTTCCGGTGCCTTCCACTCAAACTCAAGGACCCCCACGCTCTTGATAGTCTCCTGGTTCTTCTGCAAATCCACGTTGACTTGGTAACGGTCGTGAACGGTCTGGCACCCGCCTGCCACCACCAACGCTACCAGTACTACCGCGGATCCGAAGACGGAACTGGTTCCAGCCATAGAAGTCCTCCTCGTGATCTTGCGGCTACCCCGATCACCCTTCTTCCTCAGTCGAATTGCTGCACCAGTATTGCCAAGCTAGATGGGGAACACAAGCGTTCTTTTGGCCCCAAGTGCTGGAAGTCAGCCCTACGGACCCGCAACGTTCTGGCCCAATCGGGCACGATCTCCCACCAGTCGGGCACTTGGCGAGCATCAGGAAGAAATCAGGATCAACTTCCCTACAGGTCCAACCAAGTCATCAGGGTCACGTGGGCACCTGAGGCCTCCGGGACGGATTCGGCCGTTTCCTTACAGGTGGTCACGGCCGCAGGGGAGGTGGCAACAAGGACAACCCCGTCAAAGTCCGCGGCCAGAACCTTGGCGAGATTACCAGGGATGTCTGACTTCCCCGTCTCGACCTCAATGGCTACACACTCGCCCGGCCTCTCGGCCAAGAGGTCGACAGCGCCGTTGCCCTTGATGACGTGTTCGCGGGTCACCGTATAGCCCTTGGCCTCGAAGTGCTCGGCGGCCCTCATGACCCAGAACGCGTGTTCCAGGCTCGCGCGAGGGCGGGGACCGGAGTCGATACCCACCGAGGCGCAGGCCGTCCGGCCAAAGTCGGTCAGTTGGCAGAGGACAACTTGCCCTGATCGCGTGGCGATCATGACTGCCTCGATGATGCCGGCGGCGGCCAGGGACTGGCGAATGGCGTTGCCGCGCCTGCGGGAAAGATTCAGCCGCTGATAGCGTGAGACCGTGGTCGATAGCGGCCGCGCGGCCACATCCGAGAGGAAGCGTATCGCTTCTCGGGTCATGGCCTTTGCGGGTGGATGGTTTTCAAAATCACAGGCAGAAACAGACGTGTCAGGCAGTGCCTGTGATTCTTCGGGGGATGGTGGGTGGGGTGTTGTTTTCATTTTGTTGATCTTGTCCGCGGTGGGAACAGGTGAAACCTCCTTTGAATTCATTGGCGGCGCCGTATCCGGTCTGGACTTGGCGGAATAGGTCGCCATCGTGGCCTGGATCATCGAGTCCGACACAAAGCCTTCCCGGATGGGGCAACGGGGGATGACGACCATGAACGGTTCGGGGTGTTCATCAGCCAGACGGACGACCGACGTGCCGATGGGGAGGGTGCTTAAGGAATCCCTCTGCTCTTCCGTCAGGTTCATCGCCCCGGCGATCGTCTGGACGTCGGCCCGGAGTTTCTGGGAGAGCGCGAGTGTCGCGTAGGAGTTGGCAAACGCCACCTTCGAAAGGAGCGATGCGGACTGGTCCACGAAGACGTAGCCCAGGCCGTACTGGCGGATCATTCGGATGGAGGACTCGAGGACGGATTCCTTTGCGCCGGGCTGCTTCGCCAGGAGCAGATTGTGGGCTTCCTCGAGGATGATGACGTTGAGAAGCCGGTCCTGCGGCCCCTGGGCCAGTCGGTAACGGTACAGGTACAGGGCCAGGGCCTCGGAGAACATCGTCCGGTCGGAGGAACTGGAAAGGCCGTCCATTTCGAGGACGACATTGTGGTTGAGGAGGTCCGCCACATGGGCGTTGTTTTGCGTATCGACGACCGAGGCGAACTCACCATACGTCATTGCAAGCAAGATTCGTTCCGCTGAGGCCTGCCACATGGCGGCACGGCCCCTGAGTTTGACGGTCCGGAGCCAGGCCAAGAGGTCCTGGATCGTTGGCCACTGGGTCGGGGCACCGGCAAAGACGCCGGTCTTGGCGTAGAGATGGTCGAGGCCCGCCACGAGGAGGCTGATGACGCCTTCGCCGCCCAGGTAGGCATTGGCGATCACGTCCACGATCGACTTGATCCAGACGTGCGGCTCGCAGCCTTCAGGCGGGATGAGCGGGTTGAAACGGAACGGGGAGACCTCACGGCCTACAGTGTAGACGCGCAGATCGGGCCTTAGCGGGAGGAGGTCGCGGTATCCGCGCTTCCAGTCGAGGGCAAGGACCTTGATGCCGCGGTCCATGATGCCGAGCATGAGCATGAAGGTGAGGTTCGTCTTGCCGGAGCCGGATCGGCCGGCGACAAGCAGGTGCTCCTTCAGGCGGTTACTCAGGAGCGTGAACGGGTACAGGGCACGGCCTCCGTAGGAGACCTTTCCCAGGAGGATGTCGCCGCGCTCGGCGAACGCCCTTGGCGGCGGCGGGAATGGGGAGCGGTCGGGCTGATAGCCCTGCCCCAGGTGCTTGGCCGCGAGGAGTTCTAGCGTCTGTTCGATGTCGGCCTTGCCGCCGGGATCGGATTCGGCCAGGTATGCGGCCCAGAGGCCGTCGATCTTCTTGCCCAGGACGGGCTGGAGTTTGCGGCAGAGTTCCTGCGCCCGGAGCATCATGGGGCATCACCCTTGGAGGCTTCCAGGAAGTAGACCTTCCGGTAGGCGGAGAGGTACTGTTGGGCGACCTCGGCGATCGTCACTCGGAGTCGGGACACGTCGCGCCAGAGATTGACGCGTTCCTCGCGCTCCTCCTGGTAGATCTCCTGGAGCTGCTTCTGCACAGCATAGACCTCGCGGGGCGTGGCCGGGGCGGAGCCGCGGTCGGCGACGATGCCGTGGAGGGAGTTTGCGGCCGCGCACTGGGCGAGCTTCATCTCGTAGAGGTTGCTCTCGTAGATTTCGTAGCGGTTCCTGATCTGGCCGATGAGGTCATCCAGGCCGAGCCAGGCGGTGGCCTTGCGGTCGGAGATGAGGGCGGTCGTCGGGTCGCCACGAGGAACAGCGAAGTAGCCCCGCTCAATGATCTGCTCGACCGTTTGAGCATGGTGATAGTGCCTGCGCGGTGCAACCAGGTCCGATGAAAAGTCGTACACGGCAGGGGCGCTATCCTCAGGCCGCTTGGGGGTGGTCGGTACGGTATGGGCGGTCTGGAGATAGAGCCCCCACTGGTAGAAATACGGAATGTAAACCCCGCCAGAGGCGGGGGTATTGGGGTTGGTTTGGGGATACATGATTTCACCTCAGGGATTTCTCCCTTTGGGGTGGTGAATGCGGCGGAGTTTATAAAGGTTTCGGTTTCCGCTACCACTCGACGGGAACAAACGAGGCCGACAGAGGGGCGGCCGAGCACAACACTTATAAAGCCCCGCCGCCCCCCGTGTGTCGAGGTGTACCATGAATCAACAGAAAGCGTGGCTTCTTCGGAAGGTCGAGTCTGGGAGCCGGCAGGCTGTCCGGATGCTGTCGCGCCAGCTGGCACGGTCGCCGGCCGACGAGAAGGAGGCGATCGCGGCGGGGATCGAGTTCGAGCAGTGGCTGGCCGATGCCTGCAAGGACTGCCAGAATGGCAGTTGAGCGGCCCGGGGGGACGGTTTTCAGGCTCGGACTCAGGCTCGCATAAAGCCCCTTATGACCTATACTCCCAACTTCTTTCTTTCAAATTCCCCTTATAATCTCAGCCTTTTCAGACTATTTCTTCCCGTAGTCCCAAACCGTTTTCAATAGCCCCACATACCTCCTTCCAGCACGTCCGTCGTCGCTGTTTCCGCACCCTCTTACCTTCCCATACGCCGGGCCCGAAAGGCCCGGACATGTGGCTGAGCGAAGCGAACGCCGCACACACGAGTCTTCAGACTCGTGTCAAACTGTCCTTCCCACCATGCCTTGCACCATCGCCCTCTGCCTCTTCTGCCTTCTCTTCCTTTCACCATCTGGCCGTGCCGCTTGCCCCGGTACCTGCCAGCGGCTGACAGCTTGCTCGCCCTTTACCGCTTGCTGCTCCTCGCTCCTCCGCCCACCTCTACCTTCTCCCTGCAGCCGCCCCCGCAGGTGCCAACGCCACGTCCCGAGCAGACCAGCGTTACGCCGTGCGGGCCATTCATGGTCCGCGCGGGTATACCCCCACGAGAACGGTGCCGGCTACCCCTCAAGGAACGCCGCCAATTGCTTGGCCCGCCTGGCCCTGCTGGACTCCCGAAGGTCCGCGATTTCAGCTTGTAGCCTCTTCGCTCGAAGCCACAACATGGCCAAGGCTCGCATGTCGTCGCTTGCGATGTGGTCAAGGTCGATGACGCCCATTTTCAGGTATTTCAGGACCAGGTACTTCGCCTTGCCGGGAAGCCTCTCCTTGACGATGCCGACCATGATTAGAAGGTCGCCAAGCTTCTCCTGGAGCCTGTCCGCCTTGTACCGGGCTTTGTCCAGCTCCGGTATCGTCCGCTGGAAATCGACGCTTGCGAAGGCATCGAAGTCAACGCTTGACTCGTCCACCGTTGGCCGGACCCAGCCTCGCCGACTCTTGACAGGCAACGCCAAGACTGGCCCCCACTCCTCTGCCATCGCCAAACGCTCAAGCTCCTCCGGGTCCGCGAGTTCCTCGTCTTCGAGGTCAGGCAGGGTGCCATACCTGTTCTTCCTTTCCACGGAAAGCAGGGCCGAGACAGGCACGTCTTCGACCTCATCTTCCTCACACTCAACTACTTGTTTCATGCTGACGCCTCCGGGCCGTAGCCGCTCATGGGCGGTTCGCCCAAAACAAAGCGAACCGACAGGAGCCGAAGCGAAGGGCCGTCAGCGGACCCCTCATTAAACCTTTAGGCCCATAGGCCGACCCCGCAGGGGGAAAGGTTTAAGAAAAGGGGTCTGCGTGGCCCGAAGCGGTCACTCGGCTCGGCTCACAGCCGCAGCTCCTGGTAGCCTTGAATGCTCTCCCAGTTGTCTTGCCAGATGTCCTCGGTCTCCTGCCGCCAAGTGCTCATCAGGTTTGCCCCGACCACGACGTACACCTTGCACGTATCGCAGGCAACCACATGAGCCCTGTGGATGTTGAACAGCCTCACGGGGTGCCCACGAAGGCACTTGGCCTCGCAGAAGCACTCCCCCGGGTCGAAGTACTTGCGGATGGGCGAACAGCGCGCGCCGTCTGTCCGTCTAACCCCTGGTCTCTTCTCGCTCCTATCCATGCTCCCACCTCTCCGGCCTCACCTTCATGGCGGGCCGCTCAATGCCGGCGGCCGCCAGGAGCAACCACGCATCTCCACGGTCTATGCCAGTCTGGAGAAGCAGTTCACGTAGCGGAGCCCTCCAGTCCTCGTGGACCTACGACTTCTTCGCGTCCGCCTCAGCCGTGAATGTCCCGATGACCTTGCCGGCAGCCACTGTGAATACGATGCTCCTCTCTGGGATGTTCACGTGGGGGAAGACCGGATTCGCGCCAGTGAGAGTAAACTTCCACTGGAAACTCCATTCCCGGGAAAAGAAGTGTCTGCCTGCCCTAACCATCGGCCCAAGCAACCCCGTTTCATCTCACCCCGCCTCATCTCAAGCCGCGGGGGGAGAGGGAGCAGAGTATACGCGTCAGAGCGGTTCTCCCGGGATGGTTCCCCTCCAGTCCTCCCTTCCTTCTTCCTTCTCTTCTTATCTATTATCTTTCTATACTGAAAGCATATATGCCGAAAAACGCTTACTACTGCGAAGTGGCGAAAACGAACATGCAGGCTTGAGGGCGTTCACGGCACAGTGCAGGCCGCCTTTCCGCACACCCCCTCTGCTGTTCCTGGAAGTTCCACTGGAAAACTACTCTCACTGGCATAGTCCTGCCCTAGCGACACTCCGAGGGAACCGCCACACCCCCGGCGCCTTGTCTCAGCCGCCCGCCCGTTCCACTGAAAGGCCGCTTCCCCGGCAGAAACGAAACCTTTTTATACCTGGGCTTCCAGAGCAAACATCACAAGGTGATTTTCCAATGGAACCCCCTAACGTTCGAACCGCCATTGTCAATCAGATCGAGCACATGCTCAAACACGCCATCATCAAAGACCGCCGGTTTCTGGACGATGAGCAGCTGATCCGATCCGAGCAGCTTGCCGTCCTGGAAGAGATCTTCAATGCCAACATCCGCGAGGCGGAGATCAAGGAGTTGAGTTCTCACTTCGCGCCCATCCTGAGAGGAGACCACCCCGTGCACATGGCAGTCTGGGGGAAGACCGGCACAGGCAAGACGCTCACGATCATCTACTTCCTGAACCTCCTTGTCGGCATGTGCCGGAGCCAGAACGTGCCCATCCGGCATGCGGTTCTTGACCTTTCGACGCCCAGACCATGCTTTCGGGCCATCAACGATCTGGCCTGCATGCTCAACGCCAGCAGGCGCTACAAGAAGGGCATCTCGCTCGAAGAGCTGATGCTCCGCATCGAGTCTGCGCTCTCGGACTACTCGGGCTACTTCGTTCTCTTCGTCGATGAGGTCGACAACGTCCGCGGCGACAAGGACACCTTCCTTTCTTTCCTTGTCCGGCGGCTGCCCCAGCGCATCCCCGCCAAGCTGATCCTCGTCTTCGCCTCCAACAGGCTGGACTGGCCGGACAACCTCGATCCGAGGGTGCATTCGTTCCTCAAGCTTAACGAGCTCGTCTTCAAGCCCTATGACGCCCTCGACCTCCAGAAGATCCTCAGAATTCGCGTGGAAAAGGCCCTGCATCCCGAGGCCCTCGAAGCCGGTGTGATTGAGAAGGTGGCAGCCCTTGCCAGCCGCGACCACGGAGACGCAAGGCAAGCTATCGCCCTTCTCGCGAGGGGCAGCTATCTGGCCGAGAAGGCAGGCACGAAGATCACGCTCGACCTTATCGACCAGGCCGTCTGCCACATTGAGCACGACAAGTACGTCACGATGATCCGGACCGCACCGCTCCAGCTTCAGGCGGCCATGGCCGCTGTCATCCAAGCGGCTCGGCTAGCTCAGGGAAAGCCTCTTGCCACCGGCGAAGCCTATGATTCCTATCAAGCATTCTGCAACAAGGCCGCCATCCGGCCTCTGACCGCCCGAGCCTTCAGCGACCTCTTGGCGGAGCTTGACATGTACTCCTTCCTGCGAAGCCGGGTACTTTCCAAGGGCCGATACGGGCGTACCCGAGAAATCTTTCTGGACCTGCCCGAAGACCTCGTGGGCAAGCTTCTGGAAACGATCCTGATGAGCTTCAGAACACGGGGCTGATGATCCAAACGTCTCATGCACGCTCGCCCATGCGTCATGGGATGCCCGGCGAGTAAAAGAGATGTCCAGGGCAGCGGCAATCTGACGCGCCGAATCGCGGGACCGCCAGCTCAAACCGCGCAGAGAGTTCTTGCGCCAGTTCGCATTCTCGCCGGCGCGGCCCAGGCACAATCATGGCGCCGATCATGGTCGCACGACAGGAGAGGTAGTCGATGTGCCAGTGCAGCGGCTTTCTCCGTCGGGCATGCCGGGCAAGCCGTGAAGAAAGGTTCCTCTGGGCACTGCCCACGTAGAAGTAGAAGCCCGGCTCGAATAGAAACTGCCCGAGCCGGCCGACCTGAATCGGCTGGCGCAGCGGCAACCGGAAGACCGCGATGTAAATACCGCTGTCTGCCAATACGTTCAATCCCTCGTGACTGTCGGCCCCATGCACCGTTTGCTTCGAATCGCAGCAGCTTTGTACCAAAGGTGCCTCATCCATTTGTCAGTCTGATCTCGCGTCCCTTGGCCGCAAATCCTGAACTTGACCTTGTCGACAGCCCGCTCAATCTCTTCCTTCCACCTCTGCTCGAACCTGGCCGCCATTGCCTTGCCCAAGTCGTTATTTCCGAAGATTACAGTAAGATCCATTCTCATCACCTAGAAAAGCCAAAGGCGGCTTCTCGCTGGACAGAAGCCGCCTCCCGTTCCCGCAGCCATCTCTCCAGCATCACTGCCTCTCGGTGCCGGCCCGCCAGGTTGCTCGAATCGTTGAAATGGATTTCGTTGGCATCGCGGATCAACACCAGGTCATCCGTGGTCAGCGTCTCTCCCTCGCCCACCTTCTCGATGATCCGCTCATGCTCCTGGATCAACTCCCGGTTCATCTCCTTGTTCTGTTCATCCAAGTCGCTGTCGAGGGCAGCCCGCATGCCCTCGTTGTCGTCCTCCAGCACGAAGAGGATCTGTTCCTTGATTTCTTCATCCGCCATCTTGCCACCTCCAAGCGGTTGGCTCAGCTCAGTCCGTCGCCAATCGCTGGCGATCTGACTTGCCTTGCATAGCCGTCCGCGCCGCCGTGAACCTCGCGATGCTGTCTGCCCCGCGTTTGCTTTCTTTCAACCATTCGACTTGCCACTCGGTGATTCTCTCTCCCTTCTTGTGGCGAAACTCGCCAGGCTTCGGCTCGTCAATCCACTCCAGCTGCAACACCAGAACCAGCGGCGACTCAGCACCATCAGTGTTCCGAGAGAACGCCGTAGCTTCGTCGAACGTGGCGAACGCATAGTAGCTGTCGTCGCCACCGGCCTCAGGATGGACCCATACGCGGTACTCAAGAACGTCGTCGTAGAAGTAGCCTCCGCCCGACTTGGTCAAAGCCGGGTATGTGCCGACCTTGGCGGGATCAACTGTGGCCGGATAGCCGTTCTTCTGCTTAACAGAGAACGACGTATCTTCGCCCTCTCCTCGGCAGCCGCCTGTCAGGCACAGGGCCGTGCTCAAAACCAGGAATGTGCGGAGGGCCTCCTTCAAGCGCCTGTCCTTGAAAGCCGTCCTCGCATCCCGACCTACATTCTGTGTTTTGTCCATTCTCATCACCCATAAAAGCCAAGAGCGGCTCTCTAAAACACGAGAGCCGCCTCGTAACAACCCGACTCACATCACCACTTCTTCCTCAACAGCCCCGTTCTCTGCTTCATGACCGTTCTCTTCGCCGACCATCTTCTCGTATGCTTTTAACAGTGCTAGAATAGCCAGCGGCACCTCGTTCCTGGAGAAGCTTGTCGATGACTTCCACTGTCCCGAGCTGTCCTTGTACCTTCGCCCAATGGACGCCTTCAGAATCGTCTTTGTGCCTCCACCAACGTTGATTTCATTCTCCCAGAGCGCCGCGCTGACTCCGCTGGCACTGAATTTCGCTACAGGTTTTTGTCCTGCCATTTTGTTTACCTCGAAGCTCGTCATCTGACGTGACGGGCCTCTTTCTCATGGAATGGAAAGAGGGCCGTTCCCATTGCCGCAGACAACCACCTGTCTATTGCTGACCCTGGTCACCGTGTTCACCCAAGTACTCAAGAAAGTCCTCAATCATGGCCTTTAACTCCGGCGGCCCGTCGAACATCATGTCTTTACAGTCTTCTGTCGTATCGAGCATCCATTGAGCAACCCTGTCAAGCTGTTCCTGGGGTCTGACAAGGCCTCCGATGGCAACGGGCCTCTTCTCCACTATCTGGCTCACATCCCTCTTCATCAATGCCACAAGACGCGCGTGCTCGTCTGAGGTACCAAATCGCTTTTCGATAATTCCCATCACTGCTGGCACGATTCCATCTCGAAACGCATTGGCAGCATTCATCGCAACAGATCCCAGGAACACTATCGCGAGTTGATCCCTCCCCTGAGGCGATCCAGCCTCGCTCTGCCCAATCCGCTCTAAGCTCATGCGGGCGCATTCGAGAATATCAGCCTCAGCCACCCGATTGTCATAGCACATTCGGATCACCCGCGCGGAGGCGAGGTTGGCCCTCGCATCGGGAAGATACTGCCCTTCCCCGTGCTTTTCTACACACTCGGCTATCTGCAGCTCTAGCAACTCCATGATTTTCAGGGCAACGTTAGACAGCCCTGGCACAAGGGCGGCCGCAATACACCCTTCTGAGGCCACACGCGCCAACCGCCTAACCATCTTGGGAACTCCGCTCTTGTTCATTAGATTCAACACCAAACGGGCAAGGTTGACCGTGGCGGGTAGATGCCGGAACCGCAACAACTGTATCATTACACGCTCCACAGCCACTCCATAGAGAACCGCAAGCTCGCCGGGCTCGACATCGGCTGCCCACTCTGCAAATGCTGCCACCAGACTTTCGGTTTCCTCAGGCGTTCCGATATCAGCAAGGGCAATAAGTACCTGCGCAGTTGTCAACACGGCAGCTACATCCGGACAAGCATGACTGGTGAGCTGGTTCACGGCCCTAGCACAAAGAGGAGCCAGCCTTTCTGCCATCTGCGGATAGCGGTGCGATGTAAACCAAGACCTGTAGGCACTCCCGCATAGCGTGCACTTGGCAAGACCAGAGGCTTCTTCGAACGCCGCCTGGCCAAACTCCTCATCCCACAGCTGCATGGTCTCTTCGTCCCTCACCCATCCCGCAAGTAACCCAATCCCCACGTAGTGATAGAGTTTTGCACCCAGATCATTCGGCAAGGCCCTCGCGAGCGTTTTATTCGCCTCAAAAGGCTTCCGCCAGTCCCCCGACATTACTTTCATCAATCTCGCTACCATCACGCCATGGATCTGAGTACAAAGAGGCAAGACACAGTCAGGCGGAATCTGCGTAGCAATCTCGGCGATTGAACTGTGACCACCAGCAGACGCAGCACATAATGCCGCCTTCAGATAGTGCCCAAACCTGGCATACAAGAGCATGGCGCCTACTGCCTCGTCAGGTCGAAGCGCCTCGTAATCCAGTTTCGTTTCCCAAAACCTACGGGCCAGATTCGGATGCCTGGCCCACTCCAAGTCCGCCGCCAGCCAAAGGGGGGCGGTTGGCATGCTACGACTCAAGCGGCAAACAGCTGCCGAGTGGCGAACCGCATCCCTTGGCGACAGATCGTACACGGCAGCAATTCTACGGAGTATAATATGTATGTAGGCATTTGCTTCATTGGCCTTGACTATGGCCAGCGCCTTCAGCGCATGATCCTTCGCATTCTTGTTGTCTCCAACACAGTGGAGTGCTGCAGCTACAAGATACCTGGTCCAGCAGTCCGGCCTCTTGCTCGTCGCCAAGATCCGGCAGCCTTCCTCAATAGCGTCCCTGTACTGCTTCAAAGCATACAGGCACGCGACTCTCTGTTCTCGCAGAGATACGCAGTCAGCCCGCTCTGAAATCAACGCGTCAACGCTGCCAAGCGCATCCTGCGCATCTCCATACACCATAGTCCAGTTTACTTTTACCGCCCTTGCCACTACACTCCTGGGGTCCTCAGCCAGCGCCTCATCAACTGCGTCCAGCGCTTTCCCGCGATCCGCTGGCCTCCGGTATGTGCAAGCCATACCCGCCTTCCCGACTACCCTCTCACCCCCCCGAATTGCTTGAGCAAACGCCCGCCGCGCCTCCTCCTCTTGGCCCAAGGCGATATAACACCGGCCCAACATGATCCAGGCCCCACCATCCTTAGCATGTTTGGTTACGTATCTCCGCGCATTTGCCACTGCCGCATTCTCGTCGTAGTACCATTCGTGTACCGCTGCCAAGACCAATTCAGCATCGGCATCGTCCTGGCACAAGTCGGTTAATGCCATGCAGAACGCCGCCCTCAAGGTCACTGGATTGCCCTTTATATCGCGAGCCTGTGCGAAGCGGGCAAACAGTCTGGGCAGAAGAGACCGTTGCCACCCCTTACACCTATCCGCCCAGGTGACAGGCATTAGGAGATAGTCCGCTGAGGTCACATCGTTCCACAACGTCTCTATCCGCTGGCGAATAGATCGGGGCGTATCTCGCGTCGACAAAAGCCAAGAGTCCTCTGGAATCGCGTGCGCATCGGCACGTGCCCCCTCAACAGGGCACACCTTCAGCTGCGCAGTCGCAACAGCAATATGAAAATCACGCATTAAGGATTGCACCCTGTCTTTTCTGTCTATGCGGAAATGGTTGAGCCTTGAAAGGTCACCCGCTCGCAGTGCAGTAAACACCTCTTCCTTGTCGCGCTCGGAGCCAACCTCCAATAGCAGGACATCTCCTGGTGAAATGTTCCCAGTTGGTCGGATTCCATAGACTTCCCTGCCATGCGCCCTTGTGTGCACAATCTTGAAGAGCAAACTAAAGTCGTCACCCTGAAATGCCCAGTCGCCACCGCAGGATCCCCTACCAGATCCTTTCTCTGTTTCTCTCCTGACTCTGACCAGTCGCTCTCTAATTTTTCCGAAATGCTTCTTCATGTACAGGGCAAGGCCAGGAAAGTCGCTCTCATTGTGGCCCACAGGTCCACATGTATCAGGATAAATGAGATATGCGTCGCGGCGCGATGAATCGCCTACCCTCTCAAGTGCGTAAGACACGAAGAGCAGCCCCAGTTGTTCTGGAGTTCTTCCACGACCCAGTGGGCTGAGCGGAAGCCGATGCAGTTCGTGGCGGGCCTTACACTGCAACACCACGCCAGCGTCGAGGAGGCGACCTTCACAGGCTATGACGAAGGCTTTTTCTGGAACTCTACGGCGCGCCATTTACCCATCTCCTAAGCGCCTGTGGTTCTGTGACTTACGTAACCCGCGGGACCAGGTCCCAGACTCACTAGGTTTGCTTTAAGGCGTTCCTATGAAGTACTATACAAGTGGAGCGCCACGTTGTACACCGAGAAGAAACAGAAACGACACGCCGGTTCACGGGTCAGCAACAGGCGATCGACCCTGAAGACCATGCGGTACAAGGAGTAGGCACATGGCAATGCTACTGACGGCCGAAGACAGAAGTAGGCAACAAAACAGGATGGGTCGGCTTCTCCGTGCCGTGCACAGCCTCCCATTCTGGAGGCCTTCCCCCTTTCCCGCGGCAGACTGCATCGTGGAAGGTGCTATTTTCACCCGCGGGGGCGGGGTTCACCTTGTTCACCTTTCTCAGGAAACCAGCAGGCACTGTTTCTACCTCATTACTAGGGCATATGGCGCTAGTGACCGCGACAGGAGCATACACGCTGCGCTGCTTCAAGTGCAAGGCGAGACCACCAATGCCAGAGTTCTGTTCCATCTCGGCGATAGCCATGTCGCAGTGGCAACGACGATCCCCTGGTGCCCTCATTGCGGCGTCGACGAAGCTGTGGCAAAGGGTATTCTCCGTGATTTTCGAATCGCGGTGGAGGCTGTTGACCGCAGCCTGCAACAGGCAAGCCGATGAACAAATCAAGCAAAGGTAGGGATTGGCCCAACCGCTAGGAGAAAGAGCATGGCTCCCGAAAGATCTGATGTGCCTCAAGAGCCCAGCTGGTTCCTAAAGGTGACGACGTACAAGAACGGGAAACACGAAATCAAGACCACCTCCGAGGCCAGGTTAAGCGAACTCGACCTCAGCAAGTACGACGCTGTCATTGACCTTGTCCACCGGAAAGCCGAGATCCGGCCCGAAAACGGCAAGGTCATCAAGTACCTTGGCCAGCTTCCTAGTATGGGACCGCGTCGTGGGCTCGCAGCACTGCTGGCCATCATGAGGCGCCCGGGCAGGTTCTCTCTTCCCTACGAGCTTGCCGCTCTGGGTAAGTGCGATAATCTCGCCGTTGACAATAACCTTTCCGCCGCCATCCTGGCCATCAGAAGGTTCCTCGGCGAAACCGGCAAGAAGCCCTGGTTTATCCTCACAATCACCCCCCTTGCGGCCGCGTGGAGTCCCGACCGCAGTTTCTGTCTAGTGGAACGCGAGGACCGAAGTAGTTGAGCCAGTCGAACGGGTTGTTGTGTCGTTTGTGACCCTCCACAATCCTTCCATCCTCTTTTCGAGCCCTCCAGACGATCCTGCAAAGAGGCGTTCTGTCATCGCAAAATGCGCATCGCGCCACTCGCGTCGCTGAGTTCCTCCGGACAATACGCACACGACGAGTTCCAGTGATCGGAACACGAGCAATGCTCTGTCAAGGGCATTCGGAAGTCGAAGAAAGTGCTTGGAACAATAGGAGATCACAGATGACAGCCAATTCACCAAACCCCAACCCTTTCTCTCCTCTGGGTCTCTCTCCAAGACAGAGCCCTGCGCAGGTCGCCTCGACCGTGGGCAGCTATATGAAGGCGGTCGTCTGCATCCTCTTCTGGTCCATCGTCGGTGCGGCCGCCGTCGGCGCCACCTACGTCGCCATCCGGGCCATCTATTGGGGCGTCCAGATAGCAGTCCAGCCCCTTCACTGAAAAGCGTAACCATGGCCAAGCAACCGCCGCCCATGACTGCTGTCTCCGAGATCGAAAACATCATCTACGACCAGAACGGCGAGGTCATCTGCGTCGTCGGCCCCAAGGAGTACGCAGTCCAGGGACCGGGCGGTTCCATATCGCTCCATAAGCGGAGCCAGAACATCGAGACGGTGGATCACCAGATATGGAATCCCTCGATGGCCATGGGACCCAAGCCGATCCTCCTGGGCGTCTGCAACCTGTGTCGCCAGGAGTCCTTCTCCCTGTTCACCCGCAAGCATCCCTCCCACGGCCTGTGCACCCTGAAGAATGGCCGCCTTTGCACCGACTGCGGCGTCTTCGTCTGCCCACATCATCGCAAAGTGGGCTCGGACGGTAAGGCAAGGTGCCCCCGCTGCGCACGCAACCGTCGCGTTCGGGGTCTCTTGACATGGGTCTTCTTCACGCAAGGGGACTAGCCATGGACCGAAGTGTCGCCCAACTCCTTGCGGTTCTTCAGACCTACGGCCTGGCCGATCGTGATCCACAGCTCGCACAGTACCAGATGCTTGCCGAATCGGGCATGCTTTCGCCGGGGATGGCGAAGTGCATTCTCATCGACCTTCAGGAGCGGGTCGAGAAACAAAAGGACTTCCCCACTCCACTGCACCGGCCGCCCACCCGCGAGCAGCTATATGCGGACGGCAGGCCCGACGTCGAGGTCGGCAACCTGGTCGAGAGTGAGCAGCTCAGGTTTGGCATCCGCCTACGTGACCGGCCCAGGCACATTCTTGCTGCAGGAGCCACCGGAAGCGGCAAGACCACCCTTCTAAGGGCCCTTATCTGCGGAATCGAGGCCCTGAATGAGCAGCAAGAAGCGGCTCAGTCAGATAGTCATTGAGCGCGCCAAGAGCGATCAGAACGATCTCATTCGCCGGTTCGGCAAACGCCACTGGCGGCGATTTCACATCCATAGCGGGAAGTTGTACGTCGCCTTTCAGCCCCCCGAGGGTGTCGACCCAGCCGTCTGGATCAACATAATAAGCACCATCATCGCCGCGCGGGCTGGCCTTATCTTCGCCGCGATGTGCTTGGCCGAGATCATGCGATGGACCGTTGGGGTTCTGAACCAGGCCGCCAATGGCACGACACTGCTGTTCCCAGATCCGCGCCTCCTCCTGAGTATTGTCACGCGTTGTCCCTTGGACGTCTGGGCCTTCAAGCCGGATTACGTCAAATCGTTGGCGACGGTCCTACAGGAGATGGCCCACGGTTGTCTCGCGTTCGGGGCATTTTCCGGCATCGACCTGGAACGGGATATCATCAGCCAAGAGTTGAGCTGCGTCATTGAGATCCCCACCGTCTATCCACCCTGGCTCCGCTTGCTTCTCATTGACCTTCTGATCGCCCAGATCATCTATGGACGGATTCATCGCAACCAGAAGATGGACCGGACCGAGGTGGTGATATACCTGGACGAGGCCGATGCCGACCTTAGCGTTATCGCCTCCGATGCCGCCTATGCGGACATGTACTCCATACTCGCCCAACTTCTGCGAATGGGCCGCGAATACGGCATCCTCGTTGTGGTGGCGGTCGGCGTCCTCGGGCACATTTCTAGGTTCGTAGGCAGCAGCTTTCAGAATATAGCCATTTTCAACGTCTCCGGGGGGGACCAAATCATCGAGGGGGCACGTATTCTACAGTTGCCCCGTGGCGGGGAGCAAATGCTCTCCGCCCTTAAACCCGGCCAGTGCTTATTTCGGGAGAACCAGGGAGCGTGGCCTCACCCCATCTGGTGTCAGATCGACTATGTTCCACCGGACCGGAGCCCACGCGATGTGGAATACGATAGCCATCCCTTCATCCCAGCGAAAGACCTCTCCGAGATGCCCGGTATGTGTCAGGCCCTCAATCAACTCATCGCCAGCCACAAGAGGCCTAAGCCCGACAAGAGCTGCAAGACCGAGGCTCCCCTTCATGACAACGCATTCGCCCTCCTCAACGCCGCCATCGCGCACCCCTGGCTCCCTGTGGCGCGACTGTGGGAGGCCACAGGCAAGGTTCCGTCACCGCCCGCGCAGGCCGCCGCACGCAAAGAACTCGAGGACGGGAAGCTGGCCGAGTTCGAGGAGGTCCGCATCTCCAAACGCAATGTCCTCCTAATTCGGGTAACGGATGAGGGTTACACCTTTCAGCACCACCGGCCTCTGGCCCGCAAGGGCCGGGGCGGCATCGCTCACTCCCACATCGCGGAATGGCTGCGCCAAGTCGGCGAGAAGCGAGGCCATGAGTCCCATACCGAGGCGGTCGTCCCAGGCACCAACCACCCTGTGGACGCTGCCTGGAAGGCCAATGGACTGCTGCACATATTTGAGGTGATTGTTGACTGTCAGGCAAACCTTATCGGTCACCTGGAGACCTGTTTCATTGCCTCGCAGGCCGTCGCTGCCGCCACCATCGTCGCGACCGAGAAATCCTCGCTGCCCGGCCTGAAACGTCTCGTTGAGTCTGCCCCAACTCTGTCGCCGTTCATGAACCGTATCTTTTTTGAACCCGTCGAGGCATTCCTGAAGGAGCTCTCCCTGTGAAAGCCGCCAAGATCATCCTCGTCTTGCTGGTCATCGCCGTCCTCATCGGTGTCGTGAGGTCAGGCCGGGACCTGGGGCACATCGGACGTGTCCTGCCCTTCTGCTCCGGAGGTGAGCCAGGGCTTTACGACTTCGCGGCCTTGGCAGTCGTCGCAATCGCCCTGTGGGGAATCGCGCGGATGTACCGTGCCGGTAAGGATGCGGACGACAAACCTGAACCCCCCTCGGGTGCAGAAGAGGTTGAGGTGGATTCTGATGAGGACGTCGCCGGCGACTCCGCGGATGAGGAACAGAGCGATGACGCGGACTCCACTCCCTGAATCGACAGACGCCGCGGCCATCAACCCCGGCGTCATCGGTACGGCAGGCAGGAATTGTCCGCCGGGCATCGTTCGCTCATCGCTGCGCTTCTCGCGCCATGAACTCATGGCGCAGAATATACGCAACGGAGGACAAATCATGGCCAAGAACCTTTACGGCGCCGGTCCCGGGCAGAAACAGGTGGTCGTCGTCCATCCGAGGCCGAAAGGACGGAAACGTTTCAGGTGGTGGTTGATCTGGCTTCCCGCGAGCATCGTTTGCCTCGCGTGGCTGATGACCGGAATCCATGTCGGCCATCCTTGGGACGGCGTCATGTCAGCGCTAGGGGTCCATAACCGGGAGCGTTATTCCATGCTTGCGGTCCTGGCGTTGGTCTGCGGTGCCGTCGTCGCGGTTGCACGAATCCTCCGCTCTGGTTCCCGGAAAGAGGAATGACATGAACACCACCCGCATAGCCTACGCCGCTGACCAAGGTCCCCGGGACAACTACGAAGACGCTTGCGCTGCCTTCCGCCAGGTGATCGACATCGTCTGGCAATTGACGTATTCGGTTCTTCTCGTCTGCGACGGGGTCGGCGGCGGCGCGGCGGGCGAGGTCGCCAGCAGAATGGGCGTCCAGCAGATCGTCTCCAGCCTCGTGGGCCTGCTTCTGGCTTCCATACATAACCCCAGGGCGGTGGCTCTTTGTCCTGATGCCTTCCTCGATGCGCTGTGCCAGGCGCTCCGGCAAGCCAACATCGCCATCTCCGAGCAGGCGCTTGCCCGGCCGGAGTTCCGGGGCATGGCCTCCACTGCCGTCTGCGCCGTCATAGCAGGAAACCAGTTGTTCGTGGGCTCGGTCGGCGACTCTCGGTGTTACCTGCACCACCAAGGGAGTCTGTTGCGCATCACAACCGACCACAGCGAGGTCCAAGACAGGATCATGTCAGGCCTGCTTGATCCCAAGGACGCTTGGGCCCATCCTTTGGCCCACTGCATCAACCGGTATCTTGGCCAGGCGGAGAACTTCGCCCCGGAAACCAGGCTCTGCCGCCTCGCCGAGGGGGATGTCGTTCTTCTCTGCACCGACGGCCTCACTGACGTCCTTACGGACGAGACCATCACGGCTCTGATCCGCGACTACAAGCGCGGCTCCTTCCCCTTTGAGGAACTGCCCCAAGTTCTCGTGCAGGAAGCGCTGGCCGCCGGCACCACGGACAATGTCACAGTCCTCTGCTACGAGCATCAAGCCATGCCAGCTCCCGGCCCGCATCCCTTAACCCGCACACTCACCGGCTCGTATCCGACCGCTGTCGGGAAAACCCTGAACCAGTTCTATAAGGAGAGCTCCCATGCCTGAGACGTACAGACCCACCGTCGCGGCACCTGTCCGTGCTGGCCTTCCGGCCCAGCCGCCGGCCACGTGGCCGCAGCCCTGTCCAATCTGCGCTGCAGCGCTCAGCGTTGGCGCCAACTTCTGCCCTTCGTGCGGGCGCAGGCTGGTCGAGAAGGGCCCCCTGCCCGCCGAGGTGCCGGAGGACGCCGCGCCCAAGACGCCCCGAAATCTGCCCGAGAACAAGGAGGTCCCCGACGAACCGGACGGACCCGAGGCCCCCGTTCAGCCCTCCCCGACGCTTCCGTCGACCCCGCCCCAACCCCAGGCTGTAACTGCCATGTGCCCCTGCGGCAGGGATCTCACGCCGGACATGAAGTTTTGCCCCCAGTGCGGCGGCAGAATCGGCGAAACGCAGCGGAAGCAGCGTCTGGCTTGCCGGGGAAATGGCAAGGCTGATGCGGCGGTGGAACTCGGTGACCGCGGCCTGACGGTCGGCAAGGCGCCGGACTGCGACCTGGTGGTCTCGGACGACGACTATCTGTCCCGCCGGCACGCCCGCCTTTACCGGTTGGACGGCGTGGTCTACCTGGAGGACCTCGGCAGTGCCAACGGGACTTTCCTGAGAGTCCGCCGGCCGATCATCCTTGAACCAGGTGATGAGATCCTAGCCGGCACCAGCGTCCTTCGGCTCGAAGAGTCGTGAGGCTCAAGGTCCTCGGAGGTGTGCCATGGGCAACATTATGCGCATCGGAAAACTCATTCTCGGTCGGTACGAGATCGTCGAGCCAGTGGCTGAGGGCGGCCAGTGCAGCGTCGCCAAGGCCCTTGACCAGAAAACGGGCCTTCCGGTCGTTGTCAAACAGTTGTTGGCAGGACCCGACCAGCCGAACTACCAGGAAGAGCTTGCACGCTTCGTACGCCAGGCCCAGATTCGCATCGGCCACCCCAACGTCGCGGACCCCATCGACTCGGGAGAGGAAGACGGCGAGTGGTACATCATTATGCCGTACATCGAAGGAGTGAACCTGGCCAACTGGGTGGCAGCCCGAGGCGGGCGGTTGCCACCGGACGAAGCTGCTCGAATCGTCTTACAGATCGCCCATGGCCTCGCAGCCATCCACAGCAAGGGTATCGTCCACCGCGACATCAAGCCCGAGAATATACAGGTTCGCGCCGACGGCACCATAGTTATTCTCGACTTTGGCATCTGCCGCATCCTCAGCGAGAAGACCATCACGCAGAGCACTAACCTCCTGGGATCCCTCCCCTACATGTCCCCCGAGCAGACCCAGAACGCCTCAACCGTGGACCACCGCTCAGACCTCCACTCTCTGGGCGCCGTTCTCTATTTCCTGTTGACAGGCTCTCCGCCCTTCAGCGGCAATGACACGGCGGGCGTCACTCGGAGTATACGCCAGCAGATGCCTGCCTCGCCGCGCGCCATGAACCCCACCATCTCTCCTTACCTGGAACAGGCCTGCATGCGCCTCCTGGCCAA
>Ga0209777_10001411_pt1 | contig 34839 bp, 45 predicted proteins | sample FrelakmetHBP12HB_FD_187147 | JGI IMG/M metagenome (GOLD analysis project Ga0209777, IMG submission 187147) | Freshwater lake sediment microbial communities from the University of Notre Dame, USA, for methane emissions studies -HBP12 HB (SPAdes)... | ecosystem: Environmental > Aquatic >...
TAAATCCTCCCAGAATGGAGGCAGAACCAGTTGGTAATGAATAACTACTTCCTGTTGGTGATACTACCCACCCGGCATTTTCTCTTGAATAAGGATTTCCGTTTATCGGAGCCTCTGGAATTCCTCCGCCAGAAGAACCAGAAACGACAGACCATCCCGCGTTCTTTCTACCGTAAATATTCCCATCTATCGGAGCTTCCGATATTCCTCCCGAACTGCCGGAAACGGTCGAAATTCCTACAAAAAACGGTCTGACATCATATATATTGCCCCATCCCCATGAAGTAGTCCCCGAAGGAACTCGTATCATGGCAAGGGGAATGCCCAGAGTAGAACTAAAGGACGGCAAATAGGGCAGTAACAGGTTCTTGTCCGAGTAAAGCGGTGCTTCCGTACCGTTCAACCAAGTTGGATTTCCGGTTGCGCCATCAAGATAAAGCAATAGGACACTTTGTTTAGCAGGATTGGATGGAAGGGTTATGGTTGTAGTCCCCGTATTTCCCCCGAACACCCAGTTTCCATTCCATGTATAGGCATACGGAGCAATCAACAATGACGATCCAGACGGAGAGACTACCAAGGGATAGAACTGCTCTTGCATTATCCAAGTCGTATCTCCGCCCTGCCATTCATGGGTTTCTCCATGTTGAGGTAGATAGGCTGAATAATTCCATTGTGCGTACCGCTTTAAGTCTCTGCCGGTAACAACATACTTATTTCCATCCCATTGAATAAAGACTGGTACGTCATATTGTGGATAGACGGTAGTGTTATAGGCTTGAATTGCCTCTGAGGTATTCCCTAAAATCCTGACGTAAGAGAATCCGGGACGATTCGGAACATTAACCACATCTGAAGTCAATCCCAGAGAGCCAGGAATGAACTGATTGTTGATGACCTTCAAGCTTCGGATGGACTTGTGTAAATCAGCCATTAATTCATCTCACAAATCATTTCGAGATTACCAGCGGCAATTTGAGTAGAAAAGTCGGCACAGAAAATTGACATGCCGGTGGTGTAATCAAAATAATCACCAATTGGTAAACTGACATAGCTATTGCTATAGTTACCATACAAGCGATATAATGTATTAGGGGACAGCGCCATTGATGCAGCAGCTAAATGACAGTATCCATAATAGTCGCTATAGGGGTTATATTGAGACCATGACCACGCCATTTTGTATCCTGGCGAAATCTGATTTTTCCAGACGCCACCGCTCCGGTAATCCATTTCTATTGTGCAACAGAAAACCGGGGTGGTATATCCGCTCCCGCCTGGGCCACAGGTAGGACAATTCCAAGGGTACGGCGGAGTTGGTCCGGTAACTGTTAGCACCATGCCTACATCATAATGATGGTTTATACCATCATTGGGGGTTGTGAACTGAATAGTGTATATCTTAGCCGAAGGATAATAATAGAAGCTGGGATAACCACTGTTATGCAGTTGCTTTATCTCATCAGAGTCCGAGATGGACAAGGTGGTGGCAGTTTGGATTCCTATCCCAACCGTTGTTGGCTCATCAGGATCACCAGAATGCCACCCACTCCCATTGGGGGGATCATGAAGATACCATTTGTCCGTAAATACTGTACTAGAAACGTTTTGATATGTGCTCATAGTGTCGTTTCCAAAGTGCATACGAATTGATAACTTGTTCCAGTACCGGAAGAACCGGTACCAGAAGAGCCGCTGACGTTGGATACGGCAGAAATATCCAACCACAACCAAGCATTTGCCAATAAGATTGGTGTAGCAAAAGATGTGACTTCCTCTGCGTTTGAATCTGCGGTAAGGTCGGAGGTCATTATGTCTGTCCCCGGAGATGCTACAACGGTTCTTTGTTCGATGTTGAAAGCTATAGAGGTATTGAAGGCGGCGGCGTCAATCTGTTTGACTGCCATTGTTCCTGGAATATGAGGGCCGGGATAGCCTCCCACGGCTGGATTCCCGATAATCCATGTGTAAGTTTTTCCACTTGGGAAATAAGGATAGGGCGGTAAGGGCGGCAGGATTATCGGAGGAATAACTGGAGGAATGGGAACGGTCTGCGCTGCGGCAATTGCCTCTGTCTGCCCCTGCATTCCATTCGGTATTTGTGCAAATTTGACCAGAGGATACAAAGACCCTTTTTCTGCGTCGAATGTCCAATCCATCTGAACTGGATGGAAGGGTGCATCAAGGAAAGTTATTCCTCTGTTGGTATCCGATCCAGAGATATTCAAGAGACATTGAGAGACGGGGGCTATATCAATATTATTGTAGTTCCCCGCCATCTTCAAGGTAACGCCATATCTAGCGGTCAAATAAGCCCAGTAGTCTCCAGTAACGTTATTTAACTGACTTTGGGAAGTCGCGATAAACCCTTCGATCTGGTTTATTTTCCCTCTCACTCCGGGGGCCAAACCGGGGGCAATGGATAGGATTGCGGTACTTGTCCCTGTCCCACTCGAACTTGCTCCCCCAAAAACTACCCCTCCCAGTTCCAGAGAGGAAAATTGTTTAGTGATGTTCTCTTCGATGCTTGGTTCTCCCATCCAGTCCTGTTTGTTGATTGACATGGTAGTGGGTAAATTGGAAGCGGCTTGATGAACTGCGCCCGGATTTATTTCTGCCCAAATTCTTCCTACCCTATCACTTACCACCTCTCCGATGATTCCGTTCTGCAAAAAAGTCCCGATGGCATTGTAGACAGAATCCCGATTGGTGTCAAAATACTGAACGAGTCTGTCGTCCCCTGTATAAACAAAGTCCGTACAATTCAAAACAGTTGTATGCCACCTCAAATAGTGATAGATTGCTTTTGCGATGGTCATGTTCTGAATTTCATACCAATGGCTCGGAGCGTAGACGCTGTTGCAGGAAATGGAAAATGCCTCGATGTTTTTCATCATCTCTGTAACAGAAATGGCAGTAAATTCCACCGAGGAGGTTTCGTAGTCGTATACTATCGTACCCTTTTCAACATAACCGACGAATTTTATGTTTCCATTGACAGTTGCTTTAGTATTCCCATAACTCGTCTGGTCTGCAAAGATAACAACCAGCGCGCCATCGTAGATTTTATCAATCTGGTCGTAGACTTTGACTGCAATCGAGTACCCTCCCTCCGACCTGCTCCCATTCAGAGACGAGAAAGACCATCTTTGGATGGGAGGAATGGCGTCTCCACCAGAAGCCCTTGAGTATATGGATACGAATCTATAGGTGATGTCTGTTGAACCTCCGCTGCCCGTTACCGTTAATTTTGTCTTGTAATAGCCCGGAGTTGAATAATTCACCCATCCTGGAGTTTGTCCTGAGTAAGTGGATGGTGTGCCACCCTCGAATACCCATGCGTAAGTAAGGGAATCACCTTTGACATGATTTGTTCCTGAGGCTGTCCAATACAAAGAAGCGGAACTTCCTGAGATAAAGGCGGCTCTATGGCTTCCTGCACACGGAAATGCTCCCAAAACAGTATTCTGGTTGGAATAAAGAATGTCGTAGTCCTTCCACATGGTTATATTGGCTATGTTAGACCCCGAAATGACCGGATAGATTGGATTAAGATCTACATAGTTTATTGCCGTGACGTAAAGTCCATATTGCCATGGGATGTCATAATTTTCTGCTAAAGTGAACTGCGAGGCATCTACAGACCGGATTCTTACTCTACCTACGTCTGAAGCCCCCGGAGTAGTCCCTACCAGTAAGACAGAGTTGTAAAACACATCCGAATATGTTCCTGAAGGACTGTGATAGGGGATTATTCTTGACCCCTGCGACGTACCAGAATTTGTTTGTGCAGAAAACAATACCGAAGGGGTGTATACCGATAGGTAGAGTTGTTCAAAGTGGGGTTGCGTCCGTAAAAGGACGAGATCGGAAGCAGATGTCATTTTATGTTAAGTATCAAGAAATTTACCGATCCGTAAAATCCCTCGAAGGATTTTGTATAAGTTGGTTCTTCCAAAGTCGCGGTATAAGAAGCGAAGCCGCCGGTAGCAGAGTTCCACATTGGTAGAGTAACTGGAATTGTTCCGCTACAAGATTGATAAAAGTTAATCAATTGAGCGAAACTATCCGAACTAATCCAGTCGTAAGAAAGCTGGTATTGCCTAGGCGTAACATAAATTGGATGCCCGTTTCCGTCGAACCCCAAAACGGTCTTTGCAACCCAATAATGATCGGTCGGTTCTGTGAGTAAATCTGTGCCGTTTATCTGGAAGCTCATAATTACACCTGTCTCTGCACACGATCTATTACCAAAGCCACATTATTTAATGATGTTTGAATTATTTGTGCCTGAAGATTTTTGTCTAATGTGACCTGTAATTGGATAGACCCGCCTACGCCCCCGCCAAATGAAGCGGAAGGTGTACCGAAATTAGATCCAAGAGGAATAAACATGGCAAGTTCTGGCCCCGCCTCCCCGAAAGTAATGTCGGTGGGTTTGCTTGCAAATATAGAACCTCCCGCCGCCATTCCTCCGTGCGGTTCTTGATGTACACCCGTTGTCATTCCTGACCCAAGGGCGGCATATACCTGCATCATTCTATTGATGATGTATGTATAAACTTGGTCTACGAATCCGCCCTTTCCAAGATAGAGGTTTATGTCATTGTAGATGTTCTTCATCTGGTCGTCGGTGATTTTATATTGTGCCAGCAGCCCATCTTCCCATTGTTTCAGGTTATTATCAATGTTAACTTTCTCGGCATCTGCCTGTCTCTGCGCCGCCAGTTTAGCATCATCCTGTTCCTGTTTATATTGAAGGGCAAGGGCGGCTTTTCTTTCGGCCACCTGAACGGCCAGTTCTTGTAACTGGAATTGCTCCTGCCTCTTGGCATCATTGATTTCCTGTTGATAATTCTCATCACGGAATTTTTGATCTTCCTTGAACTGACGCGCCTTTTCTGCTTTCTGATTGTCATATTCTTCTATCAGGTGGATAATCGCCTTGGCATCGCGCGAGCGAAGAGCATCCTCAAGATTCGCCTGGAACGAATAGAGCAGATTTTCCATCTCATCTTGATACTTCTGTTGCGCCTCAATATCGGCAAGTCTTTTGTGCTCTGCGTCGGTTTGTAGGGTTTCGGCAGTCTGCGCGTAAATCTGCTCGCGCTTGTTGGCTGCATCTATCTCAATGTTTTCCAAATCCCTATTGTATTTTGTGGTAATATCCTCCAGTTTATTACCCAAGTCCGTTTGAATCTTTTCAAGTTCAGCGGCCTCCTGGTCGTGGAGGTCTATAATCTTTTTTTCTGCCTCCGCTTCTATTTTGGCTTGATCTTCGGGAGACAAAACTCCGGTAGGGGGAAGTTGCCCAAGAGGAGTTGTAGATGGGGTGGTTGGCGCGCCAGTAACTTGAGAAGAAGTAGGATTGGTATATAAGTCATAAACCGTATTTATGTTTTTCTCAAGGTCTGCCGCGAAGTTTTTCCAAGACCCCTGCGAAATCATGTCAAATAGTGTTTTTAGTCCACCACTGGCAACTGCGATTGCGCCAATAATAAAATCGAGTATTGAGGTAAGCGCGGGCATTACATTGGTAATTGCCATCCCGAAACCAGTCCAAAGGTTCTGCCAAGCTGCGCCAAGGTCTTTTACTTTACCAATAGAAGCTTTTTGATATTCGGCTTCCCATTTTTGCCATTCTCCGCGTTGCTGTTCGATGAGGGCAATCCCAGCCTGCATCTTGGCTTCTTCGCTAAGATTTTGATATGTTTTTGCACCATTATCTATTCCCTCTTTTACGGCCTCATTGTAAACTTCCTGGGCGGTTATTTCTGCGCCCGTTAAAACAAGTAGTCGCCTGCTCATTTGAGTCGTCAGGTTTTCTATTGCAGCGGTAATGGTCTGGGCATTTGTTGCAATATCCCCACCCATTCTCTCCGAGGCTACTGCCGCGAATTCTGTTAAAGTAGATACTTGGTCAGCGGTCATACCAAATTGACCACCCAAGGCAGCCACCTGTCCTACCGCCTTACTTAAGTCTAGGTTGGAAAACGCTTGCAACTTAGGGCCAAGAGTCGTAACTATATCAGACAAATTTTTGAATTGAACATCTATTCCAGCCCCGCGCATCTCATCTACGGCGGAGTTAATCAAGAACATGGATTGTGCAAAATCAAGACCATCCTGTACTCCGCCCTTGATTATATTAATAACGCTATTGACAATCTGGTAAACACCAAAGCCAAAGGCCATTTGAAGGGCCATGCCAGCTTTTTCCATTGCACCGGCAAAAACATCCGCTTCGTCAGCCCCCTCTACCTCGGCAGAAGCCACTTCTTTCAGTCCTCCCGCTGTATTTCCTAATGTTCCAAGAAGCATGATGAACTTGTCATTTAACGCCGTAACTCCAGTTACCAAGTCGGTAAGAGATGCCATAGCTTGGCTATCATCAATTACTATTTGCTCTGAAAGGACATCGCCTTCTTCAGCCATGTAAACCGTCCACTTTCAAGCGGGGCAATAAGTCTAACCTGTTTGAGGTAAATCCCTCTGCAAGAACCATTAATCTGTTTTGAGAGGTGGCACCAAGAATAGCTTCCTTAGTCTCTCCAGTAAGTAACTCTAAACACTTGATGTAATTCTTTCCGCCAACGATTGCGGGGAATTGGGATATATCCTTTGGATCGTCCACGAATTTACTAATCAACTCGTACATTTGAAGTGCTTCTTCAAGGTTTAATAGTTTAGCTTTCATAGCCCTCACCAATAATCCTTCCGGTTGGCAATAAATCTTTTCTTATTTTCATTTTCTCTGGTTTTGGTACTATCTTCTTCATCCAATCCGGTCTGGGCAGTTCTTTGAACTCCGCCTTCTTTGTATGTTCGTTGTAAGGATAGGCTATTTCCGTCAAACTCCATTGCCATTCGTGTTCTACCTGCTCCGTGATAAGAGTTTCCTGAAGAAGTCCTATCGCTGTATCTATATCCAAGCGTCCTATCTGTTCCTCCGACCAGCCATACTCTTTAGAAAATATGTGCAACCAGTAATACCAAGTTCGGCCTTCATACTCCCATGGCATTACTTTCCCCTTCTCTTTTGACTTCAAGAGAGGAAATGGTTTGGTCGGGGAGTTTGCGCTAAGAGCGTTTTCAAAGTTCTGAACTGTCTCGAACCAGACCGTATCTTTATATTCAGAACCGCAAGCGGCAGAAATGTAGTCTCGGACGGCGGCGGAAACCTCCGCATAGTCCTTGCCACTTTCTGCCGCTCCTATTATTTTCGCTCTTATCTCCTCAAGGGCGAGCCATTCCTTGAGGAGTTTACGCTCAAATTTTACATCCACTCTGCCTTATGGGAGGGCTAGTGGGTCAAACCGCGCAAGAGTTCCAAACATCTGATTTGCGGGTTTGGTTTCATCGATGAGCGCCGTAACCTTGATTCCGGTCAACTTATGACCTGCGAGGTTAAAGTCCCAAGTGAAGTTTCCGGTAATCTGACAACGATGGAAGTGCGCCATGATCCAGTAACCGGCCACCTCATCATAGACCTTCGGGGCGTAGAGCATATAATAAACGTTGTTGTTGATCTTAGAGATACCAACAAACTCTTTGCCCGAAACGGTGGTCGAGTTGAACATATTCATCAAAACCGCCGTAACGCTCAACGGCAAGACGCTGTTCAACTGGAATTCCATATTCAGGTAATTCCTACGCTGGATGGCCGCCTTATCACCCACGGTATCGCAACGAATGTAGTTCAGGGTGACATCTTCTGTCAATTTTACGTCCTGAATACAACCGAGGCTATAAATGGGGTAGGTGGTAGTACCGGATAGGTTCCAGTAATATCCATTGGCGTCGGGGTGATTCAGGGGGGTGGCCCGATAGTCCTGGATATACAGGTAGGGAGAACCTTCAAGGTACTTTTCTTCCTGAGAGATGATGTTTCCTACGGGTGTTCCTGTTACGAGTGGCATTTAGTCCTCCAATACTTGAAATATAGAATTGGCGTCTCCACCTGCACAACAGGGGCGTCCGCCTAACTTCAAATTCCGTAACTCGTCTGTATCTTCGGACAGTACGTTGATCGTTTGTCCCGGCTGCCACTCATATCTTGTCCCAGACACTTTTCCATAACGAATTACCCGTGAAGGGATAAGATTGGTAACTTTATTGTACGTTACTGACGGTTTAGGGTCAATATCCAACTTGGGCGTAAAAATTGGGTCTGGTGGTTCTATGGAAGGTTTATTGTCGAGTGTGCTATAACTTCGCTTCGCCATGTTAACTCATCCTGTCTGATTGGAGGAACTATCTGGTCTACATAAAGTCGTACAAAGTCCACTCCATTCAATTGTCCGGGTTGAAAACCGTGCATTGTTGCTACGATACTTGCTATCTGCGAACACTGTTTACTGGATTTCTGTTCCGAAAAACACATTACAAAGAACGGTAGAAGCCACTTTCCACAACTGGGTTCTCCCTGTGCTTTTTCATTTCCCATTTGAAGTCTTACTCCGGGATAAACAAAGTCGGAGCCTTGCCAGAAATACTCTTTTATTCTGGTAGCATCTCCAAGAATAGTAACGAGAGCCGTTATAGACTTCAAGTAAGTAATTAATCCTGCTTGCGCCTGTTCAATCGGTACAACGTTAGCCATGGGTATGCCAAGCCTCTTTTATAGCCATCCTTACGGAATCTCCGAATGCCGCTTTTAGCATTGCCATTGCTTGTGGCTGAATTGCCATATTTGCCAGATGTAAGAACGGACGAGCGGCTACGCCCGGATGACTGACGTGTTTAGTGATGATAGTTTGTCCCGCCCATTCGTGCGTACCGGGAAATACTAATGCGCCTGCATTTTTTGGTTCAATGGGATATTTTTCTCCTTGAGGACCATGAATACCGGAACCAACCTCGAAAGCGTGCGCCTCGGGAGCAGAGTTGCTTATGGTAATTGTTGCTCCAGTTGCCGTTTCTGTGGCCGAGCCAATATGGAATGAACTGGATATGTTCTTAGACCAGGAAGCAAAAGACTTGGCAGATTCCACTATCATACTGGCAATCTGCGTAATGATTGATATTTCCTGCGCCCGAAGATAATCACTGGATGCCATGGGCTTGTACGCTCCGCCTGCAAGAACACAGTAAGATACCTCGTCTATCGGAAGGACTGTATCCCTCGCGCATTACCGATATGACTCGGAAGTAATTCAGATAATCCCAGTTATTAGGAGGATTTATGATTCTAATCTCATCATTTTCTCTCACATCCATAGTCGCTGGTTGTAATTCAAATAGATTGAACCGACCTGATTCGAGACCTTGCTGCTGTGCTTCTAGTTGAGGAATTCTCCGAATATGAACTAGGTGGTCGATTCTTCTGCCTTGCGCGTTGTGATATACCATTGTTCCAGAGGGAGACGCACCGCCAACGTCATCATCCTGATCGACAAAACGGAGGACGTCTACCCTGAAGTTCAATCCGGCGACCATTACCGCCTCATCCTTGCTATGCTTCTAGCTCTCAGATTAGCAACGAGCCTGGTAATATTTTGAGAAATCGGAGATGCCCCAAAGATTGATTTTCCAAGGGCTGTTCTCTTTTCGGAATAAAGTTCGTTTGAAAACTGCACAATCCCTATTCCTCCAGGAGCCTCATTTGCCATTGACCCATCCACGCTCATATCATTTATGACCATCTGTGCCGCCATGCTAAGACACCATAACATATCAGGTTGCATAGAAGTCCCAGAGGGTAGTCCGGCATTGTAAGTAACCATCGCGCTGTAGGGTTGTAAAGAGGCTACCGGATAAGCCGTAGAGGTGATTTGGTACATCATCGGCCACGATTGAATGTCTACAATACCGTATTTGGCATCTCGAATAAACACGGCTCTCTGCATGTCATTGGAACTGTAAACATAAGTTGTGTTCAGATTGGATTGAATTGTCACGCCGTAAATAGTGTTGATATAACCCCAATCCATCTCAAATGGATTGCCTGCGTTCCAGTTATATGACCCGCTTACGTCTGTGGGCTGTAACAAGGTATGTAAGTGGGAGGACATCTCTTTTTCTGCAATATAATAGGCGGCGGCGCGAGCGAAGGCAGTAGAAGTGCCCGTTAGCCCACCATAGTTCACAAAAATCGTATCATTCAGGTAAAGCGGGGAATTAAACGGATATATCATTGGATTGATTTCCTTACTATAAATTGTAGCAGAAAGAAGGTATAATAGGCTAGGTCGAAAAAAGGATGATGGAGCATAAAATGCGTGTGGCGGATTATTTGGCGAAAGAACTGATAAAGATTGGCGTTAGTCGGGTGTATTGCCTCCCAGGGGGATTTGTGCAAATAGCAGATGATGCTTTCGGGAATTCTGGATTACAAATGATATGGTGCTTGGATGAGCGGGCGGCTGCATTCGCGGCTTGTGGAGAGGCGCAGTATACAGGCAAATTGTCCGTAACCTTGACTACCGCCGGACCGGGTTCTACTAATCTTCTAACCGGAATTGCCTCTGCGTGGGACGATAGTTTACCCATACTTTGTATTTGTGGGGAGATAAACACACCAGAACTTTTCATAAAGCGTAAATATGGACTAAGAGTTGGGAGCGCGCAAGATGTGGATATGACCAGAGTAGCGCGCCCGATTGTAAAATATGTGGAATGTGCTGAAAATGCAGTAGGGGCTAAGTGGATATTTGAACAAGCGGTCAGATATGCTTTGGAAGATCGTAGAGGGCCAGTTGCTATGGTAATACCATTGGACGTGCAGGGAATGGAGATGGTTGAATGACCTTGCTCACACAATATTTGAATGCTCCGTGGAAAAACAAAATTGCCGTTATAGTTATTGTTGCTGAACTTCCCGTTGTTGAACTTGCGGATTTGCTTTCGTGGATTTCCGATAAATTATATTCTTTTGTAAATTTTATGCAACGATGGATGGAATTTTGGACGGGGTTAAGATGAGTGGGATTCCAGAACTTCTTGAAGTATGGCTTGGGTCAACACGTCCCGTGATTTTGATAGGAGCGGGGGCAAGAAAGGCGTCTTCTGAAATTATCTCTTTCGCTGAGAAATGGGACATCCCTATCCTTACGACGTGGAATGCAATTGACTTGATTGAGTGGGAGCATCCTTTATTTATAGGTAGGCCCGGAATTGTAGCAACAAGGGCGGCGAATAACGCTTTACAGGGTTGTGACCTATTATTGTCAATTGGGGCTAGGCTAGACCCCAACACGATTGCTTTCAAGTATGAAAATCTTGCTCCGAGAGCAAAAAAAGTCTTAGTGGACATAGATTTGAACGAGGCATTAAAAATACCCAATCTTGATTTATATGTTCACATGGACTCTTTGAAGTTCATTCAGGAATTGAATAAACATGAATTTATCTCGTATGGAGAATGGCCAAAAAGGTGTCAGGATTGGAAGTCTAAATACGGTCCAGAAATACACACTATTACCGTTCAACTATGCGAGGAATTGGGAAAGTCTTTAACTTCAGACGATGTACTTGTCTTAGATACTGCCGGTGGAGCAGGGGGGACCATCTTCCCCGCCTTTTTCAAGCAACCAAAGGGAATGAGAGTCATTTTATCATCTTGTGGTTTGGGTTCAATGGGAGGAGGAATACCGTCTGCCATTGGCGTATCTCTTGCTTCTCAAAAGAGAGTGATTCTTATTGAGGGCGATGGGTCTTTCTGTCAGTGTATGCAGGAATTAGAGGTAATACATCGTCTGAATTTGAATATTATTATATTCATCATTGAAAACGGGGGTTATGCCTCTACTCGTAGTTCTGAGATGAGGGCGTTTGGCAGAGAGGGGCAAGGAAGGTCGTTCCCAAATATCTTAGATATTGCAACAGCATTCAAAATAAACTCGGACGAGATATATAGTTTTATCCCCAATTATATTTATATGGCTTTGTTTACTGGCATTCATGGACCGCACTTATTTGTTGTCCATGCACCGTCAGAAGAGTTGGCGTTGCCAAGAGTTCTTTTCGATGGAAAGGGACGATTGGATTTGATGGCACCCTACGAGGCAAAATGAGAGTATTACTGACCGGACACGATGGTTATATAGGCAGTGTTATGAGGTCTATGCTGACGGGGGCTGGACATACAGTTGTCGGACTGGACACGTTCTATTTCTCTGACAACAAACACGGTGCGCTAGATTTAGACGTTCGCGAAGTAAGAGGAATTGAGGGGGGTGACGCCATAATCCATCTAGCCGCTCTTTCAAATGACCCAATGGGAGAAATGAATCCAGAACTCACTTACAATATCAATCGTTGGGCTGCTGGCAATCTCGCGTGGTTTGCAAGAGATTCTGGAATAAAACGATTTTTGTTCTCTTCTTCTTGTAGCGTTTATGGAATATCAGATGGATTTGCTGATGAGCAATCGCCTATTGATCCATTGTCTGCTTATGCAATCTCAAAGGCTAAGGCTGAAGAAGATTTGATGAAACTAGCCAATGATGATTTTAGCCCAGTCATTCTTCGTAACGCTACTGCCTTCGGTTGGTCGCCAAACTTTCGCTCAGACTTGGTTCTTAATACCATGACATGCGCTGCTTATTCTCAAAATTACATAAACATTGTTGGAGATGGGACACAGTGGAGGCCGCTGGTTCACGTGCAGGATATTTGTAAAGCCTTCTTGCTTGCCCTGGAAGCACCTAAAGAAAAAGTCCATAACCAGATATTCAACATTGGAACGAGGAATTATCAAGTAAAAGCCGTTGCATCAGCGGTTGCAGAATTGTTTCCGAGTTGTATCGTAACTAATTCAGAGAACAAAGACATTGACCCACGGAGTTATCAAGTTGATTTTAGTAAAGCAAAGAGAGAACTTGGGTTTACCCCAAAATGGAGTCCGTATGATGGAGTAGTGGAACTGAAAAATATGTTCGATACTCTCGATCTGCACGATTTCTCTGGCTATGTAAGACTTGCCAAACTAAAATCATTGATGGAAGATGGGAAGATAGATAAAGATTTGAGGTGGATAAAATGAATGTGTTATGTACCGGAGGGACGGGGTTTTGTGGGACATGGATGGATAAAACCAAGCCCGAAAATGTCTTTTTTGTTATGCAAGACCATGACGCATACAAGACAGATTGGGAGACGGCAAAGTGGGACTATATCGTTCATCTTGCTCCAATATCTCCCAAACGGATATTGGATTATGCCCAAGAGCATAAAACCCGCGTCCTCTTTGCCTCTTCTGGTGCTATCTATGAAGGACAAGGCAAATACGCCGACGATAAGCGCACCTGGGAAAAGGAATGTCTTGATAGTGGAGTAGATTGTGTAACCGCCCGTCTATTTGCCACATCTGGATTGCCTTTTCAAAAAAATAAAGCTCTTTCAGCGTTTGTTGAAAATGCCTTAAAGGGTGAAAAACTACAAGTGTGGGGAAATGGATTAACGGTGCGTTCTTATTTATACGGGGAAGAAGTTGGTAAGGCGTTTTGGAGAATATTATTAGACGGTGAGGGTGCCTACAATGTCGGTTCAATGACTCCGTATTCTATGGGGGAGGTTGCCGAAATGGTTGCGTCCATTGTCCCCGCCAAAATAGAATATGTAGAACATGAAGAAATGCCGACTCCTATTTATTATGTTCCAAGAAACATAGAGCCTATGTTAGCGTTGGGATGCAAAGAAATTGTTCCTCTAAAAGAAGCAATAAAAAGGATGGTAAAAGGATGAAGGAAATACCATTAACACAAGGAAAGGTTGCAATAGTTGACGATGAAGATTACAAATGGCTGAACCAGTGGAAATGGTGCATGGATTCTGGAGGATACGCTAAAAGGTCTGAGAAAAGATCTGAAACAAAAAAACAATATCGCAGAGAAATACTTATGCACCGTTTTATAATGGATTCTCCCGAAGGAAGGGAAGATGCAGCCAGCGCCTATGACGAAATGGCAAAAAAATTACACGGAAAATATGCAAGCCTAAATTTCACAGAAGGAGTATAAAAAATGCGCGCATGTCCTGTTTGTGGCAGTATGAATCGAGTAGAGGGTTGGACAATGGAATTTGTTGTTCCCGATGGATGGGAATTGCCGACAAAAAATACAATATGTTTATGCGATGATTGTCAAATGATTTATTATTCCAGCGACAAAACGCAAAAAGACTACGATGCGTATTATCAATTCCGATACGATTCGGAACTTACTCTCTCTGGAGAGGAAACCCATCATAGACTTGACGACCTGATTGATTTTGTCATGGATGCCGAGGAAAGAAAAGATGCTCGTATTGTAGATTTCGGAGGGACGGAGGGATATGTCGAAAGACAATTACGGAAATTTGGATATAAAGACGTAACTACTGTGAACGTGGGCGATGAATTGCCCGAAGGAATAGACTTGCTTATCGCCTCCCATGTCCTGGAGCATGTCTATGATTTGAAACCGGTGATGGATAAACTGACCTCCCATCTCAATGCCGGGGCTAAATTTGTGATAGACATACCCGATTCTGCTCAAATGGTCAGGATTAACACCTTGCCCATCATGGATTATTCCCAAAAGCATGTTAATCACTTTACTACTCGTACTATCAATGCCTTGTTAAAACAATACGATTTTTATCCTACAACTATTCATAATTACGTTGTCCTGAGCCACAATTATCCTGCTTTTCGTATCCTGTACGAAAAACCGAACGAGGTGGGAACTTACTACCGCGCTAAAGAGTGGTGCGAGTCCAATATTGAAGCCAAGATAAAGAAGATGAAAGGAGTTTCCGGACCCGTAGTGGTGTGGGGGGTTGGGGATATTTGCCTTTTGCTTTTAGAGCAAGTGCCTCTGGATGTTATTCACTACGTAGATATTGACCCCACTTTCAAAAATCAGACCATTAAAGGTATTCCAGTTTACGACCATTGTGAATCAGATGCCCCAATTGTGGTAATTGCCCAGATGCAAAAGCAATTAGTAATTGATAGTATCGCCAAAGCCGGACTATCTAATAAAGTTATCGTGATATGAAAGTCGCTCTTTGTCTTTACGGCCAACCGAGAACCTATTCGTTCTGCGCCCCATCCGTCTATCGCCATTTAATAGAACCGTACAAACCGGACATTTTTCTTTGTACAGACGATTCCGGGCCAGACATGCAGGAAACCTATAAACCTACCAGGATGGAAATATATTCTCCCGAAGAACAAATGGCAAAGATCGGCGATAGGATAAATTGGTACGGGGATGAAGTACCAAATCCCGGCCCGTATAAAGACTACCCCATCCATCCCAAGGGCGATCTAATGCTTCTTTTCAAAATGTGGCGCTGTAGGGAGATGATGCGAGAATATGAAACCAAACACGGGGAATACAATGTTGTTATTGGTACAAGATTCGACGCCAAGTTTTTATCCATTCAGCCTATTACCAAACCTAAAAAGAACACGATTTATATCCCGAAAGTAGATGCTTTTGGAAAAGAAGCGGTAAATGGTATCCATTGGGGAATGGGCTATTGTATGCACATCTGGTGGTGCGATTCAGTTACCGGAGCTACTACGCTTAATTCTTATAGTTGGTCAGATGAATGTTACCGAGAAACAGGACAATGGTGCGGGGAATCAATGACAAAGCACTTCTTCGACAAGATGAAAATAAACGTGGCATATACAGATGTCAAGTTCATGCTTATTCGAGGAACAAGCGACAATCCTTTAGAGGGATTGCCGCCATGGAATCCTCTGTCAAAGACATGTCATCCCGAATACTTGGCAAAACCGTGGGAAAAAGATATTATTAAACATACTCCCCATAAAGAAGAACCTCTTCACGCCGAGGGATTTTTTTGGTAGTTAAAATATTTCAAATTCTGACCATCTAAAGTCATTTGGATGCCTTACGTGCAGGAGCATCTCGTTATACTGTAATGGGGGACGTTCTACTTGACGCATTGAACTGCCTACATAGTGATATGCCTGTGCGTCAGTATCAATGAAAACTTTATGCCCATTCTTTGCAATGGTCATGCAAAGGTCTACATCCTCAAAGTAACCAGTTCCATAGCCTTCAAAGAACCCACCGGCTTGCTCAAAGACCTTGCGCCTGACTATAAAAAACCCGCCACAAATAGATGCAACCTCTCTGGAAACACGGCACTTGGGATTATCCGCTGACCAACCCAAGAATGGATGGGTTATTGCCCCACGTATAGTTATCCCATGCCCGACGTGTTGTACAGTACCAGCGGGACCGGATTCGTTTGAGTCTAACGGGAATAGCGTTTTTATGCCACATATCCCGATGGTCTGGTCATTCATCCGCTTTATAAGCGTACTAAGACAACCCGGCTTCAAAATCACATCATCGTGGAGGAAAAAAGCTAAGGGTGCGTGTCCAGAACGAATAACGCGATTTGCTCCCATCGGAAAACCAAGCCTCTGCGGAGAGGAGGTTCTACGGGTCATCGGGGGCAAATCTGTCAGGATTCTCTCCTGTTCTACAATACTTTGTGGAGGAACTGGGCCATTCTGAAAGACAATTAACCGAGATGGGACGGTCTTTATCTCCTCTTTAATGGCATTAACACACTTCTCGAATATCTCCATCTTGACCATTCCACAGGTCAAGAGACAGACATCAACTAGGTTTTGGGGTGCTTGGCTGTTTGTGCGCGACATCTTTTATTCCTTTGAGTAATTGTTTTACCGACTTATCCCAAGTCCGATTCAATACGTACTTTCGGGCCTCTTCTGCGCGAGGGAGTTTCCCCTCTGCTATGTCTGATAAGGCAGAAGCACATTTAACTCTATCCACCATGTCCCTGCGAGAATTCCCCCACGTATCAATAAAGGTATATTCTGGATGAACCAAAAAACCTCTATGTTCTTTCAGGTGCTCCAATAATGCTCCAGTTTTTGTAGCAATCACCGGAATTCCTACCGACATAGCCTCCAGAACGGGCATACCTAGTCCTTCGGCCTTACTGGTCAATAAAAATACATCTGCCGCCGCAAACAACCCCCAGAGCATCTTGAATGGCATTCCCCGCTCGAATATGGTCAGTTCCTTCAGCACATTGTGCTGCGAGGCTAAGTCTCTTAATCTATATCCGACAAATTGATTTTCTCTAGTAACAAGCCAGTATTTGAAAGGTTTGTCATAATGCTGTTTGAATATCTCCAGAGAGGCCAACGCCCCCCATAGATTCTTGCGTTCCTGATTGTCCGCTACGGTCAGAATGACAAATTCATCCTTTATCCCGTAACTCTCGCGTAATTTCAGTCTTTCTTCTGGAGTGGGGGGCTTCCACGCCTCTGTGTCTACTCCAATGGTAAGATGTTCAGCCTTTATTCCCATCTTTTCACATTCTTTGACCGCAAACTCGGACATGACATAGCATTTATCCGCTTGAGACAGATAGGTTGCCCAAGTTGCACAAAGAGGCCCATTTTCCATAGGCGTGATACAAATATAGGGAATAGATAGCCTTTTTGCCGTGTTGATTACAGGGTCTTGATTTGGAATGTCGGCAAGCCCTATCACAACGTCTGGATTGAATAGGATTTTCATGTTCTGAAGCATGGCAAAAGCATCGTTCATTGCCAGACAAGGATAGAGGGAAAACTTGTAAGGATGCTCTGATCCATTATAGGAAAGTCCAATAATCTTGACCTCATGCCCCAAGTCTGCCAACCTGCTTCCAAGGGCGGTGGTGATGGATGCGTAACCAGAGCCGGTTGCGTCCATGTCTGAAATCATTACGATGCGAAAACTTTGTCCCATTCTTTTAGTATCCTTTCGGGGCCGAAACGAGATAACGACAGTTTTGTAAACACATCTCTTGAAACAGATACATTTTCTGGAGAAGTATTTAATGCTTTAATAACTATATCTGCAAATTCATCTTTTCCAGAAAACCATCCGAAATTTGTTGTATCAAGCGCACCTATTTTAGGAGTAACAGGGAGAACTCCCGCGCATTCCGCCTCTGCCACGGTATAACAAAAAAGTTCGTCATAGTTGCATGGATATGGCAATACTTCTGCCTTCAATTGTTCTTGTACCAATTCTGCCCTTCGTATCGCCCCCCTCATGGTAACATTTTTAAGTCCGGGGATTTTGGCACAAAATTCATTGTTCATCGGCGCACCAATGCCCCACAGTCTGTAATCTGAGGTAATTACAAGGCTTGCATCTGGAACCGCGTTAACTATCCTCCTCCACATAGTCAACAACTCACCCAACCCTCTTCCCGGAACAGAAGTGAAGATACAACGATGGGGAATCTTGACAATATCCTGTTCATACTCCCACGTTCTTACCGGCAAATCTATGACGGTTGTGTTCTCAATCCCGTATTCTTTTTTGAAGTAATCAGCGTGAAATTGTGAAATTGTCACAATTTTATCGACATGGGGGGCAAAATCCTTGAACGAACCAATAGTATACTGGTCACAACTCCACCAAATTTTCAGTCCTTTGGCACCATCAACTTTGTAGTTGGGGCTGCGAAAAACAATAAGAGCGTCTCTATTTTGGCTCCCATCAAAGTCGCCTATGTTGGATTGATGAAAGGGGGATTTGTCAAAGCCCCTGGGATTGTTATATAGATTTACTTCGTGCCCCGCTCTTTCCCATAATTCACACATGGTAAGAAGAGCACTTTCGGCTCCGCCCACGCCAATTTGGTGCGGATCGTCTCCCGTAAGGGTTGCCATCGTACAACCAAGCGGAGAGCCATCCGAGGTAAGTATGTCAATCTTCATTGTTTGCATCCCTTCTTTATCGTATCCACTGTGTATTCTCTCAATTCTGGTGTTATCGTTTTCCCTATATCAATCCAGAAAGACTTGTTTTTTACGATACTAACATTCTTTGGCGTTCCGACTAATTTATACCCTCCATAGTCCTGAATGGGTAATTGATGGGTTGGAACACCCTTTTTCTTTAAGTATTGTAACAGCAATTCTCTCTCCCCATGATAAATGACATTGAATCCCTGCCAGTTTGGACTTGCCATGTGGTGAGGCTCCGGGAGATAAAAATAGTTACTTAGTTCTTCCTTAAAGGTTTTGTGATAGTATTCCCAATTCTCTCGATGGACTTTTATATTATTAGGAATAGATTCAGGCACATACTCACACCGACAAAGGCTTCTAATTATCTCGGATTGACAAGGACTGTCTGTTAAAATGATTGCGTTGTTTCTAAAAGAAAAGATGGACAAATCCCCAAAATTACCTATCGGCTGCCCCTCGTAAGTCCCCGTACACGTACCTCCAATGGCTGCCCCACAATCAAAAATCCCCACAATGTAACTACCCTCCAAAACTCTATCTGAGATGTATTGAATAGCGATGGGATTACCCAGCGTATGTTGGAGCAAAATCACCCCCGTGTTCTTGTTTACTGCCTCTTCCACCAGACAGGGATTGGCGTTGTAGGTCGGTAAATCCACATCCACGAAAACCGGCACTAACCCAAGTTGTAAGATATAGGGGAGCGTATTCCCAATCACAGAAACGATAACCTCTTGTCCGGGTTTCAACCGCCTCTTGTTCTTTTCCGACATAGCCGATAAAAGAGCCGTGTAATCCGGTCTTGCACATATAACACCGTACATCCTTCTGCTTTGTTTGGCAATCAAACACTCAAATTCATCTTTATTGTTCATTGTTTCTTTTGTACCAATTTTCCGTCAATAACCTCATAAAAATCTTTATTTATTTCCCACCCATTCCAAATAAAAGATTGTTTTTTCCACTTATGTTCACCAATGCGGAATTTAATTTCATCTCTTATTTTAATATAGAGAATCGGAAGAACCAACAAAAAACAAAAAAATAATATTTTGGCGACGAAGACAATCATTTTTATTCTCCTTTAATCGTGCGAACCGTCTGCGTGAGAACCATAAGTAGCATCGTGCCAACAAACAAGCATTTGTCCGGCGGTGGTGCTTTCCTCTTTGTTGGTTGCAATTCTATCTGTACTATATGGAGTTGCCCCTGTAATTACTGCAAAACTCCCACAGGAACAAAGCGGAGTAAATCTACCAACAAATTTCTCTCCCTTCGGCCACTGTCCAGTTTGAGGATTGAAATCCGGGTCATGGTAGATAAAATGGCTTGAATATTCAGCACAATGCACAATCCCGTACTCTTTTCCCATATAAAGTGCATTCTGGCGATAGACCAATTTCCCCGTATCCGTCATTCCCGATTTTCTATCACCTGTAAACTTTAGAACTTTTACGGGATGTAAATTTTTTAGATAATCTACGCTCACGATATGTCTCTTTCTGACTCCTCTAGGAGTCTTGCCTGTCTTTCGTTTATAGGATGATAACCGGGGGCTATCCATGCTGGGTCTATCGTTGACAAATGAAACTGATGATAGCACGAAATTCCCTCTACGGTCTCAGATTTTATCCCCAAAACCCTACTTCTAATGACTATATCCTGATCCAGCCATAAATGACCCTTATCGTTGTCCCTGAACCAGCCGAACCACTCCCATCTCTCTCTTGTCCAGCCAATTACATGAGACAAGAGGCTGGCATCTTTTTGATTCATGTTTATAGTCCCCTTGTTCTCGTATTCTCCAAAGCCGGGAAGGGATTCAATCAATTTAGGATTATCCAGCCATCCTTCGGGTAAATTATTACTCATGTCCTGGCTTAGAAAATAAGTATTTACCGAACAGCGTTTATCTCTGTATGCGACCATCTTGTCAAGAATGTCTGGAGTAACTATTTCATCTGCCATGGCAAAAACGACATACTCCCCATCTGAAATCTCTTTCGCCGCTCTATTCCATACCCTGTTGACATGGACATAGTTTTCGTTGCGCGAGAAAGTTACCGGAAGATTTGTGCTTCTCTGGAAATCCATGACAGGCCCAATGGTTTCATTGATGTTTTTTCCGCCATTGTCCACCAATATAAACTCACAATCTGGATAAGTGACTTTAGACCATGAAGCCAAAGTATTCTTCAGGTTTCTTGTTCTGTCCGTGAAGGACATAATGACAGAGACTTTCATTTTACTAAACCCTCGTCACAAAAATATGAATTTATAGTATCTACTACCAACCTTTTCTCTCCATCAATATCATGTATACATATAATGTAATCATCCCCTCGAATTCCGCCCCTTTCCTCAATTGTTTTGCACACATTCAAAAGAGTATATAACCCAGAAAAAGTTAGGGGAAATGCACCGAGAATAATATGAACGCAATCCTTCCCGGTCACCAATTGTTTCTCTTGCTCCGAAGTTAATGGATAATCAACTGGCATAATACAGTCATCAACATCTTTTCTTATGCCATCCATCTTATCTATAAGTTCTGATAGTTTGCTCATATTATCCCACACTCCTTTAGTATTTGTTCTACCCGAATATCCCAAGTGTCATATTTGGCGACTTTTTCTCTGGCGTTCTGTGCTATCTCTACTGCCTCTTTGGGATTATTCAGGGCTATTTCTACTTTCTGTATCGCTTCATCCATCGTAGAAAAACCATAATAGTGAACGTTCTCTTTGAAACCAAGAGCCTCGAGGTCGGGAACCCTGTTTATAATAGGCACTCGCTCCATGCCCATTATTTCAAATACTCTGGCACAAACATCGTTAAGACTTGACCAATTTAATCCTATTGCTGCTCGACAATTCAACTGCCTATACTCATCGAAGATTGGACCGAGTTCATAGATAACCGAATGTCCTCTAGCTCTTAATTGTCTTATCAATTCATTTCTGTTTTCATAATGAAGTCCAATAAGACAAGCATCTGTATCTATTGTTGTAAGAGGGTCTGGATAGCAAACAGTCGGGTCGAATGCATAGCCCATTACAATATCACCAGGCCGTGAATAGAAACGCTGTAAGTTGAAAAACCTGTCTGAGTAGGACCGAGGAAGCGAGTAATCCAATACGTGCGGGTCTGTGGCAACTGTAACAGTCAAACAATCCGGTTTGTCTGCAAAATGGAACCCGGCATCCACCTGTAATACAAGGTCTGGTTTCCACGGAAGTTGCGCTTTTACGATTGACCACGGAGGAGTAGTAAATTGCGGAGGAAGAGCGAAATCTACCGAGTTGGGGTATTTTTGACTTATGGTAAGACCTCCGGCCCATGGTATCCATTGTCCGGTAAATGGGCCAATAGTCCATAATTCAACATCTGAACGTCGTTCCAGAGCGCGCCTGAACCATAATGCCATTGCCATTGGATAGGCTAGATAGGCGAAACAAATCTTTATTTTATTCATTTGTCGCCTTCAATAACAAAATAAAACCGACTGAAATTTGTTATTCCGGCAAGCATTCTACTTGCTTCGCGTCCACGTCCAGTATAGTGTTTGTGAATTTCTTGTTCAAAAACAACTCTACACGTTCTTGTAAATGAATCAAATCCGAATTGTTTTGCTAATTCAATCCCAACCTCGGCAGGAATCTCTATTCTTTTTTCGTCCATTTTTCCTCGAATTTCTTCTGGTTTATACGAGTTAATTTCTCCCGTTGTGGATTATATCCAATTGTCCCCGCTCCTAAATGCCTTATAAATGGCGTATTCAAGGGTACTACGGGATAACCCAATCTGTATGCCTGTGTTGATAAATCAACATCTTCATAGTCGTTGGGAGCAAATCGGGTGTCAAAACTTATATCATTCCAAATTTGTTTGGAGGCTGCAAGGAAATAACCTTCAAGATAGGAAAAGACCTTGCCGTTGAATGTATTCCAGCCAGAGTCAAAATTAATAAGCGTATTCCCCACCAAAGATAGCGGAGAGCGTTTTATCTGCTTTTCTACCAAAGGAATAAAGTCTCCGGTTACTACAACGTCGTTGTTCATAAGAATTTTGATGTCGCCCGAGGCAAGTTGAAGCCCAAGTCTGGAGGCATACAAAAAGCCAATATTGTCATCAACTCGCCCAATTCGAATCCCTTCTCGTTTATAGGGGATTTCCGACCCATCGTCAATAACAAAAATCTCTAATTTGCCACAATATTTCTGTAGCGAATCTACGAGTTGATTAGTAAGTTCGGCTTTGTTGAAATGGGGGATGATTATGCTTATCATATTTATCCTTTCCGCCCTATTATATCATCAAAACGGGTCTAATAATGACCTGTCTCGAATACTTTTATCTCTACATCATTTGCTATATGGAATAGTTGTCTATGCCCTCCACAACACCCCCCTTTTAGAGATAACATAATATTTACATCTTCCGACTCCACCCATACTAACGGAACGTTCCACTTTGGATCGACGTAATAGGCATGTCCATTAACATTTTCTATCAGTTTTTGAATAGGCTGATAGTAAACTAACGCGACTTTATTCGCTTCCATGTAATATCGACTTTAGATTTCTGAGACAATCCGAATATCGTGAGGCGTTAATCATTAAAGTGCCGTTGGCAAAGTCTTTCTTCGTCTGGAGGAAGTCTATTTCTCCAGAGAAGTGAAACGTCTTTCTCCCCGGACTATTAGAATCATCACAAGTCATCTTTTCGTACTTTGCCCCCAATGCCATATAACAAGCCGCTAAGTAAAAATTTCTGGTTTCTGCATCCATATCATTAATCTCCTGCTCTAATTATAAAGGGCAGGAGAATTGGATGGATAGGGGGAAGTTACTAAGATAATATTTGAACAATCGTGAGTACCAATATTCCCCAAAGCCACGGACGAAATTTTATAATAGTCGGACTGGTAATATTCCATTTATTACAAAATTCACGGTCTCCAATTTTGTATAAGTCATCTATCATTTCTTGGGTAAATATCTTCTTTTCTGGCATACCCCCAGTATGTCATTCATGGCGTGCAGATACAAGACCTGCACGCCATTTTCTAATCAATCTCTCATATTTCTAATTCGGACAAAAACTATCCGAGTTCAGTACAACCCGCATACGACCTGCCCGAGAAGACACTACGATAAGCAGACTGGGCGCAATACTGCTTGATAATTAAGGCCGTCTTGGTCCATACTTCAAACTGTATCGCTGTGCACAGGGGCACGAGGTCAATCAGGCTCAATGGAATCTGCGTCGCTCGATACACCAGCGGGACACCATTGTGCTGCATCCGTAGAGCGTATAGAGTGGAGGCAAATGAGCCGTTGCCCATATCTGTGCGGGCGAAGTTCACATCCGAAACAACGGTCAGGCGTCCGATGGACGTATTGACGAATCCGGCGAAGTTGAAGCCCGGAATCAGTCGATTGCCGTCGTTCTGGAAGACGACCTGTGAACCCTGGAAGCCCAACTGGAAGTAGGCGGCCAGCATCTCTTGAATAGCCTGAGGATGGCCGAATACATGGGTGGGCTTGGCGCAAGTTTCTGCACAGAAGCGATCAAAGCCGATAGCGGAGAAGGAACCTGAAACGGTCATACCGGATACGGAAGTACCTGTATTGGTATGTGCGCCATTGGCGGGGACTACGAGGGCTTCGATACCGTCGAACTCCAAGACACGCGAAGTAGCGTTTCCTTCAGCCAGGAGACGGTCCCAAGCATTCATAACTAAAGCCATGCTTAGGCGAATCTCTTTGACTTTCAGGGAAGCGATTTCAGCGCGGGTGAAAGTAGTGGCATCAGAAGCACCGGGAAGTCCTTCACCGGCTGCGTATCCGCCCATCAGGGCGTTGATACCCCAGCCAGCCGCAATGGAGGCCATGGAGTGCAGAATATCGGAGATGGTCAAGCTCTTTTTCGCGCCGATGTTCTTTAGAACTACGGTGGAGTTAGAACCATCATGGGCGTACTCTTCCGGGCAAGTTCCATCCGCAAAGGCGATATAGTTTGAGCCACTTACGAAGGCAAGTGAGGTCATTTCACGCCAATGCTCTTCCTTCAGGGAAGTGCGGATTTCCGGGATGTTCTGGAAAAGACTAATATCCTCACACAGGTCGAGAATTTCGGTATGGTCGAGCGGGGTGGGGAATTGCGCGGCGAAATCGGTAGGAGTAACTACGTTAACTCCAATAGGATCGGTAGCGCGCTGTACAAGTGCTTCGGCAACCGGGGCGGGTTGGCCGTTGGTAACATCTAAGCCAATGTCAGGCATGGCAAAATCTCCTTAATAGAATAGGTTTGTGCCGACGCTCGCTTGACCGGACGACGCTTGCGCTTTACCGCCCGACGCTCGCTTTACCAGCGAATTACTTAACTAGGGCGGGGTCTATCCCAGCCCTTCGTGCAACTAAATCAGTCAGACTTGATTTCTTTGTCTGAGGCTGAACCTGCGCCCTCTGAACAAGGTCTTTAACCTGTAATGGCGTCAGAGAACGAGGCTTCGGGACATTTACGACAGTTGCGGACTTCTGAACTGGATTGGCAACCTGCGCCCGCATAACCGCCATATCTGTTTCATACTTGTCAAGTTTTTGAAGAGCGGTGTCAAGTTTCTGCGATAGTTGTGCAATCGCTTCGCTGGGGTCAAGAGGCTTGACAGGGGCTACTTCTGCTTTGATGACACCACCAAGGGCGTCGAGGGCAGGTTGGATGGAGGTTAGTTTCTCTTCGTCCGTGCCGGTCATGGATTTAGCCGATAGAACTGCGTTAACCAATGACGCTATTGGGTCTGCAAGCGCCTGTGACCTGACTGCGACGAAAGACTTGAGTTGATCGGTAACTTTGTGGGCAGCGTCCATCTTGGCGGCGCTTTCCATTTCTGGACGATTGTAGATAGTATCCAGAAGTCCGTTCAATTGTGCGAACATAGCATCCAAAGTCTCTTGGGCTGACCCACGTTGCCATAACTTAGGATTTAACTCCAATGGAGGCATATCGTGGGTATGGGAGGGGTCGTCATCGCGAACCTGCGGAGCAATATCCAATACGGTTGATTTGTTTTCCACTTCTTTACCTTCTTTCTGTTTGGCTTCTACGCCTGCGGATTTCTCTCCGCGCTCAATACGTTTTCCGACCACGCCCTTGCCACGATAAGAACCTTTCTCCTGTCCAAAACGCGAGGCTGCGTTAGCGGCATGGGCTTTATCTGGCATCGGATAACGATAATTCACGGGGTCGCCCCATTTACTATCCGGGACGCTTGACCACTTACCGGGTTTTGTAACATGCCCTTGCGCGAGAATGGCAATACCATACTTGGCCGCTCTTGCTTTCTGTGCAGCGCGTCCTTTCTCAAGGTCGGCCTTCTCTTCAACCGGTCCTTCGGGATAATCCTGAATTTCGGCAGCCTCGATGAAGTTTTCAGGCTGTTCAGGAGATTCCGATACGTCTAGTACATCTTCCTCGGTATCGGAAAACTCAACCAGAACGTCCGCTTTCCCAACCAACATAGCCTTTTTCTCCAACTCTTCGGCCAATTCCGGGTCGATGATCGAGGCGGCATCCTGCTTTCTAGTAATTTTAGCCATAGATTTATCTACCTCCACTGTTGCCCGTTGATTGACCGGCACTCTTGTTAGGGCAAAATGAACCAAATATCCATCCAAATACTTTTTGTCTCCGATTCCTTCCTCACATCGAGGGCAAGTATCGGCTAATGACTGTCTTTTGAACACGGGCCCGTCTCCGTGTTGATGGGCGAGGTCTAAAAATGCGATAGAAACTCTAATTTTCTTATTTTCAGGTGTGCTTAGGTCATCGGCTATAGATTTATAGCAGTTTTGACCCAATTTTGTGTTGAAGAACTTGCCTTTAGCTTTTAGAGTATCTCCGTCGGTATAAACTGCCTCTGGAATACCGGGAACGGCCTCTCCGTTGAGGTCTGGATAGTGAGAAATGGAGACATAGGGCATTCCGCCCTTCCAATAATCTGACTCAACCAGTCCTTTGAAGGCTTCAGGAACGGGTTTTTTGCTGTTAATGTTCTCAATGAAGGACTTATAGAGAGGTAAAGTCATCCTCTCATCGTATAAATCCTTCTTAGTATCACTGGCTGTCATCTTCCAGCGCATAGAAGCGCCGGGAGTGATCGCCATGGAGAACTCGACAAGTGCGCTTTTCTTCACCCACTTGCCGTCTACCTTCTTGAAGCCAGCGTTCTGGATAGCTCCCCAGGCTTTCTTGGCGGCAGTTTCATCATCGTCGCCAGCCTTTTTGGATGCGTCATGCACCTTTTCCCAAATCTTGAAGGCAGGTGAGTCCTGAGGCATTGTACTAAAAGGCATTATCTATCTCCGATTACTAATGTTCCAAAAAACTCATTCCAGCCGATGCTAAACAGATGCACTACCAGACTTACTATCGCTCCAGTCGCTAATTCGCTCACTACTGGAAAGTAGAAAACCGAGCGAAATAAAGCAACATGGAAAAGTGCGGCTAGAATGAAGTAAACCCAAACTCCCAAACAGAAGTTACAATTAAAAAGCTGGTTCAGAAAGTCAATCTTTATCTTCTGAACCAGCGGAAACTTCTGGATTGTGTAGATGCAGACTTTTCCAATCAGCATCAGTAAGACGAGTTGTACATCACTCATTCTTAGGCGGGCGTCCGGGCTTGGGCTTTTCTGGAACAAGCACGTACAAGACCTTGAAGAACCCTGCCGCCCTCTCCTGGTCATTGGTTGGGCCTAGATAAACTACGTGTCCAACTTCCCAACCTTCCGGCAATACTACTTCTGGATCAGAACCGGGAGCGCCAAGAGTACGAACCATGTTATGAATCTTTGACATTTTCAATCTCCTTATCAAGTATCTTCTCTAAGATTTGTTGACCGGCTGTTTCGGCTGCGGTCATTAGTTGTGGATAAGCCTCCATGAACTTTTGCGAGACTTTTTTCACAATCTGTACTTTATTATCACTTTTTTCAACCGTAGGGTCAATAGTGAGTTCGTCTATCATATCTGACATAATAGTGGTAGCCATAATAGATTGCGCGATGTCTGTGGCTTCTGTAGAGGCTTGTGACATATATTTTTGAATATCAATAGTGCGAATTTGTTCTTCAAGGTCTACAAAGTCTGCATCCTGATATACAAGATAGGCTTTTTCCCTGAGAGCGTCCAAGACACCAGACGTATCTTCCGAGTTGAATCGTATTTCTCCAAGTCCGTTATTCTTTAGCGAACCTTGAATAGTCCGGCGACGCTTTTCAACGTCCTCAATCATACGGGCTTCTGGATCGCGCCACCAAAGAGCGTCTGCGATGTGTTTCTTCCACGCCTCTACTTCTTCAGGCTTCATGTTCTTAATGGTGGTTATAAAGTCGTGGATAGGATAATAAGCCTGTTTGACGGTTTTATCGACCTGTTTCTTCAGGTCAATAATCGCCTGAGAAGCCTGCACAGAACTGACTTCGCCGCGTCCGCCATTTTCCGCCGATACCTTCTCACCTAAAAGACCGGGAGAAGTGGTATTTCCAGAGGCGGGCCAATCTACTTTACTTTCGTCTAGCGTTTCGGGAACAGAAACGGTAACTAAGCCGTCTACAAGAGCCTGTGCGCGAAATTCTTGGGGCGAAAATTCATGGTTTCTAATAAATATTTCACTGGCCTGTGCATTGGCTAATCTAGCGCGTCCCTGAGCAACATTCTGGTCAGAATCGAAGTCAATCCACGTAAATTCAAGTTCTTCGGGTAAAATCTTATCAAAGAAGGACTTGAACTTCTTTTTGAGAACAGAATTGATATTCTTTTTAGTGTTTCTCTCAGACCTGATTGTACCGGAAAGGGTTTCCCCGCCATTAGAGCTACCGCCCATCCCAATATCAGAAGGACTCATTCCATATCCAGCACAAATTATTTCAACATATCTGGCAGTAACACGATCAAACATCAATTCATTTGGATTCATGTTGAACGGAATCCACTCAGCCTTGGTAGTGTGTTCATAAAGAACAGGAATTTTCATCGGGTCGGTACCGGCAAATAAGTCCTGTGCTTCTTTCATCCACTCCAAAGCGGTATCTTTCTCAGTATCTCCTAAGTCTAAAATACCAACCTGAGGGGTATTAGTAAGAAGTTCAGCATAATACTTATCGCCGCGCTTCATCAATTCCAAAGCTAGGTAAATCTGTTCAGGAGGAGCCATTCCCCATCCCTCGAACCAAATATCGGGACGAGGACTCATATATTGACGAACTATGGAATAAGAAGGAAATGCGATTGGCTCAATCGGCATATTGGGAACGCGCTGAATTACCGGAAAGTCTGCGTTCAAGGAAGGTAATAGCGTTCCACCATCCAAACAACGAAGCCATATTATCTTTCCGTTGGGATCATCGTTCTCACGGCCAACCTCTGCCGCCATCCCAAATGGCAGGTCTAAGATGTCCTTGCCAAGCCATTCCAAGCGACCAGTAAAATCAAGCCCATCATAAAGCCCCTCGTTATCCAATAGACGAGTATTGTATTTTATTTTAGCTTTCAACTCATCGGTTTTATTGGAATCTCTGGCTACAATTTTCCAATCCAGGGCTGTCAATTGATTTATGGCGGTATTTCTACAAACTGTGGCAACCGGAACAGAAGCAACAAAGCCACGCCAAATGGCCGCGGATTGCCAATTCGGAGCCATCCAAGACGGTACGCTTCTGAATAGGAAGTTAAGTAACGGGCCGCCGGGACTCGATCTTTGTCCCGGAAGAACCGTCTGAACTAGCATATCTGTAGGTTGGAGTTGTATAGCCTTTGTTTTGGTTTTCTGTTTAGTAGCCATTTTAGTAATTATATGCTTTTAGGGAGATTGCGTACAAGTATGAGTTTATGATAAAATTATAGCATGAATACTAATTTCGGGAGGCCGCCCGGTGGTTGCCCCCAAGAAACTGATTTGGAGATCAATATCCGGCGTTGTTGATATAACAATATGGCTGTTGATCTTCCATTCGCTCGATTTCCGGTCTTTAGACACCTACTTCGCTCTTGGAGGTATGCTGGTCTGGTCTATTGTCTCCGAGATAGGCGTTCACTTATTTGCCAGTGATAAAGACGATAATAAGATGCTTGTCTCCACTACCGAATACAAAAAGATTAGAAAATTATTGGAACGCGTTGACAAGCTAGATTTGTAGTATAATCGATTCGTTCATGCTCGTTTCTCCTCCTTTCTGGCGGTATGCCGCCACAACTTAATCCCCCCGTAGGGCCACGGGGGGATTTCGATTTACTACTCAACTAGTAGATTTCCTCAAACTTCCAATCCCCATCTGTTTCTTTTCTGGCTCAATCTTCTGCCCGATGTGGATAAAAGTCATCTTGCTCCATTTCCGTATGGGGGCGATAGACAAGCGCGCTCCGGTTACTGACGTTATGCGGTCATCATGGGCGTTCTTTTGAGGGAACATATCCAATTCACTAAAGAAGCCATCATTCCACGGGCCTCTGACAATATACCAAAGCCCCTGAGCGGCTTCTGCGAACCATGTATTCGCCGCCATTACTCTATCCCCATCCTTCTTGGGGTCATGTGGTCTTACGGTAAATCCTAAAGGCTTGACCAATAAGCCGAGTTCGGCAACTTGGTTTTTGCCACCAGAACCAGGTTCCTGCTCAACATAGATAGGAATTTGAGTACCGTCTTGAATAGCTGTGTTTCTAAAGTTCTCTTTTATCTTTTCCCACTCCCACTTGCCATATACCTGATTTTCGATACAGAAATGCTCTTTCTTGTCATCATACGATACTAAAGAGCCTACGGTTTCATCGGGGTCAGTTCCTACTTTCTTCTCGGAAGCCGCCAAGTCCCAATACCTATACCTACCTCTCCACTCCATAGGCTTATCAAGTACATGAGATACGCCAGTAGCGGGATTACGGGTGAACCAAATTCTGTCTCCTAAGGCCCCTTCTTCGTTGGCGGCATAGCCTTCTACTTCTCGTTTTCTCAAATAACCAGACGGGAAAGAAGATATTAGCGTAGCATAAAATATTGGGTCAAGGTTCTTCTGATTCTCTTCCAGACTGACATGGAAGGACTCTACCAACTCCCGTCCTATCATATCTGGAACATCTTTCAATAGCTTATAAACCTCATCCGGTATCTCTTTCCTGTCAAATAATGCGGCAATCCACGAAAGAGTGTCTGCTGGAGTCGTTGTAGTGAATCTCTGTGTCATAGAGCCAATACGGACACCAGCGATAGCATTCTTCCAAGCAATTCCGGTCTTATCTCTACGAGATTCATCGTACCAGAGCCAGTTTACATTATGCCCACGCCCGGATTCCGGGTCCCTAAGTCCACGGCAATATAAAACTGCGCCATTTTGAAACACAATGGAAAACGGGCGGGTTACATCCCAAGACTCCGACCTACGAACTCTATGCTTGGGAATGACCATTTCCCACGGAATCCAACTACGGAGTTCCGGCCATGTAGATGTTTTGAAGTTCTCCAAGTCTGGATTTACGACTATCCCTGTTCTGCCTTCGCGTATCTTCCTTAGTGCCTTCTGCGCCCCCGCTGCCGTCTTACCAGAACCACGACCACCCTGTAATGCGACAAAGACCGCCTCAGAATTAATAAAGGCTAGTTGTTCTCCGGCTGGATCATAGGCTTTACCAGCCCCGTTCCTGCGAAAGAAGCCGTTCTCGTCTATATTCCATTTGTCAGACCAGGCAATATTGGATTTATCTACTTTAGGTATATCCAGCCCCCTTGCCTTCATCTCGGTTAGAAGGGCAAGTAGTTCTTTCTTATCCTTATCACTCAGGTCTTTCCGTATCGTCTTGGTTTGTTGCATCGACTGCTGTAGCCTCTATGGGTTCTTCGCCCATGAATTTCTTCAGTTTCTTTTCCAATTCATCATTAGATGCCGTACTTAACTCTGCGAAGTAAGCTGCCCAACCGAGCAACTTATCCTGTAACTCAGCACCCTTGCCTATAGCTCTAATAGCGTCTGCCGAGTTATCAATATTGTGTTCGTGCAGATAAGACATCCCCATATCTACCAACTCTTCCCCCACTTTAGCCATCTTCTGAATAATTCCCTGCCGCTGTTTTATTATTTCAATATCGCCAGCCTGTTCAACCTGACCATCTAGAGCATCGGCATGTCCCGCCCAATCGTCAGTCGAGTGCCATTCCTGGATAGTGCGAAGACTGGGAGAGCGGACGCCCTCCGGCAATTCTTCTTTCATAATATCGGCTATCTGTTTATATTCAGGCTTACCCAGTTTATACCATAAAGCAAATGCCTGATCGTGCATCTCCTGGGGATAGGCAATACTTTTTGTTACTGCTCTGCGCTTATCGGCCATTACTCCCCTAACTTTTCGTCAATCAGCCGCCACTCGTCCGAAGCCTCAAGCATTTGGATAATATCCCAAACCTCGCGCTCGGAAAGTCTTTGCTCTTCCAAAAAGAACATAAGGAACTGAATTACCAGATATTCATTTTCTGCTTGCGCTTGATTATAAAGTGCTTCAATGGCTTCGGTAGTCTTTTGTTCGGCAGCATAGGCATTCTTGAAATAATCGGGTAATTCTCCAACTATTCCATCAATTTTCCGAATTGAATCGTAAATTGGAGTGATATTGCGGTCTACCAGGAACGAGGCAACCTTATCGGCATGGGAAGTCTCGTCATTTGAAGACTTACGCATGAACTTAGCCGAGCCACCCCAGCCTTCATTTTCCAGTTCATCCGCCATTGACCGATAGACGGCGGAATTGGTTCTTTCCAAAGTCAACTGCTGTTGTAACAAAGTTTCAACTAATGCGAACATATTACCTCCACTTACTGACATTTTGAGTTCTTACTTCGTCGGGAAATTCAACAACCCATCCCAAACTTTCAAGAGCCTTGACTATATCGCCATCGTGCCTTGCAATGAATTCGGCTGGATTAGCGGTATAACTGTGTGCGTCATCATAAATTTTTTCAATGTGCCTGTTTGCCATTTTCCTATCCTCGACTGTTTCATGGATAAGATTAAAGGCGGCTTCGTCCAAATGCAAGTCACTCAACCAGTAGTTATTATAATCCAATAAGGGCCATGGATAACGGCTGTGATTAGCTCCCTCTGTCAAGTCTTGCCACACATTTGTCCTCATGGAGGCAAAGTCTACGATATAGGCAATTATGGGGTCGCCATCCGGGTCTGTTCCTTGCATATAAACACAAATTCGAGGATCGTGGTCTTTCAGCCACATCCAGTTAGCTTTATTGGGGTCTGGGTTTATTTGAGGTGGCATGGGTTCAAACTCAGCCACCTTACGATGGATTATATTCTTAGACCTTAGTGCGCTGGATGGAGTAATTAATACAGGGACTTTCATGGAGGAGATTATACACTCTTATGCACCTTTTTGATATGCTGGAATTACGCCGCCGCCCCGTTTATTAAACGCGTAATTTTTGTGTAGCATATTGTGATGTTCTGGACAAACATACACCACTTCGCCCCATCTTTCGTCCCCCAAGTGCTTATAGGTCAAGTGGTGGCAGTTTAGGTTGTGTCCATTATGGGCACACCCATTTACTTCACAAGTCCAATTAGCCTGACTACCAATATAATTTCTGACTTCCTGCCAATGATCTGATTTCAAATACCCATGATATTCAGACTTACTTTCACGGGGACGAAACACCCAATCAGTTACCAGGAGAGCGACAATGGCAGAGAACGTATTCTGCCATCCAAAACCACCTCTGTATCTTCTCATTTCAACTCCTCTATAGAACAATAAACAGGTATGCCATTTTTGTTCGCATATTCAACTTCTGCATCGGCTCCACTACTCTTTCCAGGTAATCTCAATAATCCATCACACTTACTGAGCCAGTTCAGGTCATAGTTCAACCAGAACTCATACTCATGCGGAGCGATCAGGTGCCAGAACAAAGTAAGATGCGGGATGTAGGGAATTAATTCCAATTTTACCAATTCTTCCGCCGCCAGAACTGAATTCCTGACATTAATTACCGTATCGCCATTGGAATAGGGACCAGCAATATAGATATATCGTTTATCCTTAGCAAATGCATCGGGGAATTTCTCAAGAAGAAGCCTTTTCTTGAATTCATCAAATGTTTCTAATTTCTCTGTAGCCAAAAAATCCGGTAATGTCATCTCACCACCATCCTAATACATGCCCAGCTAATAATATATACAGAGTAGTCCCCACCAATGTCTCTATATTCTTCGGCCTCTTCGTCGTAATTACCGAGAATATCAAATAAATAAGATTAATTACCCCAAGAGCTATAGCCAACCACGCTGCGACTAGTAATACGATGTTCATTTTTTCTCCTCTTCTCCCAGAAGACCGTCCAGTTTCATCATTTTTATATGGAATAAGTTAATTGGTTGACAATTTTCCCCATGAGAACTATATCCAGCGGCAACTGCCATAGCATTTGCAATAAACGGGATAACATCTTGTAATTGCTCAACGTCTAAATCAAGTCCAAACCTGTCATCAAGCACAATATCCCACTTGGTAGACTGCGGATTAGTGGGATGGGCAGTCAAATAGGGCACTTTATACCCATCCACCTCAAGTCTATACTCTTCTAAAAATGGCCCAACACAAGTCGTCGTCATATTCTTCTCCTTTCGTGTCCTATGATGTGGTCGATAGGGTTCGGCACCTACTAGCTGATCTGTATTGGGAAGATAGTCAGACCACCATCTTCCGCTAATGTACTCGGTTTCGCTACTCCGAGGGTTTGCGTGTCCTTCCACGCCGCAACCACAAGCATATTATACCACACTTGTTATGTCAAATTGATGGAATTTGGGAACTGTAATTTTTCGGATTGGTGCTTTACCCATTTTTGCTTAATCCGTTCCCTAATTTTGGCCAGTGTGCTTAATGGCACGGGGTGGTATGTATCCATAAGCATATATGCATGGGCACAAACAAACAAACCATGGCGGGGATCGCCGGGTATAAGCATACCAGTATATGACCTATGGCCTGCCCCACTAGTATATGCGAGCCGGCTTAATGGCGGGG
>Ga0209777_10001412_pt1 | contig 34838 bp, 60 predicted proteins | sample FrelakmetHBP12HB_FD_187147 | JGI IMG/M metagenome (GOLD analysis project Ga0209777, IMG submission 187147) | Freshwater lake sediment microbial communities from the University of Notre Dame, USA, for methane emissions studies -HBP12 HB (SPAdes)... | ecosystem: Environmental > Aquatic >...
CATATCCTCAAACCATTTTTCAGTAGAGGGAGAATATGGAGATAGAAACGAAAGAAATGTTAAGAAAATTAAGATTAGAAACTGAAAAATGGTTTGAGGATATGGAGAAAAAATATCCGTTTCTTATAAAAGAAAAATAAAGTTGTTGTTATAACAACAAATACAGAGGAATAATAATGAAAGAGAAAGAAATCATTACAAAAAAAGATGTGAAGGATAAAAGGAATTGGACTATACCGAAAAACACAAGGTTGTTTATCATAAAAGAATTGGTCAATCCAATGACAAAAAAAACAGAACTTATTGTTCATGTAGATAACGGAACAGGGATTAAAGACCTTATGCCAAAAACTCTAATTGAAAAAGATTTAGTGATGTAGGTATGAAGTTAAAGACAACAAACAAGGCAATACCAAAAAGTGAGTGCATAATCTCAACGAGAATATATCATTATAAAGATAGAAAAATAGAAATCGGCTATTCGAAAAAAGATAAATTCCTTGCCGTATTTGTTGATGATATATGGCTTACAGGCACAACAACAGAGTTACCGTTTGATGAGAAAGATACGGAAAAAATGAAAGAGTTATCCTATGTGCTTACTGAATTGTTAAGAATGTCAAGGATAATCATTGACAAGGCAGTAGATAATGAAAAAAAGACATGATAGCGAAAGATGAATTGAAAGGCAAGTATGTTACATACATGGATACTGACGGAAAGCATAGAATTGGAAAGGTAACTAAAATTAGTGGTAACTATGTTACCGTAAAAAATGTTTTAAGGAAAAAAAAGAGAGTGTATAAAGATAAAATTATAGGTCGGCAACTGAAAAATAAGATTGTCGAGATTGATTGGAAACGAAAGGAAAGGAATAGAAATGGAAACGAAAAACGAACTGAAATTGTATAGCCAAGATTTTACGACTTGGTTTGGGGATAGAGAAATCCCTAAAAGGCAGGTAACACAAGGATACTTTTTGCAGAAAGCGAATAGGATAAGCGAGATACTATTCAAAAAACCGTTTTATCAATGTCAAACATTTCAACAGAGATATATCGCTAAAATGATAGCCAAGAGGGTGTTCTAAATGGAAAAACAAGATGTGGTAAACTATCTGTGGTCAATTAAAGACAGAACAGAAATCAAGGAACTTTGGGATATTCTAAAAAGACGGAATAGGCAAATTGAGGAACAACTGACGGTAAATTTCAATGTCGGAGAGCAAGTCAAATTCAAAGGTAGATATGGCAATATCGAAACAGGAAAAATAATACAGATTAACAATAAAACAATTAGTGTAAAAACTGAAACTACAAGTTGGAGAATATCGCCTTCTTTATTGGAGAAATGCTAAATGAGTAATATTAATTGTTGGCAATATTATATCGGTAGAAAACACGAAAGAAAATCTATAAAGAAACAGTTATTGGAATTGATAAACCAAAGTGATGATATTTCAGATTTAATCAAACACATAAAAAGGTTGTAATTATATAAACCGTAAGGTTTATATATAGTATATAGTATTACATTAGAATAGAAATATAATAGGAACGTGAAAAAGTATGATGATTGAATGGAAACATACCGAAAACGGAAAAACGACAGTTGTAGAATTGCCTATAAAAATCAAGAAATCCGTTAATGAGGACTACGGTTTTGGTGGCAATCTAATCTGTAACAAATGTAACACACAGTTAAAGCAATTGTATGTTTGTCCGTGTGGGGAAACTTCAACGGTAGGTCAATTAGAGAAACGCATGGATAAGAACACGGGAATAATCTACAATGAAAAAGACAAAAAAATATTCATGGAGATAAAAGTTGATAGTAATATCCGTGTAGAGAAAGAGATAACAAAAGAGAACGTAATAGACAATCTACTGTTTTTAGACAAACCCTATGAGTTACGGAATAAAAATCACAGTAGTCAGAGAAGGTATGCAAGGCGAAACATTTGGTGAAACGGTTGATATTGACAGCGAAGTTGATGCCATTTCAGAGGAACTTCTATCCGTATTTTCAGATTACCTTAAAAATTTGATTGCAGAAGGAAATGTACCTAACATTGTGCGTGAGATTGTAAAGCACACCCTCATACAGAAAACAAACCGTGATGACCCGAACTATCCGAGGTAAAAATGACCGAAGAAGAAATGGAAAAATATTGGAAAGAACATGACGGAAATTTGAAAAGTTACTTTGAAAAATATCTCTGGAAAAATGTATTCATAAGAAAATTGGAATTGGGGAAAACATACTTCTACAATGGAGAAGTGGTTGCCGTCTTTGATAATCAATTGATATTAGATGATAAGAAGGTAGGGCAAGTCATTTTTTCATTTGATGTGATACAATCAATTGAGGAAAAAAAATAGGTGAAAAAATGAAAAGCGAAACAATAAAAAAGAAGAATATTAGGGCAGAATTGGAAGATGATTACAAACCTGACGACAACCCCGAAACAGAAATAAAGAAAAAGGTCAAGGAAAAAATAAAGGAAGAACTCAAGACAAAAGACGAGAGGTTGGAACTGAAGTTGGAATGTAAAAAGAGTGTGCTGAAATCGTTACATGACAAGGTGGGTAACTTGGTTGATGAGATTACCCTTTCAATAACGAAGCAAGGGCTATGCACGAAACAAGTAGATATGAGCCATGTTGCTATGGTTGATATGACCGTTAAGAAATCTGCCTTTGATGAATACCGTATAAACCATGAATGTCAGGTCGGGCTATCGTTAGGAACGCTTGAGAAACACCTGAAGGTTTATGACGGTGGCGACATCACTGTAACAAACAGCGACAACCAATTCATTTTAAAGGGCGAAAGTGGACTTGTAAACAAGATGGGATTGCTTACGGTTATTGATGCCGAACCCAAACTACCCGACATAAAGTTCAGCGTAGAGGCAAAGGTAAAAGCAGGGAATATAATGAAGATGGTCAGTATAGCAGGAGAGTTCGGGCAAGAGATGTTACGATTTGTAGTTGAGCATGATGAACTTTACATACTCATGGAAACCGACACCGATAGTATCCGATTTCCGATTTGTGCGATAAATCGTTTAGACGACAGTAAGGACTTTGAAACTCTCTATTCAGTTGATTACCTGAAGATGCTGATGAACTTCGACGTAAGCGATACCCTGAAAGTGAAGTTCGGTGAGGATATTCCAATTTACATGGGCTTTGAGGACAAGACGATAAAATGCGAATATGTCCTTGCACCAAGAATTGAAACAGAAGGGTAAGATATGAACGAATTAGATTGGGACGAAAAGTATAGACCGACAACATTCGATGATATTGTTGGTCAAGACCGAATTATAAACTACTACAAACAATGCAAGGCAACCAACGGCAGAATAAAACACGCCATTTTCAGAGGTAGATGTGGGGTTGGCAAGACCACGATGGCACGAGTGATTGAACAAGAGTTCGGTGTCTTTATGACACCAATCAACGGTAGCAACGACAGGACTTTGACATTCTTCAGAACGAAAATAATTCCCACCATGAAAGTTGCCCCCTTCAAAGGCAAATTCAGATTGATTTTCGTTGATGAGGTCGAAAGTATGTTGTCAGAGGCATGGCTTGTCCTGAAAACACCGTTAGAGGATTACAAACATAACTGTACCGTAATATTTGCCTGTAACGATGATAAAATCCCTGAAGCGATACGAAGTCGCTGTGATGTGTTTGATTTTGCACCCATCTCTAAAAGCGATACTGTAAAAAGATTGAGGCAAATCGCTGACAAAGAAGAACTTGAGGTTAAAGACGAAGTGCTGAATGTAATTTATGATAAGAGCAAAGGCGATTTAAGAAAATCAATCACGCTGTTGGAGAATTACAGTAAGAAAGCGATGGATTTCGGCAAGAGTGAATTTGAGGATATGTTCGTGCTGACGGGGTAAAGTTGTTGTTATAACAATAAGAGTATGGTGGATAAATATGAAAGATTGGATAAAAATAGGCGTTGTTGGTGTAGATAGTGGTCAATTGATAATTTGCGACCCCTGTTACATTGACAGCGAGTGGAAAAAGGAAGAATTTAGCGACCAGATGGATTGCTTTTTTGTCTTTCCTGATGGGAGAGAAGAAAAGGTAGAACGGTGTAGCAAGAGATGGTTTCAACTCATTGACAAGGCAAATTCTGGAGAGATAAAACTTGAGCAAAGACATAATTCAAAAAAGAAAGCGAAAAATAACTTCAGTTACAATGCTGTTTCACAGGCGACAATTGAAGAACAATTTGCACAATTGTTCTACAAAATGGGACACGCAGGGGTTGGCGTTGCTTTGTAGTGGGATTGGAGATGGACTTTATCCTGTCTATGCCAAAATCCAAGAGGTAAAGGGTTGGGGAAAGAGAGTTACCGAAGTCAAAATCGTGATGATATGAAAATAATATCTAAATTGTTTGATAATGAAGCGAAATGTAGAGGTTGTAATTGGGATACAAAAACGCTGTATTCGTTTGAAGGAGAACAAGGAACGAATTGGGAGAACGGTCTGTGTGGCAATTGCCTTGCAGATATGCTTGAACAGGGTAACTATCATGTAACAAAGGGCGACTTTGAGAAGGCATACGACATACTGATGGAATATTGGGATTGCCTTCCTGATGAGAGAAAGATGGAAATGGACAAAAAATTACAAGAGTGTGGTGTCTAATGGAAATACAAACATTCAATGTAAAAATAACATCTATTGCAGGGAATATAGCGTGTTCTGATGTAAGAGCATCATTGACGAACTCACTTCCATTTGAAAGCCATGTGCAAGAAATAGATGTTACTTACGGAGATTAAAATGAGGATAGTAGTAGATTTGGCTTTGAGGGAAAGGCGTTGTAAATGCAGTAAAGTGATACCAAAGGGTACTTATCATTTGAGGGGAGATGGTTGGCACGACCAAGAGAACATCTGCCCTGATTGTGCAGTAGGAATGGTTGCTGAAATGATAACGAAAAATGAGGTAAAAAAATGACGACATATATTACGCATTTAGATGAATTGCAGAAGTTAGCAAAAGGCGAAATCAAAGTAGAGGATATTGCAAAACCTGAAAACATATCTATCCTGTCTTGGTCAGGCGTTGATGTAATAACAATGTTTGGAAAAGAGGCAGAAGATGATGTTACAGAGATGATAGACAAAATGGGTGGCGTTGAAATGTTTGAACAAATGATAAACAATTTTATCAAGCGACTTGACGGATTGAGTTGTGGCGATTGCATACAATGGGCTGTAAACGATTTTGTCCGTGATGGAGAGTGCTAAAATGAGTGGAAATGGTTTTGTTTCGGACTGCCCGTGCTGTGGAACGAAAGGCAGTATGGAATGTCAAAGCGACCACCGACCTCACGACATGGGAAGTGGAACGTGTGTTCAATGTGGCTATCAATATTGGACAGAACTGGGATTTACTGACAAAGAAAACCTTGAGGAATTACGTGCCGACCACGAATACAAGCCAGTTGAATTGACAGATGAAATGAGAAAGAGGATTGAGGAATATTGCACTTCATATAATCTGGGAAAATATGCTTATATCAAAGCTATGGAGAATAAGTGATAAAAATGGAAATTGATTTAGACCACCCGACTTTATCGCATCTGCTTGGCTATTTGAGTGTTCGCCAATGGGTAGATGCAATAAGGCAGAGGAATGTCAATATTGAAATCGCTTACGAACTATTGAAGATACAGGACAGGGCTTGGCATGGAAATATGGTAGATGATGTCAAGGAAGTCGTAGCGATGTCGCAAGAAGATTACATCGAATGGAGAAAATCAGAAGAAAAATAAGTTGGGAGATAAACCATGAAAGCATACATACAACTTGGAACGACAGGCAGAAGCGTGTTCGATGTCAAAGAGGAATTGGAACGTAAAATTAAAAAGAAAATAGAGATGAAAACAATTGACAAGGCAAGGTTTTCGTCTACGACTTTTGAGTGGATAGTTAAAAATCACAAAGAGGCAAAACAGGACATTGACAAGGCGTTCAGTTACCTCACGAAACAGAAATGGTATTTTGACGACAAAGCAGTATCGTTCTCAACAAGTGGTCTTTTAGATGGTGTCATAGGCATTGACGATGGCGAATGGTACTGTGAGAAATGTGGCGAAGATGTAAACAAATGTGAGTGTGCAATTGATGAGCATAGATAAAACGGCACAACTCAATCTATTTGGCGAGATAGACGAAGATGAGAGAATAATACAAAAATACGAGATACGCAAATATTTCAATCAGGGAACAAAGGCATTTCAGGATTTGTTAAATCACTACAAGTATGTAGAGGAACACAACAAACGGGTAAAAGAAAAGCGAGGTGAAAAATGCCTGATTTAGAAACATTGAAAGAGATGGATAAAAAATTGCAAGAGGAAAAAATTGCGATTGCATTTCATTCCTATGGCATAGTGATGAAGGCATTGGAGATGCCTGATTTCAAAAAGTGGAAAGAGGCACAAAAAGACAACCTTGCCTTTGATTACGACTATTACCACCAGAACTGCGTTGATAACTTTGAAGAGCCGATAGGATTTGACATTTGGGCGTTAGGAAGATTTTTAGAGGAATATCCAACAATGGAGTAACATGGGATTTGGCAAAAGGTGAAGTGATGCTAAAATACGACTTCGTTTGAAAGGAAAAATAGTTGATGACATACCATTCGACACGGTTGCAGAAGTGTTCCTTGATGCAAGAGATAAGGAATACAAGAGGGTCTAAATGGGTAAAGCAGAAGATATTGGAATGTTGCAAGATGCGTTGACCACACTAAAAATAGTGTTCAACGAGTATGCCTCTGAAATCAAAGAAAAACACGATGTGCTGTTCGATGAATATGACCTCGTAGAGTTGGAACATTACATCAAAAAAGTGGAAAAAGAAGATATAGAAGAAAGCAAAGCCCAACTGAAAAAAGCACAGGATAAATACGAGAAAATCTGCGAGAAATTAGATTTCCTCAATAACCGAGCATTTGAATTGGAACAAGAAATGATGTTCTTGAGAACAAAAGGTGAAAAAAATGATGATGCGAATGAAGTTGAACATACGAACAAGGCGTTACAAACAGTTTGCTGACGACCTTGAGAAAATCTGCAAGAAACATGCCATCGGCAAAGAATGGAACTTCGATTGGCAGGGTGAATGATGCAATACGTTGTACCGAATACAAGAGGGTGATTGAAATGAACGAAGAATTGCGTGAATTAATCAAGTTTGCAGAGTATCTAAAGACGATAAATGAAATGTCTTTAACCGATTGATTTATATATCCTTAACATTATTTCTAATTAGAGGTTACAATGATAGAACTACAAGATACTGACCTATTGGGTGGATTTGACGACATATCATTTGATACTGATGATGACCTTATTCAGATTGTGCAATTACTAAAAGAACTCAATGAGGCAGAGTATGAGTTTGTGATGAGGAACACATTTAGATTGAAAAACAAAGGTGGATAAAGTTGTTGTTATAACAATAAGTGGTACTATGTTGAATTTTGATTTTGCTGAAGAAATATTAAATGAGGCGACAAAGGAAGAATTAATAGAATACATACTTGAGAACATACCTAAAAAGAAACTTAAAGAGTTGGTAAAATGAACTTGAAGAAAGAGATGTTGGAATTAAATATTAATGAGATAAGGACTAACCCCCATCAACCAAGAAGTTATTTTGATGATGGGAAATTGCAGATACTTGGTGAGAGCATACATGAGCATGGTTTAAACACACCGATTGAGTTAGTGTGGGATGTCCGTAATGACGGCAAAAAGGCAACGCTGAAAGATGGGGAACGGAGAGTTCGGGCTATGAAACTTCCCATCAATCAAAAAGGATATACGACATTACATTATGGTCGTGAATACATCATTGTAGAAGTCAAATCTGATGCTGACTTGGAATATGGTTGTCTAATTGCCAATTGTATGAGAGAGGATTTGCAACCAGTTGAGAAAGGCAGAGCATTTCTGAAGATATTGGAACGGAGAGGCATCAAGGACATAGATATGGCGATTAACAGCGTTAATCGAGCTAAAGATTACGTTGATAATAATTTCATATCAGAACCGAGCAGTAGAAATTACTTTGTTTCAAAGGAAACCATAAAACTCGTTGCCAAAGATATGAAGATGATTGGGGTGTCAGGCACTAATGCTGTTGATTTATTGAAGATAACAAGGTTGCCGAAAGATATACAGAAAAAGATTTTCTTTGCACCGCCGAATACTAAAATTGTTACAGAGAAGATGGTTATTAACCGACATGGTGATATGATACAGCGTAAGGGTAATGATAGAGGAGAATTAATACCAATTTCTTTCGGCAGGGAACTTGCACGACTTAATGACGACAAGATAGTGAGATTTTTCTTAAAGAACGCATTAAGAAGAGGTTGGACACAACGAAAACTTACCCTAATGATAAATGATTTCCTTGAAAAAAAATTATCTCCTGATGCCTATATCGAGGCATACAAAAACTGTTGCGATAAGAGTATCCACGCAAAAAATGATGAAATCAATCATCTGATGCTGACAATGGATAAGATGTCATCAACATTGACAAGTTGGCGAACAATAACTGATTGAAATCGACTTTTTAGGCGTTAAATATTATATTCCGATTACAGAAGATGTTGAAAAGATAGTCAAGCGTGGTAGATTCGGCAACGTATCGCTCATTAGAAATCCCGATTTATTTCAAGATTTAATCAATGCCTTTTATCTGCAAATACGTGATACCATTGGTGCTGAAATTCATAGCCAGTTAAGTCAGCAGATAGAAGAAGGTTTTTCAACGCTGTTCAATTTGCCACTTGCAAAGAGGATTGATGAGCAATTGAATAGGGCGTTGCCACCAAAGAGAGATAAAGAAAGGGAAAGACCGTTATGAGAGAGAAAATACATAGGTTTGAAAGATTGAGTGGCTACTTTGGTTGCTCAATAACAGCGTGTGGACTTAGAGTGAACAATGCTACACAGTTAGTAACAAAAGATGAGAAGATTGTTAACTGTAAAAATTGTTTAAGAAAAATGAAAAAGAAATAAGTTTCAAATATCGCAAGTCTTATAAATTGAGAACATATTTCAAAAATAGATGGAAACGATAGTTATGGAAGAGGAGAATAAGCCCAGCAGTGAGTTTCCTCCAGAACTTATTGCATATTTTACAGACATCTGCAATGGTGCAGAAGGAAATCCTTTAGAGTATTTATCACAATTTATCTGCTCCCATCTTGTCGGTGATGAATGGATTGACATACGCAAGGCGTTGCTTTTACAATTACTAACACAGAATGATACCAAGAAAAGAATGAGGTTGCATACAATTTTAGTTGGCGTAGCCGGTAGTGGCAAAACGGAAGTTATGCTCTGGTGGAGAGAGAACATGGAAGGCATTTTGGTCAACGGAGAACTGTGTTCCAAGACAGGATTAGTCGGAGATGCAAGAGGAAACAGGGTTTCAGCAGGATTACTTGCAGATTATGACGGCCATTTCGTTTTAGTTGATGAAATAGACAAGATGCCAATCCGTGACCAGAATGGATTGTTACAGGCGATGGAGGAAGGACAATATATCATCATAAAGGGCAAACATAGACAGCCGTTCAAGGCAGAAGTCAGGGTAATCGGTTCTACAAACGAGCTTGAGAAGATACAGAAACCATTACTGGATAGATTTGACTTCGTTTATAGATGCACTATGGCAGATAGAGAAGAAAGAGCGAAGCAAACTGCAAAGATTGTTGATGCCTTTATCGGAAAGACCGATGAGGAGATTGCAGGTATGCTTCGTGGATATGTCAAATGGCTTGGCGACTTCTCACCCATGATATTGCCTGATGACCGTGCTGATGTCGTAAGAGCAATACAAACTTATATATTAAAGGCGAAAGAAGTTGAGATTGAAAAAGTATCGTATCGTTCACTTGAACTATCCATATTGCGTATCGCATGGGCTATGGCTAAACTGCAAAGGAAAAACATTGAAAAGCAAGATGTGGTTGAAGCAATAGTGTTTAAGGATAGGATACTGCGTAAGATTTACGGGGTGAACATAAAAAGTGGTTGAAGGTTTCGGCAAACTGGAACTGATGCGTAAGCAACTTGATGAGAGGGGGTTATTTACCCAGTTTAAAAAAGAGGAAAATGTAGAAGTAGTTGATTTGGCAGATGAAATAAAAGAGGAACAGGAGAAAACATTGGATACCGTTGTAGCGACCCACCCATTGTCAATTGATGATGCAATTGAACTTGGAGATTATTTTACAAAGAATGAGTTGCTATCGCTTGTTATTGCTAAATTTCCAAATATTCATAAGGCAAAGAGTTTGAAATTAGTTGAACTTCTGATAAAAATGAGTGAATTGGGTGCTGTTCCTGTCAAACCTGCACGGATAGTAAACTGCAAGAGATGTGGCAAGGAACTCGATTGCTCACCGATAAAGATGATACCTTTCTGGGAATTGCAGGACAAGGGAAAATATTGTGATGATTGTGATGCTTACATTAAAAAATTGAATGAGACCTCAAGTCAGATAAAATTATAAGGATATTTTAGATAAATATTTTATATCGTGAACGCCCATCTCTCTTGATTGTTTTGTCCTTTACAAGGTAACAAAGGTATGCTGTGTTTATTGTATAACCAATACCGTTCTTTTTAAGCGTGTTCCCAATCACCCGTCGTAGTATCTCTCCCTGAATGTGCTTCTTGCCCGATAGCATTGCTTTTATTTCTCTTAGAGCCTTTCTGTCAAATTCATTTTTATAACTTGTATTTTCGTGGATATCTCTTGTATATACGTTATTTATGTTTCCGTTATTCGATGATTTTTCATTTGGTTTTATCTTATCATTTGTTTGTTTGCCATTTGTAGCTCCGCTAGCCACAAACAGACCTGTTCTCAGCCGTTTTAGTTCTCCTTGTATTGCTTTTATTGTTTTTGTGTGTGGGCATTCAAGACATTGTTTCTGTTCGGGTGGCTTTAGTTCAGGTACAACTTGTGGCTTCTCATCTACTTTCGGTAAATTCTCCAGCGTTGCTTCTTTTTCATCTTTCTTTCCAAATAACATTTTATCTACCTCTAATTGAGTCGGTTCTTTATTTTCCTTTTTCAAATTACAAGATAAGCATACAGTTTCAAGGTTGGGTCGTCTGTTGTCTTTTGGATTATTATTTTTATGATGCACAGTCAATAGACGTTTACGAATATCTTCATAAAAAATAATACAAAAGTTTTCGCATTGACCACAGGATATTTTCGGTATTGTTACAGTTTTATAACCATAGGCAGTAAGTTGTTTTACTTCATTCAATCCTATTTCATTTTTGATTGGACAGAAACTTGGATGTCTTATTATTCCATGTTTATCTTTCCAGTCCGGCATTAATATACAGCCATAGGATATAACTAGCTTGAATCCTGGTTGTTTTCCGCATTGCTGACAAGTATAGTTGTCTTCTTTCATAACTATAGGTTTGACCTTATTCCAATTTTTATAGTCTTTATCCCCGTAACTAAAAATACTCAAAGAAGCAAAAGGTTTGGAAATATATTCGTTTATATCAAAAGGAATTTTACTCACTCCTTATTCTTTTTTGATTGCTTCAAGGACGGTACGAACACGATTAACTTTGTTAGTCCAATCCTTTATAATAGCGATGACAACATCAATGTTTATGGGGATGGAAAATGATGCCGATGCCAATTCAGCTTCAATTTTATTTGGTCCTATGTAATCCTTTTCTCTTGTAAATGCTACTGATATTTGAAGTGTCCCCGTCTTATCATCATAGGTCAGTTGATGTAAATTTGTTTTGAAATCGTCAAAGGCTAACCCCGGATAGCCATCTAAAGACAATTCTGCAAAATTCTTTTTCCCAATATTTGGGTTTATTCCTTCTTTCGGTGTTCTAATCACTAAAATAGGGGTTTCTTCTTCCAAATACCTCCTTAAAAAATCAGATTGCTTTTTCTTTTCGTCCATTTTTTAATTCTCCTGTCCGTCACTTGTCAGGGTTAGCCGACTAAAAGACTGACAATTTGTAATAAGTATGGATATTTATATAATTTACTGTTTTTTATTTTTTTATCTCTATTTTTCTTGCAATCGCCTAATTTTATGGTCTTTAAATTGAATCAAAATAAGCTCCCGTATCTCTCCGTTGTCTTCTTCTACAAGTGTTGGAACGCCACCAAAAAGTCTTGCAAGTTCACGGGCATCTCCATTTCGGTCAATGTCTACTACTTCTATCTCACCAGAAGCTATTTTGTCCTTTAAAACCCTTTTTGCTTCATCGCAGTGTCCACAATTATTACTAGATAGCAGGCGTTTAATGGACATGCCATAGGGAATTGATTTTGAATTAATAATAGTTTCGTTTTAAATAGTATTCTTTCCTTTCTATAAAAAGGTTTATATAGTATATCTCATTTCCGTGTAACAGGTGAATTATGTCCAGGCATCGTGGCGGAGTAAATATAGGCAAATTATTGGAACAGGAAGAAAGACGTTATAAGTTACCACCATTGGATACTTATATCGTTGAGGCAGGTATGAACTCATTTTCAAATCAATATGGAGAGGCTTCAATCCTCAGATACAAGATTATTTCCGATGGGAAGTATGACAAGACATTACAAATCACTGACAATGGTCGTGGTATGAATCCTAAACAATTTGAGCAATATCACAAGTGTTATTCATCTACTTCAAAAGATACAATAGGCGATATTAATTTCGTTGGCATGGGAATCAAATCCATAATCAAGAGAGTCCACGATATATTTACAGAAACGAAGACAAAAGAGAATCATTTGGCAAGTCGGTGGTGGTATAATCCAGATATTGAAGATACTGAATGGGACGATGTCTATGATTTCGATAGCAATATCAAAAGCGAAACAGGAACTTGCATAACACCAAACCTTAAAGAGAAAGAAGATAAGGAAGCATTGACAAAAGAGAAAATAGTAAGCATAGTTCAAAACGAAATGATGGGGATTTTATTGGGCGAGTATGGAGATAAGCGGATATTTGTTGAAGAAGATGGGATTGAAACTGAGATAAAATCAAAATATCCGCATCCAACAGAATACGTAAACCATCGCATAAGAAGTATGGATAGCATTGGAGAGTACAATGGTGGACACTATCCGCCAAAATGTATGTTTTTCTATTCCCCAGAAACGCTACCTGATGAAGATTGTGGAATATGGATTATAGTCGGAAAGAAGACAATATGCCGTCAAGATGATTGGTTCAGGCAGTTTCCAAAAGAGCAAAGAAACCATATTAGAGGATATATAATTGCAGATTACCTCATTGATATAGTGAATACGGGAAAAGACGATTTCAGGGAAGGAAAGAGATATAGAGATTTCTATGCAGAAGCATCAAAAGAATGGGGCAAGTTCCTAGAGTTCGTTGAGATAGACATTGAGAAACCAATAGTAGATGAGGGGACAATCAAGATTGTTGATAAAGTAGCAAAAGAATTGGGCGAATTGATAGGTAAGACGTGGGATAAAATTGACCTGACGATAAATAAAAGAAAAGAGGGGGTTATAGTTCCACCGTTACCTAAACGGAAATGCCCAATTTGTGCATCTACAAATCTCAAAACAAGCGAAACCGATGAGAGCATGTATGTATGTTTGAACTGTGGTCACGTATTTGAAAAGAGATGGTCGGGACACAGGGAAGGAAAGAAAAAAGGCATAATTTTTGAATATGATGAGAATCCATCTGAGGCGTATAAGTACATTCCTGCATGGTGGATTTTTTCAGATAGGGTTATAGTAATCAATGTTACAGTATCGACATGGAAATCAGCAGAAAAAATTAGTGGCAAAACATTAGAGTTCTATGTAAAGGAAATTGCCCTTCGGGCGTTAATAGAAGACAGCGACATTGAAAACAAACAAGAAGTATATTATAATTACTTCAAGGATTATAGGTGATTGATATGAAGACGAAAATTCAGATAGGAAAAACAAATTATCCAGATGGAACGAAAAAGATTAAAGCACGGGTTAAAGAAATTGGAACTGCTTCATCAGGTGATGTTCTTAAATTTGAAAAACAGTTCCATGAGCTTCGTGATAAATTAAAAAAACAGTTGACAGTTACCGATAAAAAATCAGGCAATGCTGTAAACCATTGGATACTTGGAGATTTAGTAATACATTTCTATGAGTACGCTGAAAAGAACGGATTTGATTTTAAGGTAAATACACAGCCGTTGGTAAACTACGTTGGCAAAACTGAATCTTTTTGGATGTTGCACAAGAAGTTCAGGAAGATTTATCCGTCAAAAGACCTCATAAATCCAAAGATACCTTGGAAGATGTATCTTTATCTAATCCGTGTTGAAGATGATGACAAAAGAAAACTACTTGAAAAGATGATACTTGACGGAGCAGTAGATAACCAATTACAGTTGCGTAAGTTCAAAGGATTTACCATTGAGCAGATAAAAAAAAATAAAAAAGTGACAAATAAATCTTTTAGTAATGCCCAACAAAAAGTATATGGAGCACTTAAAAAAAGAGATTTGACTAAGGAAGAACTTGTAAAGATTACGGGGCTTTCTTGGGATGGTATTCGTGGGCGTATATCTGAATTGAGGAATCAATTTGACTGTAACATATATATAGTCGGAGACAGATACCATCTCGGAACGAATGATAAAAACTGAGCAGACGAAGTTACAGGGCAATCTACTACCACAAAAGATGCTTCGTAGTTTTTTATACCAAAAACAATCTTTGTCATTAGACAAGAAAGTCATCCTTGCCAAACAAGCCATACGGGATTTTTATGATGGGGTTGACGGTAAGGTTCGTATTGCCTTTTCAGGTGGCAAGGATTCAACGGTATTGCTTCATCTAATCAGGTCTATATATCCAGATGTCCCCGCCATCTTTGTCGATACGGGGCTTGAATACCCTGAAATTAGGGGTTTTGTCAAAACAATAGATAATGTTGCTTGGTTAAAGCCAGAGATGTCGTTCAAAAAGGTCATTGAAACCTATGGCTATCCTGTAATTTCAAAGCGGATTGCCCGTATGCTCCGTACCCTTCAGAATCCCTCCCCAAACAATAGGGCCACACGAAGATTGTTTGTAACAGGATATAAAGCGTGTGATGGAACAATATCTCAATCAGGCATGAGTGTTATCCCTAAAAAATGGCAGGATTTGTTTCTTGAGGGGCATGAGAAGTTCAAGGATATTGATGCTGTTTCTGTAAAAGCACCTTTCAAAATATCAGAGCAATGTTGTGATATTATTAAAAAATATCCATCTGATAGATATGATAAAAAAACTGGGACTTTCCAGTATGTCGGAGTGATGGCGTGTGATTCAGGTCAGCGAACTACGGCAATCCTTCGCAAGGGCTGTAATTCATTTGATGGAAAAATACAAAGTAGGCCATTGGCTTTTTGGCTACAAGAAGACATCTGGGCGTATATCAAACGATTTGGCTTGAAGTATTCGAAGATTTATGATATGGGTGAGAAACACACTGGCTGCATGTTTTGTATGTTTGGTATTCATCTGGATAAGTGTCCGAATAGAATCCAGCGAATGAAAAAAACCCATCCACAGCTCTACGAATATTGCATCAATAAATTAAACCTGAAAGATGTCCTTGATTTTATAGAAATTAAAATCTAAGTTCTAAGTTTTTTTGTGAACAGACAAGAGCTTTAACGTCTTTCAGCATAATGGAGTGTTTGTGTTCATCAGTGGATAAGCTGTTGAAGATTGTTTTAACAAATTCTTGTTTGCCTTTTGCCTTGTCCGCCCATATCTTGTATCCTTGTGTGGCTTCTTCTTCATCTTTAATGAGGGCATCAATCCCTTTGCAAAATTCAATACAACATTCGTCCATTTTATTTTCCCTTCCTTTTCCTGAACATTCAAGATGGATGTATTCTGTTGGTAATTTCTGGTCAGTTACATATCTAGTGTAAGGTTCTCCTTGTTTTATTTGCCGATTGCACAAGCAACATCTTTTGCCCGTATGCCCCATCTATTCCTCCACGCTTTCATGTTTACAGGCAATAATTTTCAATCTTCCCACCTTGTTTCCGTTTATATCCCTTATCGGCTGTTCCAACATTCTATTATTAGAAATATTATGTGCAAGTTCCCTTAAAATCCTTGCCAATTCATCACGTGGCTCTGGTTGGAAAGCATCATTTTCAGTTTCGATTATTATGTTTATGCATTTCATTCTGGAATCCTTTCCTCCCGATAAAGAATAAAATAAAAAGAAGATGAAAAGAAAGATGTGGGAACGAAGTGTTCCCGTTTATTTCTTGAAGCAGGCTTTTCGTGCCGCAAGGGGTTTGCCCTTTGCACAAGCTTGAATGCTGCGGGCTCTAGCGTTCACACCAGGTGAAACACGGTAGCCACGTTTTGCGTTCAGGTTCACGACAAGCGTCTTCCCAAAGATTCTTTTTCTGAACATTCTTTTTTTCCTCCACAATTTCAAAGAGTATGTAATCAGAATCAAAATCATTGCTTATATATGTAATTCAAAAAAAGTTTTTGCAGTTATGCGACTAATTTGACAATTTTGTCCGTTTCGCCATTTTTCAAGATTCTATTTACATGGATGTATTCTTTGCCATCGGTTACTACTAAAAAATGTCCAAATTCAATTTCTATTTTTTTTCCGCCATTTACTTTTATATCTAGTGTTCCCTCTCCGCAGAATACAAATTCCCGATTTGTATTATATGTCTTGGGTATAGTTGGTGAACACATTATTATGTTTAGTTTTTCAAGGTTTTTCAAGCGAAATCGGGTTAATGCTTCTTGGTTTCTAGGGTCTTTTGAGGGCTCACTTTCAAAAATATTTTTTGCAATGTCTGAAGTGGTTTGGTCTTTATTGTCAAAAAGATAAAAAATGATACTTATGTCTATGTCGTCAAACTTCATATTATCAACCTATGGAAATTCTTATATTATCTGGCATCGCTTTTAGTCTTGCGATAACCAACTCTTTCCATGCTTCCTGTTGTTCTTTGGTCATTTCATCAAACTTCATCGTCTTCCTCTTCATCCTCATCTTCGTCGTCAGGTACTGGACATTTATGTGTTTTCGAGTCACATGCTTGGACGTTTTTGAAAAGACCAGTGATGGTTTCCATTTATTCTTTCCTCTTTAACTGAGTTATAAACTCTTCTCCGCCACAGACCTCTTCGCCTTTGCTATCTTTCGTGCACACCATGGGAAGCATATTTTCCATGCCTTCAGTTTGTCCCCCGAGGTCTATCCAATCTGCATCTATGCCGGGGTGCTTCCTTATCAATTCTTTCTGTTGATTTTCATCTTTTACATAGATTATTAATTTTTCGGTCATCCCGTTTTTCATCCTCCTCAAAAAGTTTTTTTGATATATAGTTATTTTTGAATAGCTATATAAAGTTTTAGACCAATTACGTATTCCGATGGATGACCATACTGTAAGGGTGAGAGAGGAAACTCTATCAGTGTTGAAGGAATACAAAGACAGATGGTCTTTATCTTATAATGACATAATTGACATGGCGTTGAAAAGTCTGAATGGGGCTGATTTAACGCAGTTTCTTGTTGATGCACCGGTTTACCGCATAAAGGTCAACTTGAGCCGTGCTAAAATCAATGACAATGTGAAAAGTCTTTTAATGAAGGGACATGACCTGTTCATACCAGATATAACGCCAAGACAGGCCATGTATATAAAGAGAACACTTAAAAAGATGGGATTTGAGTGCGAGCATACAAAATGTGAAACAGATGGAAAAAGTGGGTTCTTGTTCAGTCAATATAAGGCGTTACCAAGAAATGCACAAGTAGAAAGTTCTAAAAGCGCAAAAGCGATAGCATAGGGCATGCGGAAGATTGTTTGTATTGTTTTATTGATGCTTGTGGCTTTTTCAACAGTTACTTCAGCAGTACCATCTACAAACCCATCAGATGATGTATTTACGGCTCCAGAACCATCAGCGACCGATAAGGTCAAATCTGTGCCATCTACAATCGTTTTAAACCCATCAGAGAAGACTGTAGACATAGGAGATGTATTTACTGTTGTTCTGTATGTTACGGTCGTTGGAGAAGTGGATACTGTCGCTGTTGACCGTATAACATGGGACACAAACGTGCTTAATTGCACGGGCATAGTTCAAGGTGATTTGTTTCCAACTACTTTGATATGGTTACAAGGAAAAGCAACAGAAGATGGTTTGAAAGATTCGGTCATGGCAGACAATACGCCTATATCTAATACAAGCGGGACGTATTCTACACTTAGCTTCAAAGTGAAAGGTTCAGGAGATACGACAATAACAGTACATGGTTTCGGTGTCGCAAGAGCTGGGTTGCCCCTCAATACAAGTATTTCTGGTGGTTGCCATGTTATTGTAAACTCATCATCCAATTATCAACCCAATGAGACAAATACGAATAAAGAAACGCCATTGTCATTATATTTTGCTTTAATTGCCACAATAGTTGTACTACTAGCAGTTAGTATTTTTGTAAGAAAAAGACAGAAACGAAAAGAGAAAAAAGAAAAAGAGACTGAAGATAGTTCTGATGAGGATATCTTCAATTAATCATTTTTTTGTTCTGACTTGAGCAACTTTTCTATGTTCTTGTCGTTGCCTGTAAGACATGTTCCGTTCAAGGGGTCCTCGTCATCATGGCAGACCAATGGACTTTCTGCCGAGTCTTTCAGGCTCTTTGGCATTGCTCTTACGGTCACATCTGGATATTTTTCCTTAAAGTTTATCCTTTCCTCTTCGGTTTTTGCATATATCTTTACCATTTTTTGTTCCTCCCAAATTTATATGTGTTATGTACTACACAACTTATCAATATTGTTGTGTCATATATTACACAACTTTAGTCTTCTGTTTTGATAGGTTCCTTTCTCATCTGTTCAAGTTGTGCTACCCGTTCTATGTGGCTCTCACCGATGAAGCATGCTTCAATCGGGTCTTCGTCCCTGCACACCAGAACATCATCATATAGTTCTTTGCTCTCTTCGGGTAACGGCAGGTAGGTTGCTTTAATATCAGGATAGGTCTCTTGCAGATGGTGTTTTTCCTCTTCATTCCTGAAATATATTTTCATTTCATACCTCCAATTTATTTTGAGACATAGCAGGCGTTATCAACCATAACACCGCAATCTTCCAAGCATTTTTCCTCAAACAGCACCAGCAATCGTTCCATCACAATAACGGGTCCTCCTCTTTCTTGGAAAGTATACTCCTAAGGTCTATGATTCCTCTCCAATGTAATAATAAGAGTATGACCACCACGATTAGTATTACGGCCCCGATATATAAGTATAATGCATCCACCCCCCCTTGGGAACTACTACCCGTTAAGGATAGTGTAGCTGGTAGATAGAGTGCGTCATTTGAATTAAACTCAAAATCATATGAAATGGCAGAAGTTGTAACATGCCATAATGTTGACCCACCGACGACTGGCAGGGTCACTAATTCTACTAAATCTCCGTATATCTTCAGTTCGTTTGTACCTGCAACGATTTGCCCATTTGAATCAAGTATCTGTATGAACAGATTGTCGCCCTTTGCTATCTGGTTGACAGTTTCACCTTTTTCATTCTTTATTGAGATTGTCGTAGTTGTTACTACATTGAAGTATGCTATTCCCTGTTGGTTTGATGCTTCTGCTGTGACTTTGTATCTGCCCGTCCATTCAGGTGTGAAGAACACGTCTCCATTATCGTCTGCTGTGTATGTCCAGGAAACCTCACCTTTCTCAATAGTGACAGTTGCACCTGGGCTTGTTGTTATTGTGCCTTCATCATTCAATCTTATTTCATCTGGTGCATCAATCTGTAGCGGTTTTGGACTTATTAGTATAGTTGCTGTTTCGGTTGTGTTGTATATCTTTGCAGTAATAGTCCATGTGCCTGTTTCATCAAAAACAATCTCTGTCGGTGTACTTCCCGTAATCCTAGATATTTTTCTGCCTGTTGGCGAAACCATATTCAGATTCGCCTGTACCGTTTCTCCTTGAGCTGTTACTGTTATGTCGACTGATTTGTCAATCTCTGCATCTGACGGTGCATTTATCTGTAATTCACCGGAATATGGAGATTGAATGGTAAATGTCTTTGAGCCGTATCCTATTATATATGCTATGGCGGAACCGTATTCAATCCCTAAATCGACAATCCCGACACCTTTTTTGATTTCAAGGAAATAAACATCCCCCGTTTCATAACACATGACGTATCCGGAAGCATCTTCCTCTCCAGCAATAAAGATTACACTCTTCTTTGCCTTTGGCTGAGAAGGAACAATAGTTATATCCTTGCTTCCTGTACTTGCCACACTGGTTGTGAATGAAAAGACAGAACTGTTTGTCCAGTTTCCACTGCTGTTCTGTGCCCTTATACGCCAATAATATTTCGTGCTTGATTTAAGGCCAGTAAAAGAAATAGGAGATGATGTTGTCCAGTTGCTCCCCAAAAGAGATATTCCTATAAGTTTTGTCCAATTACCTGTCTTGTTTGTCTCAAAAGCCACATAGTTTAAGCCGGTTGCATCTGTTATGTTTGCTCTCAAATAAACCTTTCCCGCATCTAAAACGACATCCGTAGCTGCATTGTTTGGTGATATATTAGATATTACGGGTAATGCTGATGCTGTTAGGGTTGTTATGATAAGGAATAATGTACTAATCAGGATGAAACGAGTTTTCATTCGTTTTTACTCCTGCTGAAGTTTTGCCCCGCCAGGTTTCTTGTATCGCATCAATTCCAAAACGACAGTATCGGGGTCGTCAGGGCTTTCCGTTGCATTCACAAGGCATTCGCCATATTCGTTCATCTGCCCTTTCAAAGATGCGCACGTCGCCGGGTCCATCTGCTTGAGATTTAAAATAGATGTTGTTGGCGGAACTTTTTTGTTTATAATCGCCATATTTTTCCTCCACGATTACAACACAATAATAATTTTTGAAATATAAAGGTTTACTTTCAAAAAATAGTTGTTGTTATAACAACAATTTAATGCAATTGTATTAGATTTTTGATTTCATTTGGTCGGATATGTATCCATTGAGGTGTACTGAACTTGTGTCCATCCCATCTCATTGTAACTTCAGCGAAACTCTCCTCAAACATGGGAGACCCGCCTGAATGCCCTCGGTCGGGATAGTGTTCCACCCACAATATTTGTTGCGGTGTATATTCGCTTTTTAGCTTTGCATTATAAATTTCTGTTGCAAGTTGCTCATATGCGTTTGTGATGCTTGTACCAGTATTGTCATCCAATTCAGTAAGCATCACTACGCAATGGTCTTTCTTCTTTTCAATATCAATCCCGCATTTGGCTTTGCAGTTCCAAAATCCATTATACTCATAAATTTCCATTGCCGACACTCATCCTGATTTCTTTTCCATAGCAGTTACAGACATTTGCATATGTATGCTCATCGATTTTTTTAAATGGTATCCCACATATTTGGCACTTCAAGAGGTCTTCTATTTTATGGCGATGAGAGATACTTAGGTTGCCGTCTGTAATTGGTTGCTTTTTTAAATTTTTTACAAAGTCGTCATAATGCTCTTTGGTTACAGTTATCGTGTCTATCTGTTTTCCATATTCGTCGTATACCTCTAGGTCGTAATATTTTTCTTTCATTGTTTTAGTTTCCTTTAAATGGTACACTATTTCTAAACCATCAAGGATTGCTTTTCCATCTTTATTTTGTCCCGCAATTGAAGGTCTAAATGCTTTGATGCACATTTTTAAATTATCCGCTTCAATGTACACTTTGTCTTTAATTGAATCATATGATGCATTTGTTATAGATTCTCCCGTTATTGTTCTAAATTTTTCTGCTTTTTTCATATATTTACCTTGGGAACAAATTTGAACTCTATCCCTTTTGCCTTGTTTTCTTTGAGTTTTTTTACCAGTTCCTGATTGAGATGCTGTTCGTCTTCCAGCAATACACCACAAAAAGAAACATTTTTGTTATCCATCAGAGGCCTTATGTCTCTTTCGGCAAAAGCATCGCCAGCTATGTCAAAACGTAGTTTGAATGATGGTTTTCTATCAGATGGGGCTGTTGCTTGTAAAAGGTTGTTAGTTCCGAATACTACGTAATTAAGACCTTCTGCCTTTGCTTTTTTCATGTATTCGATAAAGTCATCGATAGTGAATATCAATGTCTTCATCCGATTTCCTCCTCTGGCAAACCAACTACTTGTTTTATGCTGTCCTTCCATTTTACTTTTGGATTGTCTTTCAGCTTTCCGTACAAATTCCAAACAAACTCATCGGTCTGTGCCTCTTTGACATAGTTCAGATACCGATAATCATCCATAGTCCACTTGCTGGTATCAACCCTGTTTGCTATGCGATTCATTTTTCCAATCCAGATGGTATCATTAATAAATGGAATAAGGGTTTTCACCAATTCCTCAATGCTGTTATCGAGATACGGTTCGCATGACACAGATGTTTCAAATCCCTTTTCGTAGGCGTATTTCAGTGATTTCAATCTCTCATCAAAATCAGGTGCATTTGGCTCCCAGAATTTCAGCACATCGTTGTTTAGACTGCCTATAGTGAAACGGAATGTAATCTGGCTTTTATAGTCGCCTAGTTCATCGCATAATCGTTTTATGCACTCAAAATGAGGTTTTGAAACAATTAATATTGAGTTTCCTGCATTAAGCCATCCTTTCAGATACTTAACAGTCATATCAATATGTTCTGGGAAAATATCATGTGTAGTAGGCATCATTATACGACTTGTAATTCCCTTATAAAATCGTGGCTTTTCATTCAAATTGCGTTCATTCAATTTCATGTCTGTCCATTGTTCTGGCTTCTCAATCTGTTTGAAACGTAATGCATTTGCACGTGCAAAACAATATTTACAGTTGTGTTTGCAACCATGGAAAATATTCTTAGAAACTGTACTCCATTCTTTAGTGCCGGTCTTTCCCATTGAATCACAATTTGTCTATCTTCTTTTTCATAGCTTCTACGTCATCATCTGAGTCTTCTTTTCCTTTAGGACCTTTAACCAATTTAAGAAGCAGGTCCATCTTCTTGTTCATTGGTGCTAGTTTTTCGTCTATCTTAGAATCAATCACCTGTTCAAAGCGTCTCTTTGGCTCTTCTTTTCGATATAATTCACTGAACACCCTACGTCCCTTTGGATTTATCAGGTGCATGCCTTTTTCTTTCTCAAAGTCAAGGCAGGTCTGTATTGCGTTTTTTACTGTTTCCATGTCTGTTACAAGTTCTTCTCTTTCTTCCCGAGCTTCGTCTTCTTGAGCTTCTTTCTTTTCCTTATCCTCTTTTTTCCTTCTTACTATTGCCATATTATTCCTCCAAATTATCTAATTCATTTAGCGTATTATATAATGACTTTAATTTATCATTTATCTCTTTTTTTAATTCTAATATTATTTTTTTATTATCGATTGCGAGATGATATTCGATGTTCGGCCTGCCTTTGCCATCATGCTTTATTTCACGTTTTTTAATCCATTTCTTTTTGAGGAATGCCGATATTGCTAAACTTACTTCTGGTTGTCGCAAGTTCATATCGTGTTCAATGTCCCTGCTGAATGCAGTACCATGACGAAACAAGTACGCCAGGACGTTTGCCTCTGGACGTTTTAAACATTCCATAAAGACATCGACCTCGTTTCTCATATCATACCTCATTCATTGTATATTATATATGTATTTAAATGTAACTGTTTTTATGTTTAGGGAGATAACTGACAGAGTTTGAAGGTGGTGAGGAGAGATTGAAAAGCTTAAAACAACTGTCAGAATCCCCCCAGTATAGTAATCATACTGCGGTATAAAAATTATTCTGCCTTATCAATTTTAGGCTCCGGTAGCTTATCTGGTTCGTGGTATCCAATCATCTCCGGGAATACTTTAAATTCAAACCAGTTCTTGCCGACAAATTTGATGCATTTCTGTTTCAGAAGACGTTCTATATAATACTCTACCGTTCTGCCTGTCCTTGCCCATTTCATGCGGTCTAGCATGAGCCGATGCAATTCATCCCTGCTTGTGACACCCTTATTCTCGACATATCGCATCATGTGGTACTCGAAGGGGTCGTATCCTGTAACAAAGTCAACCAAATGTTTACCTAACCCTATCTTCAATCCGACAACATACCTATCTTCCTGCATTATCAATAGACCACCCAGTGTCTTGCCTTTGTGCATCTCATGTATGTAGCCCTTTAGACGTTTTATGCCGTATTTGTCAGGTCTTATGACTCTCTTCTCTTTGACCATGTGCCGAATAATATCTTCTTCAGTGGTATTGCCGACACGCTTTGCATAACGATAGATGAGCTGGACGAACGGATTTTCGCCGACTGTAAGTTTATCCTCAGGTATGATTCTTGGTATCTCCACTTCGCCTTCAGATGTTACCACATACTGAGGTTTGTTGTATTCCGGGTCTGGTTCAGGGGCATACATATATTCAGTATCGGGTAAAACAGGAAGGCGACCTAGTATCGTCCCATCTGAATCGACCTCTAAAATCTGGCTGTGGCCGTAATCAGGGTTCTCTATGGCGTTATGCAGGCTTGCACCTGGTTTGCTTGTTAAGTAAAAACGCCGTGCGATGGCTCAATCCCCCCATGTGGTGTGTACATAACACGCGGTCTTGGTGTATTGCTCAATTTTTTATTGTTATAGAAATATTTGTCGTACATCAGAGCTTTTCGGTCAACCCTTGAAAGCAGGTCCTGGATTTCCTGTATGATATCAGATTTGAGCTTATCCGTTGCTGACAGTTCCTTTTCTTCTAATTGTTCCTTCTTCTCCTCCCCCCACAAGTAATATACCTTTGCACTATTACCAACACGTATGGCTGGTGTGAATACTCCGCCTATCTTCTGGGAATATATGTTAAACCACTGCATCTCTTTGTTGCCTTGATTGCCATGGATGTCTATCAGCTCTATTTCCAAGGGAGGCATGGCAAGATGTCCCTGCTTCACAAGTTTCCTGTTCAGCTCCATCCTACGTACCTGCAAATCACGAAGGACGGAATAATATACATAACGGCAATAAGGGCAGTGTGCCTCTATCCATTCGTAGATTGTGATTGTCTTTTCATTCACTTGCCCATCTCCTCAGCCATCCTTGATGTTTGTTCCTGTTGGAAAAGTTGTCTTAAATCTTCCTCGGATTGCCCTGTTGCCTCGGCTATCTCTTCAGCCGAAATTCCTTGTTTCATCGTATCATATACATCTTTTTTGGTTAATTCTAATCTGATTGGTGGAGCTAATACCTTTTCCATCGCTTGGAACAGATTTGAAAATTTGGTTTCTATCTGCCCTGCGGCTGCACCGGTGATTTCCCTTGACAGTTCTATACGCCTGATTGTCGATGCACAATCTCCAATTTTCTGCATCATAACTGCGTAGTAGTTGTATATGGGACCGCCGATGGCTTCTATCTCAGGTTTTAGCTCGGATATTTCATCGAAACAGTCTATTATTTCCGTTGCATTCCTTTTGTTTATATCGCCAAGTAAATGACGGATATCGCCGTATATCTCTTTTAGGCGTGCCAACGGGTCGGTTGTTGCTGATTTAATCCTCTTGATTATCTCTCTCAATGAATCGTGAACCAGCTCTCTTTTGAATTGACCGTTTGTTGTATATAACAAAGCAAAATTGAGGTCTTCAAACAGTTCGTAGAAGTAATTTGCATCCATGCCACGTGAATTGTAGTATTTCTGGAGATTGTCAGCTAACTTGTCAGATGCGTTCTTTGCTTGACCGTAATCACCTACACGAATGCATGTAAATAATTCGTCTAAGTTTTCTTTTATTTCTGACCTATTATAAAGAGTTGTAGATACCATTTCATCACGTATTTGGTCTTGGCGGTTTATCAAATTCGTTACCGCATTTTTCGCAGACCATTTTATTTGTTTGTTTTCTCCAGTATGTTCTCTTACAACCACAAAAAGGGCAATCCAACATTCTCTGATACTTTATCTTCTTTTGTTCCTCGCTCATACTACCTCGGTTTGGGCGGTTCTGGTCTTTCAAATACGTTGCCACATTTTTCACATACCATATCGTGAACTTCATGTCTATAATACGTCTTCCCAGAGCCGCATACCGGACAATTTAACATCTTTTTATATTTTTCTTGTGGCGTTTCTTCTTTCATGATTTTATGTTTCCTCTGGTTTTGGACCTACCTTTCTGGTTGGAGGTGGACTTTCCGACCTATGTTCCTTAGTTGACGCTAGAAGAGTGGTTATCGCTTCTGTAATCTTTTTTTCCATATTTGTCAAATCGGATTTAGTGGCAAACTCTGGTGACATCTGACCCATTCCGATAGTAGCCAGATGTTTTGTTGCTTCTTTCTGTTTCTTGGCAGCACCTACAACGACATCTGCACTGTCTTTGGCTTCAAATCCGCCCCTTGGTCTTGCACCTGTCAGTTTCTCATCCAGGAAACCTTCTTGCTCTAGTGCCGATGTTTGTGTCTTTTTGACTAGAGTTCTGTAATGGTCAGATTGCTGTTCTGCGTTGGCGAGTCTTTCTGACACGTTGGCAACCTTACCTTTTAGCATCCGTATTTCATTTCCATAGGCTTCTGCCTCACGCTGATAAAAGTCTCTTGATTGCTCCGTCTCCCCTATCTTTTTTTCCATATCTTGTATGATTCGGTCTCTCTCTTTTACTCTGTCTAATGAATCCTTCATATGATTTGCTGAATGAGGATTAATAAAATATTGGAAGTTGTCATCATTCTCATCATCAGGGTCAGATGTGTTCCTTGCGGTTACAATTAGGAAATCGTTTTCCATCTGTACTAAATCTTCTAATTCTGATGTACGTCTATTCTTACGGTCTAGCGGCTCTTCTATTCTTTTAATTTTATTTGTGGTTTCGTCAAAGGTGAGACCTACAGCCCAAGTCCTCATTGAGCCCCAGCCAGAATCATATTTTTGCTTGCGTTTTGTCATGATGCCGATTGGCTCTAAACCATTTGCTCTGACAAACAGTTTGAATGGGCTTTTACGCAGTTCAATAAAATTGTCTTTAAGAACAACCATCAGACGCTCTAGTCTCATTACAACTACTCCTTCGTGTCTAACTTGACCTTTACAACCCTAATGCCAGGTTTGTCTTCCAAAAAAGCGACATGGTCGCTCACGTCCACTTTCAATAGCTCTCTTGCCTCTTTAGGAAGGGCAATTCTATCTTTAGTTTTTACTTGGATTATTTTGATTATTTTGGCATCCGATATTGCAGTCATAACATCCTCCCAATTAAACTACATATACAAAAGCTATAATTTAAAGGTTTACATTTTTTGGGATTTTGTTAATTTTTATTCAATAAATAATAAATAGACAAAACTCAATTACTTATCGTGCTTAGAAAATCGGAATTAACTATATATCTCACGTCAAAATGTAATTTGGAATGCAAATGTTGCTATCGCCCTGATGGGAAACATGAACTTTCGTTAGATGATTTAAATTGGATTTTCCAGTATATTGACAATAAGCGGACTACTTTTTTAGGTGGAGAACCAATGTTATATCCACATCTGAAAGAAGCTCTGGAATTGTTTCCGCAGATTACTGTGAGTACTAATGGCATGTTGCTTAATGAGAACAATGTCGGTTTGTTAACAGGCGTTAACGGGGTGCAACTTTCGACTGGGATTGGCAAGATAGAAACGGATACTGTTCGTGGAGAAGGTGTTTGGGATAGGGTATTGCAATCATCAAAACTATTGGAAAAAGAAAATATCAAATACTATTTCAGAGTTGCATTTTGGGAAGGGAATTTGTCTGGGCTAAAGGAATTTGATGAGATGGATGCCCCGTTAGTCTTATTCCCACGTATCGATAAGCCGGTTGTATCCGAAGTCCTCATGTCTAAGCTGTTTGAAGAGGTTTTAAGGCATGACAACTGGGTAATGGCTTTGCCAAATTTCATGCAGTATATAGGGAAGAACGGCAGATGCAAGGCGGGTAGCGAAAGGTTGAATGTCCTATATAATAAGAAGATTACACCCTGCAATTTTGATTTGGACTATCACTTGGGAAAAATAGGTGAAAGCACAGAGGATATTGAATTAAATATCGATAATTATCTTGGTGCAAATAAGTTCGTGCCGTCTGAATGTATGGGTTGCAAGAACGTTAATTCTTGCCGTGGCTCTTGCTATGCTGCCCATGTGAGTGCAAGCTGTCCGCTTCGCTATGATTTTTCAATAGAGACTTTCATGTTCCGTTATAACATATCTTCTGGTGAAATGAAAAGCCATACTATGAAGATGGTTGATTTTATGAAAAAGATGCTTGTTTGTTAGTAGGTTTCTCCGTAGTGTGTTACTAGAGAACTTACATCAAGATAACCCACAACACCATCATCGTTGATGTCTTCTGGAATCCATCCTGGCGTTCCTGTTTGACTATAGTGACTGACCAATGATGAAGTGTCAAGATAGTTTACTGTGCCATCTCCGTTTATGTCCCAGGCGTATGATTCATTGGAGGGGGGTGGTGTCGGTGGTAATGAATAACTATGCGAGAAATTAAAAGGATGAACTACAGGATAATAATCTTCTTGTGCTCCAACTGCTAAAGCCAATGGCGTGTTCCATACATGGCTGTCATTTGTTGCACTTGGGTATCTTTGTTTATAGTCATCATAAAAATTGCCGATTGTGCTATTGTTGTAATGATTTGCTCTGGGTGTAGTATGCCAATCCAAGAAACCAGTACCGCCATTGCTGACATTGTAGAAATTATTGAAGTAAATGTGATTGTTCGATGAACTTGTTTCATCTCCCATTTGGTTAATCTCTATCCCGGCAGTTTCTTGTCCAATTACAAGATTTCTCATGAAATAGTTGTTATCTGATTCGTATGCAATATGAAGTGCGATATGGCTACTGTTGAAATAGTTGTCTACAATTACGTTGTTGCTGGATTGGAAATGGATGTACACTCCTGCTGTGTTATTGATAAATGTGCAATTGTGTACAATGCAATTGCTTCCGCCGTCCCAACGAAGTGACCTGTATGTATTATTTATGAATAGACAGTGGTGTATGGTTATGTAATCATTTGTTATTCTCATTGCCGTTTTATCCCCATCAAAGATACAGTTGTAAACGGTGCTATAATCCCTAAGTGCGTATATCCCTGCGTTTCCTTCACCGGAACCGCCACCAGCACCAATGATTTTAAAGCCCGATACAGTAGAGTGCTCTGTCCCTGGATTGAAGTAAATTGTATTGGACGACCCGCCCCCATCTATAATTGTTGTATTTTTGTCGTCTCCAACTAGATTTATCCGGTGGCTGATAAGGATATATGGGTATGTCCCAGGATATACGTAGCATGTACCACCAGCTCCAGCATTAATGCCATCTATAAGTGTGTTGAACCTAGTATATCCCCAACCGGGTGTAGAAGAGTTGTACGCAAGGTCTACAAATACATATATTGGCCCTGACCAAGGTAGCATCAGGGGGTAATTGTCTTTATCTGAGCCTCCACTTATACTGACTGGTGTGTCACCACGCCCATCGTAATTTGCATCTGCACCAACATAGTCGCCCCAATAGTTCCCCCAATATCCGTTATCCCACGAATTTGTAGTACCGTCATCGTAAGCTTGGACTGAGTTACTTATGAAGTCGTTTGAATTGATTTGGTTGCCATCTGAGATATGGGCATATATACCGTAACTGCTTGCATTTTCAAATGTATTCTCAGTTATGACGTTGTTGTCTGCAACATCCAACTTTACATGTATTCCATTTAGTTGGAAAACATTAGTAAGTATCTGGTTGTTGTTGCAGTGATAAAGATAAACACCGACATCATTCTCTGTTATTAGAGTATTGCTGATTGTCGCATAGTTTGATGATTGATATATCCCGTTGGTTCCATTTGTGATTGTAAGAGAACTTATGTTTATGTTTGGTACTGAAAACGTGAAACCTGTACTTCCTTTACAATTCACGATGACATTATCTGTATTTTCACCAACAATTGTCAATGTCTTGCCTACGGATATTCCGCCATTATATGTCCCGTTGTAAATATAGACCGTGTCACCAGATGAAGCATTGTTGACACCTTCTTGTATCGTATGGACGTGGATTGCATCGTACCAGCTTGAATTGGCATTGTCATCTACAAGTGTTCCTGCAACAAGATATGCTATCTCAGCATAGACCTGCGTGCCATACATGATAAATGTGCCAGATGAGTTAGCACGTATGCCGATTTCCATATTAGTTACATCGCTCCAAGTCCATGCATCTCCATTCGGACTTAACTCAAAGGTATAATGTATTGTGCTTGGCGACCATGGGCTGTACGTTCCTGTAACAGAACAACGTGGTGATGACTTTTCGTTTACACTATCATTTATTAAGAAATCAATACCGCCTGTTCCAGGACCACCCTTGCCTATTACAGCATATAATGTGACATTTGAGACTGTTCCCATTGATGACGGATTTTGCACTTGATACCAATCTGTCAGCCCGTTGGTGGATGGGTCTCGTACAAGTGTTGCAGTTCCATCCGGTGTGACATCATTTACATTGTCCCAGTTTGTTCCGCCTGGTGTTGATAATCCCAAATATGGTAGCCATTGGTTGAGATGACCATTTGCATTTGGTCTGAGAATCATTTTTTGTGTGGATAAATGTTGAATATCTGAATGGACAGGCATGACAACAAAAAAACTTGTTAATAGAAGTAACACAACTAGCATTATTGATTTAGATTTCATATCTTATCTCTTTTTAAATATATTTGAAGCTTAATAACTTTCTCCATAATGAGATACTAATGAACTCATATCTAGGTAATTCACAAATCCATCTTCATTTATGTCTTCAGGTATCCAGCCTGGTGTACCTGATTCACCGTTGTGTGAGACAACAGAAGATGCATCAAGGTAGTTTGTATAACCATCTTCATTTATGTCCCATTTCGGGTATTCAGCAGGCTTTGTTTTGAAAGTATAATTAGTTTCAGTGATTGCATTGCCGTCATCTGCCAGAACATTAACAGTGTACCATGTGTTGTTTACGAGACCTGTTAGAGATATATTGAATGTTCCGTTTGTAGCGTTTGGCCAGTATGCCCATTGACCATTATTGCATGAGATATTAAGTTCAAATGTATTGCCGTCTTGGTCTGTGACTGTTGCGTTCCAAACTAGAGAGAGATTTTGTCCTAATGAACCATTTGTAGGATGTGCATTGCTGATTACTGGTGCGTGGTTTTGATTTCCATCTTGTATTTTCAACGTTTGAGCTGGGTCTCCAAAAAGATGAGAGCTGTACCAGTTGTAGCACCATGCGTGATGGTTGCCGTCTATTATTGCACCCTCTTTATCCAATGAATATGCCTGTGCCTTGCCTAATTGCCATTCGCTAAAATCGGCAGTCTGATTAAAGAAATAATCCCAGAAATAGCAATTTAAAAGTTGGCTTGGACTGTCGGTGTCTATTGTGCTTCCATAACCGTAACCTGTGTTAAGTACAAGTGCAAAGGCATGACTGTCTGGAGACCTGCACATCATCTGTTCGCAACCAGAATAACCGCTACTGAACCGCCCTGCAAGACAGCCTTGTGAGTAGCCGAAGAACGGCTTCGTGTTGTATCTGTAAAGCCAGTTCGTAAGACCAAAGGGGGTATCTACGCCACTATGGTCAAGATGGTTAACAATTGAGAAGTTGTCGTTTGTAATTGAATTTGAGAAATATGTTTTGTAGTTTGAGCCTAAATCAGCATGATAAAGCCTTTCATTCGTATTGATTTGTTGGTCAGGATTATTTGCATTCCATTCCTCAAAGCCAGTGAATGTCCGATATGTGTCTGTTCCTAAACGCAGTTCTTCCATGTATGCTTTTGATGTGATAGTCCAGCCAAGATTTCCACCCCAGAAAGATGCCTTGTTGAGCCACGATGTGTCGTTGCATTCATCATACCAAATAATTTTATCAATTGCATTTTGCACCATCGTTTCGTTGTATGCAGTTATACGCCCGATATAAACTTCAGCAAATTTGTCGTTTGCACCTGTGTCTGGACCACCACCCCACACACCATCAGCAGAATCATACCAATTTCCATCAAGATGACTGTAGTACATATCACAGGGCATCGTCTTGTATGCATCGGTTTCTTGTAAATCTGTAAAAAGCCTGTATGGAACTATCTGTTCGCTTGGAATGCCATCACGCCAATCACCGCCAAGCAGAATGTAATCGGTTCCCCAATCTTGGTAAGCATCCTTTATGAACTCACGGATATGGGCTTGTGTGTCATTGAACAGAGGTGTTGCATTCCAGTAGTCTGAGCAGGCATCAATGTCCTGAACCGTTACTTTCGTGCAATTGAGATTGCTGAAACTACTGCGGTGGTCTATAAGAGGTTGCCATGAATTGTTCAATGATTCGCTTGTTATTATTACATAGTCGTATTTTTTAGATGAATTGCAAAGCCCTCCAGCATATGTTGTTCCGTATTCCCTATTTAAAGGCGATATTGGTGCATCGGTAAAAGAAAGCGTAATAGATATTTTGTCGTAAAGATATACTTGGTCGGTTTGTGGATTGTAGTTCACTGGCCTCATCGATACTATTAGAATAGGGCATCCCCGTGCGTATTGTATGTCTGTTTTTATTAGGTTGTCAAATTCAAATTCGTTTTGTTGATAGTGTGAAAGATTGTAACTAAAAGAAGTATCGGCATCATCGGAATGCGTGAACTCTTGTGCGGGAATTATTGGATTGGCAAGAGTAATTTTTGATTTTAAATGGAAATATGTTGATATACTTCCAATTGTTTTTCCGATTGGCAATTCTATATTCGTCACATATATTGGCAACAGGGGATTCCCAGGTATGTTGGTAGATTGACATTCATCGAGAGAGATTGTTGAGAATGTACCTAGCAATGTTGATAACGTATCTATCTGCAAATTAGAAAAGTCGTAAGTGTATGTGATTGCTTGGGCTGTTGAAGTGTAAGCAATGCCTTGAAATAAGGCAAATATCAGGATGAAGACAGCTAATAATATTTTTTTCATCAGTAACTCTCCCCGTAGTGTGAAACTAAAGAGGACATGTCAAGGTAGTTCACAACACCATCTTCCACAATATCTGCTGGTATCTCCCCAGGAATGTAACCCGAAGCACCATAATCTGATATCACAATAGATGCATCAAGGTAGTTGACTGTTCCATTTTCATCGCAGTCCCAAGCCATGGACGTGTGGAAATTCCATATCGGCGAAGTGACTGTTTCTATTCCATCAGAAACGGTCACATACCACCGATAGGTTGTGTTATGGGAAAGCCAGTCTGGACTTAATCGGTTAGGTAAAAAAAGACTGGCGTTCGTATCAACGGAAACGTTCAAATCAGTACCAATTAAAGTGTGATTGCTCCAGTAGAATGATGCATTTATTGTTCCTCCATCGGGGTCTGAAACAGTAATATTCAAATACTGATTGTAGACGCTTTCGTAATCTGAATTGTTCATTGGAATTTCATTGGAAATAACGGGTGGCAGATTTCCACCACCAGTTGTATTGAATATCTTGTCTATACCAGTTGCATGTCCCACACTGTTGTTCGCATATGCACGATAGTGATAGAGTTTTCCCGATGTTAATCCTGTTGCATCGAAAGAAAACGTTTGTCCTGTCGTCTTCGTTTGGTTAGTAGTATTAGTTCCATAGCTTGTTGTTAATCCATACTGAAATCGTACTGTACAAATTGCACCACCATCGTCTGTAAGTATTCCTTGTAATGTCGCATTTGTTGTTCCTACACCAGTTGCCACATTGGTTATTACTGTCGGAGTTACAACTGTTCTTGTGCCTCCATCAGTTATTGTCCAAGTATGAGAAGCAATGAGATGTGCTCTGGCAACACCTCCAGGTTCAGGTGATGCACTATATTTTGAATTGCCACCATTGAAGGTGACACCTGATTGTACAGATTCTCCAGACCATCCAACGAGTATGCTGTCATAATTCGCAGTTGACAGTGTTACAGAGAGAAACATATTGAGCATGGTTGTGACCTTTGTAATGTTCCAAGTACCGATATTCTGATTAAATGAAGTGTCACCACGAAACATATTTGCCATAGTCGTTACACTTGCTGTATTCCAATTGCCGATGGGTTGATTGAATGAAGTTGCACCATAAAACATATATGCCATGGTTGTTACTTTTGCTGTGTTCCAAGCACCTATGCTTTGGTTGAATGAAGTTGCACCATAAAACACGTCGGGCATATTCGTTACTTTTGATGTATTCCAAGAACCAATTGGTTGGTTGAATGCAACTGCATCAGCGAACAGATATGTCATGATTGTTACTTGTGATGTATCCCAATTGCCGATAGCACCATTAAATTTTGAAGCACCTGAAAACATATTTTGCAGGTTTGTCGTCCCTGTCATATCAAGAGTATCAGTCGCTGTACAAACGAGGTTTGCACAGCCGTAGAAATACGCATTGCTGTTGCCGACACGCAGAGGACCCCATTTGGTAATATCGGTAATCTTTAGTCTGTCTCCGACGTTGTTGAAACGCCAACCGATGATTGTACCAGAGATGTTCAATGTTTTTACCCCACCGCCACCAGCACCATACCAATGTGTGGTGTTTGCTTGGTTCCATACTGTGATATAACTGCTTGTTGCATCACCCCAGCTTACATG